>Ga0180433_10000131_pt1 | contig 123572 bp, 107 predicted proteins | sample SS_ome_8_FD_132980 | JGI IMG/M metagenome (GOLD analysis project Ga0180433, IMG submission 132980) | Hypersaline lake sediment archaeal communities from the Salton Sea, California, USA - SS_1_D_1 metaG | ecosystem: Environmental > Aquatic > Non-marine Saline and Alkaline > Hypersaline >... | reverse complement strand
TTCGGTATGAAAGTATTCACTAATGGAGGAGACTCATTTGGTGAAGTTGAAGAAGCAGAAATTGTTAATAACCGGATTTATGGTTGGAAGATAAAACCAACAAAGGATTCTTACTTAAACAAGGCTATTGGCGGGGCTAAAGGAGTAATTGTCCCACATAAACTAGTTGATGCAATAGGTGACATCATGATCATTAGCAAGACAGCGATTCCTTCATCAACTCCAGAAGAAACAACAATTAGTGAAGAACTAGAAGATTAAAATAAACTTATATATAACCTAATTGATTAACTAATAACCTTATGGCTAAATCTAAAGAATTAAATTTTGAAACAACCAAAGAACTAAAAGTTCCTGAGAAACTTGTTGATCAAGTTATTGGTCAAGACCAAGCAATAAGCATTATCAAGAAAACAGCAAACCAGAAGAGAAACGTAATGTTAATTGGCAAACCAGGAACAGGTAAGAGCATGCTAGGCCAAGCTTTTGCAGAATTAATACCTAAAAGTGATTTAACTGATATTATTTGTTATCCTAACCTTAAAGATGAGAACACGCCAGTAATCAAAGAAGTTCAAGCAGGCAAGGGTGAGAAAATAATTTCAGCCCTAAGAACCAGGAGTTTAACCAAGAACACTGGCAATAATTGGACAGCCCTCATAATCTTATTCGCAGTCCTAACAATAGTTCAATTCGTTATTGACTGGATTGTTGGAACTGAAAAAAGTGAAATATTAATGGCTGCTGACCGAATCAGCGGCACTTTATTCATGCTCGCCATAATGCTAATCCTATCACTAGTCTTTGCCACTTCAAAACTTCAAGCTGGAAGGATTAAATCATTATTCCCTAAATTATTAGTTAATAATAAAAATAAGAAACACGCACCATTTATTGACGCTACTGGAGCTCATGAAGGAGCCTTACTTGGAGACGTAAGACATGATCCCCTGCAATCAGGTGGTCTTGGAACACCAGCTCACGAGCGGGTTGAGGCAGGAGCCATTCATAAAGCTAATAAAGGAGTATTATTCATTGATGAAATAGCTACTTTAAGGCCTGAAAGCCAAGTAGACTTACTTACTGCAATGCAAGACAAAAAACTAGCAATCACTGGTCGAAGCGAGCGAAGCAGCGGAGCAATGACCAAAACAACCCCAGCGCCTTGCGATTTTGTCTTAATTGCTGCAGGCAATATTCAAACCTTATCAAAAATCCATCCAGCCCTAAGATCCCGAATCCAAGGATATGGTTATGAAATCTACATGAATGACTCAATGGATGATAATGCTGAAAACCGAGAGAAAATAGCTCTATTCGTGGCGCAAGAGATAGCTAAAGATCAAGGTAAAACACCTCACTTTAAAAGAGAAGCAGTCAAAGAAATAATCCACCAAGCCAAGTTAATGAGTGGTCGTAAAGGAAAGATCAGTCTTAAACTAAGAGCTCTTGGAGGAGTAGTCAGGGTTGCAGGTGACATTGCAATTGATAAAGGACATGAATTAGTAACTGCTAAAGATGTTAGGGAAGCCTTAAAACTAGCAAGCACTCTGGAACAACAATTAAGTGATCGTTACACAAGCCAGCGAAAAGAGTATGAAGTAATCCTAACCAAAGGCGAAGAGATTGGCCGAGTTAATGGTTTAGCAGTGTTAAGTGCTGGTGAAAGTCTTGGTTCTGGCTTAATAATGCCAATTGAAGCTGACGTGGTCCCATCACTAGCTAAAGGTAAAGCTCAAATAATTGCTACAGGCAAGCTTGGCGAGATTGCTAAAGAAGCAGTTCAAAACATCACTGCCTTAATCAAAAAATATCGAGGTAAGAAGATAGCAGAGTCAGATATTCACATCCAGTTCTTACAAGCTTTTGAAGGAGTTGAAGGTGACAGCGCCAGTATTAGTGTTGCCACAGCAGTTTTATCAGCACTTGAAGGAATACCAGTCAGACAGGATATTGCAATGACTGGTTCATTATCAATTAGGGGTGAAGTACTACCAGTTGGCGGGGTAAGCACTAAAGTCAGGGCTGCAATTGAAGCAGGTATTAAAGCAGTGATTGTGCCTAGAATGAATGAAAAAGACGTAATGCTTAATGGAGATAAAATCAAGATCATTCCTGTTGATAATTTTGCTGAAGTAATCCAACACGCTTTTAAATGGCGAAAAAATAAAACCGTCCTAAGTAAATTAAAAAAAGTGATTAAATGATTGAGAAATTAGTGGATGAGTTTTCAAGCAAGTGCGATTACGTAGACGCAAGAGTCCATGACATAGTTAAAGAAACAATAATGCTTGAGAATAATGACACCAGCAACATGTTCTTATCAAATAAATCCTATGGTGTCAGAGTATTATTTAAAGGTGGGTGGGGCTTAGTTTACTCTTATGACTTCACTAAAGCCAGATCTGTTTTTGAAAAAGCATTAAAAATAGCCAAGATCTCATCAGGAAAAGAAAAAACTGATTTTAAAAAACCAGCAAGCGTTAAGGATGATAAAAAAATTATCTATAAAATAGACCCCTTTAGTATCAATCCCACAGATAAAATCAGCACACTTAAGGATTACGAATCAGCTCTTAAAAAAGACCCTAAAGTAAAAAGAACTTCTTTATTAATGGATAATGCTAGAGTCAATAAAAGCGTCTATGCTCCTGGAATAAACATTAATCAAGAATTCACAATTAATATCTTCAGGGCTTTTGTTACAGCCAGAGAAGGTAATGTTATTCAAAGCTCAAATAAACATTACTCAAAGATTGGAGGCTATGAAACTATTCAATCATTAAACCTTGAAGAGATTACTCAAGAAATTCTTGAACGAGCCAACAGATTATTAAACGCTAAAGCCCCTAAACCAGAAAGGGCAACAGTTGTTTGCGACCCAATGATGACTGGATTATTCTTTCATGAAGCAGTAGGCCATGCTTGTGAAGCAGATCATATTATTAATAAAGCATCAGTATTAGCTGATAAGAGAAGCCAATTAATTGCTAGTGAAGAAGTTAACTTAATAGATGACCCAACAATTAAGGAGCGAGGCTTTTACTGGTATGATGATGAAGGCGTTAAAGCAAAACCAACCCCTTTAATTACTAAAGGCAGATTAGTTGGTTTAATGCACTCTCTTAAAACCGCTAATCAATTAGGTGAAGAACCAACTAGTAATGGCCGATCAATGAATGCTGACTACCCTCCAATCCCAAGAATGAGCAATACAATACTTAAGCCAGGAAAGTGGAGTATTGATGATTTAATCAAAGAAGTAGGTAATGGTTATTATGTTAAAGGGTTTGGTGGAGGGATTGTTGACCCAATCTCTGGCCAGTTTAGTTTTGGGGCAAGTGAATGCTTTAAAATCATTAATGGAGAAGTTAGCGAATCATTAAGGGATGTAACACTCGCAGGCAGCATCCTTAAAATCCTTAAAGGAATTAAAGTTGGTAAAGATTTCACTAAAACCCATTTAACAAGTACTTGTGGTAAAGGAGGTCAATCAGCTAGGGTTGGTGAGTGCTGTCCTAGCATATTAATAGAGGACGTGGTTATTGGTGGAAGTGCTTGATAAAATAATTAAAGAATTACCTGACCACTTAGTTGAAGCAATAATTAGCAAAACAATAACTGACGAGCTTAGTTTTGAAGATAATAATTACTCAAGAGCTAATAGTGGTGAACAAATAAAATTAGAAATTAGGGTAACTAAAGGATTACGAAGTGGTTACGCATGGACTAATAACTTAAGTAAATGGCGTGAATGCCTTCTCAGGGCAAATAAGTTAATGAAAGCTAGTTCTGAACTTAAATTAAAACCAATAATTAGTAAGTCAACTAGCATTAATAAATCATTTATTGACCCAAAAATAAAGAGTGTTGATATTGGATTATTAAAAAGTAAAGGTGAGAACTTAATTAACTCAGTTAAATCGCTTGGAGTAAACGTCCCTCAATTAAATATTTCTAAGGAATCATGCTTCAGAGAGTTCCTTAACTCAAACTTAACTAGTTTTAAGCAAGATCAGAGCAAGATTAATATTGAACTTGAATGCGGCATCAAGGATAGCTCTGCCTGGGATGTAAGAACCAGTCAAGGATTAAACATTGATTTTGAAGAACTTGGAGGATCAACAGCCCAAGTATGCAAGGACTCTCTTAATGGAGAAAAGATCAACCCTGGCTTATTTAACGTTGTCTTTGATTTCGGAGCAATCAGTGAATTAATGAACATATTACTACCAAGCGTTCTAGCTAATAATATTATTGAACATAATTCTTTCCTAGAAGGTAAAATAAACCAACAAGTGATTAGTAAATTACTAACAATTAAAGACAGTGGCGTAATACCTGACGGAGTTAATAACTCATTAATGGATCTTGAAGGCACGCCAATTAATGAAAAATTAATCTTTCATCAAGGCGTGTTAAAAACTTTCTTAAATGATAACTACACTGCCCAACAATTAAAGGTTAAACCAACAGGGAATAGTGCTGGCTTATTAAAAAGGGGTTTTGAAACAAGTAATAACATCCTAATAAACCCCGGTGACGCTAGTAAAGAAGAATTATTAGATAATTGTATTTACGTTAAGAACTTAATGGGCTCGCACACTGCTAACACTGTTAGTGGCGACTTCGCCTTAAACGCTTTAAACGTTTTCAAATACGAAAAAGGTGAAAAAACACCTGTCCGCGACGTGTTAGTCAGCGGTAACATATTCAAACTATTAAACCAAGTAATACAATTAGGCAAGACTTCTAGATTTGATATGGCCTTAAAAACTCCTTTAATCAAGTTTGAGAAAGTTCAATTAATTGGGTAAAAAATCATTCAAACTTGACTGCCTATGACCATTTATTATAATAAAAGGGGCAGCTCGTTTAGTAATCACTCCAGCCTTACGCAAATCCTTAAGCGAGTTAAAAGGCCTTAAACTTAATACTTTATTAACTGTTTTAGGCCCAATACCTGGAACCCTTAATAAGTCATGGCTAGACGCTTCATTAACATCCAAAGGTAATCGATCATCATTCATTGCTGCTGAAACCTTAGGATCAACTAATAAGTTAATAAAACCATCATCTAATTTTAAGTCACTTAACTTAAAACCATATTGTCTTAATAAGAAATCAGACTGGTATAACCGGTGACCCCTTAAAGGATTAATCCTTAACCCATTCTCAAGCGGTGTGCCCTTAACCGGGCTAAAAGTTGAAAAATAAACTCTTCTAAGATCATAACGCTTGTAAAGCCCAGAAACCAAGCTTAACACTTCTTGGTCAGTCTCGCCAGCCCCACCAACAATTAATTGAGTAGTAACCCCATCAGGTAATAAACCCCTCTTCTCCTCACTGCGAACCCATCCTAAACGCTTAATTAAATCACTTTTAAAATCCTTATCAAGTGATAACTCAGGTAAGTGATCAGGAGTGGTCTCTAAATTAATGCTAACCCGATGAGCTATCTCGCAAGCCCGGTGAACAAGGTAACGATTAGTGCCAGGCAATACTTTCAAGTGAACATAACCCTTAAAGTGATAGCGATGCCTGATTAACTCAACACTACGAATCATCTCACTCATAATTTTATCAGGGTCACCTCCAACCCCACTGCTCAGGAATAAACCCTGAACTTTACGCAACCGAACAAGGTTCATAAAAGTATGAGATAATTCCTCAGGAGTGTATTTTTCACGTTTGTGGCAACGACCATTATTATTAACACAATACTTACAATCATGAGTGCAAGCATTAGTTTGCAAAGTCTTAAACAAGTTAAGACACTTACCAGTCCCAGTAACAGCTGGGTAAATAGAATTATGTAAAGGTTTATGCATGTTAGTTTTGCACTCTGAGCCTGAGCACAGATCATATGAGCCAGCATTACCTAAGGCTTGAATCTTCTCAAGAGTAGTCACAACTAATTAATTAATCATCAAATAATATAAAACAAGTGAAAGCACGTGTCCGATAACAAATAACAAATCTTATAAACTCTTTAAAACTTTCTTTAAAACTAGCGGGGGGGAATCAATCGGATTCCCCATCATAGCGAGCCTTAAATCAAATAATACTTGATTAAGGCCTGTAAGGGTGGGGCAGTCAGGAGAGACTGAGAAGAAAATCTCTTTTCAATCCCTGAATGCCCGCGGGGCTCATAACCCTGAGGTCGTTGGTTCAAATCCATCCCCCGCTAACCTTTTCCATCGTTCCTTCGGAACGCTGCAAAACCTTAACCAAAACAACCCTTTTAAAAAAAGCGTTGACGGAAAAACGGGGTGCTATGGAACTATTTCCATGCACATGAAAGAAGTTCATTGTGTCGAGAAGGGCAGAGCCCCTTCACCGATAACAGTTTCCACTAACCAAAATGAAACAGAAATCATTAATGCAAAGAGTTGAAGAAGAAATGCCTATTTGCAAGAAGTGCGGTCACCGTGCTTGCCCAAATTGCTTAACTTGGTGTGATGTAGTAAACGATGACGACACTCTATGTTGTGATGGTGAATGCACATACGATAAAATCACTTTATTTGGACTACTTTAACCATCTCGCCAATATTCTCTTTTTTCCACTTGATTGCTTTCTTTGTTAGTTTACCAGTAGTGACTATTAGAGATGGTTTTTTCTGCCTAAGAGCTTCAGCGTAAACCAAGCTTAAATCCCGCTCAGTAATGCTTTTCTTCTTCTTGGCTTTAACAAATAATTCCTGAGGAAAGGGTTTTGAGATCTTTAGTTTATAATCATATTCTGAGTTAGCCTTAACTTTTTTAACAAAAGTGACCTCGCCAAGCCCTTTAAGGTAATCCTGAGCTTTTAAGTCAAAACTGCTTGAATCCTTTTTTGCTGAAGAATCTTTTTCAAACAACCGATCATTAACTGGTTTAATCTCAGGTGGTTTAGGCTCAGGTTCAGTAACTTTAGTTCTATCAGTGCTTGGCTTAAAAGAGCAATGAGTTACTAAGTAATCATCACCTTTAGGTTCTACTTTAACAAAATCAAGTAATGGTTTAATAAAAGCTCGCTCATGAGGTGATAATTCACTCATTAATACCTGGCCCTCTTGCTCAAGCTTATCCAATACTTTCTTATCAGGAATCCCCAAATCATCATATAATCGTTTACGCATCTGGTTAACTTGTTCAGGAAGGTAGTAAACTAGTGTTCCACCAATAGGCCTCTTGGATTTCTTAACTAACCCTTTATTAATTAATTCGAGCAGTACGGCCCTCATCACAAAAGAGTCATAACCAACTTTAGTGCTAATCTCAACAGGCTGGCTAGGACCATTAGTTCTTAAGAAGTCAACCACTCGGTCATGGACCATAGTATTAATTAACCTGTAATTTGTTTAAAGGATTTGTGGTGTTACAATGAATAAACAACACATGGAAACCCTTTTCAGGTATGCTAGATCAAGTATTGAAACAAGATTTAATAATAAAGAGTTCAAACCAGAAAACATTCCAGTTGAATTAAAAGAAGAGCGCGGGGTTTTCGTTACCTTAACAATAAATAATGAATTAAGGGGTTGTATTGGTCAAGTAAACCCAACACCTTTATGGAAGGGGGTTATTGAAGCTGCGCGCAGCAGTGCTTTCTCAGATCCAAGGTTCATGCCCTTAAGTAAAGAAGAATACAAACAAGTAGTGATTGAGCTATCAATCCTTAGTAAGCCAGTTAAGACAACCCTTAAAGAGATAAGTAAAGGTGATGGAGTAATTATTAATGAAAACAATCATAGTGCTTTATTCCTGCCACAAGTATGGGATCAATTGCCAAGCAAAGAAGAATTCTTAACAAACCTGGCCTTAAAAGCAGGGTTAAGTGATTATAAGAATGCACTTTTTGAGAAATTCACAGTTAAAGCTTGGAAGGAGTTAAGCCCTAGAGGGCTTATTAAACCAGTAAACCCACAGGATAAGGATTAAGAAAACTAATCCTTCACGCCAGACAATTATGTGAAATAAATCAAAAAAGCTGGGAATTGATAAACTAACAAAAGCTAGTGTTGCAATCCTAATAATATTTGCAAAATAAATGATTGGCAGAAAGATAACTGCTTTCTTCTTAGAACGCCATGAACGCGGCGAGGCAATAACAAGAGCAGAAAAAGCTAACAAACTCCTAATAGCAGTGCAGGCTTCGCCTATAGCTAGCACGTGATTATTAAGGTCAATGGCTGGGATAAAACCCTCACCATAAGGCACGTCATAAACTAAGTAATCAACACCAAAAAGGTCAAGGAAGAAAGTGACTTGAGCCCGCTCAATAAGGGCTAATGAGTAAAGATTGACCCTAAAAAAGATGATTAATTGAAGAGGGATGGCTAACAAGTTAAAAATAATCAAGAACTTAAGCAAAGCCCATAACCTTTGTTGTCGTTCAGATAAAACAATATTCTCAAACATTATGAAACAATATTAATCACTTGTATTTTTTAACAATTAAGTTAAGCATTCGCTTAGCTTTACCCTCACCAATACCTGGAATCTCTTTTAAATCATCAAGGCTTGCGTTAATAACTTTTTTAACACTGCCAAAATGATTAAGTAATTCTTGGGCTAATTTAACACCTAATTGAGGGAACGCTGCAATAATTGCTTCCTGAAATTGGTCATCAGTAAAGGCTTTGCGCTTAGCATTATACCTAATCTGTTTATCAGGTTCTCCTTGCTCTCTTCGAGCATAAGCTACAATCAAGTTAGCCGCTTCAGCTGGGGTGTCAACATTTATGACTGGGATGCCATAATCAGTGGTTATTGAAGCTATGGCTCCGCGAACAGCGTTAGGGTGTATCCGGCCATGAAACAAGCAATCACCCTGAACTAGTATCACTGGCCTATCAAAATTATCAATTAACTCCTCGCACTGCTTAAATAAGCGCCCATCAATAACGCTTGCCTCAAAATCCTTAATAGACTTAAATTCAATGCCTACCCGATCACTAATAACGTAATCACCTACTTCTAAATGCCTAACATCTAACTGGGCTTTTAACTTATATAATTCCTCAACAACCCCACCCCTTAATTCACGAGTATCAACTAATACTACAACTTCATTAACTGGTTTCAGAGCCATATCAGATAAAATCTCCTAATTTTAATTGTGTTAAATCCTGATTACTTATATTATTTAAGGCTCGCTTCATTCGACGCTCTTTATAATAAGCCACCCATTTATACTTCTCATCAACAGTTCCTTTAGTGATTAAGACAAAAACACTGCCAGTCTTAGCTCGGCCAACACGACCCCTTCGTTGAACCATTCTTAAAGCACTAGGCACTGGCTCAAAAAAGATTGCAGTATCAATCTTTGGAATGTCAAGTCCTTCCTCACTAATAGAAGTACTAACTAGAGTAGTGAACTCACCCTTCCTAAAATCCTGCAAAACCCTTAATTGTTCTTTCTGACTCATCCCATTACTGCCTTGTTGGCCCACAAACAACCGGGCATTAGCTCCATTATCATTTAATAATTTAGTGATTAATTCAGCAGTTGCCCGGTACTGAGTGAATACTAAATAAGTATTATCAGGCTTAATTAAATCAAGCAAGGCCTGATATTTTGGGTGTTCAACACTAGTCTTAAACACTAAATGCATTGCTTTCTGAAAGTCATAATCATGAAGCAAGGCCTTGGTGGCTTTTGAAGTCTGACGCTTTAAACCCTCAAAATACTTTTTTAATGAAGCAATACCTTGAGTCTGTAATAACTCCAATGCATGCATTACTTTCAAAGCCCTAGCAGTTAAGGATAATAATTTATAACCAGAAAAGTCTTGCTTAATTAAAAGCGCGGCCTTTTTCTGAAGCTTCAATAAATCGCGCTTAAAAACTTTGGTCACGTCACTAGATTCTAAAGCCCCTTCACTCTTTAATTCCTGAAGCGAATGGCTTAAAGCATTCTTTAATAACTTAATAATCTCGCTTAACTCTTCAGGAAGATCTAAATTAACGTGATTTACTTCTTTCTTTTTAAGATAACCTTTAACATCTGGGTCGTTTTCAGTTCTTGACTCAATATTAATTATCCCTAAGTTATGGCATACTTCTTTAATCTTTTCAGCATCACTGCCTGGGCTAGCGCTTAAGCCAAGAACATGACCTTGGTATTGACTGGCTATAAAACAATAAGCATAACTACCAACTGCTTTATGACATTCATCAAAAACTATTAATGAAAAATCATTGATCTTTAACCGGCCAGTAATCAAGTCATTCCTAATAGTCTGAGGGGTTGCAAAGATTACTTTTTGCTCATAAACCCTTTCCTCTGGCTTAACTGACCCGGTAATTAGTAAACAATCATTCTCTGTTAAGCTTGAATCCTTAATAAATGATTTTAAGTGTTGCTCAACTAATGGTTTTGTTGGAGCTAATATTAAAACCTTGCCTTTCTTAAAGTGGTGAAGGGTCATCATTAAAGCTATTAAAGTCTTACCAAGACCAGTTGGTAATACCACCAGAGTATTCTTTTTAACAGCACTAGCAAAGATTTGTTCCTGATAAAGTCTTGGATTAACTTTTAAGCCCATAATAGAATTAATTAATGAACTATTTATTAATAACCCTGATAACGTGTCCGGTAACCCTAAAAGGGCCTAAAGAAATTTAGATTTCTTTAGAATAGCGAGAACGGATGTTGTTTTATGATGATTGAATAAAAAGCTTGCAGGGGAAGGGATTCGAACCCTTGAAGGCACTAAGCCATGGGATTTCTCATATCACAGCATCTCTGCTCATCACTCAAGAATTTCTTGAGTCCCACCCCTTTGGCCGCTCGGGAACCCCCGCTTGATTAATTGTTATGAAAGATTTAATAGGTTTTTAAATATTCACTTTACATTTTAGAAAGCTCGTCCCTGATCTTATTAAGGCCTAATTTTAGTTCATCAAGGTCTTTTTTGGCTTTTTTAACCATTTTCTTAGGTTTTTTGGCCTTTTTCTGGGTTTTCTTCTTTGTTTTCTTAACTTCTGGTTTTTCTTCTTCAACTTTTATTCCTTGGGACGCTGGGGTAGGGATTAATTTCTTAAACTCTTTTAACTCAGCTTCAAGTAAGTCAAGTGTTGCTATAAAATTATCAGCTTCCTTAACCTTTTCAGTTTTTAAACCCTCAATTGATTCTTTATTACGCTTATACTTCTCAATTAAGAACTTAAAATTATTCTGTTGTTTCAAAGCTTCTTCATGATAAACGAATTCAACAAAATAATCACTTTTCATTAACATAAAGGAACAGGTTAACTAATAAATAGTTTATCCAAGGAAAGATTTTATAAAGACTTGCAATCCTCCATTATTTTATCGAGCCCGTGGTCTAGTAGTATGACGTCAGTCTCACACACTGAAGGTCAAGGGTGCAATTCCCTTCGGGCTCAAACACTCTTTAAAGGCACGAAGGCCCTAAACAAATAGTTTAGTTGTCTTCAGGCTCAAACACTCTTTTCTATTTGTTAAAGTTTAATACAGGATTACCGGCCACGCTTCTTCATTTCTATTAATAAAGGCCCTTGCTAAATAATATATCATGAATGGTTTCATGCATTACAATGATTTAATGAGGTGCATAGAAAGAGAAGAATTACAACGCGAACTACTCAAGGAATGGTACCGCCAGAGAACAAAAAACGTCTTCTCAAACACCCCTAAAACAATCTCCCGAAACAATTAACCTTATTTTTTATTTTCTATTTTTTCTTTATTTCATAATGCTTAAAAAGAAGTCATAACTTCCAGATTACTTAAAGAGCTCGTAGTCTAGTTGGTTATGACGTCGCCCTTACACGGCGGAGGCCGCCGGTTCAAATCCGGCCGAGCTCATTTTAGCACTTAAAACTAATAAATCTTTTAAAATAAACAATTCTTAAGAAAGAATTAATGCCAAGCGTTTACCTTGCAGGAAAAGTACCTAAAGATGTTAAAGAAGTTAATTCTTACAATGACTGGCGTGAAGGGTTTCAGGAAAAATGCAGTGAATTAAGTGATATCAAGATTGAATTCCTTAACCCTAATCAAGGTGACTGGTCTATGCCCATGAACAAGTATTTTGGCCGGGACGTTGAAATGATCAAGAAATCAGACGCAATCGTAATGGATGGAACTGTCAGGATGGGTGCTGGCACAGCCCAAGAGATATTAATTGCTAAATATTATAATAAACCAGTAATCCTTGTCTGTCCTAAGAACTCACACTATGATAGGATTATTAAAACAAAAAATGGTGAAAGCGTTCACTATCAACACCCATTTCTAATAGAGACAGTTGATTTAATTGTCAGGAGTTTTGAACAAGCAGCCAAAGCATTGATAGAACACTTTAACAAAAATAAGATTATCAACCCTAAATCAATTGACTTAATTGAGAAATCAAGACTTGATTACTTAAAATTCATTGCGCCAACCGGGAATTGAACCCGGACACTCAGCTTGGGAAGCTGATATCATACCACTAGATCATTGGCGCTCAATACGTAAGTAATTACCTATATCTATTATGTTCCTTAAAACTGTTTTCTTACCCTTGCCTAGTAAACGGTCAGCCATTGCAAATGCTAGGCCAAGGAATAATCCTTGCTCGTTAAAAATGAATACAATGCCTCGGCGTTTAACCTCTCCTTCAATGCTCCTGATCGAGTTTGACCAAACGTCCCGAGAGTAAAGAAATAATTGTTCAGCTTTTTCATTTATAACCACTTTTGGTAACGCTTTTACACTAGCTTTTGAAGCTAATTGCAGGTTTAACCTGGCCCTCTTAAAGTCTTGCGTGTCAGCTACTCCTAAACCCAGGAATAATGGTTGGATTGCTTTAGTTTTAACTTGTTCAAAAATATTAAATAATTCTTGTGAAACACTAACTATCTTAACTGTCTTATCTGAGTTAACTAGTAACGTCTGGTTTTTGAATAATTCATCAAATAATTTCTTAGGCAAGTCTTTGCTTAATAATTGCTTAACCTTTGTTTTAGGCACTCTTTTCCAACCCATTTTATTGTTTCACCATCCTAGCTGTGAAGAATCCTTGAGTTTGATCTTTATAAGGGTAGAATCGTCTAGCGTTTTTTAACCCTAAACCAGGAGTTCCTGCTTTAGTTAATGGCTTCTCTAGTTTTAATCCTTGGTTTAAGCCGTGTTTAATTATTCCTTCATTCTCGTCTGGGTTAATGGTGCAAGTGCTATAAACTAACCGGCCTTTACTTTTTAAAACACTAATTGCAGCTTCAATCAAGCTTGTTTGCTCTTTAATGATCTTCCTGTAAGGTGTTTGTTTTTTCATTACTTCAGGGTTCTTATGTAGTGTTCCTTCTGCACTGCAAGGAGCATCTAATAATACTTTATCAAAGGTTAAGCCTAACTTTGCAACACCCTGACCCTTAATATTAAAGGCTATTATGTTCTCACAACCCATTCGTTCAGCATTATAGAGTACTGATCTTAAACGCTTCTTATTAACATCAATTGCTACTACCACGCCTTTATTATTCATTAATTCGCTAATGTGTGTGGTTTTTGCTCCAGGAGCAGCTGTTAAGTCAAGGATTAACTCTCCTGGTTTAGGTTCTAATTCAGATACTGCGATCATGCTTGAAGCGTCCTGCACTAGGTAGTGACCTGCTAAGTACTCGGTCGTGGCCCCAATACTAAATGGTTCTTCATTAATTATTAAGGCTTGATTATGAGATGGGTGTTGGCTTAAGGAAAAACCTTTTTTCTCTAGTTTCTGGATTAATTCTTCTTTTGAAGTTTTAAGAGAGTTAACCCTAATACTTAATGGTGGTTTAACATTCATTAAACCCTTCAAATCCTCCATTGGTACTTTATTCTTGTAACGTTCGTAAAAATTCATTATAATCTTCTCTTAATTATTAATCATTTAATAATGCTTACTTACGCGTTCTGAAAACTTCTTGAACAAAATCATCCATTAACTCAACAAGTGATGGTTTAAAAATCTCTCCAGTAAAATTAGTTGGCTGATCTTTTTCATTAAATAAAAAATTTGCAGCCATTAAATCATTTTCGTCATTGATTGAGACAACAGCGTTAAGGTGTGACCCTTCAATAAACCTTATTTCAGAACCATCCTTTGCTTTAGCATATGGTTGCTGGCCTGACTTAATAAAGATTGTATAATCCTGACTGGGTAGTACTTGGTCCTGTTTATTAGTTTTTGAATAAGAATTAGCCATTGAAGCAATATTTGATATGAAGTCAACATCATATCCATTAGGGATAGTGCCAAAATGCCTTAAAGCAATTCCTTCCTTAGTGCAAATAATTAGGTAATTAAACATAGAGTTTAAGAAAGAATTTACAGGTTCTTTATAAACTTAATTGAAATGAAAAATTTTTTGGAACGATGGAAAAGGTTCGCTGGGGACGAGATTTGAACTCGCGCGGGACAAAGCCCAATAGCTTAGCAGGCTATCGCCGTAACCACTTGGCTACCCCAGCAGTTGATTAATTGAATATATTTGAATTCTTTAAAAGCTTTGCTTAGTTAATTAGGGTTGCTAAGGGTTCAATAGAAACTCAACCCCTTTGTTTTAAAAGCTTTGTTTAAACACGTATAATGAGGCTATTAGGATTAAAATTATTATTGAAATCCAGTCCAGGCCAGGGGTTAATACATAGTCAAAAATACCGCTTGAGTAAGTTGTCTGGACTACTGCTTCAAAGGTTAGTGTAGCGTTATCTGCTTGTATTTGACTAATAGCGTTAACAGTTACTTCGTATTCTCCAATGCTTACTGGGAATAAGTCAAGGAATAAGACTGCTGTTGAGTAAGGTTGTAATGTTAGGTTAACGTGATTGTCCTTATTATCTGAGAATCTTGCATTAATCTCTTGCGGTAATATCTCGGCTCGGTAATTAATCGTTGAACTAGAAGGGTTATGTATTCTCAGGAAGTTGCTTCGGTAACCAGCAGCCCCTCTTGAGTAAACTTGTCGGTTTGTGTTAAAAGCATAATCTGTTTTAACAACATCTAAGTTTAATGACCTCTCATCCCAGTAATAATTATCACTGGCTAGTAAATCAAAATTATTAGTTCTTGGGCTTGAAGGGTTAGTGTAAGTTATGTCATAAGCCCCGTCTGATGGTAAAGAATCGTTATATAATGTGTCTCCATTCATTAATACTTGTAAATTAATGTTGGTTGGGTCAGACCCATCACAATACTCATAAGCAGTCTTTATTTGTTGCTGAGAAGTTATTATAGTATCATCCTCATAAGCGTAAACACCTGTTATGTCATTTATTGCAAACGTGAAATTAACTGGTGAAGTGTTAGTGTCAAGGCCTCTTGCAGTCATGCTTAAGTTATACTGGCCGCAAGCGTAATCTAATGGGTCTAGTTCGAAATTACACTGCCATAAACTACCAACTAGTGAACTGCAATTAAAGTCTTCTGAGAAAGTTAGGTTGCCTGTATCATCATATAATTCTGAGTGCAGTGCAGTTAAGTTATAAATGTTAGAGTAAACAGTAACGTTAACCCCAATAACTTCATCTGTTTGGTCAACATGTTCATCAAAGTCTGCGCCAACAATATCAAACACTACTTCTGTTGGGCTAAGAGTGTAAGTGATTGGCGTGTTATACCACTCCCAGACTTTAGGCACTCGATTAAAATTGAAGTGTGAGAGATTGTAAACCATTAAAGCGTACTCGCTGGTCCAAATGTCATCTTCATTTAGTTTATGGTAAAAAAATGTGCTACTATAAGGGTAAAGTGATATTGAAGCATCACTTCCCGTTATTGTATAATTTAATGATGAGTTCTCCAAGAAACTGGCTGAAGAGTTTAACCTAATTAAAGCTAATCCTTCATTAGTCTCGTCATTGAATAAAGTTATCCAACTATTATTATACAATAATGTCTGATTATTATTTAAGTCAAGCAATCCGCTTGGCACTGCAAGTTTATTGAACTTGCTTTGATTAATGTTTAACTCAAAATCCCTAAGGTAATCCACATTATACCACTCTGTCTCTAACTCTAAGTAAGTGTTAAATAATAAGTAATAAGAGTTAGGAATGTACTTCTGAGTAAAATTAACAATATGTTCATAACTGCCATGGTATCCTTCAAGCAATCCTCCAATCTTATACCAATAAAAAGCAGGTCCTTGCTGAACACTATAAGTATTACTTGAGTAATCTTTTAAGTTTTTACCCTCAACATCTATTGCGTTAATGATTATGTCACCATCAGCTCTTAAGTCAGTGCCAGTGCCAAGGTAACTAGTTAGTGTCTGTGTTACATTTGATATTAAGTTATACTCAACTCTTAATTGAGTAGTATTAATGAATCTTGGATTACCTGAACCATAAGTTACTGGTAAAGCAAATGATTTGCCAGTATAGTTTTCACTAGCATAGAATAATGAATAAGTTGTTGATTCATCATTAGCTAATAAGTTAGCAATAAATTCTATTCTTGCAGTCTTAACTTTATTATCAGTGCAGTTAACATTAGTTGCAGTCATTGGCATCTCATAGAATTGACTGCTTGACATTTTCTTAGTTAACCGAAGGCTCAAGTAATCATCCACATCATTATAATCTCCATCACCATTAACGTCCTCGCAGTAAACAGGGTCTGTGAAGTTAAAATCAAACCATAATAACTGATTAATCCTGCTGTGATTTAAAGTATTATTAACGTTTATGTCTGTCCTGAACTTAAATATTTCATCCTGAGGGCTAGTCCATAAATTCCATACAAGGCTATTATTCCTAACATTAAACATTCCATAACCATATAATCCATTAAAGGCTTCAACATGATAGTAACCAATACTTGAAGGTGTGAAATCATAAGCATAACAGTCATCTCCACAAGTAGTGTTCTCTAATTTATGAGTGGTTAAGTTAGGCTCGATTAAGGTAACGTAAGGCAGGCACTCGCTAGTCACGTTAATATAAACTGTCTCGTCAGCATCAGGCGTTGTATCTGATAACGAGATCACTGGTGAAGTGTTTGAATTACAGAAAAAGCCGTTATCACAAACACTGTCAAAAACGTAATCACCTTGAGCATCACACAAGTCACCAGTGCTTATCTGTTGGCTATTACAACAACAATTAAGTGATGAGTTAACCCAGTCCTCAGAGTAATCATCACCACAACAACTAGAGCCAGTGCCAACAGCATCATAAAACCATTCATAACCATAAGTAGTGCAAGCTGACTCATTAAGGTCTATTGTTTGATAAGTCATTAAGCCGTCCTGACAAAAGAAGTCAGTGGTGTTTAAAGTATCATTATAGAAGTCATCATAAACTAGGTCATCACCACAACAAGAAGAATTTCCTGATGGCTTGTTTGACTTAATTAAGTCAATATAATAAATTGAGTTTAGTGGGTCAGTGCAACAACCACCTTCAACAACCACGTTAAGAGCCCCATCACCATCAAAATCAACAGTCCATAATTCATCAGCGTAAAGACTTGCGTTATAAAGGCTTAATTCCTCAAAAACCTCACCGCCATCATTTTCAAATAAACGGATTGAGCCACCAATTGAAGCGATCAAATCTTTATCATTATCCAAGTCAAAGTCAGTAACATCAATTGAATAAATAAAAAGGAATTCTTCAGGCGGTAATATTTCATTTGACACAAAATTTTCATTACCATCATTCTCCCACCAGGTAAAGTATCTTAATGAACCATCATAATGAGACCCAATTAAATCTAAATCACCGTCTTCATCAAGATCATTTATTTCATGAACAGAAACTGAATCATAATTATTTATAAACTTATTATCAAAACTCTCACTGCCATCATTATCAAACCATGCTAAAGTATAATCAGAAACACTAACATTATAATAACTAACCACTAAATCAATATCAGTGTCTTCATCCAAATCAATTGGTATTAAATTATAAAAATCATAATCACTAAGTTGGTGTATTTGGAAACTCATTAAACCATTATTCTCAAACCAGTAAAGATCACCATACACATCAGCTAAGATAACATCTAAGTCCCCGTCACTGTCAAGATCAATTACTTTAATAGTCCCATAATCATAACCTCCAGAAACAAAAACTGATCTTTCAGTAAATGAGAATTCTTCATTTTCAAACCAGAATATACCGTCACTTCCGCTATTCTCGTCCCGGCTAACCACTAAATCATAATCACCATCAAGATCAAAATCAACTGTTTCTAGATCAGTTAAAGTTCTATCATTAACAATAATGGTTTTAGTAACATTTCCTGAGCCATCATTAATTAACAGTATTAAGTCAAAAATGTTGCTTCCAGAATCATCTATAGCTGTAAAATCATAATCACCATCAAGATCAAAATCAACCAAGTCCATTGTCCTAACATATTCGTCAGTTGATGAATAAATAAGGCGGTTTGTATAAGATTCTGTTCCAGCCCAGTCAACCCATTCATATCCATAATGACTGCATAAGATAGGGTTATCATCTGCTAAGTCAATCCTAAAAACGCCTTGATAACAAAAAGTGTCTGACCCTCCAAGCGAGCCATTATAAAAATTATCGGTTAAATTATCATCACCACAACAAGGACCATTAGTGCCACTAACAGCGCCAGTTAACCAAGTATTATTCATTAACTCACAAAGTGCTTGATCATCATCAGGGTTAACTAATAAGCCATCTTCACAATAAACTGATCTATTATAGAAGTCATCACTAACCCCATCGTCACCACAACAAGGAGCGTTAACGCCAAAAGTAAAACCTTGAACCCAGTCATGATCATAGAACTCGCATAATGATTGGTAATCATCAGGGTCAGTTGAGCCTTGATAACAATACACTGTGTCATTATAGAAGTCATCACTAGCAGTGTCATCACCACAACAAAGACCAAAAGAACCATTAACCCCTTGGTTCTCATACCAGAACTTTGAGGCAACAAAATCCAAGTCACCATCAAGATCTAAGTCTGATGCTTCCATACCATAATAAGCATTATTAGATATTTGACGGAAAGTCCATGAAGAAGCATCACCAACATTCTCATACCATGAAGTGCCAGCAAAAAGTGATGATACTATAATGTCAACGTCATCATCAGAGTCAAGATCACCCACTTCTAACCTCATAGGATAATAAAGAGAGTCATTTATTTTAGTCTTAGCCCAACTAATACCTTCACCATCAAGGTTCTCGTACCATCGTAAATCATCACGATCAGCTGAGATACTAACAACATCTAAGTCACCATCACCATCAAAATCAGCCACTTCAACCCCCTGAGCGTTATCTAACTGGTTATCAATGTAGTGTTCAATCCACTCGTAACCAGCGCCATCAGCGTTCTCATAAAAACACAAGTCTTCATAATAATAAAAGCTAACATCAAAATTATCACTAGCAGCAATTATGTCAAGGTCACCGTCAGAATCAATATCAGCAAAGTGAACATCCTTAGAGCGATACATTGATGGCAGGTTAGTCTCAATAAAAGTTGGGTCTGCAGCGCCATCATTCCTAAAAAGATGAACCCTGCTGCCACCAGCAAAAGCAATATCAATATCACCATCATTATCAACATCAGCTATGTCAAGGCCCCCGCCATAACCATAATCTTTTATTAAATGACTAGTGAAAGAACCACCATCATTCTCATGCCAGTATAAGTAACCATCAGTTTGGTAAATATAAGAAACAACATCAGTATCCCCATCACCATCAAAATCAGCCCCTCTAACATCAAAATAATCCCCTAAGATTGAAGGCCCGTCATAAATAAAATGATAAGTGAAATTCATCAAGCCATCATTTTCATGCCAGAAAATCTCACCGTCAGACCCGCTCTTTATTATATCAATGTCACCATCAAAGTCAAAATCAATAGCGTCCACACCATAACCATTAGTGTCATTATAGGAAGTTCTGTTAAAAGTAACGGTTAAAGGGTAAATCCAGTCATAACTAGTTTCACAATAATCCTTATTCAAGTCATGGTTCGTGCTTACATTACCATAACTGCATAATAAATTATCACTATAGAAGTTATCCATAAAGAAGTCATCACCACAACAAGGACCATTAGTGCCTGTTGTTGAGTCATAAAACCATTCATAACCCATTTGAATACAAACAACATCTTGGTCATCAGCTTCTGTAGATCCTTCATAACAATAATGCCCCTCGTCATAGAAGTCATCACTTGATCCATCGTCACCACAACAAGGACCATTACTACCACTTAATGAACCATTAAACCATGAATTACCCTCAAGAATGCAGGATTCAATATTTAAGTCTTGGTCAACGTAACCACCAAAACAATAATCTGTCCTGTTTTTATAATAATCACTTAAGCCGTCATCACCACAACAAGGAGCAGCATAACTACTATAATTATACTTATCTAACTCGTACAAGGTTAATACTTCTTCAGGGTTTAATGACCGGTTATAAATTCTTATCTCATCAATGCCTCCTCCTTTAGAACCATCAAAGTAAATATCACCTTCAAGCGGTCTAATGTCTGAGTCATATTCATCTACAGCTACTTGGGTTCCATTCTGGTATAATATTGTATGGGTTCCATTATACACCCCAACTAAGTGATTCCACTCAAAATCAGGCAAGACTATATCACTAACAGCGTCACTAGTCTCACCACCAGGACCTCTTAAACTAAACTTACCTTTATGATCTTCAACATATAAACGATAACCATAATAACCATAAACTAAGTCCATATCATCATCTGAATAAGTTTTCTTAACCCATGCTGAGACAGTTAGGTTATCATTAATATCCAAATTATCTGCTTGAGGAACTACTGCACTAGCATCACTCCTAATAAAAGTCAAGTAATTTATGCTCTTTCCACCTCTCTGCCTATTAGTCTGACTTACAGTTCCATCATTGCCCCCAACAAAATCATGAATAACTGATCCGGTTCCATCAAAATGCCATTCACTAACCAAGCCATCCTGTAATGAACTTTTTATGTAACTAATATCCCCAATAAACCAGTTATAACCCCAATCCTCACAAATGGTTTGTTCACTATCACCATCAGTAGTTGCAGCCCCATAATAACAATAAAATGATGAATTATAGAATTGATCATTAGACCCGTCATCACCACAACAAGCAGGGTGTTCAGAACCAGTTATGTCGCCAGTAAACCAGTCAAAATCATAGAATTCACAAACTGTTTGACTGTTATCTGCAGGGTTTTCAATTAGTGATCCATCTAAGCAGAAGAAAGAGGTATTAGTAATTGAACCATTATGAAAATCATCACTAGCAAGGTCGTCACCACAACAAGGACTATTAGTGCCGTTTAAACCATGGTGCTCCCACATGTAAAGGTATTGCCCTTCAGCAATCATTAAATCAGGGTCACCGTCTAATTCAAAATCACCATAACTTATCCCTCTTATACGATAATCATTAGAGGCGAGTGTTACTCGGTCACTAAAAGAACCAGCACCATCATTGTATAAGTAATACAATTCATGATCACCTGAGTAATAACCTCCAGAAACAACGTCAAGGTCTCCATCAAGATCAATGTCAACTAACTCAGAATCATGATGATACCAAGGAGGCGAGTCCAAGGTAGTCATCGTGAATGATCCATCACCATCATTAATCCACTCATTAAGAGGGTTAGATATTTGATAATCTTGGGTTGTAATAAAATCTTGATAACCATCACCATTAAGGTCGCCAACCTCTAGCGAAGAAACAGTGTAAGAACTTGTAAAGATATTTGAATATGACGAAAAAGTGCCATCACCATCATTAAGGTACACGCGCACAATACCCCCTATTGAGAAAAGAATATCTAAGTCATCATCATTATCAACATCAACTAATTCAATATTTGAGATGCCACAACAACCAATATTTATTCCTGAATAAGAAAACCCGCCTAATCCATCATTAATCCATACATAAATGTATTCACTGTGTCCTGAAACAAGATCCAAGTCACCATCATTATCAACGTCGCCAAGATCAACAGAAAAGGTTTCACTATCAAGATCCCCTAAGCTAACACGTGAAAGAGTTCCTTGACCATTTGTGTTAACATACTTATAAGCGCCAGCCCCCCCATGAGCAGTTATTACATCAACGTCACCATCACCATCAATATCGCCTAGCGTTAAATCATACCCAACGGCATTACCACTATATGTGTTTGGAGTAAAAACTCCAGCACCATCATTAATGTAAGTAATAACTTGATTATCAAACTCTATTCCAACAAAGTCAGGGTAACCATCACCATTAAGGTCTCCCATTTCAAGATCATAATATTCACTTCCAGGCGAACTATGATAAGTTCTAGTAAAAGACGGACTGTGCTGGGAAAGCCAATAACTATCTAATTCACAAAAATCCTTACTTAAATCAGCGTCAGTGGTCAAATAACCCAAGTAACATAGAGTTGAATCATTATAAAAATTATCTAACAGGAAGTCATCACCACAACAACCAGGGATTAAATTGTCACCGCTACTATCCCAAGAATAATCAAAAGCGTCAAAGTAAACATGATAACCAGTCTCTGGTGCAGAAGCACTAGAGTAACCACCAAGGTAAGATAATTGTGATTTTGCATTATTAAAGGTTAACCCCTCAACTTTCTTAACACCATCAACATAAACATCATAAGACCCGTCACCACCATTGCCAGTACAATCAAAGTCAATCTTAATATGATACCATTGGCCCGGATTAAGGAGTTGAACTAATTCCCAGTCAACGCTTTTCCAAGCCATTAATTGAAGACCAGTAGTCCACACACCAATAAGTGGTCCAGGAGAACTGCCATCATATAAGCCTATTGCAAAATCATTACCACTAGCTGGAATATTAAGCCAGAAATCAACCACTCCCTGAGTTCTTGTAGTACCCCAACTCTGAGACCACCAGGCATTACTCGCGCCTATAGAATCATCAAAAACGTCAAGTACTTTACCATGACTTTTAAAGTATTCAGCAACCCCAACATAACTATTTCCTGCGCCGGCATCACCACCACTCCAACCACTAGGAAGGTTAGTGCCAACAGCGTCATCAGTGAAAGAGTAAGTAGCTGGGTAATGACTGTTATTAATCCATGAATAAGTCTTAAACTCACAGAATTCTTGATCATAATCAGGATTACTTATTGGTTGACCATAATAACAAATTCTTGAATTATTATAAAAGTAATCACTAGAGCCGTCATCACCACAACAAGACGCTAATAGATTATCACCTTCATTATAGTTTGTATCCCAATCATAACTTATTGCGTCAAAGTACCCTCCTGCAGAATATGAACCATGACCATCAACTTTAAATTCATTAATAAGTGTTATTTCATCCATAGCATAAGTTCCATAATCAACACCATTAAAGTAAACAGTTACTTGATCACTTGAACCATCAAAGTCAAGTTTTACATGAGTCCACTCATCATTTGAAGTGTAATCTATACCATGCCAAGTATCATAACCATCCTCTGAATAAGTCCACTCCCCATTACAACTCGCAAACAATGCAAAAGCGGGTTGGCCTCCATAAAACATTGTCATCGTCATACCATGAGCATAACTAGAATCAGGATAAACCCATAATTCTATTACCCCACTACCTTTAGAACCAAAACTAGTATCACTCCAGGCACAATAATCACTTGCTCCTGGATCATCTACTTGCATAACCATTCCATGGCCTTCGTGGATCTCTGCAACTTGAATATCGGCACTTCCTGACTCATAAATTGTTCCGCTTGAAGGATCCTGGCCAACAGTATCTAAAGTAAAACTATACGTTCCTGGGTAATGAGCATTAATAAACCAGTCAAAATCATAGAATCCGCAAACAGTCTCGTTTTCATCAATAGAGCTCTCAATAAGTGTCCCGTCAACGCAAAAATGACGAGTATCACTAAGCGAGCCATTATAAAAGTCTTCATAATAATCATAAACCTCAATTGATGGTGGAGAACACTGACCTTCATCATAGCCCCCTCCACAACCCCAACAAACAACAGAGCCATTACCTTTAAGGGCGCAAGAATGAAAATCGTTTGAAGCAATAGAAATAGCGTCACTTAATGAGGGAGGAGAAGCTTGACCCCAAGCATCAGTACCCCAACAAGAAACACTACCATCACTCTTAACAGCACAAGAGTACCAATCACCAACAGCAACGCTAACAGCGTTAGTTAAGGCAGGAGGGGAACACTGACCATAATCATAACCACTACAACCCCAGCAAGAAACACTACCATCACTCTTAACAGCACAAGAGTGAGCAACCCCAGAACTAACACCAATTGCATTACTTAGTGCAGGAGCAATGCGTTGACCATAATTATTACGACCCCAACCATCAACACTACCATCATCTAAAACAGCACAACAATGCTCTTGACCACAACTAACGTCAACAGCGTTAGTTAAGGCAGGAGGAGAAGACTCACCATAAGTATCACCACCCCAACAAGAAACACTACCATTACTTAATAAAGCACAAGCATGAGTGCCACCAGATGAGACATCAATAGCATTAGATAAAGTTGGAGGAGAAGATTCACCATGAGTATTACTGCCCCAACAAGAAACACTACCATCATTTAATAAAGCACAAGAGAAATATTCTTCACTACTAACAGCAATAGCATTAGTCAAGGCAGGAGGAGAAGACTGACCCCAACTATTATCACCCCAACAAGAAACACTACCATCACCCTCAACAGCACATGAATGAACCCTGCCAGCACTAAGATTAGATTTAGCATGATAGATATCATCACCACAACAAGGGCCATTAGGGCCTGTAGTAGAACCCGTAAACCAGTGATTATTAGCGTTACTCCATAAACAAATATCCTGACTAACATCACCATTCCTTGTTGGACTGCCCTGATTACAATACAAGTCATCATTATAGAATTGATCGCTTGAGCCGTCATCACCACAACAAGGACCATTACTGCCAGTAATGCTTCCAGTAAACCACGTGAAACCACTTAATTCACAAGAAGTTTGGTCATCATCTCGGTCAGTAAAACCATAATAACAAGTCTGCGAAGAACTGGAGAAATAATCACTAGTCCCATCATCACCACAACAACGACCATTAGCACCGCTCAAGCTATTACTAACCCACCAAGCAACACTTGAACCAAGAGCAACCACGTCTTTATCACCATCACCATCAAAGTCAGCAGCAGAGACGTCTCTAGCCTCAGTAAATGAAGTGTAAACTGACCTTTTAGTCCAACTAGTGCCAAGACCATTAACATTCTCAAACCAGTGAACATCATTATAGTTTGGTGAAGTAGCTAATACATCAACATCACCATCACCCTCCATGTCTATAGCAAAAAGGCCTTCAGCAGCACTATAACTTGAAGTAATTAATTGGCTTCCACCAAAACTGCCGCCGCCAAGGTTCTCAAACCAAACAACTTGGTCAAGCCCTGGCGAAGTGGCTATAACATCCAAGTCATCACCACCATTTAAGTCAGCAGCAAAAACGTTCACTGAATCAAAACTTGTTTTAAGACTATGCTTTGACCAACTAGTGCCAAGACCATTAACATTCTCCCACCAAGCAACCTCATCCTGGGTTCCAGTAGAAGCGCCAATAACGTCCATATCATCATCATTATCTAAGTCAGCAGCGAAAACACCTTTAGCATAATCAAAATTAGTATCAACATTGATAGCTGACCAACTAGTGCCAAGACCATTATCATTTCTCATAAATATAATATCATCATTAGTGTAAGTTGTTACTAAAACATCCACGTCATTATCCCCATCAATATCAGCTGCGTAAATGTATTCAGGGACTCCAAAACTTCCAACCGAATTCTGACTCCAAGATCCAGAAAAAGGTGTGCCATCATTCTCATACCAGTAAACCACATCAGGCTCACCAATAGCTGAAGCAACAACATCTAAGTCACCATCACCATTTAAGTCAGCAACAGAAATAGTATAAGCTCCATCAAGAGAATCGATTAAAGTCTTACCTGCAAAAGAACCGCCAGTATTTTCCCAGCAAGCAACTTGGTCACCATCATAAGACGCAGCAATAACGTCATCATCACCATCATTATCTAAATCAGCAGTAACAATCCTTAAAGCAGTGCCTCCAAAAGAGGATTCAATATTTTGAGGCACCCCCCACCAAGAAGGAGTCCCACCAGAAAACCACACATAACCCTCATCTTCACAAATCGATTGGTACTCATCAGCGTCATTCCAATCGCAAGAAATGGCTAGACTGCCATTATATACTGTGTGAGGGTTACTGCAAGTCGTCTGCCAGTAAATAGTATCCCATATACAACCATAAAAGTTACACCAAAACTCTCCATCATTATCAGGGCAATTACCTGGACCAAAACAAACATCACCACCAGTCTTCCATTCACAAAGAGCGTCATTTGTGCAACCACTCTGATCATTAGGCCCACCATTAGGACTATAAGTAGTAACGCAATAATACCAATTATCAACATTTTTTGGCCAACAAATAGGGTCAGCCACGCTATAACCGCAAGTCTCGCAAAGAGTATACCAAGTACCAGTTAATAGATAACAATTACCAGAACCATCAACACTGCAACTTCCAGAGCCCTCATATAAGCCAGAAACTGGGTTGGGTTGCTCACTAGGCTTCATACATACATAATCCAAATGCCAAGGAAGAAAAGGCCTAGACCAATCATAATCATCTGATAAGTCATCACCAAGACTAGCATAACCTCCAGCGCAATCACAAGCACCATCTTCTGTACCCCAACAACCCTGAGCTGCTAAAACAGTGCTAAAAGCAAGAGTCACTAAAAGTAGACTAGTAAACCTAAACCCCCTCATTAGTTCCTGTAAAGGATTTTGTTATATATAAATATACATTATTAAAGGGATGAGGCGCAATTCCTGAATTGCTTAAAAACCACCAAAAGAGTTTATCTACTAGGGTGCCTCCACCCCGTTGACCTGAAAGCACGACCCAAAACGCTTAGGGCTGCTCCGTTCCCGGCCTGACCCGTTTCACGAGTTGAACCGCCAGACAGGGCGAGGCTTCGCAGGCGTTCCTAATAGGCTCTCTCAATGATCTTTAAACGCTCCAGGCGTTTCAGCTCCACCTAAAGAGGGATTAGTGGTGACAAGGAGCCCCTAACTCCCCAGCCTAGCGCCTCAAGAATTATGAAGAATCCAAGCCCTTTAATAATCTTATGGTGGGGTGTTTAAACCCCCTTGTTTATAATTTTTTCTTAAAAACTAAAAATGATGTTAATCCTAATAGAATGATTACTGAAGCGTAATCTAAAGCATCAACTTGGTAAAAAGCAACTCCAGGCGCGCGCTCAAAACCAGTTAATTGAAAAATAAAAGAGTCACTAATGTTAACGCACTCACCAGCGTTATTAAAAGAGATAGTAGCACTCTTATCACCCTCACTAAGCACTACAGCCTTAACCTGGTAAACAATTGACTGGCCAGGCAATAAGTTAAAAGTCTCGCCCTCCATCTCTAATGAAGTGTATTGTCGCTCAGGAGTCTTGAACAGCAGTAAAGCATCAGACACAGTTGTTATATCAGGATTAAAACTTATTGCTTCAGACCCTTGATTCTTAACCGTAAGCAGGAAAGTGCTGAACTCGTTAGTGGCTACAGGTAATGACTCAGTGATTGGTGGTTCAACACTAGTAATATCTAATGGGCTTTGAACCCTAAAACTAAAATCACTCCTCAGGAAGCCAATCTCACCCTGAGTCTTAGTGTACTCAAAAAGAGCGTAAGCGTTAAACTCGTCATCCAAGTCACTGCACTTGAATTGACCAAAATCAAAAACGTACAAGCCACTGCTAAAAGGCTGGATGCACTCAGGGTTCTCAGGCTTAGGCGCGTAATTCAAGGAGATATTATATACTCCAGCGTTATCAAAACAAATAGTCTCGTTACCAGCGTTAGTAACGTAGAATTGAGGCGCGTAATCACTCATTAAGTAAGCGTCACCAGTGGTTGAGTCACTGATGAATAATTCAAGATCATAAACCCCGTTAACGCAGGTAGTGTCATCCTGACCATCACTATTCAAGTCACAAGTATCACCAGTATTAATTAATTGACCATTACAACAACACGTGAGGGTATTATTACTAAAATCATCAGCTAAACCATCATCACCACAACACTTACTGTTAGTTCCAAAAGCACCGCTTAACCAATTATGAGAGTAGTGTTCACATATCTCTTGGTTTTCATCAAAACCTTGATTATAAAAGACACTGTTAGAGCAAACATGGGTTGTACTGCTTTTAGACCCATTATAATAATACTCGCTTAAGTCATCACCACAACAAGGACCATTAACGCCAGTAATTGAGCCAGTGAACCAGTCACCACCAACGCCCTCACAAAAACTCTCTAATAAGTCAGCATCAGTTGTTGACACGCCCTCATAACAATAAGTAGTAGAGTTAAAGAACTTGTCACTTAAGTCATCGTCACCACAACACCTAGCATAAACTGTTCCATCTCCTTGCAGTGAACCAGTATACCATTCATGGCCAAAGTGAACGCAGATTGATTCATTAAGGTCTATTTCTTCATTAATGAATGAACCATCAACGCAGAAGTGATCAGTAGTGTTAATAGAGCCATTATAGAAGTCATCATCAATAGCGTCATCACCACAACAATCAGTGTTATTCCCAGTCACTGGATCCTCAAACCAAGTATAACCTGATGAAGTGCAGAGGCCTGAGTCAGTGTCAGGTTCAACTCCAAAAAAACCCAGAATACTGAAACGACCACTATACAAGCCACCCTCGTACTCGCCTGCAGTTGGGCCGCCAGCAAAACGCGAGCTGAAATCACCCTCACTAGCCCGGCCACTAATTGAAACCGAGCCACCGCGAGCAACGTAATCACCACCAGAGCCAGAAAAAGCAAGGGCAGGCGTTACTAGTATTAAACTCATTAGTAATGAACTCAACCGCATTAATTACTTAAAAGGTTTTAACTGGATTTAAGGCTTTACGTCACAAAAAAAAACTTCATTCACACCAAGAATAAGAAGAATCCTTAACACATAACTCATCCTTGATTAAGTCATTCTCAACTTTCAATTCCTTAACTGCTTCAACAAGCACTGGGACTAACTCATCATAAGATAAAGCTAAGTAACCATCAGGCCCCTCCATAACAGCCTCAGGCAATACCTCGCGCACTTCCTGAGCCAACAAGCCATAATGAGTGCCATTCACCAAATTCCTATCAGGATACTCATCAACCCGCCATTCAAAAGACACACCCCTTAATGCTTCAACCTTACTTAAAGCATCACTAACATTAACAACGTTCTTCTTTAAACGAGCATCAGACCCACCCCAAGAACCAGTAGTGTAAGCATTACCAGCCACATATAACTTATAAGCACCAATATCAGCTAACTCGGAGGTAGCTATAGCCACTCCACCATTGCCCCCGCCACGATCAGCAACTAAATAAAGATTCTGAGAAGTACTAAAAATACTAAAAGGGAACCTCCCTTGATCATCATTAAACAAGCCAAAACCATTAGTGTGCCAAGCAGCACTGCCTAACCAGAATTTAACATCACTATTATCCCCCCAAAACATAAGATTATTATAAGAAGTTGAAGTCCTAACCATAGAAAAATGATTATCGCCTGAAGCAGTAGAGAGCTCTAACTTAGCAGAAGGATTAGACACACCAATACCCACTTTGCCATCTGAAGTTATAGTCATTCTCTCTTGGAGATTAGAGTAACCTGATGCGTCATGCATTGTATAAAAGGATAAACGCATGTTCTGATAAGATGGAGTGCTCTGCTCATTCTTACCAATGATAGCGGCCCCATAAGAATCATCAAGGTGCGTTGCAAACAATATACCAGTTCCCGTACCAGCCGTAGCAGCATCATTAAATAAACGCAACAAGTAAGGAGCTGAACCATCACTATCAGTGTAAACATCAAGCGGCGTATAAGGATTACTAGTGCCAACACCAACATTACCATGAGTAAAAGAATCAGCATAAGATAAGTAAATATCACCACCATAAACAGGGGCATTAATTATTTTACCATCACTAGACATAGCTATATTAATTCTACAACCACTAATACCAAAAGCAACCCAAGTAGCACCATAATCAGTTGAAACATAAACTTGGCCACAATTAACAGCTATTGCCTGATACTTACCATCACTAGAAATTGTGATCCCATTATAACCCAAATCTGGAACCCCACCAACTTGAGACCAGGAAGCACCATAATCAGTAGAACGATAAATCACGTGTGTTGTTAAAGCTGTTTGATAACGACCATCACTAGACATGCCAACTCTAGCTAAAGAAACAGCAGAAACCTGAGACCAAGAAGCACCATAATCAACAGAACGATAAATACCTCCAGAACCACAAGCAGTCATTATCTTACCATCAGATGATGTTTCAACATCAAACCAATTCTGAGATCCAGCAGTTGATACAGACCAAGAAACACCATAATCAAATGATAAATAAATATTGTCACCGTTTGATGAAACAGCCACTTGGTATTTACCATCACTAGACATGGCAACAGATTTCCATCGCCGATCAGTAGAATCTATCTGAGACCAAGAAGCACCATAATCAACAGAACGATAAATATCACCATTATCAACCACGGCAGTTTGATACTTACCATCACTAGACATGGCAATACCTTCCCAAGCGCGATCAGTAGAATCAATTTGGATCCAAGAAACACCATAATCAACAGAACGCCAAATATCACCATTATACACAGTAACAGTCTGATGCTTACCATCAGAAGACATAGCAACAGCAGACCAATACCTATCAGTAGAATCAATAACAGACCATTCCTCACCAACACCGCTCAAATGCCACTGATTCTCAGTTAAGCCCGCGCGACCAAAATAAGCACCACCCTCCAACTGACCTAAAGCCATCTGATCAACAGACAAAAGACTAGCTTTATTACCAGACGACAATGACTCAACAGTCAATAACTGGCCCGGTGTAGAAGTGCCAATACCAACCTTGCCATCGCCTGTAAAACGAATCTTCTCATCCAAAGACCAAGAAAAAATAATATCCTCATCAGTATTAGGGTTAATGCGCCAATCAGGATTAATAGTGGCGTCAGTCGGTCCAATAGTGAAACCACCTCCCTCACTAGTCTGCAAACCAAACCACTCAGACCCAAGAGAAGCCTGACTACCATACAAATGCAACAATAACAACGGGTCATCAGTGCCGATACCAACATTACCAGCAGGGTCAAGAATTAAATCACCACCCGTTGTTGTTAAATAACCATCATCCCCGTCATGATACATATTAGTCCGATATGTGTTACCAGAATCATAAGCTATTATTTCACCACCACTAAAAGCAACCATATTACTCTCAGAGATTATTTGGCCACCAGCATTAATCTCACCCTCAACGTCAAGACTGCAAGTATAAGTGGCATCACTATTCCTAATTAGCACATTACGATTAGCTGAAGCAGAGTTCACATCTAATGTTAAATCTAATCCAACATTAGTTTGAAGAGTTGTTAACGAAGGAGACCTAACCACTCCACTCCCAGGGTCTAAAACAATATCATCATCAATAGTGAGAATAGCAAATTCATCATTAGCAACATCATAATAAATAAGACCCTTTGTCACACCCCCCTCCTGAAAACGAATATAAGTATCAGTTGACCTATCTAAATAAAGACTACCAACATCATCAAGAATGTTCTCATTAAAATCAAACCTGCCATCCTGACTAATGTTTAACTCAGTATCACCAAAACCCAAGTCAGAACTAATCTTCAATTGATCAGAATCAGCATCATCCGACCCTATCGTCCAAAAAGATGAACCTTTAGTTCTAAGAATAATCTGCGCAACCCCATCATCAGAATCAGAATAAACATACACTGAAGGGTCGCCATCATAAGGGGTTATACTAACATGTCCACCATCAATCTCTGACCTTATTCCACCAACCACATGAAGCTTGGAGGAAGGACTATCAGTGCCAATACCAACATTACCACCAGGATTAAGCAATAAATCACCAGTAGGATTTAACTTAATATTATCACCAGCAAAAGTAGTAACATAAAAATCAGTACCATCATGACCAAACTGCATAAGATCACTCTCAGTCGGGTCACGCAAACCAAAAATATTACCACCAGTAACATAAGTCCAAGAATCAAGATTAATATTAGAATCAGGACTAAGAACCAAGTCACCACCAGTAGCTAAATTAGTGCTAATAACACCAGATGAGCCATCATGCGACAAAGTAACAAATTTAGTGTTTGAAGAATCATAAGCACTTAATTGCTGACCATCAGTAACAGAAACAGGCATATCCCAAAAAACAGCCTGAAAACCAAAAGGCACATAAAAATCAAGATTACCAGTAGAGTTAATAACACTAGACCCATCATGATACAACCTCAAACCACCACTAGCCCCAACGCGCAACGAATTATCATCAGAAGTAGCACTAGAGAACACGACCGGGCCATCAGAGTAAAGTTGAACATCACTCATCCGAGGCCTAACCTGAAAATACTTATTCCAAACATTATCAGGCGTTCGAGACAAGAAAGCAAAACGAGAATTATTACTATCCAAATCAGTCGTAAACTGCAATAAAACACCACCCTGAGATGAGTTAAGCAAAGACCAAGAACCACCATCCCAGAAAACGTTAGCCCCCAAATCATAAGAGAAATCATGCAACCCACGATACACCCCAAGATGAGACCCAAGCAAGTAATCACGAACAACACCAGAATCATTGATAAGTAATAAGGAATCATCAACTAAGTCACCAACCGGGGCCTGGAACACTGAACGCTCAGACCCAGAGAAGTCAAGATCAGTACCATTAACCTCCAAGTCAAGATAATAAGTATAACTATGATTCAAACCCAACTCAACAGAACCAGAACCCAACACTACATCATAAGAACCATTAACAACCAAACCATCAAAATCAGAACCACTATCATAAACCAAGTTACCAGCAACAGGGTCATCAAAAACGTAAACTCGCAAGTCACCACCAACCATAGACTCACCATCATAATCAACACTACCACTAAGAGGAAACAAGTCAACAACCCCAAAAACAGGAGTTAACAACAACAAACAAAACAGAAAACAAACCAAACGCATGATAATATACAATAAAATAGATATATAAATAGATTACATACACATACAAAAAAAAATAAAAGAAGACTCGCCAAGCCAAAAAGCGACAAAAATCGCTTTAAAGCTTAGAGAGCCCTTTTAGTCAAAATCTTAACCCTAGAACGCTTACGAGTCTCAAGCTTAGATCCAACCAATACCTGAGCCTGATTCTTCTCAGCAAAGTACACTAAATCAGTAGTGACCGGGGTATCAGTAACCACCAAGTAAACACCACTCAAACCCCTAACTGAACGCAAATCAGACAAAGGCAACTCACCCAATAACTTATAAGAAGAATCATAAACCCTGATAACACTCTTACCATCAATCTCATCCAGAACCTTCTTAGCGAAAACCTTATCCTTACCACCACTAGACTTCTTACGAGGCTTAAAATCACGACGAGCAGATTTTAAAGAAGTCTTGGCCCTCAAAGCCTGCAAGATCTCCTTACCAACCAACTCCTCAACCTCCTTACCATCAGGCGCTTTAGCCACAAAATCAACACCACCAACTTGTTGCAAAGCTTTAACAATCAAGTCACCACCACGATCACCATCAACAAAAGCAACAGTGGTACGCTTAGACTTCATTAACTCACCAACAGCCTTAGGAATATTAGTGCCATTAACAGCCAAAGCATTATTAACACCCGCTTTAAGACAAGCAATAACGTCAGCCCGGCCCTCAACAAGAATTAACTCATCAGAAGACTCGACACCAGGACCAGCCTCCAAACCATTAATAGAGACAACACTACCAACCTTAACACTATCACGAACCTCACGAGCCAATGACTCCTCAGGCTCAGACTCCTTAATGAACTTAGACAAGATCTGCTTAGCACGCTCCTGAATGTAATCACGCTTCTCGTTACGCACGTCCTCAATCTTATCAAGAGAGATCTTACCATTACAAGGACCAATACGATCAATAGTCTCAACAGCAGCCGCAATAATAGCAGTCTGAGTCTTATCAAGACTAGACGGGATCATAATCCTAGCAGTAGTCTTACCATTCTTATCAAAAGTCTCAACATCAATCCGGCCAATACGACCAGACTTCTGCAACTCACGCAACTCCATCTCCTTACCAAGCAAGCCCTCAGATTGACCAAAAATAGCCCCAATAACATCAGGACGATCAACCAATCCCTCAGCCTTCAAAGTAGCATGAATAATGTACTTAACCGATACTTGAGCAATCTTTCCCATAAAACATCACCTCTTAATTATTTAAACATGGTTAAAAAAAATTCAATTTTAAGAAATCATACAAATATTTCACTTAATTGAACATGATGCGTGATTTAATTAAACTTGATATTTTTTAATCAACCAATTGAATAAGAATAGGAAGTACAAAAGGGGTTTATAAACATTATGGTAACGAGTAAACTCGTTAAATGAATAAAGTAAGCAAGAGCCCAATTTAACCCATATCAACTTGTAATTAAAGGGGTGTCAAGAGGGGCGAAGCTAAGTAAATTTAGGAAGGTCAAAAAAAGCCTTAGCTTCACCCTCAAGATTATAAACGTGCTCCCATAAACGCTCAATATAATCCTCAATCTGATCCTTATAAATACGCTTCTCATACAACCAATCCTTAAAATGCTTCAAAATAGGATGACTGCCCCACTTATTACCAGGGTCAAGAATGAGAACACCCTTAATATTAAACTCCACCTCACCCTTATCCATAGACTTAGACTTACCATTAACAGGCACTTTAACCTTCTTCAAGCCACGAAACTTACACTCAATCCAAATACGATAATGAACATAATCCTCCTGCTCACGAGTAAAAGTCCAATGAAACTCAATAGCAGTGCCATAAGAAGTCTCCCACTGAGAGTACTGATCCTCACTAAAACCATAACCAAGAGTATCCTTCATAAAACTCCACATAGCAACATAAAAATCCTTAGCATCAAACACGCCCTTACGAACCACTTGAGCCGTAGCAATCTGTTTACCAGCATCAGCCATAAAATAAATATAACTAGTGTAAACTTATAAAATTAGTTATAACCCTTGTTCATAAAAAACGCGGCAACTCAAAATAAGACTTAAGCTCGTTCTCAACAACATACACTTTCTCACGCAACTCCTTCTTACGATCATCAGTCGTGTTCTTAACCAAGTACTTATCAAACAAGCCCTTAAAGAATTTAGTAAGAGGGTTAGTGCCCCAACGATTCTGCCAATCAGTAACAATCTTAGCCTTAATAGAGATAACAACCTCAGCCTTAACCATGGGCTCCTCAACACCCTCACGCTTAACCTTAACATCCTTAGCACCCAACACTTTAACCTTAGTCCAGAATTTATAATGAAAATAATCATCAACCCAACGACGACAAGTCCACTCCCAAATAGTATCATCATCCTTCTTAGTAAAATAATCCTCAAACACGTCAAAACCAAGCGAGCCCATCAAATTAAAATAAAAATCATACAAATCCTTAATCTTAAAAACACTCTGCTTAGAGATCTTAACCTTAGCAACCTGTTGCTCCTGAGCCATAAAAAGAATTAGTTAATCCCTGCTTAAATTCTTTATCAAATAAAAGAAAAAAAGGTTAATTAAAAGCGTGGTTGGTGTAAAAAGGATTTAACCTCATTTTCAAATAAGAAAATATCATTATACACGTCAACCTCATAATCATCAAGCGTTCCCTTAAAAAAATAACGCTCATAAAAATCCCTTAACTTCAACAAGAACTTATTAGACTCCCATAAACCCTGCCAGTCAGTAATAACTTGACCCTTAACAACAATCTTAATACTACCCTCATTAGTCTTAACCTCTGCACCATCCTTCTTAACAATAACTTCAGTTAACTCAGAAACGTAAAAACCAACCCAGATCTCAAACTTAGTGTAATCATCAACCTCACGCGAAAACTCCCACTCAATCTCAACCTCATCACCAACATCCTTCTCCTTCTGAGCAAAAGCTTCATCAGTAACCACATAACCATTAGCAGCCACTACGTCAAAAAAGAACTCATAAAGATCCTTAAAATTAAAACGACCCTCATACTTTAAAACAGTACGAGCCACGTCACCATGCTTCTTAGCCATAACAATAATTAATGAATTAACAAGTTATATTTCTTTCTTACAATTACTGCAAACCAAACGACCATTAACCCTAATTAAACGCTTACTAAAAGAATTACAAACCTCACAAACACCAACCCTAGAACCATCAAACTTGGGCTGAGAGTACTTCAAACGCTCAGATAAAACATCAACAAGCCCTGGTTGAACCCTAAGAACATCATTCATGGTTAACACCCCAATAACCTTGCCCTTAGAGACAACAGGCAAACGCCTAATACCCTTACCAGTCATCTTACGAGCCGCTTCTTGAAGATTAAGAGACGGCCTAATAGTAACAACCTTAGAAGTCATAACCTTAGAAACCTTAACCACTGCAGGGTCAAGACCCTTAGCAACCACTTTAGCAATAACATCCTTCTCAGTAAGAATTCCCCTAAGCTCATCACCAACCATAACCAACACGTTACCAAGACCAGCAGAGATCATCTTCTTAACAGCCTCGAGAACAGAGACACTAGGTTTAACACTAACAATCTTAGCAGACATTACATCAATAACAGGCACCTGCATAAAATAATATACACATTTGGAAATAAAATACTTTGCTTTACCTAATCCTTATAACATCAAGGTTACGAGGAGCCACGGTCTCAATACGCAAGGACTTATGAATCTGACTAGCCAATTCAATACAACGACTACCCTCACCATGAACCACTAAAACCTTCTTAGGCTTAGGCACTAAATGATTAAGGAAAGAATTAAGCTCAGACCAACTACTATGACCAGAAAAGCCATGAATAGTGTCAACAGGGAATTTAACATGAACCACGTCAGTCCCACCCCTAGAACCCTCCATCCTAATAGTCCGCTCACCAGCTTGCACGCGACGACCAAGAGAACCAGCCCCCTGGAAAGACACAAAAATCAAACGATTATTAGGGTTCTCAGCAAGGTGACGAAAATACTCAACACTAGACCCACCAGTCAACATACCACTAGTCGCGAGGATAATACAAGGACCAGGCCCATCAATAATCTCCTGACGCTCCTTAGCACTGCCAACCCAGTGAAGCACGTCACTAAGAAAAGGATTATGCTTCTTAGCAAAAATAAGATTCTTAACCTTATTATTCATGAACTCAGGATAAGTAGTGTAAACAGCAGTCACGTCCCAAACCATTCCATCAACATGAACCGGGATCTTAGGTAAACGCTTCTTCCTGATAGCCTCCTCAATAATAAGCATTATCTCCTGAGCCCGGCCAACCCCTAAAACAGGAATCAAGATCTTACCCTTATTAGCAATAGTCTCCTTAACCTTATCAAGCAATTCCTGCTCAGACTCAACAAGTTTAGGGTACTCACCTTCAGTACTACTACCATAAGTTGATTCAGTGACAACAGTCTCAACACGCTGGAATTTATTAACAGCCCGAGTCAACATCTTAGTATCAGTGAATTTATAATCACCAGTGTATAAAAGGTTATGATAACCATCACCAATATTAAGGTGCACAAGACTACTACCCAAAACATGACCCGCATTAAACAATGATAAGCGAACGTCATGAGTCACGTCATTAACCTCACCCATGTCAAAACAAACACTATGCTTAATCATCTCCTTAATATCACGAGAATCAAATAATTGCTTCTTACCCTCACGCTGAGCAATATCAACATAATCTAACTGCAATAAAGTCATTATATCACGAGTAGGTTCACTAGAGTAAACAGGGCCTTTAAAACCATACTTGTAAAGCAAAGGGATGAGACCACAATGATCAAGATGAGAGTGAGAGATGATAACAGCATCCAAAGCCTTAATATCAGCCTCAGGAGCGTTAAGGTAAGGGAAAGCGTTATCATCACTAGCCACGTTAATACCACAATCAAGCATTACCCGGCTCTCAGGGGTCTGCAATAAAAAACAAGAACGGCCAACCTCACGAGCCCCGCCAAGACAAGACAACCTAACCCAATAATTACTCTTATCAATACTCTGACCATAAATCTTCTTACCAATATTATGAAGCATTTTACGGCGATAATCACTATTCTTGTAAAGAGTAAAACGAATAGTTTTAACAATATCACTCTTAATAGCAGGCGCGCGCCTAATCAACGGCACCCAAAGAGTCTTCTCACGAATCTTCTTAATAATCTCACCCTTATAACCAATAACTTGACTAGGGTGATCAGCCTCCAATAACACAATACTACGAGCATCATCAAACCAGACATCCTTTAAACCAGCACTCTCAGGCACTAACTTATTAATCTCTTTACGAGCGTCAGCCTCATTAATATGAATTGAAGGGTCAGGCCTAACCTCAATCCGCTTCTTAATATTATTAACAAGCTTCCTGATTAAATCCCTGGAATCAAGAACAAAATCCCGATCCTTAGAGTATAAGATGATGTTAGCGCCCTCAAACACGGCATCACTTATATCAACTTTTCCAGGAATACCTTCCTTTACTTTAGATAAAATCTCATACTTAACCATTGTAATATAAAACTCTTTTTTACTTAGTCATTTCTTTAACTTGGTCTTCACTTAACTTCCGATAACCCTTTTTATCAATAACGTAAACTAAAACACCATCACCAGTAAAAACATCACGATTAATAGCGCTTGATAAAGCCTTAACAGCAAGTTTAACCCCAGACTTCAAATCCATATCCTTCTCATAAGAGCTCTCAAGATAACCATAAGCAAGAGGTGAACCACTACCAGTAGAAATGTAATCATCAGGCAATAATCCACCGCCAGCATCAAGACTGTAAAGAGCGCAACCCTTACCATCACAACCAGCAACAATTAATTGAACATAAAAAGGCCAGTAACCCTTGCCATTAAATAATATGTGACTAAGCAGTGAAGCGCAAGCCTTAACAGTCGGCTTCTTCTTCTCCTGCAATTCATAAGACTTCATCTCAGAACGCAAGTATTTAACAAGGATTTGAGCATCACCAACACCACCAGCAATAGTCATCACTATCCGGTCAGTGATAGGTAAAACCTTCTCAGCTTTCTTATGAGCAATAAGATTACCCATACTAGCCCGCTTATCAGCAGCTAAAATAATACAATCCTTACAAACAAGGCCAACAGTTGTTGTGCCATGAAGTTTATTATCCTGATTCATTGTGAGAAAACCTCTAATTGACAAAAAGCAGAAATCACTTTATAAAGTTTATGATTTAAACGGTTTTTAGACTAAGTTTTTAAATAATACAAATCATTTCAGTTCTCTGTGAAAAAGCAATGCGTGTTAATTTGTACTTCATGGCCTTATGCTCACGGAGTGCCACACTTAGGTAATTTTGTTCCAATATTATCAGGAGGGGTATTAAAGAGGTATTACAATCATACTGGAGCTTACGTGGTTCACGTAAGTGGTAGTGACACGCACGGGGCAAGAATGGAGTTACAAGCCTTTAAAGAAGGGATAACTCCAAAAGAGTTAGTGAAGAAAAACCATAAGCGGATAATTCAATTACTAAAAGATTTTAACTTAGATTATACAAATTATACTTGGACTGAAAGCCCAATACACAAGGAATTTGTTAAGAAAACCTACAAGGAATTATATGATAATAAATTCATCATCACAAAAATAGAGAAAAAACCCTATTGCAATGATTGTAAAAAATTCCTAGCAGACAGATTCATTAGCGGTGAATGCCCCTTATGTGGTTTCAAAGAAGCATTAGGTAATCAATGCGATAAGTGCGGCAATTTATTAGAGCCTGAAGAATTAATTAAACCAAGATGCGAGCAGTGCGGTAAAAAAGACATAGAGATCAAGGAAACAAAACACTGGTACCTAGCACTAGATAAACTTCAGGAAAAAATCAAGAAATATGTTGACTCACATCCAGAATGGAATGAAATAACCAAAGAGTTCACGTATCGATGGTTAAAAAAAGGTTTAGAGCCAAGACCAATAACCCGTGACATAAAATGGGGTATAAAAGCCCCCTTCCCAGACAGTAAAGGCAAAACCATTTACGTATGGGCTGACGCAGTACTAGGTTATGTTAGTGCTACAATCGAGTGGGCTAAAAAGATTGGTAAACCAAATGAATGGAAAAAATTCTGGAAAAAAGATTGCAAACACGTTTACGTTCATGGCAAAGACAACATTCCCTTCCACACAATAATACTGCCAGGCCTCTTAATAGGGACAAGAGAAGGTTATACATTGCCAACACAGTTAAGCACTAACTTTTATCTTAACTGGCAAGGCGGCCTAAAGTTCAGTAAAACAAGAGGCGTGGGTGTATGGAGTGATGAAGCCCTAACAATACTGCCTAACCCAGACATCTGGAGTTTCTACCTAATGATTAACAGGCCAGAGAAAAGAGACCGGGAATTCAATTGGAAAGAATTAGAAAAAGACATTAATTCAACACTCGTAGGTAACATCGGTAATTTGTTCAATAGGTGCCTAACGTTTATTCAAAAACATTACAAAGGCGAACTGCCTAAAGGGGTTTTAGAGAAAAGAGTTGAGAATAAAATCATAAACACTTTTAAGAAGACCTCAGAGATTTATGAAAAAGGTAATATTAGTGGAGCAATAAAAGAAGCTTTAAAACTAAGTGATTTTGGCAACGAGTACTTCCAAACTAAGGAGCCATGGCATAATGAGAAAACCAGGCCAAAAACATTATACAATTGTTATCAAATAATCAGGTCACTAGCAATCCTGCTAGAACCAGTAATACCAATAACTTGCGCCAAGGCTTGGAAACTGCTTGGCCTTAAAGGCGAGGTTAGCAAAGAACCATGGGAGTTCAAAGAAGTAAAAAAGGCTAAGATTAAGAAACCAGAATTATTATTCACTAAAGTAAAAGAAGGAGAATTAGGGAAAAAAGAGGAGGCGAGTCACATAACATACGATGATTTCAAAAAAGTAAAACTATTGACAGCTAAGGTATTGAAAGCAGTGCCCCACGGTGATAAATTAATCAAGTTAACTGTTAGAGCTGATAAGGAAAGAACAATACTAGCAGGCATCAAAGATTATTATAAACCAGAAGAGTTAATAGGAAAGACAATAATTATTGTCGCTAATTTAGAGCCTAAAAAAATAGCAGGCGAGACAAGTGAGGGAATGCTATTAGCAGCTGAGAAAAAAGGCAAAGTATGCGTTTTAACAACAGATAAGGAAATGCCAGAGAATAGTAAAATATCATAAAGAAAGGGGTTCGAAGGGGAAAACATTAGTTGTCCCCTCGACAGATAAGGAAATGCCAGAGAATAGTAAAATATGTTAAAGGTTAAACTTTTAAACTAATTGTTAATTCCTAAATGATTATGATGAGCCTGTAGCTCAGCCTGGTTAGAGCGCACGACTGATAATCGTGAGGCCCCGAGTTCAAATCTCGGCAGGCTCATTAAAAGGTTATGATTTCTCTGAGGTTTTTTTCAATACTAAAAGCTTTGTATTAATAATATTAATAACTAATCAATACGTAGTAAGCATTATGAAATTGTATAAGAAACTAGCAGAGTATTATGACTTAATGTTTAGTCATGATTACATGAAAGAAGCCAAAGTTTGTGATAAACTAATTGGTAAAAAAGGATTCCTCTTAGATATTGGTTGTGGAACTGGCGGCCATATGATGGCTTTTAAGAAATTAGGTTACGAAGTTGAAGGCTTGGATTCTAGTAAAGAAATGTTAAGGGTTGCTCAAAAGAAAATGCCTGGAGTGATATTTCATAAAGGACCAATGCAATGGTTAAACATTAATAAAGAATATGATGCAATAACCTTACTAAGCAGGACACTATTATTTGTTAAGAACCTAAGACAATTAAGAGGAACCTTAAAGCGAATCTATTATCACTTAAGACCAAATGGAAAACTAATAATGGATTTAGACACACATGAGGATTGCTTTGATCCTGAAAAGAACCAGACTCATTACTTCAATAACCAACAAGGAATTGAGGGTTCAGTAACTGAAGAGTATGATCAACGTGGAGATAAGATCTTATGGAGTGTTAATTTATCAATCAGTGAAAATAACAGGATTAAGAGGTTAATTGATAATCAAGAGTTCTTAATGGTAAATGTAAATAAATTATTGGACTTAATGAAAGAATTAGGCTTCAAAGTAAGTGTTCATGATTCAAGAGGAAGGAATACAAAAAAGTTTGCACAACCATTAATCCTGAAAGGGGTAAAACTTATAAAGAAAGCAAGTCAATCATAACTTTATGAAAAGTGGTGAGTTACCCGTATTACAGTAAAAACTTTTTAATAGTCACCACACTACTAAACATTCTAATGAGGTATCAATTATGAGTCTAGACAAGTATAAACCAAAAGAAGTTGAAGAGCGATGGGCTCAACAATGGGTTAAGGATAAAACATACAAGTGGACAGAAAACAAAGATCCTGAAAAGAATTACTTAATTGACGTGCCCCCACCATACCCTTATCAGAACTTACATGCAGGAAACTTTGTTAACGCAACTTACCAGGATATCATGGCCCGTTACAAACGAATGAGTGGTTTCAGCGTCTTACACCCATGGGGTTGGGATTGTCATGGCTTAGGTGCAGAAATATACATGCAAAACAATCATAATATTTATGCAGAAAAAGTAGGAATTAAGAAATTCAGAGAGTACTGCAGGCAACACTTACTAAAGAACATAGATAACATCAGGGAAAACCAGGCAATACCATTAGGTATGAGTATTGACTGGGATAAACAGTATTACACAATGAACCCAGACTACATCAAAATGGTTCAAGACTCATTCATTAAAATGAAGAATAAAGAAATGGTTTACCGAGGCGAGTACCCTGTCACTTGGTGCACTAGTTGTCACTCAGCTATTGCTGAAGCACAAATGGATCGAATAGACAGGACAGGAGAATTACATTACATTAAATTACCTATTAAACAAGGCGGGAATATAACAATCGCTACTACTAGGCCAGAGTTAATGCCTTCATGCGTTGCAGTCTTTGTCCACCCAAAGGATAAACGGTACAAAGATTACATTAATAAAGAAGTTAAGATACCAATAGGCGGACAAATAGTTAAGATAAGGGCTAATGATGAAGCAGACCCTGAGTTCGGAACCGGGGCAGTGTATCACTGTACTTTTGGTGATAAAGATGACTGGCGCTGGATAGTTAAGTTTGAATTACCTATCAAGATCATAATAGATGAAAAAGGATTTTTTACAAAAGATGCAGGAATACTAAAAGGTTTAACAATTAATGAAGGAAGGAAAAAGATAGTTCAAGAATTAAAGAAAAAGGGTTTATACGTTAAATCAGAGTCAAGCGAACAATCAGTTAAAGTATGCGAGCGATGCAAGACCCCAATTGAAATTATTGTTAAAAAACAATGGTACTTTGCAACCACTAAATTAAAGAAAGATTTGAAAACAGAAGCAGATAAGATGAAATGGTTCCCTGAATACATGAAAGATCGATTAACTAATTGGGTTAAAAATGCAACCTGGGATTGGGTTATTTCACGACAAAGGTATTGGGCAACACCCTTCCCAGTCTGGTATTGTGATAAATGTAATGAAACAATAATCGCTGACCCAAAAGAATTACCGGTTGACCCAATAGATGTTAAGAAAAAATGCCCAAAATGTAAAGGCGAGGCCAGGCCAGAAACAGATGTCATGGATACATGGATGGATTCTTCAATCACGGCAATAAGAGTTAGTCAATGGTTAAGAAATCAAAGAAAAGACCGGTTGTGTGAATTAAGAGATCAAGGTGAGGACATTATTAAGACATGGATTTATTATTCAATGGCTAGGTGTTATGCACAAACAGGAAAACTGCCTTTTACTGAAGTATTAATTAATGGAATGTTATTAGGAACTGATGGTAAGAAGATGAGTAAGCGCCGACCAAAAGCAATGGTGTTGCCATCAGAGATAATTGAAAAATACAGTGCAGATGTTTACCGACAATGGGCTGGCGCCAGCAACCCAGGAGATGCCATACAAATAGATTTCAATGAAATGGATCATGGAAAGAAATTCTTAAATAAGATATGGAATATTGGGCGATTCATTGAGCGATTCAAGAGCGCTGGCCAAGCTAAACTAGAGCTTAGTGATGAATGGATAATTAATTTATTAAATAAGATAATTAAAAAAGCCACTAAATTCATGGATCAAGCCAGGTGGAATAATGCATTAAAAACAGTCCGAGACTTTGCATGGCATGAATTTGCTGATTACTATCTTGAAATGATAAAGTACCGATTATATGGTGAAAATAAGGTTAGCAAGGACGCTGCAATTGAAACAACTCGCAAAGTTTATTTAGCAATCATCAAAATGTTAGCCCCTTTTACGCCATTCATAACAGAAGAATTATATAATGAATTATATGAAAAGAAGAGCATTCACTTAAGTGATTGGCCTAAACCAGGCAAGGTTAAAAAAGAATTAACAGAAATAGGTGAATTAATAAAAGAAGCAATAAGCCAAGGCAGGCAATACAAGGTTGGTAAGCAAATGAGCCTTGGAGCAGAACTTGATAAATTAATAATTAGTGGACCAAAAGAACTAGAAAAAATAAAAGAAATCCTATCAGGAACTTTAAGGGTTAAGAAACTTGTTACTAAAACAGGTAAGGAAATAAAAGTGGGATAAGAGGATCTAGATCAAATTAAAAAAATTTAAAAAAATAGAATTAACCCAGAACTTGTTTCATCACTTTAGTGCCCATCACATTCCAATACATAACTTTCGAACCTTCCTTAACTTGACCCCATAATTCTTCAGGAACAATAATGTCAAAAGTCTCATAAGTCTCAGCGTTCATGACATTAGCTGTAACTTTCTTAATAGTCTCACCAGCAACGTTCTCAACGCTCTCTTCAATAGTTAAGACCTGGGCGTTATGCTTCTCAATAATAGGCACATCAATCTTGTGACCAGAACCCATTACAATACTAGTCTTCTTAGTCCCAAGAACTGAGGACGCAAAAATGCGGTACTTACCATGACCGTGTTTACCAGCCTTACTGTGTTGTATATCAGTCACTTTGTAAGCCTCACCCTCATGGATGATGTAACCACCTTTCTTAACCTTACTAACTTCAGTAACCTTCCTCATTGAGTCTTCGATCTGACCTCACCTCTAAACATTGACGCTAACAAAACATCTTCACCTTTAATAGTTGTCCTGCCAGCATGGTTCGCAAACTTAATTGCATTCTCAGAAAGCTCAAGCGCAAACTCTTCAAGAACTTTTCTTAAAGCTTCCTTAGCAGTTGAACTAACACGGTAAGCACCAGCTTTACGCAACAAGTGATCCATGGTTGCTAACTGCAAAATATATTCTTTCCCCCTCATCAAAATACCCCCTTTAAAGTTTAATATTTATTAAAGAAATAAGGGTTATTTAAAGATTTTGTGCAAAAAAACGATTTTTAATTGTTTTTTTAAGTTTTATAACGAAGAACAGCCCCAACACCACCAAGCTGTTTTAATTGCTCGCCCTCACGAGTATCAGTGCTAATTAAAGAAAATCCAGTTCCAAACTGCTCAGCAATACCAATTAATTCATCAACCAAATCTTCTTCAAGGGTTTCACTAATTAATAAAGTCTTAACAACCCCTAAATTTAATTTAGCCTTAACCTCAGAAACACCATAAGAAGCTAAGCCATCATCCTTACCTAAGTGTTCAAGAAATTCATTCACAATTCGTTTCTCAGCCATAACTTCCTCACGTTCAAGGATTTCACTGCTCTTACTAACCAATTCCTCTAAAGCAACAATACCTGAGTGACCAACATCAATAGTGCCAATAACTTTATCAGTAAGCCCTGCAAGGTGGCCAGAAGCAATAAAAGCTTCCTTAGCAGGTCCAGGGCCACCAATCAGTATTCCTTTAAGATTATCATAACTAGAGAATAATTCAACACAAACTTGGCCAATATTTTGATACCAGTGCTTAACCATTTCCTGACGAACACGCTGGAAACGCCTAGAACTCTGACCTCCAGCACGAGTCTTACCAGGAACCATACTAGACTTCTCCTTAATAATGGTGATCTTCTTGCCTTTAAGTAAACCAATAATCACATCCTTATCATCAATAACAATTAAACCAAAAACGTACTTGGGCTCGATCATCTCTTTCAAAGGGTCAAGAATAAACACTGGCTCAGTGCGGTAAACACGAACCCCTAACTTATCAGGTGGTTCAAAAGACCAAGCCCTAACATCATCACGGGCAGGGTTATCAGAAATGTTACCAGCAAAAACAACCAAACCATTAGGGGGAGTGGCTTTAAAATAACGCAATTCAGTAAGTGCTCGGTCAAGACCAACTTGAACATTCTTACGAGTAGTCTTACTCTTAATATTAGATGCAAGTGCTTGCTCTTGACTAATTTGGTTGCGAACAACATTAAGATTAAAATCAGCCGGCACGTAAACGCTTACGAGTTCAGTGTGGCGACTACGATAATCCTTAAGCTCGTCTAAGAGCTTTTTCAACTGGTACTTATTAATCTTAACCATAGACTAGTTAAGGTTTATAGGGGTTTTTAAGGTTTAGGCTCAAAAAAAGTTATTAAGCGTTTCCTGAGATTTATTAACTGTTTTCTCAAGAGGGATGTCTTGGTTATTAAAAATAGGCACCCCATACTCTCCGTCAAAGCCAGGCTTAATCTCGACTTGTTGGTTGCGAACTTTAAGAACTGCTTTACCAATCTTAGGGTCAAAATCAAGGATTTCTTTCTCAGGAACTTCAAGCATCACGTTAAACTCAGTGCCAAAACGATCAATCCAAGACTGATAAGCTTTCCAAACAGTCTTAGTGCTAACCCCTTTATCAAGAAAGTGGGCAATAATCTCAGCTAGAGGAATCAATTTCTTGAATGGGACAGCGCCTTCAGGCATGAAACCAGGCTCTCGGTCAGCTAATTCTTCAACACGATACTCAACTCCAATAGTTAATGGTCTGCGGCAAACAGGGCAGATTCGCTTAAGCTTTAATGACTCACTAGGATTGCAAGAGAACTCACATTTACGATGACCATCCCAATGATACTTACCATAAGCAGGGTCAACTTCAATAGTTGAAGTAAAACCTTCGCGAGTACGAATGGCTTTAATAAGGGCTTTGTAAGAGGGTTTAATATCAAACACGTTACATTCACGACCCATGCGCCAAGGCCAAGGGCTATGAGAATCACTATTAGAAACAAGTGAGAATTTATCAAGAGCTGACCAACGCCAATTCATCTCAGGGTCACTGCTAAGGCCAGTTTCCAAAGCGTGAATATGCTCTAATTGGTCACCATAACACTCTTTGATAGAGTCATAACCACTATTACTGCCAAATAACCCAAACCAAGGAGTCCAAACGTGAGCAGGGATGACCTCACATAAAGGGTGTAAACCCATAACCATCTTAACAAGTTCCTGACTAGATTTGCCAAAAATGGGCCTGCCATCATAATCAATCCGACCCCATTTTAAGAGGTTGGCTTGTAATTTATCAGCAACCTCAAAGTCAGGCACGAGAATAACGTGGTGTATTTTACGGCCCCGACCATTATGAGTATAAATATTAGCTATTTCTGTTTGAAGAACATAAAGAGTGCCATCATACTCGTAAAGGCCTTCACTTGTTGGCTTAAGCTTAGACTTAAGCTCTTTAAGATACTCAGGGTGCTGGAAGTCGCCAGTTCCTAATAGATTAATGCCCTTATACTTAGCATAAGTACTAAGATCCAAAACATTCATTTTACTGCTAGTTGCACGAGAATAATGAGAATGCAAGTGAAGATCAGCATAAAACCTCATAAAAACACCTCTAATATTTGGGGCGGTGAGAAAGGTTTTTTCATAATTAATTATTCTCCTTCAAAAGCATAAGTAGCTGTTCCTTTAAGAATGTGAAGGAAGCCATTAAGGCATGAAATACACCAGCGATTAACTTTATTATTGCTGTAAAATGAGTTGCAAACTTTAAGTAAGTTTTCAATAGTCTGGTACTCAATACTTACTTGTTCGTTATTAATCTTTGATAGCATATAACTATATTGTGAGTTCTTGTAAGTACCCTTGCTATGCAATTCCTCAATTAAATCTCTGCATTGCTCAAAAACTTCTTTATGAATTCCTTCAAGCATTTGCTTAAGATCAATATCCTCATAGGATATGCCATCAGGCAGCCTAGCTTTAGCAATAAAGTCCGTTTTCTTCTTCATCTCAATACCAGCATAACAAGGAAAAAGTATTGGTGGGGCAGAACTTTTAAAATAAACTTTTTTAGCTTTAGCTTCAAAAGCTTTAATAATTAAACGTTTAATAGTTGTGCCGCGAACAACACTATCATCAATTATAACAACTATCTTATCCTTTAAAACATCATGATTGGCTTCATACTTCCAGTCAGCAACACCCTCACGTTCCTTTGGCGGTTTAATAAAGGAACGATCAGCCCATTTAGTAAAACCACTATCATAAGTATAATCATGTTGCTCAGCATAACCCCTAGCAGCTGCTTTACCAGAGTCTGGCACAGGAACAACAACAACATCTTCAATCGGGATTCCTTCAGGTAAGGGCAATAACATAGCTCCAAGAGCTTTACGAAGCCGGTTAGCACTAGGGCAATCACAAGCAGGTTTCTTAAAATAAATCTCTTCAAAAATACAATAAAAAGTTACTAAACTCCCATCATCAATTAAGCCCTCACCATTAATTTGGGGCATTAACTTAATTAACTCATCTAAGCATTTTGTCTTAGGATTGTATTGAGTGAACTCTTGTCCCATTTCAAATCCTCCTTTTTCATTAAATAAGATTCAACAATTTCGTGATCTTTAATACGAATGACTTCGCCAGGGATAAAAGGCCTCCAACCAGCAGAGTAAGGGTGATCGGTCATAAAATTATCAAGATAAAAAGGGTCTAAAGGTTTAAAACACTGACTTTCAGAAGCAGCACAAATACGATTACCTAAATCACTGATAAATAAATAAAGAGGCCTAGTACCAAAAACGTCTCGAGCAATAACCGCTTCATGATTGCGGAAGAATATAACACCATAAGCACCAGAGATTGATTCAAGAGTCATGACAACAGCGTTCAATAAGTCAGCGCCATCAAGCAAGAACCGTTGAACATAACCACCAATAACTGCTGTATCAGTGGTAGCCCTAACAGCAAAACCAAGGTTCTCTAACTCTTTCCTCTGATCATCAACCTTAAATTCACCATTAAGAAAAGTAAACAACATATCATTGCCACAAATATTACCTTTAGTTACATTACTTTCCCCAACAAAAATTTGTGGTGGAAAATTTTTAAACTTGTCACCACCAACAGTGCCATAACGATTATTATAAATCCAAGTCCTAATCTCCTTATGATTAGGGAAGGATAAAGGCTCAATAGAGACGCGATCACCCTCACCTTTTAAAGGCATGCTTTTCTTATACCTAAAAAAAGTCTCATAATCAATTAGTGTGCCCCAACCATTCTGACCGCGATTATTAATTTGAATGGCTGACTTTAAAACCTCATTATAGCATAATTGTCGCTTGCTCGTAAGATACCAAATACCACACATTAATGCGAGCTAAAGAACTTAGTCTTTAAAATTATATTAGCCACTGGAATCCATGTTTTCTACTTAAGTAACTTCTTGACCTCAACTAAGGGGTTAGCTTTAACCACAGAGTTAACCATTAATTCAAGCGAGTCACTGAAATCATTATGATTAACCTTGCCAGAAATAATGAATTCCTCACCTAAAAGACCCTTACTTTCATGAATAATTGCTTTATCCTCACCTTTTTCTTCACCAAGCTTAACAGCGTGATCAGTACTAACACCCAGTAATGCCTCGGCTTGTTGTTTAAAGAAAACACAACGAATAGTGCCGGTGCCATCATCAATCACTGCATTAACAATAAAAGCTTTAACAGGTTTAACCTCACCATGCTCAGAGCAAGACCCATCCTTAACACTCTTACCACACTCAGGGCAAGAATCATAAAAAGGGGCCCGATCATATAATTGAACAACCGCGCCCCTAAGTTCTACATTAAGCCCGTCCTGAAGATCACAAACAAGAAATCGTTCAGGAGAAGGACCAGCATTATTAAAAGATTTAACCTCAGGTCGCTCTTCATCAGGGTTTAATTCAATGCGAGACCTAGCAGATAAATGCAACTCCATACCAAAATTACCTTTTTTACAGCGAACGTGATGAACCTTAATAAAATCACCAGAATTAACTTTAGAAGAACTAACAACTTCAACCATGTCATTCCAGAAGACAACCTTAGCCTCAGCAGAACCATCATTAATGAGAATATTAGCCACTCTGCCTTTACGACCATTCTTTTCAAACTCGTGAACAGGAAATACCTTAGTAACTACTCCTTTAACACCAACATTGTTCAAGCCATCAACCAAGTCTTTTAATTCAAGAACTTTGCCTTTCTTAGACTCATGCAATTGAATGCCAAAAGAATTAGCAATAATGTGAGCAGCTCCACGCTTACTAACCAAACCAGATAACTCAGTAACCTTAGCATTAATTCTAGCTAAGACATCATCGCGATTAAGGCCAGAGGCTTTGATAATACGCATAACAAGTTCATCAAAATCCATTTCAGGCATAAATAATACTTAAAATGGATAAGTTATAAGTTTTGTGATTCTGTGGCATTAAGGGCCTCTAACATTAAACCATTATAAACTTCCTGAGGAACTAACTCGTAAGGCAGTTCAAATAAAGATTCAGGAACCTCTTCAGAAAAAGAAGTAAAAACTTTAGAAACATTAACGCCCATATCAATTAATAAACCATTATAATTTGTCTCACCATTAATACCCCACAAAGACTCTAATGAAAAACCAGTTTCAGGATCAAGACAAGAGTATAAAAAAATGTTCTTAACATTAGCAAAACTATTAGCATAATCACCAAGAATTGAACCAATACTGGTTGAGTTAACACTGGCAAAAATCGCGTCACAATTAACAGAATTAATCTCTTTCTCACCAAGATACTCAATATAATTATAATCATCAACACTTAAAGGAGTGCTAAGATCATTCTTAATCTCAGGGTTCTCATAACAAATAGGTCTAGAAAGGGAGTTAGTGCAAGTGAAGTTGCCCTCATTTAAAACAAACTCCTCTGTAGTAACAGTCCCAGAAGAAAAAGGCATTGAAGTAATTACTCTAGTATAACTCTCACCATTTAGTTTAGCATTAGTTGAGTTAGAAACATACCTAATAACTGTTCCAAACAAAGACATATCAATAACCATTTCGCTATCAACACTATAAGAAGCCTTCTCGCTAAGTTTTAATTCAGCATTAGCAAAAATTTCAACAGGGTCCTTAGGTCCTTCAGCAAATAAAGAGAACACTAAGATGATTAATACTAAAGGGATTAGCAAATAAATCCATTGCTTAAAAGCCATAAATTAAGAATAGAAAAATCACTCTTTTAAACCTATCTTTAAATCGTGATGAAACCATTTAGGTATAATAAACAAGCCCCAAGAAGCAAAGAAAAAGACCATTCCAAGCTCAATTAAACTTAAAGAAGTAGTACTAAAAATAACTTGTAATGGAGGGAAGTAAATAAGCATTATTTGAAGAATTAATGAAGCAATAACTGCTAAAGTTAATTTCTTATTAGACAAGAAATTATCATAAAAACTCCTGCCCCAAATTGATTTATCATCATCACGACAATTAAACACAAAAAATAACTCATAAATAATAGCTGAAGAAATAGCCATTGTACGGGCTTTAGATAAAGCATAATCAGTTGGGTTAACAAAATAACCTTCATAAGAAAGCGCAATAATGTAAAGAGTTATAGAAGCTATTGCGTCAATAATGCCAGCAATAATAACAAAAATAGCAACTTCTCTTACAAGACTCTTCTTAGGATCACGAGGAGGCTTATTCATGACATGCTTATCAGTAGGGTCAACACTTAAAGCCAAAGCAGGCAAGCCATCTGTTACTAAATTCATCCAAAGAATATGAATAGGGAGGAAAGGTAAAGGCAGACCTAAAAGAATTGAAGCAGTTACCTCAGAAATAGTGTCCGCATTAGCTGATAATAAAAATTTAATAAATTTTTTAATATTAGCAAAAATACCCCTACCACCCTTAACAGCTTCAACAATAGTTGAAAAATTATCATCAGCTAACACCATCTCACTAGCCTCTTTACTAACATCAGTGCCTTTAATGCCCATAGCAACACCAATATGAGCACTCTTCAAAGCAGGAGCATCATTAACCCCGTCACCAGTAACAGCAATAATCTCACCTTGCTTGCGCAATTCCTCAACAATCCTTAACTTATGTTCAGGCGATACTCTAGCAAAAACAGTAGCAGTGGCAACAGCAGTTGAGAATTTCTTACTAGACATTTTATCAACTTCGTCACCAGAAATTGCAACAGAATCACTGCCAAACAATCCAAGCTCTTTAGTAATTGCTGTAGCAGTTAATTTATGATCACCAGTAATAATAACAACCCTAATACCTGCTTTACGAGCAAGCTTGATTGCCCCTTTAACCTCAGGTCTTGGAGGATCAATCATACCAACCAAACCTAAAAAGATAAGATTTTTTTCAACACTCCTCTCATCTAATCGATTACCATCCATCTTCTTATAAGCAATAGTTAAAACCCTAAGAGCAGAAGAAGCCATCTCAGCATTCTTAGCAATTATTTTCTTACGAAGCTTGTCAGTTAATTTAACAACCCGGCCATTGAGTTGGATTCGATTGCATAATTTTAGCATCACGTCAGGCGCTCCTTTAGAATAAACCATTTTTTCATGACCATGCTTGTAAATAACACTCATTCGCTTTCTTTCAGAAGTAAAACTCAACTCGCCTAGTTCATGACCTTCTTTTTTCAAATCCTCATACCATAAACCAGCCTTAGCAGCTAATGCAAGAAGACAACCCTCAGTTGGGTCACCAATAACCTGGTATTGACCATCACTCTTACCATAATAAGCACCATTACATAAAGCCCCAGCAGTTAACAATCTCTTAATATTGCCTTTTTGTAAAACATTAACTTTCTTATCATTAAGCAAAAAATCACCTTTGGGATTATAACCTGATCCAGAAACATTATAATCATTAACCCCATCAAAAACACGTTTAACAGTCATTTCATTCTTAGTAAGAGTGCCAGTCTTATCTGAACAAATAACAGTAACACTACCAAGAGTTTGAACAGCTGAAAGCTTACGAACAATAGCATTACGTGAAGCCATACGTTGCATACCAATAGCTAAAGTAATAGTAATAACAGCAGGTAAGCCTTCAGGCACAGCTGCAACAGCTAAACTAACAGAAGTTAATAACATTTCAACAATCTCGTGATTAAAGATTAAACCAACAATAAAAACAAAAACCACAGCACAAACAGCAAAGATGGCAAGCCATTTACCTAAAAGGTTAAGTTCTCGCTGCAAAGGAGTAGTAACTCTTTCCTCACGAGCAACAGTTAGAGCAATCTTACCAATCTCAGTGCGCATGCCAGTCTCAGTAACAACCCCGCGAGCACGACCATAAGAAACAATTGAACCCATAAAAGCCATATTAGAGCGATCAGCTAGAGAAACGTCAAGCTTTAACTTTTTACAACCCTTGGAAATAGGGATTGACTCACCAGTAAGGTGGGCTTGATCAACTTTAAGGTTTAAACAATCAAATAACCTAACATTAGCTGGAACAATATCACCAACATTAAGAACAACAACATCACCAGGAACTAAATCACGACTCCAAACAACTTTCTCAACACCATCACGGATAACAACAGCTTTAGGCGCAGCTAATGACTTAAGAGCTTCCATTGCTTTCTCAGCCTTATACTCCTGAAAAAAACCAAGCAAAACATTAATAACAAGAATAACAAGAATAACAACAGCATCAATAGTTTCATTAATTGAAAAAGAAATAATAGATGCAATAATAAGCATCCAAACCATAATGTTCTTGAATTGGTAAATAAAAATCTTAAAAGGAGTTAAATGGGTTTCATCAACAAGTTCATTAGACCCAAACTTACTTAATCTTTCATTAACAGATTCTTCAGATAAACCACGTTCATCACTATCAAGTTTTGAAAAAACATCACTAACAGATAAAGAATGCCAATTAACTTTAGCCTCAAGCGCTTTATTCATTAACTAATGTAATTTAATGAGAGTTTATAATTGTTGTTTAAAACAATAATTTGAGTTTTTTTACGAGTGAAAATAAGGATTTATTTTCAATATTGAAAAGAATTGTCACTTTCCTGTCATAAAAAACATATTTAAAGATTCATCTTATATCATAAAAAAATGCAACGAGGAAGGCCACCAAAATCAGAGATCAGGGAAAAAATCACAGCAATCCTCGATCAATTACAATTCTCTTATGGTTATGAAATTTACAAACACTATAAATCACTTTTCAATGACGCAACTGCTAGAGTAATATATTATCATTTAAAAAAAGGTGCTGAAATAGGAGAGTTTGTTGAAGTTAATGTCAAAAGAGTTATGGGCAACTACTCTTGGGGTGATGAAACAGAAAGAGTTTATTATGCTCTTGGCCCTTTTGCAAAAACAAATCAAGACTTGTTTAAAAAAGCAATAAACTCGAATCTTAAAAAAAGAAAAATAGATTATGAATGGGATAAAGAAATAAGCAAGAAAATTAGTGAATTAAAAGAAGAAGTTAAAAAAGCAGGTTCTCGTGATAAGCAAAGATTAATGAATAAATGTAATAAACTTCTTGAATGGTGCAAAACAAAAACTAAATCTAATAATCATAAACAAGAAATTAATGCAATAATGTCTTTCTTAAAATAACCCCCCACCCCATAGTTTCGGGTGGAATTTTGTTAAAGAAAAATAGTAAAAAAACAAGAACACCCCTTTATTTCTTGTGGACTTTTTTTATTAAAATCCCAATAGTCACTAAAAACAACAATTTTTTACAAAACTTTTTAATTAAAACAATCAAAAAAAGCCCTATTTTAACTTTATTTTGTTTTAGACCTATATTATTATATTATTATATTATTATATTATTATATTATATAATATATATAATATAATATAATAATTATATAATTATTTTCAATATTGAAAATAATTCGAACCCAACAACAAAAACAAAAACTTTATAAACAAACCACCAAAAAACCTCCACACGAAGAAACACCACTCCAAGAGAAACAAGGGTGTCTGTCTTGTATTGTTAGAACAGAAATCATTATAAGCTCCACTTCCATTGGAGTTATGTATTATGCAGCAAGCGAATCTTGAGGGTATTTTTGAAGAGTTTTTGAATAAAGAGTCTGTTTTTTTGAATAAGGATTCTCTTAGTATTCGTTATACTCCGGAGAATATTCCTCATCGTGATGTTCAAATTTCTGGTGTTGCTAAAGTTCTTGCTTCTTGTCTTCGTCTTGAAAGGCCTTCTAATCTTTTTATTTATGGTAAGACTGGTACGGGTAAAACCCTTGTTGTTCAGAAGGTTTGTCATCAACTTGAAGCTACGGCTCTTAAAAAAGAGGTTCCTCTTAAGATTATTTATGTTAATTGTAAGATGCGTCGGGTAGCTGATACTGAATATCGTTTGGTTGCCCAACTTGCTCGTGAGGTTGGTCATGAGGTTCCAGCTACTGGTTTACCAACTGATGAAGTTTATAAGACTTTTTTTAATAGTATTGATGATAAAAAGCAGATTATTATTATTGTGCTTGACGAGATTGATTGGCTTGTTAAGAAGAGTGGTGATGAGGTTTTGTATAATCTTACTCGTGTTAATCAAGAGTTAAAGAATGCTCAGGTTTGTATTGTTGGTATTAGTAATGATGTTACTTTTATGGAGGATGTTGACCCTCGTGTTAAGTCTAGTCTTGGTGAGGAAGAGCTTGTTTTTCCTCCTTATGATGCTTTGCAGATTAAGGATATTCTTGCTGAGCGTTCAAAGATAGCTTTTGTTGAAGGAGCTGTTGACGAAGTTGTTATCAGTAAGTGTGCTGCTTATGCTGCTCGTGATCATGGTGACGCGCGCAGGGCTCTTGATTTATTAAGGGTTGCTAGTGAGTTAGCTGATCGTGATGGGGTTGGTAATATTGCTGAGGAGCATGTTGATCTTGCTGAGGATAAGATCGAGCGTGATAATATTTTTGAGATTGTTAAGCATTTACCTACTCAGAGTCAAATTGTTCTTTATGCTGGTTTAGTATTGGATGATACTGATAAACAACCTTTCTTTACTGGTGATTTGTTTAATATTTATAATGAGCTTTGTGATCGTATTGGTTTGAAGATTTTGACTCAACGGCGTATTAGTGATTTGATTGGTGAGTTAGACATGCTTGGTTTATTCACTGCTAAAGTTATTAGTAAGGGCCGTTATGGTCGTACTCGTGAGGTTAGAATGGGTATTAATGGGGGCACTGTTGGTAAGGTTAAGGAGTTACTTGAGTCACAGTTAGGTTTTTAACTTTGAGGGGGGTTGGGTTTTCGTGAATCTTGTTGATCGTTTTAGGGATGAGGGTTTTCTTGTTTCACCTGCTGTTGTTAAATCTTTTAATGGTGATGTTGGTTCTTTTATTGATTTTATTAAGGTTAATCAACCAGGCGTAAACATTGTTGATGAAGGTGTTCTTAATGCTTTTCACGTTTTTATGAAGGGTGGTTTTTCCTCTAATATTCGTTTGCTTCGTAATTATGAGCAGACCAACACTTCTCGTGACTTATCTAATTGGCTTGGTTATTATAATAAGCGTTATGATTTGTTTTCTTCTACTCTTGCTAAGCGCAGTGAGATGAAGCCTGTTATTAGTATTAGCAGGGTTGACAAGCTTATGGGTCGTGATGATTTTGGGGTTATTGGTTTGGTCTCTAGTGTTAGGGAGACTGGTAGTGGTAATTTTATGCTTGATTTAGAGGACCCGACTGGTAATATTAGTTTGCTTGTTAGTAAGTCTAGTCCTGCTTTTGGTATTGTTAATGAGCTTGTTATGGATGAGGTGGTTGGCGTTAATGTTCGTAAGAATGGTCGTTGGTGTTTTGTTGAGTCAATTATTTTTCCTGAAGTCCCTTTGCGCGATTCTAAGACTTGTGATGATGATTCTTGTGCTGTTTTTATTAGTGACTCGCATGTTGGTAGTATTAATTTTTTGCCTGACGCTTTTCAACGCTTGTTTGATTGGTTAAATGGTGATCGTGGTTCTAGTGTTGAGAAAGAGCTTGCTTCAAAAGTAAAGTATTTATTTTTTGTTGGTGACTTAGTTGATGGGGTTGGTGTTTACCCTGATCAGGAGAACGAGTTGGAGATTAAGGATATTTTTAAACAATACGAGGCTATTGCTGGTTACCTTAAACAAGTTCCTGATAACATTAAGATTATTATTTCGCCTGGTAATCATGATGCTTGTCGTCTTGCTTTACCTCAACCACCTTTGAATAATGATTTTACTAAGGCTCTTCAATTACCTAATGTTAAGCTTGTTAGTAATCCTTCTACTATTAATTTCCATTCTGGTAAGGGTTTTCCTGGTTATGATGTTTTATTGTATCATGGTAATAGTTTTGATGAGTATATTGGTAGTGTTCCTCATTTAAGGCAGGCTGGTTATGCTAGGCCTGAGGCCGTGATGGAGTTCTTGTTGCGTAAGCGTCATTTATCTCCTTCTCATGGGGCCACGCTTGTTGCCCCTAGTGTTGAGGAGGATTTTTTATTAATTGATCGGGTGCCTGATATTTTTGTTTCTGGTCATGTTCACCAATCTGGTGTTGGGTCTCATAAGGGTGTGACTTTACTTAATGCTTCTTGTTTTCAAGGTCAGAGTTCTTTTATGAAGCGTTTAGGCATGACCCCTAACCCAGGCAAAATCCCTGTTATGAGTTTACGTGACCGTAAAGTTCATGTTATGGATTTCATGAAGTCTTAGAATCTTGGGCTGCTAAAAAAATCGTATTGTGGCATTAATCCTTTTTCAGTTAAGCCATTGATTACTTCTTTATACATTGCATTAAAGCATAAGTTGTCTGCTCTTACAACAACATCATATAACCATTCCCATGGTTTATTATAGGTTTGTTCAAATCTTTGTTTTGCATTATTTGCCCTTTTATTTTTTAAGAAAACTTTCACAATTTTTTCATCTTTTCCAATTAATTGTGCTAAGTAATTATGAGCGCTTAAACAGAATGGTTTTTCACTTTCAAGCAGCCATAACAATTGTACTTGATCCATTATTTGGTAACCATCTGGTTTTGTTAAATCTTTTTTTTGGCTTGGTGTGAAGTATATTGTTTCAACTTCTTTTCTGGTTATTTGTTCTATTGCTCTTTTAGCTTCTAAAGCAAACCTAATTTTTCCGCTTAATGAGTCTCCATCAATTAACCATAGTTTTGGTATTTTTGTCATTATTTTTGTTCCAAAATCTGTTTTTTAAAAGCTTTTCCTTCCACTTGAAGTAATACCTGCCATACCATAATAAATGTTTAAAAGTATTTGATCGTCAGTACCTTGATGAAGATTGAGGATTATTTTTCTTGGATTAATGAGCGGGTTGACCAAGCTTATGTTATTGCTAATAAGGCTCGTAAGTTGGGTTGGGACCCTGAATTAAAAGTTGATATCCCTGTTGCTAAGAATAAGGCTGAGCGTTGTGTTAACCTTGTTGGTGCTGAAGCGCCTGAGATTATTGGTAAAGGCATTCCTAAACGTATTCATGATCTTGAGAATGAATACGAGGCTGGTGATTTTCGTGTGGCTTTAATTATTGCTTTTGAGGTTGCTAGTGAGAAGTTTTGTAAGTTTGAGTCAAAGGTTAAGGGTATTGAGGTTGGTATTCGTCTTGGTTTAGCTTATGTTACTCTTGGAACTGTTAGTGCTCCTTTGGAGGGTTTTGTTGAGGCTAAGTTAAAGAAGACTCGTGCTGGTGAGGATTATATTGCTATCTTTTTTGCTGGCCCTGTTAGGGCTGCTGGTGGTACTAGCGCTGCTGTTTGTGTTCTTATTGCTGATTACCTTAGGTTCAAGCTTGGTTTAGCTATGTATGATCCTTCTCCTGAGGAGCGCGATCGTTATGTTTACGAGACTGGTGATTATAATGCTCGTGTTTCTCGTCTTCAGTACATGCCTAAGGAGGAGGAGTTGCGTTTCCTTATTGATAAGCTTGGTGTTGAGGTTACTGGTGACCCTACTAGTGATTTTGATGTTAGTAATGGTAAGGGTCTTGAGCGGGTTGAGACTGATAAGATTCGTGGTGGTATGTGTCTTGTTTTATGTGAGGGCGTGGCTCAGAAAGCTAAGAAGATTTATCGTAAGCTTAGTTCTTGGGAGGATTTTGGTTTTGATGGGTGGTCTTGGCTTAGTGATTTCTTAAATCTTCAGAAGAATTTGTGGGGTGATGCTGTTAAGAAGGATGAGAATCCTAAGACTGTTGGGCCTAATTATAAGTTCATGCATGACGCTGTTGCTGGTAGGCCTATATTTTCTTATCCTTTTGCTCGTGGTGGTTTTCGTCTTCGTTATGGTCGTACTCGTTTTATGGGTCACGAGTGTTTGGGTTTTAACCCTGCCACCATGGCTATTTGTAATGATTTCTTGGCTATTGGCACTCAATTAAAGGTTGAGCGTCCTGGTAAGGGTTGTACTGTTACTCCTTGTGAAGTGATTGCCGGTCCTATTGTTGAGTTAGTTAGTGGTGAGGTCTTGCAGGTTAATGATTTTGATAAAGCTCTTGAGGTTAAGGCTAAGGTTAAGCAAATTCTTTTTTTGGGTGACATGCTTGTTAATATTGGCGCTTTTAGGGAGCATGGTCATAAGTTAGTGCCTGGGGCTTATGTGCCTGAGCGTTGGGTTCTTGAGCTTAAGCGAGCAGTTGGTGATACTAAAGATTCTCGTCTTATTGAGTTAATTAATAATCCTTTTTTTGTTGCTCCTTCTCTTGACGAGGCTGTTTCTTTATCTAAGAAGTATGGGGTTCCTTTGCACCCTGCTCACCTTTTTTATTATGATGTGCCTGCTAGTGACTTGTTAAGTCTTTCAAAGGTTCTTGCTAAGGAGTTTTCTTTGGATTTCAAGCCTTTGCTTAATTCTCTTGGCGTGCCTCATAAAGTCATTAATGATAGATTGGTTTTAAGTGATGAAGATCTTGCCCGTTTATCTCTTGTTTTAGGGGGTTTTAAGCCAACTGAGGATGTTTTCCAAGCTTTATCTGCTAGTGCTGGTGTTATTATTAGGAATATTGCTCCTGTTTTTATTGGTGCTCGTATGGGTCGGCCTGAGAAAGCTAAGCTTCGTAAACTTACTGGTTCTCCTCATTGCATGTTTCCTTGTGGTCAGGAGGGTGGTCGTCTTAGGTCTTTTAATGCTGTTCTTGATACTGGTTTTGTTGAAGGTGATTTTGAGTTATTTTTTTGTGATAAGTGTCAGCGTGAGACTGTTTTAACTCATTGTGAGGTTTGTGGTTCACGTACTAGTAAGTATTATGCTTGTACTCGTTGTAAGAAGCATGTTCCTAAGCCTGAGCATTGTGGATCTAAGTGTAAGGTTTATGATACTGTTAAGGTTGATTTTCGTAAAGTGATTAATTCTGTTCTTCGTAATATTGGTGAGCAAATGCCTCCTCTTGTTAAGGGGGTGCGCGGGACTAGTAATCGCACTCATATTCCTGAGCCTCTTGAAAAGGGTGTTCTTAGGGCTAAGCATGGTATTTACGTTAATAAGGATGCAACTACTCGTCTTGATTTTACTGAGTTAGCTCTTACTCATTTTAAGCCTTGTGAGATTGGCACTAGTGTTGAAGTTCTCCATGATCTTGGTTACACTCATGATGTTCATGGCGAGTCTTTAGAGCGTGATGATCAAGTGTGTGAGTTATTGCCTCAGGACGTTATTATTGGTGATTCTCCTGATTTTCCTGATGCTGATATGGGTCGTTTCTTGTTGAAGATTGCTTCTTTTGTTGATGACGAGCTTGTTAAACTGTATAAATTATCTTCTTATTATAAGGCTAAAAAGAAGAAGGATCTTATTGGCCGATTGATTATTTGTTTAGCTCCTCATACTAGTGCTGGAGTGGTTGGCCGGGTTATTGGTTTTAGTAAGACTCAGGCTTTGATTGCTCATCCTTACATGCACGCGGCTGTTCGTCGTGATTGTGATGGTGATGAAGTGGGTGTTATGTTGTTGATGGAGGCGCTTCTTAACTTTAGTCGTCAGTACCTTCCTGATCGTCGTGGTGGTCGTTCTATGGATGCTCCTTTAGTTCTCACTACTAATCTTAGTCCTGAGGAGGTTGATGATGAGGTTTATGATTTTGATCGGGCTTGGGTTTACCCTCTTGAGTTTTATGAGGCGGCTGATAATTTTGAGTCCCCTAATCGTAAGGATGTGCCTGTTGTTGAGGATTTTCTTGGTAAGCCTGAGCAATATTTTGGTTTTGGTTTTACTCATCCCTTGTCTGATATTAATCTTGGGCTTAGGGCTACTGCTTATAAGACTCTTGAGACAATGATTGATAAGCTTAATGCTCAGATGGATCTTGCTTCTAAAACCAAGTCTGTTGATGAGGGTGGGGTTGCTAGTTTAATTATTAATAAGCATTTTCTTCGGGATATTAAGGGTAATCTTCGTAAGTTTACTGAGCAGTCTTTTCGTTGTCTTAATTGTAATTCTAAGTTTCGTCGGGTTCCTCTTATTGGTAAGTGTCTTAAGTGTGGTGGTAAGTTATTGTTAACTGTTCATGAGGGCACGGTTACTAAGTATTTGGCGCCTAGCCAAAAGTTAGCTCAGGATTTCTCAGTTGATCCTTATCTTAAGCAGACTCTTGAATTATTGGACCAAAGGGTTAAAGGGATGTTTGGTTGGGATACTGAGAAACAGACTGCTCTGGACTCTTTTTTTAAATGAATAGGTATTTAAGTCGTGATGGTTTCTATATTATTTCTTGCGTTTCGTGAGGTGATATTTAAAATGTTAGGTAAGGAATTCGAGACTTATTTTATACGTTGTAAAAAATGTGGTAAAGGTAAGCCTAAGGAGGCTTTTAAGGGTTCTATTAATCGCGTATGTCTTGATTGTCGCGGCGCTGACCATTAAATGTAGTATATTATTGTTGGTACTATTAAGGCGGCCATTAAATGATTCTGGTTTACTCCATATTCATTTGCTAGCATCCCTATTAATGTTGACGCTGTTAATATGATTAGTCCTATCCACCCATTAATTATTGTTACAACTATTATGATGAATCCTATTAGTGTTATGTTTAGTTTTGTGTAATCTATTTTGCTTATTCTTTTGCTTATTTGTTTTGTTGTCTTGTTTAGTAGCCAGTAACTTATTATGGCTGTTATAATGGTTGTTAGTATTAGTGTTAGGTAATTGTTGTTTGTTATTACTTCGCTGTTTATTTGTTCTATTATTCCTGATCTGGCTTTGTTTATTGCAAATAATGCTGTGATACTGAATAATACGTCGCCTGTGTTTACCCCGCCTAGGGTTATTAGTTTTTCTTTTTCGTTTCGCGTGTTTACTAATTGGTTTGATATTGTTGATGCTTGTGATGGTCCTATGGCTGGTATGAAGGTTATTATTGACGAGCTCATTACTGCTTTGATTATTCCTTTGATTTTTGTTTTCTTGCTGACTTCTGTTATTATTTTGTTCATTTGTGTTGGGATGTTTTCTTGTTGTTGTAGGTTTTTTATCATGTTGCTTAATCCGTAGAAACCGGTTAGTAATGGTAGTAATGGTTGGTTTATTATTTCTGTTCTGAGCGTGATTAACCCTAGTATTCCTGCTAGCGTGAATATTTTTATTGCTTGGCCTATGTTTTTTTCTTCGTTTAGTATTAAGTGCGTGCTTAGTAGTATTAGGATTAATCCTATGTAATCTTCTATTATTTTGTATGCTTCTGGTATTAAGTTTATTATTAGTGGGGTGATTATTGCTGTTATTAGGGTTGCACCTAATGCTCCTATGCTTAGTAGTTTGACTGCTTCTGCTCCGCGTCCTTCTAGTAGTAGTTTTTGTGCATACCTTAGTGATAATGCATTGCCTTCGTCTGGGCTTGATAAATAGGTTGTTTTTATGAATTCGAAGAAATTAGCGCTTACTAGTATTGTTATTAGCATTATTGCAAAGCTTAGGGGGTTTATTCCTGAGAATATTATTAGTAATGGTATTAGGGTGTTTGGGTGTAATCCTGGGGTTACGCCTGTTATTATCCCTATTAGTAGTCCGGCAGTGATTGCTATTATTGTTTCAATCACAATCTTTTTATACAGTTATTATTAATCAATTTTCTTATGGATAAAGTTGTTATTGCTGGTGGCATGGGTGCTGGTAAGTCTACTCTTATAAGGCTCTTGGAGGGTAATGGTTTTCGTGTTGTCCCTGAGGTTGTTAAATTATTGCATAAAGGTGGTTTTGACCCTTTGCACCCTGGTTTTTATAACTTGGTTTTTAAGACTCAATTATTTCTTGAGGCTGGATTAATTGATGAGGAGTTGATTGATGTTCATTATGATGTTTTAGAGCAAGCTTTTAATTGTGATTTATCTCCTGAGGACTTGCATGTTGATCTTGAGTCTGATTTAGATCCTGGTTTTGTTTTTCTTGATCGCAGCTTGATTGATTTATTAATGCTTTGTGATATGAGTATTGTTCGTGCTAAACCGCCTAGTGAATTATTTGATTTTGTTGATTATTCTAGTGTGTTTTTTATTGATGCTGTTATTAATAATCCTAAGTCTATTGAGATGGCTTTGTTAAATAAGGATTATTATGCTTTTAATGCTCGTGAAGCTTTCTGGTTTAAATCAGGTAGTGATGATCCTATTAGGATTAATGATTACTCTTGTGCTAGTAATAAGTTTAAGGGTCGAGTTATTAGTTTTCCTCAAGATGGTTTGTATTCTTTGTATTTTGTGAATTATGTTAACTTTAATAATCGTGCTTTAGAATTGTATGGTAAGTTATCTGGGATTTTGGGTTTTTCTTGTTAATTTATTTTTACTCCTTTTAATTCTAATTCTCCTTTGTATTCTGTTATTCGTCCTGTGATTTCTACTTCTGCTCTATTCCATGTTTTGATTTGTGTGAAGAATACTGTTTTGATGCTTCCTGTTTCATCTGTTAGGTTGAATATTGTTAGTCTTGGCGGGTTTGCGTAATCTCCTATTATTCCTTTTATTCTTACGTAGTCTCCTATTGTTGTTTCATTTATTTTCTTTAGTGGTGCTGGTATTTGAGTTAGTATGTATGTTGTGATTAATAACCCGATTATTATTAATTCTTTTTTCATTTTGTTAGGTAGTATGTGAAATCATTTTTTCCGTAACTTATTTTATTTTCATTTATTGCTTTTATTGCTTCGTTGGCGCTTGAGTTTATTGTTCGGTGGGTTGTGTTTAATTCGTATACTTTGTGTCCTTGTGCTAGTGCTTCTTGTAGTATTAAGTCCATTGCTTCTGCTTCAAGGTTTATTTGTGTTTTTCTTGTTGAGTATTTTCTTTGTTTTAACCTGTGTTTTAATTCTATTGGGTCGCATCTCGTGATTATGCATGTTTTGGTTTTTTCTGGTGGGTAATGGTGGCTTAAGTGGCTGTCTATTACTAGGTTTTTGTCTTCTTGTTTTTTTTCTATCCATTTGTTCATTTTTTCTATGTCTATTATTTTAACGTCATCTTCACTAATTATGTATTCATCTTCGTCGCCTATGTGTATGTATTCATACCTGTAGTGTTTGGCTATTTTCTTGGCTATGCTTGTCTTGCCTGTGCCTGGCGTTCCGCTCACTATTATGGCGTGGTTCATTCTTTTTTGTAAGTTATTTCGTATTTAAGTCCTTTCTTCTTTATTTGTTGTCCATTGATTGTTGTTATTGTAAAATTAGTTTTTACTTCTATTTTTTTTATGTTTTCTTTTCCTATTTCTTTTTCAATAGTGTTTATTGCTTTTTGATGGGCTTTTGTTCTTTTTAGTTTTTTTACTGCTTTCTTTATTGCGCGTTTAGCTTTGTTTTTAGGGTTTTTCTTTAACATATTAGTGTTAGTAGTTGTTGGTTGTTTTTAAAATTGTTCTACAAGTATTTCTGCTAAACCTGTGTAATTTTCTGGTGTGATTGCTAGTAATTCTTGTTTAACACTTTCTTTAATTTTTAGTTTTCTTGCAAATTCTTGTAAGATCTCTAGTGTTAGTTTTTTACCTCTTGACACGTCTTTTAGTTTTTCATAGGCTCCTTGTATTCCTTCTCTTCTTAGTATTGTCTGGTAGGCTTCTGTTATTACTTCTGGATGTTTTTTCACTATTTTTTTTACTTTTTCCTTGTTTACTGCGTATTTTCCTAAGCCGTTTAGTAGGTTTAGGTAACCAATCATGCTGTAGGCAAATCCTATGCCTAGGTTTCTTGATACTGTTGAGTCTGATAAGTCTCTTTGTAGCCTGACCATTGGTAAGTAGTCTCCAATAAATTGGAACATGGTGTTTGCTAAACTTAGGTTTCCTTCGCTTCCTTCTATGTCTATTGGGTTTACTTTATGTGGCATTGTTGAGGAGCCTACAGTGCCTTCTTCTGGTATTTGAACTATCCAATCGTCACTTATGTATCTCCATAAGTCTTTGTCAAGTTTGATTAATATCTTGTTTATTCGTCTCATAATGCTGCCTAGTTCATCAACTGTGTCATGTGGTTCTATTTGATCTGTTATGTAATTAACTTCGATTTTATCATGTAAGCCTGTAATAAAATCTTCTGAGAATTTAATCCAGTCAACATTAGGGTAAGCAGCGTAATGCGCGTTATAACATCCTGTTGCCCCGTTTAGTTTGGCTAATGGTTGGTATTTTTTTAACTGTTCTATTTGTCTTTTCATTCGGTGCGTGAATGTTTTTATTGCTTTGCCAAAAGTTATTGGTGAGGCTGGTTGCCCGTGTGTTCTTGCAAGGATTACTAAGCCTTTATTGTCTTGGGCAAATTGCTCTACTGCTTGGTATACTTCTTCTAGTTTTGGGATTATTATATCATCAAGTGATTCCCTTATCATTAATGAGTGTGCAATATTTGTGGCGTCTTCTGATGTTAATCCAAAGTGAACCCATTCAAGTATGTCTGTTAAGCTGGTATTTTTTAGTTTGTATTTGATAAAGTATTCGACTGCTTTTACGTCATGATTTGTTCTTGGTTTGCCATCAAAACCTCTTACTTCAAAGTTTTTAATGATTTGTGCATCTTCTAGGGTGAAGTCTTCATATATTCTTCTGATTAATGATTTTTCCTTTTCTGTTATGTTTCTTAAGTCTTTAACTCCTGGGGTTTCTGATAATTTTATTAAGTATTCACACTCCATTAGTGTTCGGTATTTTTGTAGGCCCATTTCACTGAAGTAATCTGCTAGTTCTTCTGTTTTACGACCATACCTGCCGTCAATAGGACTAATGTTCCTTAGTCTTGGTGTTTTTTTGATTATTATCTCTGGTTCACCCATTAACCAGTTGCAACAACTTGTTTGTATTTAAAGGATTATTTTTTCTAATATATATTCCCTGATTTAGTAATCCTTTTTTAATACCTTGCCTTAAGGGTGCCTAATGTTAATAAGTGTTTGGAGGTGATAATTATGGGAAGTGTTAAGGATTTAGTGATTATTGAAGAGCCAACTGAGACTGAGTTAGGTATGGGTTATTTTAATTTTTCTGATCGTTATAGTGTTTTTGACTGGGGAGAGATGCCTGATCACGTGCCTTTGAAAGGTGCTGCTTTGGCAGTGATGGGTGCGGCTAGTTTTGAATTATTAGAGGCTGCAGGAATAGAAACTCATTACTTAGGTTTGGTTGAAGATGGTGAAATTAGGCGTTTAGGTGACTTGTCTGGTCCTAGTAGTACTATGGCTGTTAAGCTTACTAGAGTAATTCATCCTAATAAACTTGGCAAAGGTTATGATTACTCTTTTTTTAAGGATAATCGGGGCAAGATTGATAATTACTTAGTGCCGTTAGAGTGTATTTATCGTAATGCTTTGCCTTTGGGCAGTAGTATGTTTGGTAAACTTAAGGATGGTCGCGTGTCTCTTGCTGAGTTGGGTCTTACTGAACAACCAAACCCTGGTGATTGGTTGCCTGAACCTAAGTATGATTTCTCAACTAAGCTTGAAGAGTCTGGTGATCGTTTTGTTAAGGGTGATGAGCCTTTTGAGATTTCTGGCCTTACTCGTGAGCAATTTAATGATTTGGGGCAAAAGATTAGGCAGGCTAATCAGATAATAACTGATCGTTGCAGTGCTATTGGTCTTGACAATTATGATGGTAAGTTTGAGTTCATGGTATATGATGGTAACATTGTATTTGTAGATGTATTAGGAACTCCTGATGAGAGTCGTTTTGCATTAGGTAAATTGCAGGTTAGTAAGGAAGTTATTAGACAATGGTATAAGAAGAATAATTCTGGGTGGGCTTATGTTGTCCCTTTTGCTAAGAAAGTTTTTAAAGATGAATGGAAAGCTAACATGATTGAACTTGGTTTTGAACCAGTTAATTTGCCTGAGGGTTTTTTAAAACTTGTTAGTGATATGTACCCTGCGTGCGCTAATGCTTACTCTGGCCTGGATCTTTTTGATGTTAGGCCTTTGCCTGAAATAATGGTTGATCTTGAAAAAACTGATTGTGCTATAAGGGTTACTGGTTGAATTTTTTCTTTTTTTATTTTTTAATTTAGTATGAAGTGGCTTTAGCTCTTTAGGTTTCTACTTATTTATTTTTAGGTTTTAGTTCAGTTATGCCATTCATGTAGGGCCATAGTACTTTTGGTATTTTCACGTTGCCGTTCTTGTCTTGGAAGTTTTCAATGATTGCTACCATTGCCCTGCCTGTTGCCACGCCTGTCCCGTTTAGTGTATGAACATATTCTTTTTCGCTTTTTTCGTTTAAGTATTTAATGTTTAGTCTGCGAGCTTGGTAATCGGTGCAGTTACTGCATGACGTGACTTCTCGGTACTTGTCTTGCACTGGGAACCATCCTTCGAGGTCGTACTTTTTGGCTGCCACTATTCCTAAGTCACCTGTACAAATATTGACTACTCTGTAGGGGATGCCTAGGCTTTGGAATATTTCTTCTTCATTCTTTACTAGTTCTTCATGTATTTTCCATGAGTTTTCTGGTTTGCAGAAAACGAATTGTTCTACTTTGTTGAATCGGTGAACCCTGAATATTCCTTTGGTGTCCTTGCCATGAGCGCCTGCTTCTTTCCTGAAGCATGAGCTTACTCCAACGTATTTTATTGGCAGTTTTTTATCATAGAATGTCTCGTTCATGTGGTAAGCAGCTATTGAATGCTCACTTGTTGCTATTAAGTATAAGTCCTCGCCTTCAATCTTGTACATCACGTCTTCAAAGTCAGCTAGGTCAGTGACTCCTTCATAAGGTTCGCGTCTTAACATTTGTGGTGGTTCAATTGGCGTGAATCCTTTGGCTGTTAGGAAGTCAATAACGTACATTTGTAGTGCGAAGTCTAGTTTTACTAAGTCACCTTTTAGGTAGTAGAATCGTGCGCCTGATACCTCGCTTGCTTTTTTTGTGTCAGCTAAGTCGTAATCTTCTATTATGTCTACGTGGCTTCGTGGTTTGTAATTAGCTCGTTTCTTACCCCATTTTTTGATCTCTACGTTTTCTTCATCATCTTTGCCATAAGGCACTGATTCATGTATGATGTTTGGTAACTTGAGCATTAATTTATTGATTTTTTCTTTTAGTTTGTCCACGCTTTTCTTTTTCTTTTCTATTTTTTCTTTAAGTTTTTTTACTTCTTCTATCTTTTTTTTGCGTTCTGGGCCTTTGGATTTAGAGACTGCTACTGAGGCTTCATTCCGCTGGCGGTTTAATTTCTCTAATTCTTTTAGTTTTTTTCGCCATTTCTCGTCTTTTTCAATTACTTCATCTACTTGTTTTAATAGTTCTGGTTGTCGCCTTCGTAAGTAGTTTTTTTTCACAAAGTGAGGGTTATCCCTTAATATTCTGATATCAATCATGTTATCTTGAATTAACTTCTTCAGTATTTAAAAGTTTTTAATAAGGTTTTTTACTAATTATTGCATGAATAAGTGGTTTATTGGTTTGTTATTTATTGCTTCAACTAGCTTTTTTATTTATCAGCACTCTACTGGTTATTCTTGGGATTTTAGTGTTTATTACATGAATTCTCGTTACTTCCTTGCTGGGAGTGGTTTTTATGAGTGGGGTCGGCCCCCTCTTGCTAGTTTCTTAATGTTTTTTGGTGAGTACTCGTATATTATTCTTGTTTCTATTCTTGGGTTGCTTGCTTGCCTTAAATTCTCTAAGGTTTACAAGCTTAGGCCTGAGGTTTTTTACGCTTTTATCTTAACGCCTTATACTATCATGACTGGTTTTAGTGTTGGCACTGAGTACCTTGTTCTTAGTTTGACTTTGTTATTTTTTGCTTTTCTTAAGAGTGAGTTAAGTGGTTTCTTTCTTGGTTTAACAACTCTTGCTCATTATAGTTCGGCTATTAATGGTTTATTCTTGTTTTTTAGTGGTAAGAAATTCTTTAAGGCTTTAATCCTGGTGGTTTTAGTTAATCTGCCTTGGTTCTTGTTTAATTATGTTGTTGCTGGCGACCCATTTTATAGTTTCCTTAACCAGTATGCTCTTGATATTACTATGCGCCGAGATTATATTGTCACCCAGCCTCAATTAACTCATTTTCTTTTAGTGGCTTCTTTTACTATTCCTTTTTTCATTTTTGGCTTGTTTAAGTTTGATAAGAAGTTTGAGATTGATTGGTTGATGTTATTATTTTTTGGTCTTAGATTGTTCTCTTATTTTTTTATTCCGTTGAAAGAGGCTCGTTACTTGTTTATGATTTTATTACCTGTTGCTTATTTTTCAACTAAGGGTTTGAAGCGTTTTAATTATCGTGTTGCTTTTGTGGTTGTTATTTTAACCTTGTTTTTTTGTTCTAATTATTATTATCTTCTTGAGGATTCTGGTAAGTACTTTAGGGTTAAGGAGTTAATTAATGATTCTTGTATGGTTATGAGTAATTCTTGGGTTTTCCTTAATTATTTTGGTGTTAGTAGTGCTCCTTCTGTTAGGGCTGAATTAGTTAATGAAAGTATTAGTAAGGGTTATACTATTATCTTGTTTAAGCATATTTGGGATCCAACTTATGTTTTTAATGATTCTTTCATTACTCAGTTTCCTATTGTTCATAATACTAGTGAGTTTTATGTTATTAATGACGAGTCTGTTTGCCTCCAACCATTTACATATAATAAATCTTTTATTCAGGAAGTGAATAATACTTTTGTTAAACTTTTTAATGAGACTTTTTCGTTCACTATTTGGGATGTAATATCTTAATTAGTATTGTTCCGCCTGCATCCTCTGCTATTTTTTTAAAGCCTTTTTTCTTGTAGAATTCAATAGCGCTTCGTGAGTAAGTTATTATTGTTCTCTTATTTTTTGACTTCTCCTCTAACACATTTAATAATTTTGTTCCCACTCCTTTGCTTCTTTGTTCTTTTTTTATTGCTAAGAAGCTTATTTCTACTATGTTTGGGTTCATGTTTGAGTAAGGGGCAACTATCATCCCGATTATATTTTTGTCTTCTTTAGCTACTAAGTGTATCCCATCTAGCTTCATGTATTTGGTTATTTGGTTTAGAGCACAGGGGTAGTGTTTTTGGTATAACTTGGCTGCTTCTTTAAAATCCTTTTTTAATAGTTTGGTGATTTTCATTAATTTTCTTTAAACTCTTCGTCTTTTTGAATGTTGCTTTCTTGTGCTGGTTTTTGGTTTTTGTATTTGCCATTGTATGGTTTTTCACATTCTTGTGTTAGTGAGTAAAAGGTCATTCTGCAGATCCTCATTTTTGGGTAAATGTTTACTGGCATTTTGCCTATGTTAGCTAGTTCTAGTGTTATTTTGCCTTCGAATCCTGCGTCAATCATGGCTGCTGTTTGGATTATTATTCCTAGTCTTCCTAGGCTTGACCGACCGTCTATGCTTGCCACTAGGTCATTTGGCATTTTTATTTTCTCGTGTGTGGTTGCTAGGACGAATTCTCCTGGGTGTATTGTGAATGGTTTGCCTTCTTCTATTTCGTGTAGTTCTGTGTACTCTTTTGAACCAGTTTTATCATAGGGGTCTATGTGTGTTCTTGCTACGTGTTTGAAGATCCTGAACTCGTGGCCTAATCTTAGGTCAACATTGCTGCTGCCTATTTGTTCTTCTTCAAATGGTTCTAATAAGATGCTTTTCCCAAGTCTTGCTTTAATGTCTTTATCGCATAAGATCATTAGCTTTTTTAATGGCTTTATTAATTTAAAAACTCTTGGTCTTTGGTGCAGATATTGTTAAAAACACTTTAATTTTTATTTTTGAGTATGAGTGAACCTTTTAGGCTTGTAAGAGGTGTTTTTCCTTTACATTCTAGGTTTGATGTTGTTTTTTCTGGGATTGATCCTTCATTTTTAGGTGAAGACGCTGTTGTCCGAGCTTATGTTGAATTATTTGATGATTATCTTATTAGGGCTGAGATTTATGATGATAAAGGTTTTAAGTGTACTAAATCCACTCATGTTAAAGATAAGGCATATAAATCTTTTACTAATGGTGAGTTAACGCTTTGCGAGTTATTTGAAAAAGTTTGGGTTGATTTGAAACCTGCTTGTCTTAAATTATGCGCATATAGTGGAGATTTAGGTAACCTTTGCCAGTATTGATGTTATCTCTTTATGAACTTCGTTTATTGGTTTTTCTCCGTTTATTATTTTGAATTTTTTGTTTTTCATTTTCAAGTACTCGGTTCTTACTTTTTTTAGTATTATTATTTTCTCGTACTTGATTGTTCTTTCAGCTCTTTTCTTTATTCTTTTCATTGCTGTTTCTGGTTTAATGTCTAGGTAGAATGTTATGTCTGGTTTTGGGCAGTTCTGGTTTAAGCATTTTACCCATTTATTGTTTAAGCCCATGACTGTTTGGTATGCGTAAGTGCTGTGTGTGTACCTGTTGCATATTACTATGTTTTTCATGTTTGGTATTATTATTTCTTCACAATGCAATGCCCTGTCTGCTGCGAATAATATTGCTTCAACCCACGAGTGGGTTTTCTCGCGCATTTTTTTCTTCAATACTTTGCCTATTGGGTTATTTGTTGGCTCATTTGTTAGTATTACTTTATGGCCTTTTGTTTTAAGCCATTTCTCTAATAGTTTGGCTTGAGTGGTCTTGCCTGAACCATCTATTCCTTCAAAAGTGATTAGCATGGATTATTTAGATGGTTTAGAACTTTATAATTCATCTTGTTTATAGTCTTTGCCTTGTTTGATGCATAGTTCTGCTTTACCTATTTCTGAGCCTAGGTATAATAAGTGGCTTGGGTTGATGCTAGTGCCTCTTTCTGCTATTTGCGTGTAGATTTCTTTTGATGTTTTTCCGTTAAAGTGATCTAGTAAGGCGTGTGTTTGTGGGTGTAAGTGTTTGACTATTATTTTTTCTCCATCTACTTCAATTGTGTAATTGCCTCTTGGGTCTTTGTAATCCTCTTTGTGTTTGTAGTGTTTTTCTAGCATTTCTTCTACTTGCTGATAATAATGAGCGTATATTTGAGCACTTCCTGATATAATGGTTAGTATGCCTGTTTCTACTCCAATACCGTCTGCTATTTCTTTTTGTAGTGCTGCGCAACCGTAAGCGTTTTCTGGCCAGCCTTGGGTCATGTCATGTGATCTGAAGAAGATTGTTAAGTTTAGTTTCTCGTCTTGGATCATTGCTTGTAATAATACTAGGCAAGGGCTTGACTTATGTTTTCTCATTAACTCATCTTGCACGTGCCAGGTTATTGCTATGCATGATTTTGCATAAGGGTCTTTTTTTAGTACTTCAATAATGTCACTTATTTGATCAACTTCAGCATATTCTTCTAAGTATTTAACATTAGCGTCAATCCAGGGGCCTTTGCCAAACTCGTAGTCTCGGTACTCTTTTGTGTTAACAAGGTTGATTATTGGGGCTGAAGGCGCTATGTAAGCTCTTAGTTTATTACCATAAGTGTATGCTTTGCCTTCTGGTAGTATTGGTGATAGGATCTCTTTTTTGTAAGCTTCAATTTTTTCTTTAGTTAATGGAACTAGGAATGGGTTAATGGTTAAATCCATGTCTTGTGGGTCGTGTATTACAACAGTCATGTTGTTTATTTCTTTAACCCAGCGGTCTGTGTTCGCGTTCATTAGGTTTTTTCTTCCATAACGGTTGATCATGTGTATCATTTTGATCCATGAGTCTGGAATGTTTGATCCGTGGATTATTATTGGTCCGCCCTCGTATGGGTGACTGTCATCTTGTTTTTCATAATTAAAGATTAATGGTTTGTCACTAAATGGTTCTTTTTTTTCTTTCATTAACTTGTTTGCTTCTGTTATTTTTTCTTTTAATGACGCGTTTGGCATTTTCTTATTTAGATCTATTAGTTTTACTTTTTCTCTTACCTTGTTGATCATTTGTGTTGGGATGTTTTTATCAAAGTGTACTGCTGTTTCAAAACCAGGGATTTTTCGTTCATTGTTTAATCCTTTTTCAAAAAAAGCTCTTAAGGCATTAGCAGATGTTAGTTCTGTTTTAGTTTCACACCCTTCTTTTGAAGCATACTCTTCACCTAATAATATTATGTTCCTGATGTAGGGGTTTGCTAGTATGTTCCTGACCATTCCTTCAAGCCCAGCAGGTGTATAGAAATTTGTGGCTATGGCTAGGTTTTCTTTATCTAATTGTGGTATTACTGAGTCCCTCATGGTCCATAAGAACGTGACTGCGAAGTTTGCTTTAGTTACTCTTAGTTCTTTGTTATGTGGAAAAGCAATTCGGTCTCTTACTGCTACTGGCCAGCCTTTCTCGCCATTAGAGCTTGGTTGGTTTTTAATTTCTTGAATTAACCCCTCCATGGTTTGTTTTTACCAATTTTAGTTTTTAAAGGTTTTATATAATATAGAATACCAAATCTTTTTATAAAGCTCATATTTTGTATTATGCTATGCGTTGCTTTATTGGTGTTCCGTTGCCTTCTGAAGTTAGTCAGCGCTTAATTAAGGCTCAGGATTGTTTTAAGAAAGTTGATGCTCGAATGTCGCTTGTTAAAGAGGACAATCTTCACGTGTCTCTTTATTTTTTGGGTGATGTTGATAATGTTGATAAGATTAAGGATTCATTAAAAGATGTTGAGTTTAAACCTTTTTTAGCTAGTGTTAAGAATATTTCTTTTTTCCCTAAAAAGGGTTATATTAAGGTTATTCATTCACCAATTAATAAGGGTGTGGATTCTTTTAGTCTTCTTCATAAAAAGGTTTGTGAATCTTTGAATCTTAGTTTTGATGGTCATTTTAACCCACATGTTACTCTTGCTAGGGTTAAGTTTGTAACGAGCACTAATGTTCTTCGTCGTGCTTGTTTTAATGAACGGTTTGAACAAGATTTTGAAGTTTCTTCTTTTAATTTATATCAAAGTAAGTTATCACCTAAAGGCCCTGAGTATAAGGTTTTAGGTTCTTATTAGTAAAAGTTTTTAAATGCTTGCCAGCGTACTATTTTTTTATGCACTTAATTATTTGTGAGAAACAAGTGGCTGCTAAGCGTATAGCTGAGATTTTAAGTAATGGTAAGGCTGTTGAAGAAAAAAGCAATAAATTACCTTATTATGTTTTTCCAAAACATTTAGTTGTTGGGTTAAGTGGTCATGTTTTAAAGGTTGATTTTCCTGAAAAGTATTCTTCTTGGACTGATGTGCCTTTAAAGGCTTTAGTTAATGTTAAATTACTTTATGTTCCTGACAAGCTTAATATTATTCGTCTTGTAAAGTCGCTTGCTAAGAAAGCTAGTGATGTTATTATAGCTACTGACTTTGATACTGAAGGTGAGAGTATTGGTCTTGAAGCTGTTAATATTGTTAAAGAAGTTAAGAGTTTGCCTGTTAAGCGTATGCATTTCTCTGCTATTACCAAGGAAGAAATTTTAGAGTCTTATTCTAGTCTTGCAGAATTAGATGTTAATTTGGCTTATGCAGCTGATACTAGGCGTGAGGTTGACTTGATTTGGGGTGCGGTTCTTACGCGTTTCCTTAGCGTGGTCACTAATCGTTTAGGTCGTTCTTACTTAAGTGCTGGTAGGGTTCAGAGTCCTACTCTTTCATTGATTGTTGAGAAAGAGAAAGAGCGTCTTAAGTTTAAATCCAAACCTTATTGGGAGTTTCCTTTAAAGGTTAAGAAGGCTGGTCAAGTTTTTGAGGCTCGTTTTCATGAGTCAAGGGTTTTTGATAAGAAATTAATGAATGAATTGGTGGCTCTTAAACCTAAAGAAGCTTTGGTTAAGGCTGTTAATGTAAGAAAGCATCAATCAAAACCACCAACCCCTTTTAACACTACAGATTATCTTCGTGAGGCTGCAAGTCTTGGTTACTCTGGTGTTAGGGCTATGGGTATTGCTGAATCGCTTTATCTTAAGGGTTTGATTAGTTATCCTCGTACTGATAATCAGGTTTACCCTAAATCTTTGAAGGTTAAACAGATTCTTGATTCATTTAAGGGAACTAAGTATGAGTCTTGTCTTAAGTTCTTGAAGCCTGATTTAGTGCCTACTAAGGGCCCTAAGAAATCTAAGGATCACCCCCCGATTCACCCTACTGGTCTTAAACCATCTGATTTATCTGCTGGCGAGGCTAAGATTTATGATTTAGTTGTTCGAAGGTTTATTAGTACTTTTTCTCAGGTTTGTGTTGAAGAGATTACTAAGGCTGGAATAGATGTTCAGGGTTTTGAGTTTGTTGCTAGTGGTTATCGTGTTTTAAAACCTGGTTGGCGTGTTGCTTATACTTTTTCATCTAAAGAGGATAATATCTTGCCTGAATTATTGAAGGGTGATTCATTAAGTGTTGTTTCTCTTGAGTGTGTTAGTAAGGAGACTAAGCCGCCTAATCGTTATGGTCATGGTACTATTATTAAGGCTATGAGTGATCTTGGTATTGGCACTAAGAGTACTAGGCCAACAATTATTCAGAAATTAATTAATCGTTATTATGTTTTTAACTCTAAGTCGCTTGCACCCACCCCTATTGCTATGGCTGTGATGAATGCTTTGGACTCTTACGCTAACCTTATTACAGAGCCTTCAATGACTAAAGAGCTTGAAGATGATATGGATAAGATTGCTGATGGTAAGTTAACTAAGCTTAAGGTTGTTGAGCATAGTCGTGAATTACTTTTGAAGGCTTTGAAGGTTTTAATTAAGAATAAAGAGTCAATAGCTAAGGATGTTATTGAGGGTATTCGTGATTCAAAAATTATTGGTTCTTGCCCTAAGTGTGGTAAGAATTTAGTTATTATTCATGCTCGTAGTCGTTTTATTGGTTGTGAGGGTTACCCTAAGTGTCATAATTCTTATCCTCTGCCTCAGGATGGTCTTGTTCAGGTAACTAATGATGTTTGTAAAGAGTGTAAGGTTCATAAGGTGTTGCTTGTTCGTAAAGGTAAGCGTCCTTTTAAGTTCTGTCCAAATATTGATTGTCCTAGTCGTGATGATGATGAGGACACGCTTAAGATTCGTAAGTCACGCGATAAGTACTTAGCTAGTTTAAAGAAGAAAAAAAGGAACAAGTCTAAGTAAAGAGTGTTTTGTTTGTTTTTAATATTGTAATTTGTCTCTTATGCACTCTTGTATGTTGTCTTTACGATTATCCCAATCCCAGGTTAGTAGTCTGGTTAAATCCATTAATTTTAGCAAGTTCGTTTCTCTTATTTTATTTAATTCTGTGTATAAGTTGCTTAATTCTTCTGTTATTATCTTATCTCTTTCTTGTTTAATGTATTCTTTTCTTTGTTTTGCTGTTTGTTTTAAAATTGTAATTCTTACTTTTGGGTATTGTTTTCTTAATTTCTCAATTGGCCAGTTAGCACTCATTAATGGGGGTGTGTGTATCTCGTGAGTTATTCGTTCCCATGTTCTATAAATTTGTTCTTGGTATTGGAATAATAGTATTTCTATTTTTTCTTCTAAACTTTCAGGTATTTTCATCCTGAAGATTAATAGTAGTCATTTATTGTTTATATAGAAATCTTGATTTTAATCGCGAAATGTTTTTATTCTACTAATGTTTCTTAATATTCTTCTAGTTCGTAATTACTTAAACCGCCATTAACTAGTTTATCTTTTATTAGTTTCATACAATCGGGGCAGTATTCTTTTTTTGAGAATTTTATGTAATAACTAATTAGTTCTTCAGGTCTTATAGTTCTCCTAGGTAATGGTTGGCTCATTATGCATTCTTGGCTTTTGTGTTCACACATTGGTAAGCCTTTGCTGTAATTATCAAATATACCGCCAAATGTATGGCCAAACTCATGTTTAAATAAGGCTTTTCTTAGTGTATAATTTCTTCTTGGATGTATGTTTCTTAGTCTATCTGATAAGTTTAATGGTAGGTTTATTACTCCTAAACCAGTTAGTGAATTAGCTTCTGCTCCTTGAATTCTTTTTGATGTTGCCACTAGTAGAACATATTTTTGTAATTCCATGTCATTAATATTTTTGTAACCGCTTGCTTCAATTAATGTGCTTAAATACTTGTTTTTTTGTTGGTAAAGCTTGTCTATATGTCTTGTTGATACTTCATTTCTAAGGAAGTATTCTAATCCTCTTACTTGTATTATCTTAAAGTGAATTCCTAGTCCATCTAGCACTTTTTTAATGTGACTGTTGTGTCTATTAGCGTTAACTAATACTGCTAGTTCTAATTTACTGTCACCAAATAATTCTCCTAAGTTTGGCATGTGTTATTATCTTATTTTGTATTTTAAATACTTTATTTGGTGGTTATTATTGTTCCGCCATTAATTAGTAGTGAGTGCTCGCTTTGAGCTACTATTCCTTTGCTTTTCTCTTTTAGTTTATGGTATCCATGTATTATTCCTTGGTTTAATAAGTCTCTTAACCCGTAATTGTAGTGTTTGAATTCTTTTGCAATCCATCTTTCTGCAAATGGTAGTGAGCCATAATATTTGATAATGTGTTTTAATAATTTTCTTGCTATTGGGTTTCTTATTGGTTTTGGTTTGATTAGGCTGTAAATTAGTATTTCAGGGTCGTTGTCAACCCATCCTTGGCCTGTTGTTGCAAAGGGTTCTATTGCCCTGCCGCCAACCCCTATTTTGCGGGTGCTTCCATTATCATGGTTTGGTATTGTGAACTCTCCATGTAATTTGTTTTGGTCAAGTGGGTGGCCTCCTAGGTTCCTTATGGGGTTAAAGCCTGCTTTTGTGATTACTTCTTCTATTTTGTTGCCAATGGTTTTTAATTCTGTGTTTTTTCCTGTTAGTTTTATAGCGCTTGTTAACGCTTCTTCGCTTGCTTTAATTAGTTTAGAATGTTTGTCTGTTTCTATTTCCATTGTGTATGCCGTGTCTCCTGGCCAACCATTAATGCTGGCTCCTAGATCTATCTTAACCACGTCGCCCGACTTTAATTCTCTTTCATCATTTGGTTTTGCAGTGTCATGGGCTGCGTACTCGTTTGCACTAATATTTATTGGAAATGAGGGTTTAGCCCCTAGTTCTTTAATCATTGATTCTGCTTTGTCTGCAATGTCTTTATATTTAGCTCCTTTAATAACCCATTTTTTACTTTCTTCTCTTACTTTGGCTGTTATTTTACCTGCTAGTAGGAAGTCTTTTTTGTTCATAAGAAAAAATAAAAGAAAATTAAGTTAATAATGTTTTTATTTCCAGATTTTTCTGATTTTCTTGATTGTTTCATTAAGTACTGTGCTTGTTTTTTGGACTTTTTTCTTAACTAATTCTTTGTTTTGTTTTGTTGATTCAATTGCGAGGTTCATTGTTTCTTTACCCATGTCTCTTAATTCAACAGCGATTTTCTTTATTTGTGGGATTACTTCACTTTCTTTTACTTTTTTTGTTATTTCCATTATTTTTTTTTCATTTTCTTTAAGGAATTCTCTGCCTTTTGGCGTGATCTCGTAAGTTTTTCTAGTGCCTTTGCTTTTTACTTTTATTAATTTTTGTTCTTCTAGCATTTGTAGTGTGGGGTATATTGTTCCTGGGCTTGGAATGTATAATCCTAGGAATTCTTCTCTGATGTTTTGCATTATTTGGTAACCGTGCATTGATTCTTTTTCAAGTGCGGCTAGCACAAAGTACTTTATGTCTCCTTTGTCCATGAATGTTTCTGCAATCTTGCTGCCTATTGTTAGGCCTTTTTCTAAAACCTTTTTTATTAACATGATATATCGAGATATATCTTAAATTTATATACCTTTCGATATATCTATAATAGGGTTTAAAGGAAGTCTCTTAGCCCTTTTTGCTCGCTTGTACTTAAGTCTCCTTTAGAAACATGTAAGGCATCTAACACTCTTTCTATTGATGGGATTACTTGATGGTTAATGTAGTATTCTGCATCAGGTTTTAAATTATTTTTCTTAATTTCCTCTATAGTTTTTGCTTTATCCCTTATTAATCCTTTTCCTTCTGTTACTACGTATGCTATCATTGTGCCCGCTGTTATTGGGTGTCCTTGTTTAGCTAATCTCATTGCTACTGCAACGTGAGGTCCAATGCTTTTATAACTATCTAAGCTTCTAGTTAATTGAGTTCTTATCACCAAGTCTTTTAATGGGACTTCATTATTTCTTAATTTTTGCACTATCTTTTTTACTTCATTTATTGCTTTGCTTTTACTATTCTCTTTTAGTAAGGCTTTGAATACTTTGTATTGTGTTTCCTTGCTTATGTTGCTCCAATCACCTCTCACAAATTCGAAGCCCTTAATTATTAACTCGCCTTTTTCATCTATTAAAGCGTATCTTTTCTTAACCCCGCTTCCTTTTTTATCTGCTACAAATAAGCCTCTTGGGCATAAGCGTTCTAGTTCTAATTCCATTATGCCTGGCAGTTTATTATTTATTTTTTTAATAAACTCCTTTAATTCTTTAACATCTTTATTTCCAAGGGTTAGGAACGCGCTGTCAGTGTCACCATAGCATACTCCAAAACCCTCTTTTTCTGCATCTTTAATCACTTCTTTTATATGGTTCCTGCCTAGTGAGGTGATGCTTTCACTGCAGTCAAAACAATACCACCTGCTTCTTGGGTATGATAAGTAACCATATGTTGCGTTTGTAATTGTTTTAATTGCATAACTTCTGGCTTCTAGTAAGGGGTCTTTTCTATTTTTTAATTCTTTTTTGATCTTGGCTCTTGTTTCAACCAAGTCTTTTACTACTGTTGGTATGAACCCTTTTTTATCTTGGTCAAATGAGTGGACTCTGTCATCTACTTTTACTTTTAAGCCATCCTTGTTTACTGTTCCAGGACCTATATTATATGATACAATTATTGTAGGATATAAGCTTCTAAAGTCAACTACTGCAATGTTTTTGTACATTCCAGGTTCTGGTTTGTGAACATAACCTCCTTCAAACGTAACCCATCGCCTAGCGCTTACTGTGTCCCTTTTTGGTCTGTGAGGGATTTCTTGGTTTAATTTTTTGGCTCTATTTATTAGGTAGTTCTCTACTAAACTGCTGTAACTTGACCTGCAAGTTTCATATAATGGTTGATTAACTAGTTTAGCCATTTCAAATAATGTTGTTTTTAGTTTGTCAAATAGTTCGTAAGTTACTTGAGCGTCTGTTAGTGAGTAATCAATTATTTTTGTTAGATTGCCTTTTTCCCAGTCATCGTAGAATTCATCCCAGTTTAATTCTTTTTTAGTGTTGCCCACTAATTCTTGGCTTACGCTTCCAAGATCTAGTGTTGAGGTCTTGAGGCTCGGGCTTAATATTTTTGAAACAAAAATGAATAAGTCAACATGGGCTAAGCCTTTGATTCTGGCTGACGAGCTTGTCCTCCTTTTTATGATTTTTATTGTTGAACCATCATAACCATATGGTCTTGTTATTTTGTAATTATTCATTCGATCCCTGATAAAAGGCCAGTCAAACATGTCACCATTATAGGTTACTATTATATCTGGTTTTGTTTTAAGTATTAATTCATTAAATGCTTCAAGCATTTCTTTTTCACTTTCATAGCACTCTGTGTCTTTATGATCATATTTTTTTGTTAGCATTACTTTTTTGATTCCGTAATTAGTCCAAACACTGATCATTAGTATTTTATCAATTTGGGTGTCTGGCACTCCTTTTTTATTACTGGTTTCAATGTCAAACGCTAGTACTCTTGGCTCCCACTCTATTTCACAATGGGTTAGTGTTTCACTATCAACTCCTTCTAGTATTCTTAAATCTTTATCTATCAAGTATCTTTGAGTGAATGGTATGTCTGTTTCAGTTACTTTTTTTCCTGATAGTTTTATTTGTTCGCTTATTACTGGTACCGCTTTAGTATTATTCACTATAACTTTGTACTTATCAGCTTCTTTTTTTACTTCAAGTATTTCATGTTCACCTATTTTTGTTTTCTTTACATTATCATTTACGTAAAAATATGGTTTGAATTCTTCATCTTTAACTATTACTCTTTTCCCTTTGTTGGTTTTTCCAAATAGCCTTATTGCTTCTCCTTTGTAATCTATATCTGTTAAAATAAACTTCATTATTTTTCTTTATTATTTTTTAAGTATAAAAGCTTTTAAAAGATGGCTTTACTAAAGTTTTAATAGTTATTCAATTATAATATTTGTTTTATGAAGAACGTGTTATCTAGTATTGATTTGATTTGTGTTGCTCGTGAGTTATCTTTGCTTAAGGGTTCTTTTATTAAGAAGATCTATCATGTTGGTGATGAATTATTATTTCATTTATACCATGAGGGTGGTAAGCAGGTTCTTAGGGTTGTTGTTGGTAAATTAATTCATCTTTCTAGTTACGTTAAGGAGAATCCTCAAATGCCTAGTAGTTTTTGTATGTACCTACGTAAGTACATTAAGGGTGCTAAACTTGTTGGGGTTAGCCAACCCAATTATGAGCGCGTGATCATTTTCCGATTTATTAAGGGTGGTGAAGTGATTAAGTTAATTTTTGAATTATTTGGCCAAGGTAATGTTATTGTTGCTAGTGATGATGGGGTGATTAAGCATTGTTTGAGGGTTCAGCGTTTCACTCAACGAGTTATTAAACCTTATGCTAATTATGAGTTACCGCCTAGTGATTATGACTTATCTGCTCCTGATTTTGTTTCTTTTAGGCGTGTGATTAAATCTAGCAGTAAACCTGATCTTGTTAGGTCCTTGGCTGTTGATGCAGGTCTTGGCGGGGCTTATGCTGAGGAGGTTTGTTTAATCTCTAGTGTTGATAAAACCCTTAGCCCAGTTAGTGTTAGTGATGACTTGCTCAGGAAGTGTTTTGATTCAATGCTTGAGTTAGTTAAGCGGGCTAAGTACTTGCCTTTAGAGCCTCGGGTCATCATGAGTGGTGACAGGGTTGTTGACGCTGTGCCTTTTATTTTGAAATTTTATGAAGGTAAGGGTTTTAAAGAATTTTCTTCCTATAATGAAGCTTTGGATTTCTTTTATGCTCGTTATGAAAAAAGGGTTTTTGAAGAGGCCAAGTCAAAGGCTGTTGAATCTAAACGTTCTATTTTTGAGAATCGTTTAAAACAGCATGAAGAGCATGTTGAATCTTTAAAGCATGAATCTTCATTGCTTAAAGCTAAGGCTTTTGCTTTGAAGAATAATTTATACACTGTTGAGAAAGTGATTAACTCGTTATTAAACGCTCGTAAGAGTGGTTATGAGTGGGGTGATATTAAGGAGATGATTGAGCGTGAGAAAGCTGAGGGGTCTAGTGAAGCTTTGTTGGTTAAGGATTTAAAACCTTTTGATAACCTTATTGTTATTGACTTAGCTGATGGTATTGAGATGCCTTTAAATGTTAGTGTTACTGATTTCATGAATGAATTGTTTGAGCGGGCTAAGAAGTTGGAAGGTAAGATTGAGGGGGCTTTAGAAGCTGTTGAGCGTTCTAGGGTTGAGTTAGAGAGTGTTTCTGAGGAGACTGTTAGTTTTGAATCTAATATTCCTAAACAAATTGATGCTAGTGGTAAGCAATGGTTTGAGCGTTTTAAATGGTTTAGGACTAGTGAGGGTCTTTTAGTTATTAGTGGTCGTAATGCTCAGCAGAATGAAGAGCTTGTTCGTAAGTACTTGGAGCCTGATGATTTGGTTTTCCATGCTGATATTCATGGCAGTCCTTTTAGTATTCTTCGTAATGGTCGTAAAGCCCTTGATGAATCTAAACTTGAGGCAGCTAAGTTCACTGCAGCTCACTCTAGGGCTTGGGGTGAGGGCGTGGCTATTGATGTTTTTTACGTGTTGCCTTACCAGGTTGGTAAGGACGCGCCTAGTGGTGAGTACTTGCGTACTGGTGGGTTCATGATTAGGGGTAAGAAGGAGTATTTTAAGTCTTTGAAGCCTGAGTTATCTTTAGGTGTTCAAGTTATTGGTGAATTATCTTATCGTTTGATTAGTGGTCCTAAATCCGCTGTTAGTTCTAAATGTAAGTTTTATGTTACTCTTGAGCCTGGGTCAAAAAGTGTTTCTGAAATAGTTCACGAGCTTGTTGAATTCTTTAAGGTTAAAGGTTTTGTTTTTGATTTCGAGACTATTAAGGCTTCACTGCCTAGTGGTGGTTTTAGAAAAACTATTTAAGTGGGTTTTTAGAATTCAAAACCCATGCACCAAGTGATTAATGAGGGGCCTTTAGAATTAATTAATGTTGAATTAGCTGACAAGCTTTTAGTATTAAATGATAATCCTCTTGTTAAACTTAAAAAAGCGATAATTATTCCTGTTGATGATCCTGGTTTTATTGTTAAATCTCCTTTTTTAAAAAATCTTATTTTTTTATTAAGAGTTAATGAAGTGCCTAAAGCAACGTTTATTTTTAGGGTTAAAAAAGCTGGTAATTTGTATGTTAATTATTTTAATCGTTCTTTTTTGAAAAAAGGTTTAGATTATGAGATCAGCCTTCTTGAACAAGCAGTTAGTGATCACTGGGAGCCTGATATTTTTTATAGGGGTGTTCTTCAACCTAAACGTTATGCTAGAAAAATCGCTTTTTATAAAGCTAAGATTGCTGAGTTAGAGGCTCAGAAACAAACAGCTTTTTATGAAATAGAGTATGTTCCTGATAACACTCTTGTAGAGATTTTAGATAATTTAATAGCGCTTTTTTGAGGCTCACTCATACCATATTGCTTCTATTGGGTTTAACTCTGCTGCTTTCTTAGCTGGGAGGAAGCCTGAGAGCATTCCAATTACTACTGATATTGTTAAAGCCCCGCCTAGTAGTAAAGGGTTTATTACTAGTTGAAGGTTCATTGAGGCTTCTCTTGGCACGTTAAAAGCTATTGGTAATAGTGTGATTATTAATTGGGCTAAGCCTAAACCCACTAGTAGTCCTATTAAGCCTCCAATAAAACTCATAATGCTTGATTCTGCTATGAACATTGTTAGCACGTCTTTCTTTTTTGCTCCAATGGCTTTTAGGATGCCTATCTCTCTTGTTCTTTCTAGAACGCTTGTTAGCATTGTGTTTGAGATGCCTATTGCGCCAACCACTAGTGATATTGCTGCTATGCCTCCTAGGAAAGCGGTTATTAGGCTTGTTATGGAACTAACGCTTTCTTGGATGCTAGCAAAGGATAGTATTGTGAAGTCTTCTTCTTTGGTGTTATGTAATCTTAGTAATAAATTAGTTATTGATTCTTCTGCTTCATTAACTCGGTCAGTGTCTTCTACTTTAATATTAATTAGTGATAATTCATCATCATAATCATCAGTGAATGAGTCTATTGACCCTAAGTTTATGATAACATAGTCATCCATTCCTGTGAAACCACCTTCTTTTTCTAGTATGCCTATCACCCTGCAACTTTTTTCATTAACGCTTATTCGCTCACCAACTCTTATTTCATTAGCGTATAATTCTTTGGCAACATTGTAACCTATAACGCATGATGTTTTATCACTGTTTGATAACCACCTGCCATCTAGTATTGTTGGCTCCTCAACTAATTCAGTGCTTAAGGGGTCAACGAATTGGGTTGTTAGGGTTGAGTACTCGCTTCTGAACTCTACTTCATAACTTCTTTGAACCATTGGCGCTACTGCGTAAATATTGGTTAAACGGCTTATGGCTATGGCATCATCTTCTGTTAATGGTTCAGCACCTGAAGTATCTGTTGTTATGGTTGTCCTTGGTGGTCCTTGAAAATCTGCTCTCCTGCTGAAAGCTTGTTGTGATAAGCCTGGAGTGATTATTAACTTGTCACCCCCTAACCCACCTAATTGTACTTCTATTGATTCCTGTATTGCATCTCCTAGGCCCATTAAGCCAACTACGGCTGCTATTCCAATAATAATCCCAAGTATTGTTAACCAACTCCTTGTCTTCCTATATAAGATGTTTTTTAGGGTTAGGTTTATTACGTCTCCTGGTTTCATTTTTTCTTCTTTTTAGTTAATCTTTTGATTAAGAAGTAAGTTATAATGATGCCAGCTAGTCCTAGAATAATGTATGTTAGGTTTAAACCCCTTATTGGTGTGGTTGTTGTTTCTTTATTAAACCTGAAGATTATGGTTTCTGTTGAGTTATACTCTGCTTTTTCACCGCTTGGCGTGGTGTACTTAACTGTTAGTTTTATTTCTGCTTCTCCTTCTTTTTTTGGTTTGAATTCAAAGCTAGTGCTGGTGAAGTCCCCAGCGTCAAGGTCTCCTAGGAAGTCCTCGTTAACATTCCCTAATTCTATGTCACTGCAAGGGTTTATTTGAATGCTTACTGATTGAGCGTTTATGACTCCTATGTTGGCTACGCTGATGAAAGCTGAGATCTCTGTATCACTTGTTATTATATCTGGTGAGATGTCTTGTATGAATATGTTAAAATCTGCTTGACCATTTATTAGTATGCCTGTATCTGCATTTTTTGAGTAACTGTTCTCGTTGTCTGTGTAATTCATTACTAAGCCAATTGTGTAAACCCCTGGCATTAGTGCTGCGTCAGCTAGTAAGGTGTAAGTTACGCTTTTATTATCTGATACTTCTAAGTCACCTATTGCCCTGTTATTAGTTGTCCCTTTTACTTCTAAGTCATCACTTAATAGCATTAGGTTTAATTCTTGGGCTTTTAAGTCACCTGTGTTCTCTAATTCTATTGTTAGGTTGAACTCGTCGCCTGGGCTAATTGTTTCTGGTGTTGTGACCTTTTTTATGTTAACGTCTGGTTTAACATTAAGGCTGTTTATGTTTAAAGCTACTCGTTTGTTTATTATCCTGCTTTCTGTGGCGCTAGTGGTTAAGTTTTTTGACTGGTAATGTATGTCAAACTCTACTACGTAAACCCCGCTTTCTATGTCTTCTGGCACGTTGACCCTGAATATTGCTTCTTGGCCAGTGCTTCCTAAAACATCACCTACTTTTGTGTAACAATTATCTGCGTAAGCTAGGCATGTTTTCTGAGCGTTTGAGTAAGTTTCACATTCATTACATAATGAGTTACTAGTTAAGGGGTTATCAATTGCTTTTAAAGCTATTTTTGTATCATATGCGATGTCTGCGCCATTATTTGTTAAACTTAATGTTATCACGCCAGTTTTGCCTGGGGTAATGCCTGTGCTGTTATGGGTTGCTTGCAGTATGGAGGTTGTTAAAGCGCTTGCACTATTTAAAGCGATTAATGCTGTTATTACCCCCCATAGAACTTTTTTCATTTTTTTACATCCTTTGTTACTTTACCATCTTTTAAATAAATTATTCTATTTGATCTCTCTGCTATTCCTTTATCATGCGTTACCACTATAACAGTATTACCTTTTTTCCATAATTTATTGAATATTGTCTCAATTTCATCACCTGTTTTTGAGTCCAAGTTACCTGTAGGCTCGTCTGCTAGTATTATTTCTGGCTCGTTTGCTAATGCCCTTGCTATGGCTACTCTTTGTCTTTGGCCACCACTTAATTGGTATGGCATGTGATGCATTCGATCTTCTAAACCAACTAGTTTTAGTAACTCTTTGGCTCTTTTATCCCTCTTCTCTAAGTCTTGTTCTTTGAATATCATTGGTAATTGAACGTTTTCTAGAGCATTAAGGTTTGGTGATAGGAAGAAGAATTGGAATATAAAGCCTATTTTCTCGTTTCTCGTTATTGTTCGCTCATCATCTGTTAAATCACTTGTTTTCTTACCATCTAATATGATTGACCCTTTGGTTGGAGTGTCTAGTAAGCCTATTAAGTGCATTAGCGTGCTCTTACCGCAACCGCTTGGCCCGAAAACGCTTATGAACTCTCCTTTGTTGATTTTTAAGTTAATCCCATTGTTTGCTTTTACTATTGTCTCGCCTAGCTTGTAGTGTTTATGCAGGTTTTTCACGTTAATTAATGGTTTCACTTAGAATTCTATACCTAGGGTTGTTAAATAATTTGTTTAAAAAAAATAAAATAAGTAAGAAAAAATTGTGAATTTAATTATAAGTCATAACTTGTGATTGTCTTTCTGCCATTTGCTTCAGCCCTTTTACTAGCTTTAGCCAATACTTCTTTGACCATAGCATCTAGAGCATCGATAGTGGAATCAGGACATCTTTTATCGTATGACTTAGCAGCTTCTTTGCATGCTTTTTTAACTACCAAATCTGCCATGTTTAATGTTGAAAGCTTTGTGTTTTAAAAACATTATTGAAAACAGGTCTAATAGTAAAATATTAATATGAATTAACACTAGTAGTAAAGCTCTGATTTTGGTTTTCTTGGTTTATCATCATTGAATAATTTGAACTCTTCTTTTGATTCCTCTTTAAAGCTTGGGCTTGGCTCATTATTAAAGAAGGCTGAAGTGCTCTCGTTTGGTTGATAAGTCTCTAATTGTCTTGGCTCCTCATACGGTTTTTCTTGCGGGTAATTCATTACTGGTTGAGCATAACCCTGGTTTAATCGTCTGATCATTTCTTCATCAATCTCTTTTATACCCTTTTTTAAGGCATCCCTTAACGCTCTAGCTTCATCAACCCCTAACTTAACCCCTGTCTTACTATAACCATCACTGATTAGTAACTTAATATCCTCTCCTTCCTGCTCAACAATTAATTCTCGCCCTTCCTTGCTTTTATGGAAAACTTTCACTAATACTTTTTTAGTCATTACACCTTATTAAGTTAATCCCTATTTTTTCTTTATCCACAACAAAGGGGGCAAGCCCCCTCTTGACACCCTCCGACTATTTCTTCTTTATCCATAAGTCCAGGAGGCTTTCCCCCTCCTTGGACCAAACCACCCCCTACTACATTTATCAACTGATTATTTTTTCTTCATCCAGAATTTTTTAGTTTTCACAAAGTTTTTTTCTGCTTCTATAATCTTTTTTAGGAAGTCTTCTTCTGTTTTATAGAAGCCTTTTAGTATTCGTTGTCCATTCCTGTTGCCTACGCCCCTGCCTGCTAGGGCGTAGGGGGCCATGTAACCATAGTTTAAGAACATGTTAGCTTTGTCTTCAAGTTTCTTGAATACTTTTTCTTCTTCTTTGTTTAATGGTTTCTTGTTTAATTTTTTCTTTAAAGCTGTGGTCGCGTCTTCTTGGTATTTTTTTAGGAACGTGACTAGTTTTGACCCGCAAGTGCATTTTAGTCCTTTTGAATCCCTGACCATTAGGCTGCCTAAGTACTTGCCGCAAGTTAAGCAATAGTACATGTAGTGTGTGTTCATTAATCGTTCTTTTACCACGTCCATTATCTCTTTGGTTGTTTTTGGGTTGCTGAAATCCTTGAACCCGATAGCTAACTCGTTTATTGTTTCATCGCTTGCTTGAATCATTTTTAACTTACCGTCATTAAGTTGGGTTATTGCTTTCTCTGCTCCGCTTAAGTCCAGTTTCTCTACAAGCATTTCCTTGAACGCTTCTTTTGTGACTGCTGTATTATCATAAGCTTCTAGTAATTTTTTTAATCGGTAATTGCTGAATTCAGCGTTTTTTCTGAGAATCCCGAATCGCTTGGCTACGTGCATGAAACGGTATAGGAATGAGTTGCTGTGTTTTACTGCTTCATAACTTATTGGCCCAAGCCATGAGGGCCTGATCTCGTTTAATAAGTCTTCGATTATTGTTGCGTCATTAGCGTCCTTGAACTGGAATACTATTCTATAAGCGTCGTTCTTGATGCCAATGCTTGTTTCCTTGCGCATGCTGATTAAGTAAGCTATTATTTCTGCTAGTGTTTGATTAATCTTGCTTCCAAAATAAGTTGTTAGGATGACTGTTGAGTTATGTATTTCTAGGCTTCTCTGATGTTTTGTTAATTGCATTGCGTTATCTGCTATTTCTTTATGGATTGGTATTAATTCTCCTTCCCATGAGGGTATGGCGCTGTCATAGTCAAAGCTTCGGCAAACGTTTACTTTGTCCCCTTCAACGTTGATAATCTCCCATGGTTCAGCTCTGCAGATGAAGATGTTGCCTGGTTGACCATTTTGTGCGATGAATCCTTCGTGTAGTGTTCCAATTCGAGAGTTTGACTCTATGTTTGTTATGTTATAGCTCTTCTCTGTTGGGATGGTGCTTAGGTTTTCGTAGTAATAGAATCGGGCTTTTTTACCAATACCTATTGTCCCATCATCGTTTAAGAATATGATTCTGATGTTCTTTAGTATATCTATCACGTTTATGAATTCCTTCCAGGTTAATTTATTGTAAGGTGTTGCTTTCTTGATTGTTTTGTAAACATCACTTATTTTTGGTTTGAACTCGTCCATGCAGAAGCCAACTATTTGGTGGGCTAGGACATCGTATGGTTTATGGTATATGTCTGATTCCTCAACCCATTTTTCTTTTACTTTGTTAATGATTGCTTTACTTTCAAGTAAGTCTAATTCATTGGTCGTGATTATCACGCCATTTGATACTTGGTGGCTTGTGTGTCCTGCCCTGCCAACTCTTTGTACTAGTTTATTGGCTTGTCTTGGACTATTATATTGTATTACTAAATCAATATCTCCTATGTCTATTCCTAGTTCAAGGCTTGAGGTTGAGATTATGCCATTTAATTCTCCGTTCTTGAAAGCGTCTTCAGTGTTTATTCTTGAGTCCTTGCTTAAACTACTGTGGTGTACTCCTATTCCTTTGATGTTCATCATTTGCAGTCTGCTTGAAATATTCTCTGCTAGTTCTCGGGTGTTAACGAATATGATGCTTTTATATTTCTTAACTAGTTCATTGATTATTTTTAAGCCATGAGCTATGCTTGGGTTTGTGTGAATACTTCTTGATAAGGCTTTATCTTCTTCTGTTACTTCTGGTTTGATTATGTCTATTTTGTATTGTTTTTCTCCTTCAACATCCACTATGTCGCATTTCTTATCTAGCCAGTCCGCTACTTCTCTTTTATTATTAACTGTGGCTGATAAGCCTATCATTTGAACGTTATCGCCTGTGATTCTTTTTAATCGCTCGATTCCAACGCTTAATTGAACGCCTCTTTTGCTGCTGATTAACTCGTGTATTTCATCTACTATTATTGTCTTAACTGTCTTTAATGCTTGTCTTAACTTCTTACCTGTTAGTATTGCTTGTAGTGTTTCAGGAGTGGTTATTAGCATGTCTGGCGGGTTTAATGCTTGTTTTCGTCGTTGGTATTGTGTTGTGTCCCCATGTCTTATCTCTACTCTTAGTCCTACTTTTTCTCCTAGTTTTACCATTCGCTCGAACACGTTTCTGTTTAAGGCTCTTAGTGGCGTAACATATAATGTTTTTAATCCTTGTTCTTTGTTCTTTAACATCTTGTTTAGTATTGGGATCATTACTGCTAGTGTTTTGCCATAACCGGTTGGCGCGCACAATAATACGTTCTTGTGGCTTAGGATTTTTGGTATGGCTTTTTCCTGCGCTGGCGTAAGCTTGTTTATTCCTTTTTCCTTTAATGCTTTGTATAATTCTTGATTTATCATGTCGGGAACTATGTTGAATATTTTTTTGCTTTTAAATATCTTTTCAGAGGAACATATTAATTACTGTAGTTTTTTAATATGTTCATGGGTTGGGTCTTTGTTGTTAATCACGTGTTAGCTGATATCTCTCCTAAGACTAGTGAGGTTTCACGCTTGAATGGTTTAGTGATTGAGGTTACTCAGCGTTTAAAGGATTCTATTATCACTAAAGGGGTTAGTGCTGAAGTGGTTGTTGGGGGTAGTTTTGCTAGGGGGACTTTTTTAAGCGGGGCTCATGATATTGACTTTTTTATTCGTTTCTCTGATGAGAAGGGTTTTAAATTATTTAGTAGTGTTATCATGGACGCTTTTCCTGAGGCCCGGGTTGTTAAGGGTTCGCGCGATTACTTTAAAGTTAATCATGGTGGTTTTGAGTTAGAGTTTATTCCTGTGTTATTAATTAATGATCCTTTAGAGGCTGATAATTCAATGGATGCTAGTTTCTTCCATATTGAGTACGTTAATGCTCGGTTAAATGATTCTTTGCGTAATGAAGTTTTGTTGCTTAAACAATTTTGTAAGGCTTGTGGTGTTTATGGGGCTGAATCCCATGTTAGTGGTTTTAGTGGTTATGTTATTGAGTTATTGGTTCTTCACTTTGGTGGTTTTAAGCAGGTTCTTGAATTCTTTAGTAAGTCTAAGGGTTTGGTCTTTATTGATATTGAGGGTTTTTATGATTCTGTTAGTAAGGCTTTAACTGCTATTAAGGTTGATCAAGCTCTTACTCCTTTAGTGGTTGTTGACCCTGTGTTAGCTACTCGTAACGCTGCTGCTGGTTTAAGTCAAGAGTCTTTTGATAAGTTTGTCTTGAATGCTCGTTTATTTGCTCTTAAGCCTGCTCAATCTTTTTTTAAGGTTAAGCCTTTAACTGTTGATGATTTGCGTGAGTTAGCTAAGCTTAGGGGTCATCCATTATTCATTCATGAGTTTAAGGTTAAGGGTAAGCCTGACGTGTTCCTTGCTAAGCTTGGCAGTGCTTTGCGTAAGGTTAAAGCTGTTCTTGAGCGTGAAGACTTTGAGGTTTATGATTTTGGTTTTCTTGCTGATGGCACTGTCTTTTTTGAGTTAGTTAGTGACTCATTGCCTTTGACTCGGCGGGTTATTGGCCCGCCTGTTAGTGTCGAGTTGGCTCATTTTAAGAAGTTTGTTAGTAAGCAAGCTGTTTATGGTCCTTATGTTCTTGATGGTCGTGTTTGTTTTGATGTTGAGCGTGAGTATACTAGGGCTAAGCCTTTGCTTTTGAAATTGCTTCGTCAATTAAGGTTCTAGTTTATGTAACCGTCTTTTTCTTCTGCTTCGCCTTTTTCTTCACTCCAACCATCTATCATTCGTTGGATGTACTCTTGTGAGAAGTTCTTAACTTTTTTGTAGAAAGCGTAGCTTTTATTGATTTGTTTTATCTTGTCTTCTGGAGTGCTGAAGGTTGCTTTTACTGTTTTCCAGTACTCGGTCATTATTTTTTTGTAGAAGTTGAATATTTTTTCTTTTTCTTTAGCGTTTAGGAATTTGGTTTCAACTATGCAGCAGTACCTTTGTGGGTTTAGTATTCCTTCAATGTATGATTTCATGCTTGAGATCTTTTCCCATACTTGGTTGATTATTGTTTTTGCAATTATCTTGTCATCTTCTAGTTCAAAGTCAAATTCTTGTTCTAGTTCTTCTAGTTCAGGCAGTTCATACTTTGTTTTTAGTTTTTCATATTCTTTTATTGCTGCTTCTCGTTCTTTATCCATGTCTATTTGGATCAATTGAACCCTTTTTAAACTTATCTATTCATTTTACTTTTGTGAAGTCCAGCAGTAATCTTTCCTCGTCTTTGATGTGCTTTCTTAGCGGCGTTGCCAGCTCGTTGCTGCCCGCGCTTAAGTTTGTGAACGCTGGTAGGATTATTATCTTGTCTGTTATTATGAAGCATTTATTATTAACTCTTCTTTTTAAGTGGTTGTAGTAAGTGTGTACTGGGTGCATGTGGCCTGCTATTATCTTATCGCATTTTATTGCTTTTTTGCTAACACTGTGCCCGTGAATGAATGCTATGTTGTCTATGATGTATTCTTTTAACACTCCTTTTACTAATCGTTCTAGGTTGCCGTCATGGTTTCCTTTGATTATGATTACTTTTTCAAATTCTTTTTTTAATTCTTTTATAAATTCAGGTATCTCTTTTGTTTCCCTGTAAGTGATGTTTGGGATGTTGTGTTTTAGGTCGCCTAGTATGATTAATTTTTTATGTTTCTTTTTTAGTTTTTTTATCCTTTTTAGTAAGTCTTTGTTTTGTGATGGCATCTCGTAGCCTTTTTTCCAGTATTCTCGTTCAATGCCTAAGTGCAGGTCTGTTATCACTAGGTGTTCTTTGTAACTTAGTGCTGGTTGATTTTTTATTAATTTTATCATTGTTTTGTGTTTTAGTAATGTTTTTTAAGTATTTTACTGTTTATTCTGTTATGGCTGATTGTATTTTTTGTAATATTGCTCAGGGTAAGGTGGCTACTTTTAAGGTTTATGAGAATGATTCAGTGGTTGCTTTTCTTGATATTAATCCTGGTAATAAGGGTCAGGTCGTGCTCGCTCCTAAGAAGCATGTTCAGGGTATTCATGAGTTATCGCCTAGTGATGTTGGTAAAGTTTTTGCTGCTGTTAGGTTGATTGTTCTTGGTATGTCGCAGTCTCTTGGTTGTGAGGGCGTTAATGTTATTTACTCTCTTGGTGCTCAGGCTGGTCAGCGTTCTGATCACATGATTATTTACATTTTGCCTCGTTATAAGGATGATAAAGTGATTATTCATTGGGAGCCTAAGCAGGGTGATCAGGAGGAGTTGAAGCAAGTGGCTGACCTTCTTGATAAAGCTATTAAAGCCATTCCTGATGTTGTTTCTAGGCCTAAACCTAAGGTTGTTGAGGAGGGGCCTGAGCCGGAATCTGAGGTTATTGAGGATAAACCGCGGGTGCCTGACTATTAGTATAATAGTTTGGCTATGTTTATGCTGTTTGTTAAGCCTTCACTTACTATTAGTATCATTAAGTTGCTGAAAGTTATTGTTGTTAGGAAGGCTATTAGGAATGCTGGTAGGTAAGCTATTCCTTCTTTAATTAATGGTTTCTTTTTTAGTTTTCCTTGTTTCCACCATTTCTTTATTAGGGCTGCTTCTTCTTTGGTTAAGCCTTGTTTTTTTGGTTTGATTGTTTTCTTGCCTACTTTTATTTTTTCTACTAGCCAGTCTCCATCCATTAGTGTTTTCATGTTGGCTGGCACTATTAGTCCTTCTTTTTCTACTCTTCGCAGGTATTGTATTGACGTGACTATTAGTATTCCTATGCTGATCATTGACGTGCTTAGCATTGGTCTTATGATGTATAGGGTGATTGCTATTAGTATTCCTATGGCCATTTGTGTTTTTTCTTTGTTGTCTGGTCTGATTTTTCTTTTAATGCCTATTAGTATTGTTGCTGGCACTATGTATAAGGCCCCGATTATCATTAAGTTCATGAAGAAGTCTATGAATAAGGGTATTGTTTCTAGTGGGAAGTAAGCTATTAGTATACTTGTGCTTGCTATTATTTTTACGTCGCCTCCACCCCATAATCCTCCTCTGTATAATACGTATCCAAAACCTGTTAGTATTAGGCTTGCTGGTATGGCCCATAAGGCCACGTTTGGGTTTGATATTTCTATGGCGTATAGTATTCTTTCTATTATGGCTATTATTATGAAACTGTAGCTTGCGTAGTCTGGTACGTATCGCCATTTTAAGTCATAGCTTGCCGCGATTGTTAGGGTTATTAGGCAAGTGATTATTAGTATTAAATCCATCATCTTAGTTTTATCTTAAGTATCTAAATGTTTATAAATAGTTCTTGTTCATTTCTCTTCATGCAGGAAGTTGAGTTAAGCTCTAAGGGTAAAGTAACTGCTTTGAAGCGTTTATGGCCTGATTTAGTGAGTAATCTGGGTTTTATTATTGATTTGGTTGGTTCTGATTTGAAGCGTTTTGTTTTTGTGGGTCATGAATTATATAAGGAGTTATCTGCTGATGTTTCCTTGATGGGTGAGGGGGTTTATGGTTTGGTTGATGTTGATAGTTTTATTTTTAAGGCTTATGAGTGTGATAGTGGTGTTGGCTTAGCTGTTTTCTGGCAGTCTACTAATCTTTCACAACTTTGCGAGTTAGACCCTGTTAAGTATCATGGTTTTATGGTTGTTGGTTTTGATGGTTCTAGTTTAGTGGCTTCGCCTGTTGGTTGGTATAATTCTAGGATTAATGATTATGGAAGAGTTATCTTTGGATCGGAAGCTTAAGAGGAAGGTTAGGGATTGTTGGCTTAATGATTTAAGTAGTGTTCCTAACTTAATTATTGATTTTGTTAAAGCTTATTCTCATTCTAGTGTTTTGCCTCGTGACTTGGTTGAGGGTGTTATTGGGGTTCCTGATCTTGATTCACTTCACTTTATTAGTTTGGGTTACCCTGTTTTTCCTGATCTTGAGCAGGGTCAGGTTATTGCTTTGTGGGGTTCTAAATTTTTTGGTTGTGATTATGATTGTGTTGCATCGTTTGTTTTTGATGGTAAGAGCGTGTTAGTTAGTGGTTATCATTACCCTAAGTTCTCTTAAGGTTTATTAATCCTTACTTCTTATTCTTATTTCATGCTTGTGCTTGTGGGTTTGGGTTTGGGTATGGAGTTTGACTTGCCTTTGAGGGCTCTTAACGTGTTAGATAGTTGTGATTATATTTATCTTGAATCCTATACTGGTGTTTTTGATCGTTTGAAGCAATTGGAGGACTTGACTGATAAGAGTATTACTGTTTTATCTCGTCAGGATGTTGAGGTTGATGTTGAGTTCTTGACTCTTGCTAAGAAGCATAATGTTGCTTTATTAGTTCAGGGTGATCCTTTGAGTGCCACGACTCACGTTTCTATTATTCTTGATGCTATTAAGGCTGGGGTTAAGTACATGGTGATTAATGCTTCTAGTATTTTCACGGCTGTTGCTCGTACTGGTTTGAGTTTGTATAAGTTTGGTAAGACTGCTAGCATCCCGTTCCCTAGTAAGGATTTTGACCCTAAGAGTTTCTATAAGGTTATTGAGGATAATCAGCGGATTAAGGCTCATACTCTTTGCTTGTTGGATGTGAAGACTGATGCTCATGATTACATGACTGTTCCTGAGGCTTTGAAGATTCTTAAGAAGGTTGATAAGAAGGGTTTCTTAAAGGAGCGGGTGATTGGTTGTGCTCGTTTGGGTTATAAGGATGAGCAGATAAAGTATGGTAAGGCTTCAACTTTAAAGCGTTTTAAGTGGAAAAAAGCTCCACACTGCCTCGTTATCCCTGCTAAGGCTTTGCATTTTATTGAAGAGGAAGCATTGAAAGCTTTTAGTGATTGAGGCATCCTAGACGTATTTCACTATTGGTATCTCATTAGTCCATTTTGAGGCCATGCTCGAAGGGGGCCAGCCCCCTTTCGAAACCCCCTAGAAATACTTGATTTTAGGAACCTTGTTAGTCCATTTTGAGGCCATGCTTTGCGTGTAAGCGCCTGCGTTCTCTATCACAACTTGATCACCTTTTTTTAGTTCTGGCAGGTTGTGTGTTCCAATACTATCTATGTCTGTTGGTATTGGGCCGTAAACTTTGTATGTGTGGTCTTTCTTGCCTGGCGCAGTCACAGTATACTTGTTATCACTGAATTTGTTTAGGAAGTTCATTCCTACATCAAGAATGACTTTGTCATCCTTGACCGCGAGTACTTTGCTAATCACTCTACAAGTGTTTGCTACCATGTAGCGTCCTGGCTCAATTATTATGTTATTTTTATTCTTTAATAATTTTATTCGCTCTTCATTTAGTCCACCGCCAACATCAATGTACTTAGCGCCAACTTTTTTGGCAATCTTTTCAGTTTTACTTAATGCTTGCTCGAATCCCTTGCGAGTGTGAATGCTGATGCAATCCCATTTATGTTTTAGTATTTCATCTTCTTTGATTCCTAGTTTACTTTTATCATTTAGGTTAAGTCTTGCACCAACTAATCCTTTGACTTTACTTCTATCTTCTACTAACTCTAGGTTTGTGAGCCATGCCTTCTTGTATGGGCCGTAACCGTTTCTTATGATTTTCTTGAAACCGTTCCGCTGGGCTACTCCGTGTTCGTAGTCACTGCATACTTCGGCTGCACACCCTTCTTGAGCTAGTGTTTTGAGGATTTTAGGGTCATAATTGGCTTTGATTGCGTAAGAAATAATTGTTTTTGGCAGTGCTTTTTTTAGTTCTAGATAGTTTTGTTTTACTTTCTTTAAGTTTATTTCAAAAAAAGCCATTTTATTGGTTAAACTTATTTGTAGTTTATTATTTTTACTTTACAGTTCTTTCTTAGGTATCTGTTGTTTGTCCACTTGTGTGCTGGGCTCGCCCCGTACTTTAATTTATTTTTTATTCGCCTCTTAACTATCCTTTCGTATTCTGTGTTGATTATGAATACTAGGCTTTGGACTTCTTTGTTTGCTTTGGCTAGTGTGATGGCTGTGATGTATGGTCCATTGATTATTTGTGCTTCGATGTCGTATTGGTCTATTATTTCTTGTAATTCTATTGGTTCTTGAACGTGTATGATTATTTTTTGTCCTTCAAGGCTTTCTAGTTCTTGTTCTAATTTTGTTTTATACTCTAGCCCGCTAACTAATTGGTTAAGTGTCATATTTATTAAGTCACCTCACCAACAATGAATTATTCCATTGTGGTGTAGAAAGTCATGCCTGTGCTAAAATACGTTTTTTTAGTTTTTTGCACAGTTATCATTAAAAGGATTAGTGTTAATGTCTGTTTAAAAGCGTTTGCTTTTATTGCAAAGGGTATTAAATTATTGTTCATTATTCTTTTTCATGGATTATCATCGTTTATTTTCTGAGTTAAAGTTTAGTCCTGATAAGAAGAATTTTCTGTTAGGTATTGTTGATAAGCTTGACTTGAAGGAGTCATCTCTTTTTGTTCGTTTTCTTAATAATGCGGATGGTTTTAAGAGTGTCCGGAACAATAAGTACTTACGTAATTTTAAGAGAATAAACAAGGCGGCCATCAAATCTTTTAGTTTTTTTTGTGATAAGCAATTGGAGTTATTATTGGATGATTTAACTGAGGCTAATTTTTATTCTTATTTGTTTCTTTGTTTTTTGTTTAAGCATTTTGAGACTATTCAGGAGTCATTGTTGAGTCTAGCAATTAAGATTAATAAGTTTTTTAATGGTCCGCGTGTTCATGACTTTAGTCTTTTTTTGCCTGAAGGACCTATTGGTACTTATAAGGGGGGTGTGGTTTCTGTTGGTTTAAAATTCCTTACTGAATACTTATTGTTTTTGAATGATGATTATGATTCTTCTAAGCGAGCCAATTTTGAGTTTGATGTCATTGAGGTGCTTGCTCATGAAATGGCTCATGGTTTTTCTTTTAAGCTGAGGGGCGAGATTTCTGACCTTTCAGAGTCATGTGTTAAGTACTTGGAGGAAAAAGTGACTCTTGATTTTTTTAAGAGTGATTTAATCACTAGTAAGTTCATAAAACATGTTTTAAAGAGTTATGAGCCTGATAAGTTCCTTAGTTTCCTTAAGGGCTTGCGTGTTGAGCTGCCGCCTGTTGATTTTGAAGTTTCTGATAGGGATTTCTTAGTTTTGTTCCCTGAACGTGCTTGGTTGTTTGTTTTTAATTTATATCAATTAAAGCTGATGGTTAATGAGTTCCCAGCTATTTCTCTTTCATTCATTTATTTAATTAAGTATTATTCTGATAAGCTTGGCAGTAAGGATGAGGCTGTTAAGCATATTGCTAAATTGTTGGGTGTTGGGCACTCTAATCGTTTATCGAAATTATTCCTTGTTTTTTCTCGTAAGGCGCGGGGTTATGATATATATGCTCGTTTCAGGTATCCTGAGGTTAGGCGTTTCTTTAAAAAGTACGCTAAAAGTGATTCTTTTTTTGATGCTTTGTTGTTCATGAAGAAGGTTAATAATCTTGGTGATATCTCTGGATTGAAAAAAGAATGGTTTGATTTATTAAATAAGTTAAAGAAGATTCTTAGCAAGTATAATATTAAACCTTAATGCATTCCACGTCTACTACTACGTGATTGCGTTTTGGCCCGTAACTCTTGACTATTTGAGTGTTTAATAGTTTGCATTTATAGTCTTGTTTTTCTCCTTCTTTTTTTACTGGTTTAAACAAACTATCTTCTTTTCCTGTGTTTCGCACGCCTTCATAGTGGATGACGCCTTGTTTTTTTAGTGCTTTGAACGCGCTTTCAAGGAAATCGCTTGGTTCTGGTATGTAACCCATGATTACGCGGTCTGCTTTGTATTTTAGGGCTTCTATTCGTGAGTTTCCTAGAATTGTTGTGACATTGTTTAATTTGTTTAGTTTCACGTTCTTATTTAAGTATTTGAATGCTTCTGGGTTTTTTTCTATTGACGTGATCTTGGCTGTTGGGTTATGGACTGCTATTGGGATGCTAAAGTAACCTATGCCTGCGAACATGTCTAGTACTTCTTCATTTTCTTTAACTAGTGAGGCTATTCTTTTTCTTTCGTTTAGGTTGCCTTTGGCCCACATGACTTTTGTCACGTCCATCTCAAATAAGCAGTTGTGTTCTTTGTGCGTGGTGGTTGTCCCGTTGCCCCATAATTTCTTAAGGCTTGGTTTTCGGTATTCTCCTGATATGCCTGCTGTTTTCTGCATTATTGTTTTAGCATTTGGAATTAATTCATGAATTGCTAATGCAATCTTTTTTGCTGGCGCTTTTTCTTTAAGGTTTAATATGATGATGTCCCCAATCATTTGGTAACCACTGGGCAGTAAGTTTTCCTTAATGCCTGTTTTCTTGTGTAATTGTTCTTTTAACCCCATTGTTTAATGCCTTTAATATTTCTCTTGGTTTAAGTATAATTGATTGCTTAAATAATCTTTTACTTTATTTAGTATTATTCTTGATACTTCTGTTGTTGCTTTATAGATTGAATGATCATGTGATGGTGAACCCGTTTCTAGTGTCCGGTTCCTGATGAACTCGAATAAGCTTTTGAACTCGTCTTCTTCATTGAACTTATATCTTTGTTTGCCTGTAAATATTAATGAACTATCTGTTTTATATATGCACCATTTTTTTGGGTCTCTTATCTTAATCATGTTTGTTTTTGCTTCATATTCAATTGTTATGAATGTTGTTGAAATGCATAGGTAATAATCTTCTGGGTCACCGTTTAGTTTTTTATAGATTATTTCTGGGTTTAATAAATTATCCAGGTTTTTCTTAAATGCTTCTTTGAAGGGTCGTGGCATAGAGTAAGTTGGTTTTTTTCTCTTTTTATGCTTTTAGGTCTAGGCATATGTGTTTTTTGCCTGGCGCGTACTCTATGACTTTTCGTTGGTTTATTATTGTTAAATCTTTTAGGTTGATTTTTGGTAGTTTCTTGTTTGTGGTGTAATAGTGTATTATGCCATCTTTTTTGATTTTTTCTTTTGCCGCTTCTAGTGTTTCTTGGTTGTTTTGTCTTGGAGCGTTCATTATTATTCGGTCAACGTTTGGTAATTCTTTGATTATTTCTAGTGAGTTCCCTATTAGCACGCTTACGTTGTGTGCTTTGTTTAGTAATCTGTTTTCTAGTAAGTACTCTATTGCTTTTGGGTTATGGTCTATGGCGTATATTTTTTTGGCTTTGGTGTTCTTGGCTATGCCTATTGTGTAGGGCCCGACGCCTGCGAATAGGTCTATTATTGTTTCTTCTGGTTTTACTTGTTGTATTATTCTTAGTCTTTCTGTTTGTAGTCTTGGTGAATAGTATGCTTCGTTAATGTCTACTTTTATTTTGACGTTGTTCTCTTTGTGTATTGTCTCTGTTGTTTGTTCTCCCATTATTACTTTGACTTTTTTTATCCTGTAGGGGCCGCTTACTTCGCTTGTTCTTTTAGCTACTGTTTTGACGTTCTTGTTTTGTTTCATTACTTTCTTTGCTAGTTCTTTTTGGCTTGCGCCTTTTGGTACTTGTATTACTGCGATGTTGCCTATTATTTCGTAGCTATAACTCATTGGCTCTTGCCTACTATGTAGACGCCTAGTATTATTATGCCTATGCCTCCTATTCTTAGCAGGCTTAGTGTTTCATTTAATAGTGTCCATCCTATGATCGCGACTATCACGTAGTTTATTGCGCCTAATGGGTAGGCTAGGCTTAGGTCTGCTTTGCTTAGTACCATTATCCAGCTGACTGATGATATGAAGTAAGTTATTAGTCCTAGTAGCACGAATGGTTCGAGGATTGCTAGTAGCACGTCTGGTCCGAGGTTTATTGAGCCGTAATTATTCATGCCTGTTTTTAGTAGTAATTGGGCTATTGCCCCTAGTGTTGAGCTAATGATTATTAGGGCTATTAAGCTTTTCTTCATGCCTTGCTCAACCCCACTAGTATTACTCCGATGATGATTATTGTTATGCCTATGATTCGTTTCTTGTTTACTTTCTCGTTTAATATCATGTAGCTTAGTATTGTTGTGCCTACGTATCCTAGGGCTATGAATGGGAATGCGTAACTGACTTCTGTGTTACTTAGTACTAGTATCCATATTAGTGCTGAGGCCGCGTATATTGTTAGGCCTAGTATTATTTTTGGTTTGAGCATCATTTTAATGATTCCTTTAAGGTTTATCTTGCCTAGTTTGGCTCCTTTTTTCCATACTATTTGGGCTACGCTGTTTAAGCCTACGCTTAGTAAGATGTAAATTAGGATTGTTTCTTGGTCCATTGTTTTTTCCTGAGCTAGTAGTTTATTATAAAGTTTATTTATTTTTAGGAGTTAATCTTAAATAATTACGTGGATTGGTTTTTTATTAATGAAGTATAAGATTATTGATGAGGACGCGCCTTTTCGTTTTAAGAAGGTTAAGAAGTCTGAGGATTATAGTGAGTGGCATACTCAGATTTGTAATGCTGCTGGTATTGTTGATGGTCGTTACCCTGTTAGTGGTTTTCGTGTTTGGATGCCTTGGGGTCATAAGATGATGGAGTTAATTCATCGTCGTTTTCAGGATCAGATTGAGGTTTATGGGGCTCAGCGTATGTTTTATCCTTTGATTATTCCTTATGAGTTTGCTAAGAGGAATGAGTCTTGGTGGGCTAAGTTTGAGACTGAGGGTTTTCACGCTTGCACTAAGAGTAAGGGTCGTAAGGGTTTTGAGGGTGTTGGTTTGATTAGGCCTACTGGTGAACCTGCTATGTATCCTATGTTTTCTATGTGGGTTAGGAGTTGGAAGGACTTGCCTGTTAAGTCTTTTCAGGTTTGTCAGAATTATCGTAATGAGTCTGTGACTCGTCCGTTAATGAGGCCTCGTGAGTTCTGGTGGAATGAGTATCATTGTGCTTTTGCTTCTCGTGCAGAGGTTGAGGCTGAGACTGAGTTGCACTTGAAGCTTGTTAAAGATTTAGCTGAGTGGATTGGTGTTCCAGTGATTACTTGTAAGAAGCCTGATTGGGAGGTGTTCCCTGGTGGTATCATGAGTTATGAGAATTATATTGTTATGCCTGATGGTAAGTCTATTGATGGTAGTTCTATTAATAATCTTGGTCAATCTTATTCTAAGAAGTTTGGTGTTAAGTTCACTGATGAGGCTGGTAAGAATGATTTTGCTTGGGTTGTTTGTACTGGTTTTGGTCCTCGTTGGATTGCTGGGTTGTTAAGTTTTTATGGTGATGATAAGGGTCTTGTCTTAACTCCTAATATTGCTCCTTTGCAGTTGATTATTGTGCCTATTATTAAGAAGAGTTCTAAGGGTGAGCTTAAGTTTGCTCGTAAGGTTTTGAAGAAGCTTGAGCGTCTTGGCTTGCGTGTTGATGTTGATGATCGTGATGTTAGTGTTGGCCGTAAGTTTTATGATTGGGAGATTAAGGGTGTTCCTTTAAGGCTTGAGATTGGTTCTAAGGAAGTGGCTGGTGGTTTAGTTACGGTTGTTGAGCGTGATTCTGGTAAGAAGAGTAAGTTAAAGTTTAAGGATTTGGGTAAGGTTAAAGTCTTGCTTGAGGGCTTCCAGTTTAGGGTTTATAAGGGGGCTCAGCAGAAGCTTAAGTCAATGATTGTGATGGTTGATAAGTTAGGTGAGGTTATGAAGGTTGTTAATGGTGGTAAAGTGGCTAAGATGTATTGGTGTGAGTCTCGTGAGTGTTATGATAAAGTAATGGCTCTTGGTGAGGGTGAGGGGCTTGACGCTTTTGGTACTGATCCTAAGTTGGCTCGTGAGGGTGAGTGTATTGTTTGTAAGAAGAAGACTAAGACTTTGCTTTTTGCAGCTAATACTTATTAGAAAAGTTTTTTAAACAATCTTTGCTCTGCTTTATTTTTATGAAGGTGTTAGTTACTGGTGGGGCTGGATTCCTTGGCAGTCATTTAGTTGAACGTTACCTTAAGGGTCATGAAGTTGTGAGTGTTGATCATCTTGGTAGTGGTCATAACATGATTGATGGCGCTGAGTTCATTAATCATGATGTGGCTAAACCTTTGGCTCTTGAGTGTGATCTTATTTTTCATTTTGCTTGTAGGGCTAGCCCGCCTGATTACCAGTCTCATCCTTTTGACACTATTCGCGCTAACTCTTTAGGTACTTTGAACTTGTTAAGGCTTGCTAAGAAAAATAATGCTAAGCTTGTTTTTGCTAGTACTAGTGAGATTTATGGTAACCCTTCTAAGGAGTTTATTCCTTCTAAGGAGTCTTTTTGGGGTTTTGTTAATTCTTGTGGTCCTCGTTCTTGTTATGATGAGAGTAAGCGTCTTGGTGAGACTTATTGTTTTGAGTTTGCTCGTAGGGGTGTTGATGTTCGCGTGGTGCGTATCTTTAATACTTATGGTCCTCGTATGCGTTGTGATGATGGTCGGGTAGTGACTAATTTCATTAATCAAGCTCTTAGTAATAAACCACTTACTGTTTTTGGTGATGGGTCTCAGGGTCGTAGTTATTGTTTTGTTTCTGACTTGGTTGATGGTGTCTCGCGTGTGGCTGAATTCACTCCTGGTGGGGGTGGTTTTAAGGAGTCTCGTGTGTTTAATGTTGGCAATCCTTTTGAGCATTACTCTGTTAAAGAGTTGGCTTTGATGATTAAAAAATTAACTAATTCTAGTTCTGAGATTACTTATCATGGTCTTCCAGTAGATGACCCTGTTGACCGCGTGCCTGATATTTCTAAGATTAAATCAATTTTGGGTTGGGAGCCTAAGGTGTCTTTGCGTGATGGTTTGAAGAGGACTATTAAGTTTTTTCAAGGATAAGGTTTTTAAGTTACTATTGTTGTGTTCTTTTTGTTATGAGTAATGATTTTTTTGGTTTGATCTTGAGTGCTGGTAAGGGTACTCGTATGAGGCCTTTTGCGCCTAAGGAGATGTTGCCTTTTGTTAATAAATCGATTGTTGTTCACGCTATTGACTCGTTGAAGTATGTGGGTATTAATCATATTAATATCGTGGTTGGTGAGGGTAAGTATAATATTCAGGAGCATGTGGGTAATGGTCAAGCGTTTGATGTTAACGTGTCTTATGATTTTCAGCACTTGTTGGATGGTGATGCTGGGGGTATTCGTTGTGCTAATACTACTAAGTACTCTTCTGCTAGTTATGTTTTAATCTTGTTTGGTGATACTGTGTTCTCTAATAAGGATGACTTGGTTGGTTTGAAGGAGCAGTTTGATCGTTTTAGGAATGATCCTGATTATGTTGGGGGTATTTGTTTTAAGAAGCACCCTGCTGTTATTCCTGAGGGTTCTAAGCGTTTTCCTTATGGGGCCGCGATTATTGAGGACGAGCTTATTCAGCGTATTTATGAGAAACCTGATGCTGGGCTCTTGTCTGAATTCACTGTTGATGGTTTTGTTGAGTCTATTGCTACTGCTTACTTGTTTAAGAAGGATGCATTGTTTAACATGATTGAGGATCTTTACGCTAGTGGGGTTCAGGGTGAGTATCACTTGTCTGATGCTGTTAAGTTAGCTATGTCTAAGGGTAAGAAGTTTTCTGGTTTTTCTATTAGTGGTAAAGCGTTGGATATGGGTCGACCATTGCCTTACTTGACTGCTCTTCGTGATTGGTTTGTTAATGCTTCTGATGCGGATGTTGAGTTAGCGGCTAGTGAGTGGCGTGAGTTAGCGGCTCGTTTTAAGAATGGTAAGTAGAAATCTTTTTTAGTAAGGGCCCCCAGCGCGGCCCTTATAATCCCACGGCAACCCTTTAGTAGAAATCTTTTTAAGATGGGGTTTTTATAATTCTTTTTATGTTTAGTCTTGTGATCCCTACGTATAATGAGAAGGGTAATATTAAGCCTTTGTTAGATGCTGTTTCTAAGACTCTTGATGGTTTGGATTATGAGGTGATTGTTGTTGATGATGACTCACCTGATGGCACTGCTGCTGAGGTTTTGAATTATCGTGTGCAGAATAAGCGTGTTCGGTTGATTGTTAGGCGTAAGGATAAGGGTTTGTCTAGTGCTGTGGTGGCTGGTTTTGAGCGGGCTAGGGGTGAGGTTCTTGGCGTGATGGATGCTGATTTATCTCATGATCATCGAGTGTTGCCTGAGATGATTGATCAGGTGGTTGAGGGTTTTGATATGTGTATCGGTTCTAGGGCTGGTGTTGAGGGTTGGGGTTTTAAGCGTAAATTGATTAGTCGTTCTGCTGCCTTGCTTGCTCGAACTCTGTTGGGGGTTTCTATTTCTGACCCAATGAGTGGTTTTTTTGTTGTTAAGCGTGAAGTGTTTGAGCGGGTTAGGGACGAGCTTAACCCCTTGGGTTATAAAATCATGCTTGAAGTTTTTTATCGGGCTAGGCCTTTGAAGGTTTCTGAGGTTTTTTACGTGTTTAATGATCGGGTTCATGGTGAGTCTAAATTATCTAATAAAGTGGTTAAGGATTACTTGAAGCAATTAATGTCTCTTAGAAAAGTTTAATATTTATTAATCTGGTTTAAATTCATTAATGAATAAGTTGTTGGTTTTGTTTGTTTTGTCATTGATTCTTTTTTATCCTACTTTTTGTATACTAAATTATAGTGCAGAGTATTATTCTGGGATGAGGGATATCTTTGTTCAATCTGTCCGGTATTTTGATGATTTTTCTATTTATTCTTCTGATGAGATTTATCTTGATTCTGCAATTTTTAATTATTTTATTCCTTATATTTTTTACAAGATTGTTCCTTGGGATCTTATTGTACTTGTGTCTGTTTTTATTTTTTTCTTGATAACTTTGTTTAATGTGTACCTTTTATATTATTTATTTAAGGATAAGAAATATGTTCAATATTTAGTTCCATTGTTTTATTTTTCAATACCTTCTGTTGAGTACTCGACTCTTTTGTTGATTAATTTTTTACTTATCGCTATTATCTTTTTTAAGAGGAAACCTTATGTTTCAGCTGTTTTCATGAGCTTGTCTCTTTTTACTAAACAATACGCTTTGGTTCCTGTTTTTTTGTTACTTTTTTATAGGTTTTTTAACAAGGATTTTTTAAAATTGTTTATTCGAAAAAAGGATTTTAAGGTTTTTTTAATTCAGTTATTGATTATTTTTTTAATTCAGTTAATTGTTTATTTTCCTTTTAATTATCAGTCTGTTATTCAGAGGCTTTTCTTTGATGTAGTTAGTCATGGTTTTGTTTTGTGGAATCCTACTTTTGTTTTTTATTTTCCTTTGATTGCTTTGTTGTTTATTACTCTTTTTTATTCTTTTAAGAATCGGGATAATGAGTCTTTTTTGTTATTCATTTTTTATTTTGTTCTTTTCTTTGTTCAAAACAAAGAGGGTGCTAATATTTATTTGTCAGTTATTCCTTTTCTCATTTTATTTCAGTTTTATTATAAGGGTTTTAATAAGAGTGATTTTATTTATTTGTTTTTGATTTTTTCTTTTTTTATGGCTTTTTTAGGTTTGCATTGTAATTTTATTTTTATTGGTCCTTTGCAAGCTTCTTTTATTGATCAATTTGGTGTTATTCCTAATAATACTTTGTTTTTTGCAACAACTGGTTTGCATCCTTTTTATTATAATAAGTCAACTTTTGAAACTTTTGTAGAGTTTGATGATGTTTTGAATATTTCTAATTTTGATTTTTTATTATTTAATTTGCATGTGAGTGTTAATCATTTTAATTTATCATATCTTGATTTGCAAAATTATCATTTTTATTTTATGCCTGTTTTTTCTGGTTGTGTTTATTGTAAACAATATGTTGATTTTGGTTCAATTGTTGATTATGATTATTATTTTGTGGATTACTATTCTTCTCGGATTGATGATTTATGTAGTATTAATCCTTCTTTTGCTTTGGGGGTTGCTGATCATTATAATATTGATATTAATTGTGATAGTCAGTTTGATTTGATTAGGTTTTCTAGGGATTATTTTTATTTGTTTAGTCAGCCTTTTTGTTTTATTTTGGGGGTTCTTATTTTTGTTTTATTTTTTTATTTTAATCAGACTGTGATTAAGTTTAGTAAGTAGTTATTTTTTTATCACGCCGATGAATAAGCTGTTGGCGTATGGGTATTTATTGTGGTATTTGGTGTTTAATCCTTCTTGCTCGTTTGTTTCTGTCCATTGATTGTTTTTGGTGTTTCTTTTTAGCCAGTATTTTTCGTTAAATTGTATTGTTTTGTTTTTAATGTACTCGTCTAGTTTTGGGTTGTAATTTATTGGTATTGTGATCACTAGTTTTCCGTCTTTTTTTAGCATGTTTTTTAATTTCTTCATTGCATTAATTACTTTTTCTGGGTCTTTTACTGGTTCGTCATAGCCTACGTGTTCCATTGTTGAGATGCTTATTATTAGGTCATACTTGTTTTTTGGTTTGTAATCCATGATGTCTTTATTGATTACGCCTGGTGCTTTTTCGTATTTGTCTAGTATTTCATGTTTTACTGGCCCGTATTGTGATAGTACGTTGCCTACTTCTAGTATTTGTTTATTCTTGTATTTTTTTAGCAGGTTCCATATTATTGGTAGTTCTATTACTCGTTCGCCCATCCAGGTCATGTTCTTCCATTGGAAGTAGTATTTGTATTTTTTTCTTTTGAACTTGAAGGTTTTTGGCCTGGTTGCCTTGTAGTAGAAGTACTTTAGTATCTTGTTAGTGAATGTTGGTATCTTGTGTATTTTCCATAATCTCTTAATGGTTCTTTTTAGGTCTGTTTGTATGCTTGCTGGCTTGTATACTTTTTTTTTGAACTTGGCCATTTATGTTCTCCTCTCCAGTAAGTCTAGTATTAAGCCCATGCCCATCATGAATACTCCAATAATGGCTAGGAATACTGTTAGGATGAAGGTTCCTACTGCTACTATGTAACCGTTTTGTGTGTAATCAATTATCACTCTTATGCCGAAGATTAGTGATGTGATGAAGCTTATTAGGCCTGTTAAACCGAATAAGATCATTGGGTTCCAGTCTCTGATGTTCCTGATCATTCGTCCTATTATTACTAGGCCGTCTGCTTTTTTTAGTTTGCTTTTACCTATTCTTCTTCGGTATTTGATGTCTACGCTTTTCATTTTTAGTTTGTTCTTGTTTACTTGGGCAAATAAGTCTGTTTCCAGGTCGAAGCCGTTGGCTTTGATGTCTATTTGCCTTATTGCTTTGTTGTTGAAGGCCCAGTATCCGGTGCATAGGTCTGTTATTGTTCCTTTGAATACTTTGTTGGCCATGCTTGTTAGTATTGCGTTGCCTATGAAGTGTGATTTATTGTCTCTTGACCCTATGGTGACGTCTGCTTCGTTGATGATTAATGGTAGTATCATTTTTGGTATGTCTTTTGGGTTGTAAGTGTTATCTGCGTCTAGCATTACGGCTATGTCTGGGTTTTCTTTTTTTAGTTTTATGAAGGCTGTTCTGATTGCTTTGCCTTTGCCTTTGCCTTTTTGGGTTATGACTTCGGCTCCTTGTTTTTTGGCTAGTTTTACTGTTTTGTCTTTGCTGTGACCGTCTATTACTATTATGCTAGTGTGATATCCTAGTTCTTTTAGTGCTTCTATTGGTATTGATTTGATGACTTTGATTATTGCTTTTTCCTCGTTTAGTGTTGGTAATACTATTTTTAATTGTTTCATATGTATTTTTTCTATGGCGATATCCTTTTTAAATACTTTAGGGTAATCATTATTTATCATGAAGTGGGAGTATTTTTTTCTTGTTTTAATCTTAGTTTTGGGTTTTGTTTATCGTGTTGTTTTCTTGGATTCTGTTCCTCGTGCTTTGTGGGAGGATGAATTATTTAATATGTTAAGTATTGGTAATCTTGCTTATAATCTTCACTCTGTTGATGGTGATTTTCTTCCGTTGTTTTATGGTAATATTGTTGGTGAGTTGAGGGGTCAGGAGTCTTTGTATCTTTACTTATCTATTCCTTCTATTCTAGTTTTTGGTTTCACCCAGTTTGGTCTTAGGTTTTCTAGTGTTTGGGTTGGTACTCTTTCTATTTTTGTTGCTTTCTTGTTTGTTAAGAGGTTTTTTAATTATCGTGTTGCCTTGTTTGCTGTTTTGTTTTTAGCTGTCTCGCCTTGGCATATCCAGTTTTCTCGAGCTGGTTTTAGGGTTATTCTTGTTCCTTTGCTTGTTCCTTTTTCTTTTTATCTTCTTAAGCGTGGCTTGGATGGTGAGAAGAAGTGTATTATTCTTAGTTCTTTATTTTTTGGTTTATCTCTTTATACTTATACTGTTGTCTTAGTTTTCCTTCCTTTGGTTTTGTTATCTTTTCTTGTTATTTATCGTAAAAGCTTGTTGAAATTTAAGCGTGAGTTACTAATCTCTGTTTTAATTCTTTCATTATTCTGTGTTCCTATTATTTTTAATTCTTTATCTAATCCTCATGTTAGTGCTACGTCTGTTTTCTCACCTAATTGTGAAGTGCTTTATCCTGATACGCCTGACAATAAGTTTGTGGCTGTTATTTCTAATTATTTGACTTTTTTCTCTCCTGATTTTTTGTTTTTTAATGGTGATGTTAATGAGCGTCATAGTGTTAGGGGTGTTGGCATGATGCATGTTTTTGAATTACCATTCTTCCTTATTGGCTTGTTTTTTGTTTTGTTTAAGCGTTCTAAGTCTGGTTTTTTTGTGTTGTTTTGGTTGTTGTTGTCTGTTATTCCTGCTTCTTTTACTTGTGGTCCAACTAATGGTAGTCGTTGTATGCCTGCTCTTCCAGTGCTTTCTGTTTTTTCTGGTCTTGGCTTGTTTGTCTTAGTTGGTAAGTTGGTTGTTAGTGTTAAAGGTAAGAGGTATGATGTTAGTTCTTTGAGTCAATTATTTTTAGTAGGTATTTTTATTTTCAGTATCTTTAACTTGTATTCTTATTCTGTTGAGTACTTTGTTGATTATCCTGTTTATTCTGAACTTTTATGGGGTGTTAATCATTTGCAGGCCACTAATTATTTGATGAGTGTTTATGATGATTATGATGTGTTCTATAATTTCATGGATGTGTTCTTGTTTTATGTGTCTGATAATAAGTCTAATTTTTATTACCCTAATCGATTAAGAGGTCAGGATATTCCTAATTCAAAATTTGAGTATTGTTCTGTGTTAAAGTGTGATTACTCTCGTAATCATTTATTGTATGTTTTTGATCGTAGTGTTTACCTTATTCTTCAGCGGTATTTTGATCTTAGTGTTAAGAAAGAGATTAGATTATCTGATGGTTCTGTTCGTGGCTGGCTTGTTGTAGTTAATCATTAAATCCTGAATTTTCTTCCTATGTCTTTCAAAGGGGTTTCACCCCTCTTGACACCCCTTTCATCACTTTTTTTTATCTTATTCTTATGTATCGTCCTATGTCTTTTAGTGTTTTTGCTGTGAACTTTATCGCTTTGAATAATGGTGTTTTGTAGCATAGGTATATTGTTGTTTTACTTTTGAAGCTTAATGCTTGTATTTTATCTATTAGTCCTGGGGTGGCTGGTTTGAATTTCTTTCTGATGCTTGGCCCTTTTAATGTGTATTTTAACCCGCCTAGTGTTTTATTGCATAGCATTAAGTGTTTTACTTTTTCTGGTTTGATGCCCATTATCTTGCATGCTTCTGTATCGCATGAGATTAAGTTATTACTGCCCATGATGATTCCTACTTTTTTTGGTGTTCCCTCAACTGGTCCTCTGCCTTCCATCCCAATTCTACCATCTATTATTGCATAGTTTGGTTTAGTCATTAATATGACATCATGAATTGCTTTGTCTAAGTATTGGTGATGTAGTATTTTTAGTCTTGGGTAACTGCCGAACATGTTTTTTATTGTGCTGGTCATTGTTGTGAACACGTGTGTTTTAAGTAAAGCTAGGCTTATGACTGCGTCTGCGTTTATGATGCTTGCTGGCATCCAGTATTCTTTGTGTATTAGTGATTTTGGGTTTTTTACTAGTACTTTTTTATCCTTGCTTAAATTAACCGGCGTGCCTCCAGCTTCTATTATTGCTTGTTTGGTGCCTGTTATTTTGAAGGCGTGGTCTGTGTTGCACGCGCTTGGGTTTGAGTCGCCAGCCATTACTTCGTAGTCTTTGCTTAACTCGCTTACAATGATTTTTAGTATGTCTGGGCTCGTGGTGGTTCCTGGGTAGTCTCTGTCTAGTGATAGGTTTATTTTGATGAATATTTTTGAGCCTTTGGCTAGTTTTTTGATTTGTAATTTTTTTATTAGTTCTTTGACGTCTTGTTCTAAATTCTTAGTTTTTTTTACATAGACTGTATTCATTAGTTATTTGTTTCTGTTGTTTAGTTTATTAAGTTTTTGCAGTATTTTTTGAATTGTTCGTAGTTTTCTGGTGTTCCTATGTCTATGTAGTATCCTTTGTATTCTTCGCTTCTTAGTCCGTTGTTTATTAGTTGTGGGAATAAGTCTTTGTCTAGGTTTGACTTGCCTTCAGGGAGTAATTGTATTGTGTCTTTTTTTAGTAGTAGTATTCCGGCGTTCATTAGTTTGTCTTCGGTTGTTGGGTTTTGTGGTCGATTCTTCATTCCTGTGATTAGGCCGTTCTCGTCTGTTTTGATGATGGCTACTTGTGTTGGGTTGCGCGTGGCTGTTAGTATCATTGTGTTCATGTTTGTTTTTTTGAAGTTCTTTTTTAGTGTTTCATAGTCTAGTTCGTGATAATTATCCCCATTTATTAGGATAAAATCTTCGTCTATTAGTTGTTCTGCGTTCTTTAGTGCTCCTCCGGTGTCTAATGGTTCTTTTTCTTCTGAGTAGGTTATTTTTATTCCCCATTTGCTTCCGTTACCAAAATATTGTTTGATCATGTCTGCTTTGTACCCTATTAGTAGTATTATTTCTTTGAAGTGTTTGCTTAATTGTTCTACTAGGTAGGCTAGTAGTGGTTTTTCTTTGAATTCAGCCATTGGTTTTGGTTTGTCGTTGACTTTGCTTCTTAAGCGAGTTCCCAATCCTCCTGCTAGTATTACTGCTTTCATGTTTTTTTCATATCTTGTTTTCTTTTTAATAGTTTCCTTGTAGCATTCTTTGTTCATTGGTGGTATGTATAAGTCTGTTTTTGTGTTGTAGGTTATTTGTAGGTGTGCGTGTTCTGGTATTGATGCAAATCTTGGTCCTATGTTTTGTAGTATTCTTGAGTTGCCGTTGTGTTGTGTTTGTATGAATTTTAGCATCTTAGTGTAGAGCTTTTTTAGTGTGCCGTTTTCTATCATTTCTTTGTTGCTCATGTGTTTTAGTGGTAGGCAGATTATCACGTCGTCTGCGTGGTCTCTTAGGCTGTTGATGAATAAGAAGTCTTTATCTAGGTATCGTATTACTTCTGTTGTGCCGTCAGGAAATCTGTAAGTTGTTCCTTTTAGTTTTACTGTTGTTTCTTTTGATTTGATTGTTTTAGTCCATTCTTCTTCATTGTGTTTTCCTTGTATTTTCTTTGTTAACTTACATAGCCTGCACATACGATTCATTATTTTCGTTACTCTTTTAAATGTATTTTTAATTCTTTTTTAAGTGGATAAAGAGTCTTTGCGTAAGCGTTTAGAGGAACATGCTTTAGCTAATGGTTTTAAATTAAACTCTAATGAGAAATTATTATCTGTTCTTCTTGAGGGTCTTTTAAGAACTGATGGTTTTTGTCCTTGTCGAGTGCCTTCTAATGACCCTGAGGTGATTAAGCGTTTTACTTGTCCTTGCATTGCTCATAAGGCTGAGATTGAGGCTATAGGTCATTGTCATTGTTTCTTATTTGTTCAGTAGTTATATTTTTAAGGCTTTATATTTATCTTTCTTTTATGAAAATCACAATTCTTGGTGCTGGTAATATGGGTTCTGCTATTTCTCGTGTTCTTTGTGATAATGGTCATGATGTGCGTTTTTGGTCTATTGAGCCTGACGTGGTTGAGGATATTAATGTTAATAGCATGAATTCTAAGTATTTGCCTGGAGTTAAACTTAAAGCTGTTGCTTTTGGTGGTATTAAGGAAGCGCTTGATAGTTCTGAGCTTGTTGTTTTTGCTGTTCCATCTCATGTTGTGCGTAAGGTTTGTCAGATTGCTCAAGGTTTGATTCTTAAAGGTATTCCTATAATTAATCTTGGTAAGGGTCTTGCTCCTGGTGGTAAGCGTTTAAGTGATGTGTTTAAAGAGTACTTTGATAATCCTCTGGTAGTTGTGGGCGGCCCTTGTATTGCTACTGAGTTAGCTCGTAAGGTTCCTTCTTTTGTTGTTTTTTCAGGCGAATCTGTTGAAGTAGTTAAGAGTGTTTTTGATAATGATTATTATCATGTTAGTACTTCTAGTGATGTTATTGGGGTTGAGTTGTGTTCTTTTTTAAAGAACGTGGTTGCTATTATTGCTGGTATTGTTGATGGTTTGGGTTTTGGTGTTAATACTAAGGCAGGTATTATTACTAATGGTCTTGAAGAGCTTTCTTTGATTGCAAGGGCTCTTGGTGCTAAGCAAGAGACTGTTTATGGTCTTGCTGGTCTTGGTGATTTAATGGTTACTTGTTTTTCTGTTCATAGTCGTAATCGTTCTTTTGGTGAGTTTCTTGGTCAGGGTTTGAGTAAAGAAGAAGCTCTTATTAAAGTTGGCCAAGTTGTTGAGGGATTAGGTGCTATTGGAATAGTAATGAATTTTATTAAAGAGCACGACTTGGATTGTCCTTTAATTAGTAGGTTGGATTTATTTTTGAATGAAGGTATTAAGGGCAATCTTTTTTTTAAAAAACTTTTTATAAATCCTTAAAATAGTAAAACTAATAAAGGTTTAATTATAGGTTTTTTACTATGAGGCGGGTGTTAATTACAGGAGCTGCAGGTTTAATTGGTAGTGCTTGTTGTAAATTATTCCTTGAAGAGGGTTATGAAGTATTTGGTGTGGATAATAATACGCGCGGTTTAATCTTTGGTGATGAAGCTAATACTAAAGTTAATGTAAACGAAGATGATATTTTCCAGCATCCATGTATGCATTTAATAAATGCAGATATTCGAAATAAAGATGTTATTAAACCAATTATTAAAGATGTTGACGCTGTAATTCATTTAGCTGCTCAACCGTCTCATCCTAAGAGTCTTGAAATACCAATAGATGATTTTCAGATCAACGCTTTTGGTACATTGCAATTATTGGAATTAACCAGATTAAACAATCCTGAAGTGCCTTTTGCTTTTATGTCTTCAAATAAAGTTTATGGCGATTATCCTAATTTTTTTAATTATAAAGTGGTTGGTGATCGTTACGAACCTGTAGGTTTTGATTCTTTTAATGAAGAATTACCTATTGATCGTTGTGGCCATACTCCTTTTGGTGTTTCTAAAGCAGCCGCTGATTTATATTGCCAAGAGTATGCTGTTAATTATGGTTTAAAAACCGCGACTTTTAGAGGTGGTTGTTTGACTGGTAAAAATTCAAGGGCAGTTGAACTTCATGGTTATTTGCCTTACATTATAAAGCAAGCTTTATCTGGTGGTAAGTACACTATATTTGGAGGGGGTTATCGGGTTAGAGATCAGATTCACAGTAGTGATGTTGCTTTAGCTTTGTTATCTTTTGTTGAAAAACCAGTTCCTAAACCTTCGGGAGGTTTTGGCCAACCTTATAATCTTGGAGGTGGACGTGATAATTCAATTTCTATATTTGAGACAATTAAAGCAATTGAAGCTAAAACTGGTAAAAAATTAGATTACTCAGAAGGGCCTGAACGTGAGTCTGATCATATCTGGTGGATTAGTGATATCTCAAAATTCAAAAGTCATTATCCTAAGTGGGGTGTAACTAAAAATTTAGATTTCATTTTTAATGAGATTATAAATTATTATATTAATAAGCTAGATCTTAATATTGAAATAAAAGAAAAAAAATATTTTGGTGAAGAAAAATGAATTTTTTAGTTACTGGTGGTGATGGTTTTGTTGGCAGTCATAATGCTGAATTTTTATTAAAAAATTATCCTGAATCTAAAGTAATAATAATTGATAATTTATCAAGAGGTTGTGGGTTGAATAGTTCTTATCTTATTAATAAATATGGTAAGGATAGGGTTAAATTGGTTATTGCTGATGTTAGACAATTTAATGATATTAAGCCTTATTTTAAAGATGTTGATCGTGTTTATCATATGGCTGCTCAGGTTACTATGACAGATAGTTTGAATAGACCTTTATGGGATCACAATATTAATTCTGTTGGTACAATTAATGTCTTAGAAAGCGTGAGACTTAATTGTCCTGAAGCACCTGTTATTTACTGCAGTACAAATAAGGTTTATGGAGATATAATTAAGATTGAAGATGATAGACATCGTAAATTTGACCAAAAAAATGATTATGTAGTTAAAGAAAATAGATATGTATATGCAGATCATTCACTACATGGAGTAACTGAGGAAGGCTTTCATGTTGGACCTGAAGCTGCTAATTGTCCTTATGGTTCTAGTAAAATGGCTGGTGAGTTATGGATGCGTAATTATTTTGATTCTTATGGTATTAAAACTGTTAGGGCTCGAATGAGTTGCATTTATGGTACTCGACAATTCGGATGCGAAGATCAAGGTTGGCTTTCTTGGTTTGCTATTCGAGCTTTATTAGGTAAAAATATTGTTTTTTATGGTGATGGTAAGCAAGTTCGTGATGCTTTATTTTGTACTGATCATTCTAGAGCTTTTGATTTATTAGCTAAGACGCCAAGCTGTTTTGGAGAAGCATTTAATCTTGGGGGCGGTTCAAAAAATACTATAAGTCTTCTGGAATTGGTCGATTTAATTAATGATCTTTCTGGGAAAAAAAGTAAGGTTTTATTTTCTGATTGGCGTCATGGTGATCAACGAGTTTATATTAGTGATATTTCTAAGCTTAAGAAGTTTACTGGTTTTATTCCTGAAGTTAATCTTAGAGATGGAGTTAAACAATTAATTAATTGGACTAAAGAACATCTTAATGATATAATTCGAGTTAGTGGAGAAAAAGTTACTAGAGAACTTTATGTTTAATATTTTAATAATTCAATTCCTGTTGCATATTTTGAATTTTTGTATAATCTAAATGGAAATTGGTTTGTTATCCTTTCTACTTCATTACCATGCTGTGGATTGTATTTTAATTCTACAACTATTTTATTATTTTCATTAATTTCTTTGTTTAATCCTTTGCCTTTTAAATCATAATATTTTAAGTCTGTATCAATCGTTATTCTATATTTTCTATCTATACTTAAGAAATATTTTCGTACATAAGAATTTATTAGAGATGGTTTTAACCATTTGAATTTTTCTATTATATTTTTAGGCACCAGATTAGTTTTTATTATCTCGTTTTTGATTTTCTTGATATCATTTAAATTATTAAATTGGAAACTTTTTAGTTTGAAAACTTTTTTTCCTGTAAGTTTGTTATGTTTATTTTTAAGTTCTAGTACAGGTTTTTTAATTTCTCCGATTAAATTGCCATACCATCTTACTCTAATTTTTTTTCTTTCACTTATCCCAGAATCGTTTTCTTTAAAACTTTGTTTTCTTATCGTGTCCCAATAAATATTATTTATTTGTCTTTCATAATAAATCTCTTTAAACATAGCATTATTTTTTTTAATAATAGCTTCAATATGTTTTTTGCTTAGATTATCAATAACAAATTTACGTTCATATCTTAATTTTTCATTCATTTATCTCACCACATTGTTACTAATATAAAGTAAATCAAACACATTTTGTGTTTTGTTATTAATATTTATCGAATTTATAGATAGATTTGAACCTTCTTCAATGATATAATTATTTTCAAAGATATTATTATTTGAATTTATTACTGAGGGTCCATATTCAGGTTTTTTTTGATAAAGAGCTAAAGAATAATTTGCATTTTCTATTGTTGATTGATTTATTTGAACTTCTGATAAATCTTTGCTTGCAACACCTATAAAAACTAAATCTATTTTGATATTGTGGATTTCTGCTGTACTCCTTTCTCCTATACTTACTGCTTTATCTTTTAAATTAATTAATTTAGTATTATTAATTGATATAAAGCTACCAGATGTATCAATTCCATCCCCCCCTCCATTAATGAAGAAACTGTTTGTTATATTTCCTTGAACAAAATCTCCATCAAAAAAATCTGAAGTTGAGTTTTCAAATGTTGAATTAATAATTTCAAATTCTGATCTTTTGATATTTAATGCATCTTCAGCTTTTGTGTTTAAGAATTGTGAGTTATTAATAATAACAGGAGATTCATAAAAAGTTATTGCTCCAGTAAGCTCCCAACCAGCTTGATTTGGAGTGCTTAGATTATTAAAAATGACATTGTTAAATATTGATTGATTATTTGCTTGTAATATTGTTATACCTTGACCTGTTCCATCAGTAGAAATAATATTTATTGGTCCTTGAAAAATAATCTCTGAATGAGTGATTATTTTTGAGTTATTAATTAAATTAATTGTAGTTTCTTGGTTACAATATAATGCGTAATCATGAGGGGTTATTAATGTTTTATTTAATATATGAAATCCTTGTTTTATTGTTATTGTTTTATTTTCATCATTTTTTTCTAGAAATTCAAATTCTTGAGTATTTGGGGGTTGTCTCATTAAATCTGTCTCTAAGAAATTTTCTTTTCTCTGGGGGTATGGAAATATTATTTTATTCATAATTTTATTTGTGCCAAGTATCTTATGATTGACTGAAAGTTTTTGCACTTCTTTATAATCATACTCAAAACCCTGCGGCATTTTGAATTGATATTCCTTGTAATCTACAAAAGTATTTGGTTCATGTTCCCATAGGATATCTGTTTTATTTTCATATTCAGTAATTTTAACGCCTTCATAATTTAAATTAAGTATCTCTATAGGTAGACTTTGAAGATTGCCTATTGCTAGAGTTAGTATTCCATCACTATAATTGTTTGCATAAACTTGTATTGCTGTTTTTGGATTTAATTTTTCTTGGATGAAATCTCGATTGGAGATTAATATCTCTTCAGAATATGTTATACCTTCAGGTATTGTTTTAATAAAATTTTCAAGATAATTTGGTTGTGATAATCGTTCGAGTTCATTAAAGTATCTTTTTAGAAAATTAAGATCTTTAATTAGGAGTCCGTAGTTTCTAGCATGATTGCTATTGTAAATTAATCTAGTTATCTTTTCTCTTGCATTACCATCAAAAGGTAATGGTTCTAGTAAAGAAGTGATTGGATTATAGTAAAAACGACGGTTTACTACATCATAACAATGTTCGGCACCCATCACATCAATTATTGCTGTAAATGTGCCAAGTTGATTAATATCAAATACTTGACTTAAGCTTAGATTTCCTTTTCTAAGTAAATCAAGTAATTCTCTACCTATAATGAATTCATCATATTTTTTAGGATCTTTAAGTATAGTATTTATTCTATAACTATCAATATCAGATACATTCAGATATTCTTTATTTTCTTCCCAAGCAATATCTTCATTAATTTTGATGATTGGTCCTTCTGTTCTTTGATTATTCTCAATTAGTTCTTTTCCAAAATGTTCTTCTATTACGTATTCGCCTAAGAGTTGATTATTAACTGTAAGATTAACAAATATATACCTAAGAGCAATTAAACCTTCTTTTTTTAATATTTTGTAATACACCCATTCATTAATACCTCTCCTTTCTGGTGCTTGTAAAGAAAACCTTTTCATTCCAAGAAGATTATCATTATCTTGCACTTCAACTCTGAAAGACCATTTATCTGTATTAAAATGATCGGGCAAATCCCCTTTCAATCTTATTTTAGTTTTAATAGTTTTGTTATTGTAAATTATATCAGCATCAACAAGATCATTATCTGCAGTAACAAGAATACCCTTTGTTAATGCTTCTTCTCTTTTATCTGATAATTTTTGATAATTTTCTTCACTAATATTAATTATTAGATTTTTTTGATTTTCAACTATCTTATTATTAAACAAGTTCTCAAATAATGCGTTTTTAAAGATTGTGTAAATTTCTTTAACTTCATTTTCACTTAAAGCTCTATTATAAATTCTAAATTCATCAATTGTTCCATTAAAACTTAAACCTCTGTAATTTGAGATTAGAAGAATATCTTCACTTGATATATTGCCAGATACTTCTTTTATATCTTTGAGTAATCCATTAAGATATAATTTAATTTTTGAATTATCATAAGTTAATGCAACATGATACCATTCATCTAATGAAAGTGTTTCAGTATCATATCCTTGAATTCCATCACTCCAAACTTCTTGTTTGGAACCATTGATGAACAAAGAGCAATAAAAATCTGCCAAATCTCTTAATCTGCAGTAATTCTTTGCATATCCTTTAGACCATAGCAGTGAATGTATTTCTCCTGAATTAACCCATTTATTTGCTTTAAACCAAAAGGAGATAGTGATGTTTTTTTCTCCATCAAAACAATCTATTTCATCTATACTAACATAACTATCATATCCATTGAAATTTAAACCATATCCTTGTTTACCTCGTTCGAGAGTTACTTTTTGGATGAGCCCATTTTTATAATTTAAAGTTTTATCATAAACAATATTATTATTTAATTCATTAAAATCATAATAAACAATTAATCCTTTACTTAGATCAGTGCTCATGCTGTTGAAAATGACAAAACTTGTTATTTGGTCATAAATTGAATGAAATTCATTTGAAAAAATTATGCCTATAAATAAACTTGCTAATACTATGCTTATGTAGGTTAACATTAATACATATTTTTTATTTTTTGTCTTATCATTCTTTTTTTTTATTATCATACTTTATTCATAATCTAAGTAAGTAATAGTTGCATTTTTAGCAAGTCTCTTAATTTTATTTTTGATGTTATTTAATCTATCAAATGATTTTATATCAATGACAAATGAAGCTTCAATATCATTCTCATTAAAATCAAAACGTTTTAATCTAACTTGATTGCAATAGAAATTTAAAATTTCAGTAATTTTCTTAAGATTTATTCTTTCATTTTCACGTGCTGATATTGTGATATAAAGATTTTGGTTTTCATCTTTTTTCTTTAATCCTCTTATGATAATTAATGATCCGATTATGATAAAAGAAATTGTGGTAAGCCACCAATGATAAGCACCACAACCTAAACCAATTGCAATTGTTAAAAATAAAAAAGCCAATTCTTCAGGTTCTTTTATTGCGGTCCTAAATCTTATTATTGATAATGAACCGACTAGACCTAATGATAATGCTAATGAAGATTTTATTATTGAAATCACTAAAGTGGTGGTTACGCCTAATAAAACTATATTATTTGCAAAATGTCTTCTATTTGAAAGAGATTTCCCATATTTAACATATAGTTTTCCAAGAACAAAAGAAAGTAGAATAGATAAAACTAATGAGATGATAATTTCATTGAAGTTAAAACCAATTTCTTGCTCCATTAATAGGTCTAAAATATCAAATCGGCTCATTGTAAAAAATATGGAATATTTCCTTTATAAGGTTATCTTTTTAAAATAAACAGACATTTAACTTTTTTATTATGAAGCATTTTAAAAAGACGATTGTTGTTTTTTTAGGTACTGCTTTAAATTTTTTCTTTGCGTATCTTCTTCATTTTGTGCTGGGTAGGTTGCTTGGCCCTCATGATTATGGTGTTTTTGGTGTTGTTACAAATATTGCTTGGGTGACTAGTATTCCTTTAGGTGCGGTGGGGGTTGCGATAGTTAAATATTCTTCAGTTTTTAATACAGGTAAAGATAAAGAAGTTAAAATTGGTTCTTTGCTTGCATTTTTTCTAAAGTTCTCTTTAGTACTTAATTTGGTTTTTGTTCTTTTTTACTTTGTTTTTAGTGGTTTCTTTTCAGATATTCTTGGTGGGGGACTGACTTGGTTAATAATTATTTTTGCTGTATCATTGCCTTTTAGTGGGGTTAGTGGCGCTCTTTTAATGTTTCTTCAAGGTCTTGGTAAAGTGTATGGTTACTCTTTTGTTAATGTTCTTTCTGTTTTAATAAAATTTGCCGCTGCTTTTTTGTTAGTCCTCGCGGGTTTTGGGGTTTTTGGTGCATTGTTATCACTAACTTTTGCTTCTATTGGTGTGATTCTTCTTTGTATTCCTTTTTTATGGTCTTATTTTGGAAAGAAAAAAGTTTTTATTCCTAAAAAGAAAATTTTTGTTTTTGGTTTATCTGTTCTTTTTACTACTGTTTTTGTTAACCTAGTTATTTATTTTGACTTGTTTTTTGTTAAGTCTTTTTTAGGCTCTGAACAAGCTGGTTATTATGAGGCTGCTGTTACTCTTTGTCGTGCTTTTTTAATGACTTCATCTATTCTTGCTGTTTTCTTCCCTGAATTTAATAAGGATGCGACTTTAAGTAATGCTAAATCTTTAAAAGTTAATGTTAACTGGGCTCTTATATATACGACTTTAATTTGTTTAATTGGTTTGATTGCTTACTGGGTTTTCCCTGAGTTAATTGTTAACTTAACTTATTCAAGTTCTTATTTAGAAACAGTACCTATTTTGAAGGTTTTATCATTTGGTTATGTTTTTTATTCTTTGTTTAATGTTTTGCTTTATGCTTTATGGGCTCTTAATAAACAGAAACTTGTTGGTTATTTCGGGATTTTTTTATTTATTATTGACATGCCACTTCTTTACTTTTTAGTGCCTGTTTATGGTGTTATAAGTGCTGCGTGGATAACTACTGGTCTTCTTGGTGTATTATTTATTTTTTCTTTTATTTTAGTTTATTCTCAAATAATTAAAAAACAAATATTTTAAATGGGTAAATTTATAAGTACTAATTAAGCCTTTTTAATTTAATGAAAGGCTTAAGTGTTATTATCCCTGCTTATAATGAATCGGATCGAATTATTGGTTCTTTAAAGGAGTGTTTGAAGATTTTTAAATCATTTAATCTACCTTTTGAGATTATTATAGTTAATGATGGTTCTAGTGATGATACTGCAAAAAAGGTTCGTAATTTTATAAAAAATAAAAATATCAAATTTGTTTCATACAGAAAAAATAAAGGTAAAGGTCACGCTTTACGATATGCATTTAAAAAAGCAACAATGGATCTTGTAACTTTCATTGATGCTGATCTTGAATTACATCCATCTCAATTAAAACATTTTTTGAAGATAATGAAAAAAGAAAAATGTGATGTAGTTGTTGGGAGTAAGAGGCATATTGATTCAAATTTATCATATCCATGGCATCGAAGATTTTTGTCTGATGGTTTTTATTTAATGAATAAAATATTGTTTGGTTTACCTATAAAGGATACTCAAGCAGGTCTTAAATTATTTAAGAGAGAAGTATTAGATGATGTTTTTCCAAGGATTATTGTTAAGGGTTATGCTTTTGATTTAGAAGTCTTAGTTTTGACTTATAAATTAGGATACAAAATCATTGAGGCTCCAATAGATCTTAAATTTAGCAGATTTAAGAGCCGAATAGGTTTAAGAGCCATTAGGAATATTTTTTTTGATACTGCTGGTATTTTTTACCGTCTTTATATCACTAAATATTATGATAGGGGTTTGAAATGAATTTTTCAATAATTATTCCTTGTAAGAAGAGAACTTCTTATCTTGATGAGTGTTTGAAAAACATTAAGCGTATGAGTTTGAAGGATTATGAGGTTATTGTTTTGCCTGATAAAAAAGAGATTATTCCGGGTGTTAGGGTTATTCCTTTAAAGGCGGGTCCTGCTGAGAAGAGGGATTTAGGT
>Ga0180433_10000130_pt1 | contig 124233 bp, 152 predicted proteins | sample SS_ome_8_FD_132980 | JGI IMG/M metagenome (GOLD analysis project Ga0180433, IMG submission 132980) | Hypersaline lake sediment archaeal communities from the Salton Sea, California, USA - SS_1_D_1 metaG | ecosystem: Environmental > Aquatic > Non-marine Saline and Alkaline > Hypersaline >... | reverse complement strand
GTCGTCGGCTACTACACCATGAACTTCGCCTGCTGGTACAATAGCGAGTCCGTTCCGGGCCGCTACATTCAGCCCGGCTCCTACCACGTTTATTACGGTACGGGGGATCGCCGCTTCCAGTACGTGACGAGGCCCGGGACAATCAAGGCGGCGTCGTACTACCTGAACAACTCGGCGGGGTCCATCGAGATACGCAACGTCACGAAGCGCATCGCCCGCCAGATCAGCTACTCGGCGCAGACGCCTGACTACGAAGACGATCTGGAGATCCCCGTTTCGTGGGGTGACCTGGTGTCGATCCGTATGTTGAGTGGCGACTACACCGCCGTCGTGCTCTGGGTTGAGACGGCGGACGATTCGGCCAACCAGTACCAGTTCGCGCAGCGTGTGACGAACACCAGTCTCTATGCGTGCGTGTGCGGCCCGCCCAATTACATAGGGCGTAGCAACTCGAACCATGAACACGCAGCCGTCATTACGAAGCCAGGCACGCTCCACAGGGTGTCGTGGATCACAGAGACTCCTGGGGACTTGGACTACATCAGCGTTCGCAAGAACGATGTGGAGCAAGTGAAGTTCGAGGTGCAGGAGAACATCAACTCCCTCAACCTCGAAAACGAGAACATCAGCGTGGCTATCGGGGACATCATCGGGATCATCGGAGCGGAGCAAGGGACGAGCGGGGACTCGGAGACGCAGTTCTGGCTCGATGTCAAGCCTTCTGGCAGCGACAAGACGGTCATTCTCATCTTTGGCGGGGCTATCGAAGACCCAGATCCCTATTGGATGAGACCTTTCTTCACGGTCCTCGACCCTGGCCGAACGTCCCGCGACTACCAGACGAAGCTCTACCTCCCCTTCGCCGGAAACGTGGAATACGTAGGGTGGGGGGCGAACACCTCCTCAAGCCCGTACATCAAGTTCGAGCGCAATGCCACCGTCTACAAGACGGTGAACCCTACCGGCAGCAGCTCGAAGACCTACGGCACGAGCAGCGCGGATGAGGATTGCTCGAAGGGGGACTACCTCACCGTCCACCACGATAATCTGAGTAACGCCCACGCGTACTTGGCATACACCATCGATTGAGGGGACGACGCATAATGGCGAAGAACATCGAAGACGTGGCCTGTGCCCTACGTTCCCACCCGGCTCGCGTGACGCCGCTGGGCCGGTTCGGTATACTGGCCCGCGAAGAGCTCGGCGGAGATACGGTGCCGAGCTGAAGGACATGGTCGTCCGGTGGCGAACCCTGGACTCCGCCTCCTACGGTCCGTTACCGGCGACCGCCTTACAAGGAGTCCGACATGGGAGACGCCACACTTTTCCGCGGCCCGGCCTATGGTGCTCTTGCGGTTGCCTGCACCGGACCCGACGAGATCGTGACCATCGACCATGGCATCGAGGAAGAGGCCCTCGACGCCGCGTTGACGGTCCTGGACCGTCTGGCCGAGGGCACCATCGAGGGCGATGGCGTGACCAGGTGGACCCTACGTTCTCACCCGGCTCGCGTGACGGCCTCCATCGAGGGAGCCCTCCGCCGCCGCGGGTACGAGCGTGACCCGCTGGCCGAACGCGCTGCGCTCCAGGTGAGTGAGGCGGAAGCGGCGCGGCCGGACCTCCCGAGCGACGGGAAGATGTCCATCACTGAGTCGGTGGCGAGCGGCTTCCATTCGCTCATTCATCTGGCCGAGCGCGCGTCCGGCCTCGGCAATCCCAGGTCCTCCTACAACGCTTGGCCGCGTCCGAACGTGATGGACGCCTTCGGACGGCCTCTCCCGTTCCTCCGCGCGGTGGTCGAGGGCGACGGAGATGATCCCGAGCGCACGAAGCGGTACCTCCGAGACGCCCTCTCCGCCACCACAGGCTTGGTCCGGGTGACGGCGGAGTCGGTAGGCGACGGTCAGGTCCGCGCCGAGGTCGGCGTGGCGTTCCCCCGCGAGGTCATCGATGAGTTCGCGCCGATCCCCATCCTCGGCCCCCCAGGCGACCACCGGCGTACCGCGACCTTCTCTGTTGAGAGCTCGATCTCGGAGTCGGCGTGGGCCGGGTTGGTCGAGCGTGCCCAGGAGGCCGGAGCGGTCGTAGGGATGACCCGTGACGACCGCATCGTGACGGCGGAGATCCCGTGCAACGAGGCGGCGTACATGTGCCTCTCGGAGCGCATCCGTTGGCTCGACATGGCGCTCACCCCCTGGGGAGGCGAGATCGAAGAGGTGGTGTAGGGATGTCCAGGAACCGAGTCACCGTCACCGCGGGTATGGCGAACGCGATGATGAGGGGGAAGTCGCCCGTTAAGCTCTGTCAGAAGTGCGGTCGTGGCATCCCGAAGTACGGCGGCCGGTACCCGGCCAAGTGCCCTGGATGCGGGGGCAGGTTGAAGGACGTGCGTGGCGAAACCTCCCGAGGGTCGGTGTGCGAGTCACGCATCCCGCGCATTCAGGCTCTACTTGATGTCGCCCAGGGCGGCGTGATCCCGATGGCGGCGGTCGAGGAGGTGTTCCCTGGCGGCATGTCCGCCTTCCGGATGTTCTTGGAGGAGCGCGGCGGTACGTACTTCCGCGTTGAGAGCCCCTACGAGCCAGTCCTTCTGTTCGAGGAGGATGGAGATGGCCTCCGATTCACTTGGTCCGACGCGCCGGAGGGCGCCCTTGGGTTTGACCCGCGGGCCGATCTCGTTGAGGACGGCGGATGGGATCGTGACGGCTGGGCCGATCTCGATGAGCGCACTGGAACCGTCACGCTCAAGTTCCCCGAGTGGGGGAGCGCGGAGGACTTCGCGGAGGTCCTCGACCGCACGGATTTCCCCTACTACATGGACGACGATGAGCCCTTGGTTACGGTCGAGTACAGCGGAGCCCGTGAGCGTGAGCAGATCCAGATGATGGCCGACGACTTCAGGGTGCCGGTGCTCACCGAGACTTCGGCTGGCACGGTTCAAGGGCGCGTAGGGCCGGACGCCCCCGAGGCGTTCATGGAGGACCTCCGTTCGTGGGTGAATGAGTACGCTTTGAAGGGTGCGCTCATTCAGGGAACGCCGCTCCCGTGCGGCAATACCGGCCTCGTCGTACCCGTTCACACCCCGGCCCAGGAGAAGCTCCGCGCCATTGGAGAGCGGCATGGCGTCGAGGTCGAGATTGGGACCTACGACCAGAACACCGGGATCATGTGGCGACCCCTCGGTGAAGCGAAGACGACGGACACCGGCCGCCGCGGCAAGGCGTACGAGACGGCGTTTAAGTTGGCGTGCATGACCCTCGGGATGAAGTTCGAGGAGTCCGGCGTGACCGGCGTTGAGGGCGCTGTGTGGGACATCCGGCCCGTTCAGGATGGGACGCCGTGGATGCGCCTCCTCCACGACGAGGACGTGAATCTGAAGGTGAACACGGCCAGGTTCCTTCTGGCGTCCAGGGAAATCTACAAGGCGTTCAGGAACATCGCGGAGCGGTTCAAGGCCGGGAGGCTCACGAAGGAGCTGGCGGACGCCAGGGCGGAGCGCGCCGTGCGCGCCTACTTCAACCGGACGGAGGTCGCCAAGACCTTGTTCATGAAGCCGAAGGACAAGGGCGTAGAGCAAGGCATCATCGACGCCGCGAGGGCGCGCGATGTGAAGGCTTTGGACAAGCTGATGGTGTCGGATAACTTCTCGACGAAGATGCTTGGGGAGCCCTACACCGTCGAGATGCATATTGACTGGTCCGCGCCGGACAACCCGGACTTCGCGAAGAACGATAAGCCAGCGTGGCAGCGCGGCCAGATGCTACACATCACCGGGCACCGCCAGAAGAAGCTCCGCATGGGCGGCGAGCACAAGTACTCCGGCGGGATCAACATCGTCCAGTTCCGTACTTCCAAGGTGGCGAAGCCCCCGTTCCATCGGGTGAAGGACAAGCCGGAGCCAGTCTTGACCGAGCGTAGTAGGCGGAAGGTCCTCGACCGACCCCCGGAGCCGGGCGACGGCCCAACGCGTGCCCATGGGTCGTACAGGTTCGAGATTCGCAAGAGGAAGAAGCGGAAGCCCAGGAAGGACATCGAAATGTCCCTCCAGAACCAACGGAACGCGAAGCGCGGCCAAGCCCAGCGGATCGCGAAGGCGAAGGAGTGGCACCGCTCTAGGGAGGGTCGGAAGATGCATAGCGACCTTGGCCGTTATAACCGGGGGCCAATGACGGAGGCGAGTGCTGACGACATTTGGGACAAGGGCACGCGCCTCAGCCGCGATACCATGAATCAGCGCGCCTCGCTGTGGCTCTACAACGGGAAGGTCTGGCACTGGAACGGTCGGTCCTTCATCAACTGGGGAGAGCCCAAGAAGTTCCTGAAGATGCGCTACAGGCCGTCGCAGTTCCCGGAGGTCAAGCCGGACGATCTCACGGAGTCCTCGGACATCCGTACGATGGATGACGCCTTCGATGACATCCTCCGCAAGCTCATCGCTATCGACTCGGTGGACGTGTTACAGGATGTGGAGTTCAGCGATGATGGAGCCATCTACCTCTTCATTGATCCGTCCCTCACGCGGCCGGAGCTCGATGAGGTGATGGCTGCGGTGGGCCAGGCGAACCCGAACGCCCAGCTCGTGGGGAACCCCGCGGACCCGTCCGCGGACTGGTGGGTGATTTTCGCGCCCTACAGCCAGGGCGAAGGGGGCGCTCTCGCGCCGAATCCCGAGGTGTGGTCCGTCACCCCGGACCCGGTGCCAGGCGCGCCCGCCCCGCAGACGATGGTGAAGCCCGCCATCACTTCGGTGGATCAGATCGCCACCACGCTGGACGTGGAGAAGTTGGTGAAGTCGGTGAAGTCGGTGGGCGAGTGCGTGATGATGTGGTCCTCCCCGGAGGAGCGGTTGCCCACGTTCCGGGGCGTCGTAGGGGGTTCCCCTGCGCTCTTGGAGAGCCTCACCGAAGCAGCCGGGCGCGACGAGGGCACCTTGTTTCTCGTTCGTGCTGACAGCGCCGACGCGGCGCGAGGTATGATCGAGACTCGGCTGGCCCGAGCGACCCCGAACAGGGGCGTGTACGAGGTACTGTAGAGAGAGGGAACCATGAAGGGTTTGGAACTCGCCATCAAGACGTTCTGCGCGCTCGCGGAGAGCACCGAGGAGGTTTCTCCCTCTACGCTCTGGTGCTGGGATAGCGTCCGTACGGCGTTGGAGGCTAGCCCGCGTGGCCGGGCCGTCATCGACACCCTGGAATCCCTGGAGGATGACGAGCTGTTCGCGGTCCTCCAGGCCGCCGGGACGTTCGAGCCGCTTTCCCCGCTCGGGGAAACCTACATCTTCGACTCCGCGGCGGACGCCAAGCGGTTCTATGACCACGTTCCCGCCGAGGGCCGGGAGATGTTCGCGGAGAACGTGGTGAACGTGCACGGCGAAGCGGTCCGCGAGTCGTTCACCGCACCGCACGGCGGCGAGTACGTCGGCCTGGACGATCTTGCGGACATCTGCAATGGGGTGAAGGCCGAGAATCCGCTCATGGAAGCCTTTGCCTGGATCGACACGGCGCTCCCCCAGGACATGCGCCGTGCCGGAATCGCGTGGGATCGGATCGCAGAGGCCCTCGTGATGCGCTCCCGTAGGGGCCTTCACGAAGGGGTACTGGGCACCGCCGGTCCCGAGGAGTCGTTCACCGGCCGCATCGCGCGCCTCGCCGTGCCGCGGAAGCGCATCGGCGGCGTCGATGCCGACTTGGTGGCTGCCCTCCACGAGCAGAACATGATCCCGGCCTGGGCGGCGCGTCGTCTCGGGCTCCAGGAGCAGGATGATGCTGTCCGCCCCGGAGGGGAGGCCGAGGCCGGTGCCGAGGGCGGCGCGGAGGCGGAGCGCGGAGTCTCGAACGAGCGCCCCGAGGATCAGCCGGGTAGCCCGGCCGCCAGCAAGAGCGAGCCCTCGAAGGAGCGCGAGGAGCCCACCGAGGTCCCGAAGGGCGAAGAGGGCGGCACCACGCACGGCGAGGTGAAGCTGAGCGACGGCACGACGGTACCCGAGCCGGTCCTGAAGCAAGCCCTCGCGAAGCTCCTCCACAACCTCGCTACCCAGGTGGAGCAGGGCACCACCGGCGGGAAGCCCGAGGAGCGCAAGCCCGAGGAGGAACCCGAGAAGCCCGAGGAGGAACCCGAAGAGGAGGGACCCGAGGAGCCGAAGGAGCCCGAGGCCCCGCCTACCCCCGAGGAGAAGCCCGAGGAGGGGGAGGAGGAGGAGAAGCCCCCGGCCCCGCCCGCTCCGGCCGCCCCCGCCGCACCCGCGCCAAAGAAGGAGTCTGTGGCCGCGCGCCTTCTCCGCGGTGAGGTGTCCCTCGACGAAGTGCTCGGGGGGGCTAGCACGAAGGGGGCTTACCCGTTCCGCAAGAAGGAGCAGCAGTACGCCCAGATGTCGATGGACCAGCTCCACTTCGCCCTGGGGGATGCCCATGAGGCCGCCAAGGCGATGCAGGGGCACGACCCCACCGCCGAGGCATGGTACTTGGATGACCTCGCCACCATCCAGAAGGAGATCAACCGGCGCAAGACGATGGCCGAGGGTCGTAGGAAGAAGATGACCAAGGCCGACGCGCTGGCGAAGCTGAAGGCCACCGGCCAGCTCTCCACCGGGATGCTGGAGCCGCTCGGGATCTCGATGGATCAGTTCCTCCGGTTCGCGCAGCTCCCGAAGAAGCGCACCGACGAGATCGTGAAGAAGATGATCGCCCATCTGGAGAAGGGTGGCTCTCTGTCCGAGGCCGTGGACGAGACGGCCGCGCGGGAGTTGGAGCTCTACATCGACAACGACCGCGAGCTGTACCGGCAGCGCCGGTCCATCGAGCAGAACATCGCCCGCAAGATGAAGTCCGGCCGCTACGACCCGACCAAGGCCCCGAAGCTCTGGCAGTACCTCATCGACGCCGGAGCCAGGAAGTACGCGAAGGAGTTCGGCGGCAGCGTCCGAGATATGTTCCCGAAGGAGCTCCGCGTCTGGCTCTCTGTCCAATACGCCAGGGACCACGAGCAAGAGCTGGGGATCCAGGGTGGTTTGGCGGAGTTGGCCGAGCAGCTTGACGTGGGCCAGGAGGCCGAGGGTGAAGCGGCGGCCAAGGGCTTCGCGGATGCCGCCGCCGCGCTGAAGCAGCTCCGCCAGGCGTCCTTCGCTCTCACCACGGACTCGCTCGTCCGCCTCGAATCGCTCCTCCAGTCGGTAGGGGCGAAGAAGGCCGCGAAGGCCGTGACGAAGCTCCGCGGCCAGGTCGCCGGGTTCAACGATGACGTGAAGGCAGCCGCCGAGGCACTCGACAAGGCGAACGACCAGTTCAAGGGCGAGAACGGCGGCAAGGGTGGCGAGGAGCACCAGGGCATGGAGGGCGAGAACGGAGAGGCCGAGGCCGCCCCGCCTACGGACAACCCCGGCAACCAGGTACCGGCCGGTGAGCAGAAGCCCGAGACGCCGCCCCCCGCGGAGACGCCACCGGCCGCTTCGGAGTCCGTCCGCGCCGCGGTCGGCCGCCTCGCCGGCACCGATATCCCCGGCCGCATCCTCGGCGGCGAGAACTACATCACGGTGGCTGAGGACATCCGGTTGAAGACCTCCGACATTGGGCTCACGTCGCGCGAGGTCGCGGAGGTGCACGAGATGCTCCGGCTCACCGAGAGCATGGCTCGGAGCAAGGTGTTCTCCCTGGAGATGCCCGACGGCGACCGGGATCTCCTCCGTTCCGTGAGCGCGCATCCGAGGGACATCCCGGCGCGGCTCGTGGAGGCCCTGGACGCCTACGGATCGGTCAGCGTCCGCGAGGATACTGTCATGGAGGCAGTCAAGGCCCTTCGGCAATTCGGAGAGCTTCGGCACAGGGTGCTTGCCGAGCACCTGGAGCGGATGATGTCCGTGGCATCCGCTGGAACCGTTTGATAGATTCTGGTAGGGTTTTGGGGAAGGAGTGAGTCGTGGAGAGCACGAAACGAGCTGTTTACCTCGCACCTGCCATCGCGGCGCGTGTCGTGGAGTTCCAGAACAACGGCGACCTCCCTCCCTACGTCACGGTGGAGAACCTGGACGGCGTGGCCTCCGCGGCCATCGTCTATCAGGAATCCGACGATGGCGTGAACTGGTCGGACATCGCCGGTACGACGGCGACGGTGAATCCGGGTCAGAGCAACGGGCAGATCGTGGTTACGACCCGGCGGCTCATCGCTCTGCACGCTGGCGGGAACGTCAACGTGTCGGTTTCGGTGACACGGCAGATCAACGGTGCCCCAGGCGACCTGGGGCTTGCGTAGGAGGAAATGATCCATGTCGAACTACGTGTTCAACGGCATTCAGTACGTCGAGCACCGGGATCGGTACGATGAGCACCGTACGGGCGTGCCGCCCCAGGGCAACATGCAGGTGCTTCAGGCCGCCCCGGCAGTTCCCACCAACGGAGTTCGTTCCTACGTCAGCGCGGTGCACGCGCACAACGTGGGCGAGGAATGCGCTCTCCTCCGTCTTCGTCACGGCGAGTCGCAGAAGACCCGCACGAACGAGTGGCTGACGGCCTTCGCGGTCGGCGGCAACCGCTACGTCGGGAAGCTTCAGTGGCGGTCCGTGGTGGCGGGCACCGTCCGCATCGTCGAGGGCGGCGCGTTGGCCGACATCGTGGATGATGGCAACGGCGTGCTCCACGACGACGGCATCCCCGCGAACGTCCGCGGCTCCATCGACTACGTGAACGGCCTCGTGGACTTCACTTGGGGCGGCGCGGCGACCGAGCCCGTGATGATGACCTACGACTTCACCGACTTCACCGACTTCGTGAGCCCGGCCCAGGCCACGACTATCGCGTGCGCCGGTGCCTTCCCCGAGACGTTCCAGCTCGGGTTCGGGCGGGTGAACCCCGGCTCCCTCACGTTCAACACGAACGCGGGCGCGCTCACCTTCGCAGATGATGGCAAGGGGAACATCGTGGAGACGACGGCCGGCAACGAAGCCGTCCAGGGCTCCATCGACTACGCCACCGGCATCGTCACGGTGACGGGTTCCTCGGGTGGCCCCCTCGCGGGCAACTTCGTCGCGGCCTACACCTTCAACCCCTTCGCCTCGCTCGTGTCGAAGGGCGGCGGGTGCAAGCTCATGGACCCGATGGGCGCGCTCCCCGAGCTCTTCAACGCGGCCCTCGGCGCGGGCTTCGTGGCCGACACGCGGATGGCCCTCGTGGGCGAGGCTCGGAGCGCCACCCAGACCGCGCTCGTCTGCAAGTGGTTCTACCACGGCGAGGACCCCTTCCGGGTGGACGAGGTGTACAGCGGCTTCCCCGCCGGTGGGTACACGAACGACCCCCGGCTGTAGGAGCTGAGGCCCTCACTGAAGGAGGCACCTGATGAGCGTCATCAGAGTCGAAAGGCACGCGCGCCTCCGCCTCGGCGGGGAGGACGGGACCTTCGCCTTGGCGACGGTGCTTCCGAACGGCGAGCGGCCCGTCATTCGCCGTAAGCCGGGCGTTCTCGTGTTCGAGGATATCCCGGTCGGGGCTCAGGTCCATGCCCGTGTGGACCGGCCCACCGAACTCAACGAGGCCAGCGATGGACTTCCCAGCCCTACCGAAGTGGTGGCGGCCGGGCCTCCGACGCTGACCTGGGCGGCCGGTCCGCCGAGCACCGTCACCAGGAGCGCCGGTTCGTTCATCGCGGACGGCTACGCCCCCGGTATGCGGCTCGTCGTGACCAGCCCCCTCAACGCTGGCGTGTACACCATCGCGGATGTGACGGCGGCCGTCATCACGCTGGTACCCTCGGAAGCCTTCGTAGCTGAGGGTCCTCTGTCCGGCGGCGAGACGCTGAACGGCGGCGTGAACGTCCAACCCTATCTGTTCGAGCGCGCACCGCTCCCGGCGGCCTTCACGGTTGGCGGGGTGCAGTTCCGTTCGCGCACGCGGGTCCTGAACGTGGTCGGCGGAGACAGCATCGAGGAGACGCAGCACGTCCCGACGTACGCCGCGTTCGCCCCGGCCCAGGCCGGTTCGCTGGCGCAGAAGGGCCGGGCGACGCACCTCCTCCCGATGCCGGGTGGGGTGGCCGAGGCCAACCGCGAACTGCTCCGGATGCGGTGGGCTGGCATGGCCGTGGCTGGCGCGACCCTATTCACGGCCGTAGGTGGTGAGACGGTGGTGGAGTCGAACGCCGCCGCGCCTCCCCTCTGGCCGAACGGGCACGAGAACCTGGTTCCGGGCTCCATCGTCGTCACGCTCACCGGCGGGGCCGGTGTGCTTCGCGACGACGGTGCGGGCCGTCTGGTCGGCGCGGGAGGCGACGGCCAGGTGGACTACCAGACCGGGGCGTGGCACGTCGATCTGAACGCCGCCGCTGTGGCTGGCAACGTCACCGTGAACTACGAGCACGGATGTTCGTACCGTCCGCTTGACGTGTTCCTCGAATGGGACTCTCTGCTGAGGTAGGTGATGGCGAAGCGGCTCCCGTTGCCGAAGGTGGGTGATCTCCCGAAGGTGGTCCTGTTCCATCGCGATCACCCGACGGACCCCCGCGTGGTGCTCCAGGTGCCGAACGACGACTTCACGGCGTCCGAAACCTACCTCATCCGGATGGACCTTCAGGAGCACCTCGCGTGGTTCATCCACCTTCCGAGGGAGCGCGACTTGAAGGAGTCCCTCAGCGCGGCGCAGCACATCCGGTTCGACACCAGGACCGGCGACATCGAGGAGATACCGGACATCGACGAGCCGACCCCACTACAGCGGTTCGTGGCGAAGGGGAGGCGTCAACGTCAGCTCCAGGAGGCGTCGGCTGGGGTGCCGCGTTTCTCGTTCATGCGACGGAAGCGGCCGATTCCGTCGTCTCCGTTCAGGCAGTACTTGGAAGGTAGGGGCAGGCTCCGATGACGATCACAGCGCAGCGCCGCGCCCTCAAAGAGACGTTCTGGATCGACCTGACCCGGCTCGACGAGTCGAGCGACATCATCAAGAAGCTCCCCCGCGGCCGGTATCGTGTGGGTCCGGTGAAGGCCCAGCATTGCTTCGTGGAGTCCACGGGGCGCGGCTTGGGGAAGAACAAGAACAACCGGCGGTACCCGGCCGAGACGACCTGGGGCCGCCACGCCCACCCGCGCAGCTCTTTCATGGAGAAGGTGAAGCGGCGTAGGGTCATCGGTCAGTTGGAGCACCCGAGCACTGGCCGTTCCTCGATGGATAAGGGCGCGGTTATCATCACCGAGGTCCGCCCGCCGGATAAGGACGGCGAGGTGTACATCGTGTTCGAGACGATGAGCACCCCGGACGGGAAGATCGTCAGCAACTACATCGAGGACCGCGCGGGCTTTGGGCTTTCCTCTAGGGGCAACGGCTCCACCATCACGGTGGAGGGGGTCGATGTCGTCCAGGAGGATTTCGAGCCCGTCACCTGGGACTGCGTGCTCGACGAGAGCACCCCAGGTTCCGAGGTGGCCGCACGTAGGATCGCGGAGTCCCGCCAGGCGCTTTTGGAGTCGTGCGGCGGAGACGAGGCGAAGGCCCACGTCATGGCCCTCCAGGAGACGGAGGAAGCCCTGAAGCGGGACATCTCCGAAGCTGGCGAGATGGCTGGTGGCGGCGTCGTGCCGACGGGGTACAACGAGTTTATCCTCTCGACCCCGGACGAAGCCGGGCACTATCGCGCCTACGACAACGATGGGACCTGGGACGTGTACCTCCACATCCACAACCTCCGGCCGACCCTCATCGCTAGTGGGCTTAGGACGCGCCAGGCGTGCAAGGACGCCGCGGAGACGCACCTCGCCCGTGTGGTGGGTGAGGCGGTCCTTTCGGAGATGGGCATCGTCGAGAAGAAGGCGAAGAAGAAGCGCGCCTACTCCCCGAAGGCCCGCGAGTTCATCAGCAAGGAAGTCGGCAAGCTGGTGAAGCGCGGCCCGTCCAAAGGACCCCAGAAGGGCAAGAAGTACCCCCAGAAGCGTGCGGTCGCCGCGGCCATCTCCGCGGCCCGTAGGAAAAGGATGAAGGTGCCGCCGCCGAAGAAGAAGGGCGGCAAAGCGGAGTCTTACATGATCCGCGACACCGGAATTATCGACGGCACTACCGTGCGCCTGGACGACTTCAACAATTCCAAGGAGGCCGACCAGGCGGCGAGCGCGCTGTCCAAGGCCGGGTTCCTTGGGGTGGACAACGCGAATGGCGTGGTCACGGTGCACACCGGCTACAGCGACACCAAGCAGGCCGTGGATCACATCCGGCGCGTCCTCGATGCCGCTGGCGTCGAGATCATGGAGGAGAGCGAGATGGCCAGGCTTCGCGTGAGAGAAGGCGTCGAAGAGATCGACGACGAGAACTACAACGCTGACCTTGGTATTCCCGTGTACCAGATGACCGTCGGCCAGGTGTCCCTCGCGGAGATGAGCGGGACCCCGATGGACGAGCCCGCACTCAACGACCCGGAGGACATCGACCTCGACCTCGACCCGGACGATGTGGAGCTCGACGAGTACGGCGACCCTGAACTCCTCTTCGACTACGATGACATGATGGACGAGGAGGACGAGGAAGACGACGACGAAGAAGACGACGAAGAAGACGACGAAGAAGACGACGAGCCGGAGGAGGAGTCCTACTACGCCGAGGTTGATGATGAAGAGGCCGACGACGAGGACGACGAGGAAGAGTCCTGCCCGACGCCAGGCCGCCGAATCAGGTCCGGTGGGCGCGGGCGTGGGATGGGCGTCGGCCGGGGCCGCGGCCCCATCGGGCGCGTCTCCGAGTACGACCTCGACATGGACTCCGACTTCTACGAGATGGAGTACGACTTGGCAGAGGCCACCCGCCCTCCCAGCCCGTCCGAGATGATCCGGGACGGCTTCGTCGAGGACGAGGGCACCGCGCGCAAGGTCATCAGCCTGATGCGCCGCGGTGGTAGCTCGCGGCAGGCGTCCAACATCTTGTGGCGCATCAACGACTTGGTGGGCGGCTTCGGTGTCGAGGTGATCCGCGCCTCCGAGGATGACGACGACCCGTGGGACAACTACCATGGCGACATCATCGCGGAGTACATCAACACCGGCGACACGTACAGCGCCACCATCGTGCTCGATGTGGAGTCCGGCGAGATGGAGTACACGACGATGGGCGACTGGGTGCAGAATGCCGAAGCGGCCGGTCGTCGCATTCGGTGAGGTGAACGGGCATGGGCTTCCCAGCCGATCCCTGGTACGGTACCGAAAGGGCCTACGCCCCTCCCGGCGGCCCTGAGTGGGACGACGACGAGGAGGAAGAGGAGGTTTTTGAAATGAGTGTGCTGCAACCGGCCTACGCGTTCCGGGCCGACAATAGGAGCACGGGCGGCTGGGTCCACTTCATCTTCAACGGCCAGGACCGCCTGATCGAGATGCAAGAGTACGACGATGAGGGCGACCTCGTTCGGCGTGCCGGGTTCCTCGCGGAGTACGACGAGGACGAGGACCTCGACATCGAGGATTTCACCGAAGGGTACGAGTCCGAGTACGAGGACCCGCGGGATGACCCCTACGTACGCGCCCAGCTCAACCAGGCGATGTACGCCCTCGCCGCCCCCGAGGAGCTGGCTGAGGCCGCCTTCGCGGACGTGTTCGAGACGGGCGGCTACATCACCGAGAAGAAGGGTCCGAAGGGCGCTGGCTCCATGCGGTCCATGTTCGCCAAGATGTGGGACCCCGAGAGTGAGGAGTTCGACATGCCCTGGGCGGCGGAGCACCGCGCCGAGTACGCCCGGCGGTACGGCCTCCAGGTGAAGATGGCCCGCGACGGCCTTCGCGTCCCGGCCGCCGGGAAGAAGGCCCTGGAGCTCCGGCGCAAGAAGCGCCAGCAGTCGAAGGGCAAGGGCGGCAAGACCGGGAAGCGCACCGGCAAGCGCCGCGACATCGCCAAGATGCTTGGTATGACCAAGACCAAGCCGAAGAAGTCCAAGCGGAAGGCCGCCGCCGAGTCCGTCACCTACGGGCCGCGGAACCTGCTCACCGAGGACTACGACGAGTACGACCTCGACGAGAAGAAGGGTCCGAAGGGCGCTGGCTCCATGCGGTCCATGTTCGCCAAGATGTTCGACCCCGACTCCGAGGAGTTCGACATGCCCTGGGCGGCGAAGCACCGCGCCGAGTACGCCCGGAAGTACGGGCTGAAGATCGGCCCAGCCCGTGACGACGGCCAGCGCATCGCTGCGAAGGGCAAGAAGAAGAAGCGCGCCGCGCTTCGCAAGGCGTCGAAGGGCAAGGGCGGCAAGACCGGAAAGCGGCTTTCCAAACCGCGGAACATCGGGAAGATCGCACGGCAACGCCGGAAGCGTGAGGCGGCGGAATCCTACTTCCAGGACGAGATCGGGAGCCTGGAGCGGGAGAACGCCACCCTCCGCGGACTGGTTTCCGAGATGGCGGTCCAGCACAAGATGGAGGAGCTCATGCGGGATCACCCCGAGCTCCGTAGGCTGGAAGGCCGCCTCGCGGAGTGCAAGGATGTCGAGGTGTTGGAGGCGGAGGCCAACGCTCTCGTGCACGCGATCCATGAGGCGAGCGGTTCGGCTCCGCTCGGGACGGCGGCGACCAGGAAGGCCAGTGTGACCAGCACGGCCACTCCCGGAGCGCCCACCGGCCCGCTGACGGAATCGGACGGCGCGCCCCTGGACACCCTGAGCGAGTCGGCTGAAGCCGACACGTTCAGCCGCGCGAAGGCGCATCGTATGCGTCAGCGCGAGGCGAGCCAGGCGCGGGCGTCGTCGCTTGGCGAGTAGTAGGGCTTCGTAGAAAGAAGGAGGAAAGAGGATATGCCTCTCGCCACCAGGAAGCAGATTCAGCGCGCCCGCAGCATCGAGGAACGTCTCGTGCAGTCCAAGCGGGCGCTGGTCGAGAAGTACCGGAGGTTCAGCCTCCCGGACTACAACATTTCCAAGACGATGAACCCGATGGAGATCCTGGAGGACCACACCGGGCACATCGACCCCATGAAGGCCGTCCGCACGGCGATGCTGATGGAGAACTTCCTGAAGCAGACCCTCGGTGACTTCTCCGCCGGTAGGCTGGAGGAGACTTCGCGGGCGTCGATCCCGGCCTGGATCAAGAACGGACTCGCCCTCATCGCGAGCGCCCAGGCGGACGACATCATCGACCGGGTGATCTCGGTGCAGCCGCTCCCCAGCAAGAGCGCCCGTATCCACTACTTGGACATCGTGACGGAGCGCGGGAAGGGCAACATCCCCGACCGCGCGAAGATGTTCGATGCCCTGGCCGGGTTCCGCGGCACCCAGGACTTCAGCAGCAACAACATCCCCGGCGAGGTTGTCGGCGTGGCTGGTTCCGCGACCTACAACGTCAACGTCGGGTACGGGCCGATCATCCCCGGCACCTTCGTCATGACGGACGGCACCCAGGTCATCCGCGACGACCGGAACGGGAACCTTATCGGCAACGTGGGCGCGCCCGGCGGCGGGTTCACGAACTCCATCGACTACCTCACCCGCGCGGTGAGCGTCCGCTTCGCGGCGGCGACTTCGGGCGCGGTGGCGTGCGACTACCAGTACAACATCGAGGCGGCCCTCCAGCTCCCCGAGTACGGCATCCTCCTCCGGGCGGAAACCGTTGAGGCGCTCCCGCGGGCGCTCGGTGCCTCCTGGTCGCACCAGGCCGTCATCGACTTCATGAACGACTTCGGGATCGACGCGGAGCCCACCATCATCGAGGCGGGCGCGCGGCTCATCAACCAGGAGAAGTTCAAGCACGTCGTGAACACCCTCTACAACAACGCCACGGGCGGCGCGCTGGTCTGGGACAACACGGCCCCGGTCGGCGTCTCCTACCGCGACCACCTGAAGACGCTGGCGATCTTCATCCAGCGGCTCCAGGACCTCGTGTGGGAAGCCACCCAGACGGTCCACCCGAACGTCATGGTGATCCACCCGAGCATCCTCTTCGCGGTGGCCTACCAGGACGGGTTCGAGGGCCAGAAGTACGCGAACGACGGCGTGGCCGGGCCGCGGTACGTCGGCCGCCTGACGAAGCAAGGGATCGACGTGTTCGCGGACCCGACGTTCGCCCGCGACCAGGGCCTCCTCACGCACCGCGGCGCGGAGTTCGTCTCCACCGCGGCCGTCATGGGGAACTACATCGATCTCTACAAGGCTCCGATCCACACGCGCGCCTTCCGCAAGGACTTCGCGCTCCTCACGGAGTACGCCATCAAGATCGTGGACAGCGACCACATCGCCACCTTCCAGGTGACGGGCCTCTAGGACGGCCTCTAGGCTGGTTGCGATCAATCGCGTAGGTGTGCGAGCCCGGCTTCGGTCGGGCTCGTCCCGTGTACTGGAACCGCTCTCTGGGGGTATGCTAGACTGAAGGCTCGGAACCCTACATAGGAGGCGGAGAAAGATGGCTGACGTGAAGAAGAAGGGCGTTTACGACTGGAACTCGCGCGATCACGCGCCGGAGTGCCCCCGGCACCCGGACTTCGACACGAAGAAATACGAGGCCCTACAGCGTGAGCTGATGGGGCTCGACCCGAGGGCACCGCTCCCCGAGATCCGGCCCATCCCGGACTGCGCCCAGGTCGAGGGCCAGTGCTGCCCCGGCGACATCATCATTAACGCCAGCTCGCGCACGGTGATGGTCGCGGCCGAGGGCGTGCCCGCGGTGAAGCAAGACAACCCCCGCATCGACGTGGGCGACCGTCGCCAGGGAGCCTACTATGTGGAGCAGATCAACCAGCCCATCAACCTTGGGCTGGCGCGCGTGGTGGATCTCCCCCTCGCCCGTCTCCTCGAACTTGACAAGGTGCGCCAGGTCCGCACGGGCGACCGGGCTCCCGACTGGGTGCTCAAGGCGCGCAAGCGGGCGGCGGAGGGCCGGGTTCCCCCGCCCATCTCGGACAAGACCGTCGCCATGGGCGAGCTGGAGAGGGCCGCGCAGGGTATCGACTAAGGAGGTAGGCGTGAAGGCACGGCAGAACGTCATCGTCTCGCACGGCGGCCGTCACGGCGCTCAGGCGCGCACGTACCTGAAGGACACCAAGGTCAGCCGGGAGGCGTCGAAGCACATCCCCAACCGCTACATCAGCGTGCCGACGGAGGAGCCGCCTGGGAGCCGTCCGGCGGCCCCCAAGCCGCGCGGCCGTGGTGAGGAGGGTCAGTCCACCGACGACTGCCCCGAGGCCGTCAAGGCGGCCGAGGCGGCCAAGGCGACCACGCCTCCGCCCCTTCCCCCGAGCACCGAGAAGGTGGGCCGCAAGGGCGGCGAGGACATCCCGCCCCCGGTGGAGCCGCCCAAGGCCGAGGAGGAGCCCGCCGAGGACGAGGGGGAGGTGGATCTCCCTACGTCGAAGCGGCAGCTTTTCGTCATGCGGAAGGCTGAGCTCATCAAGCTGGCCGAGGCCCTGGGCGTCGAGTCCGAAGGCACCGTCGAGGACTTGCGGACCAGGCTCTCGGAGGAGATTGGCTTGTAGGTAGGAGGGTCGCGTGAGCGAGACACTCCCCACCCATCGCACGCGCGACGAGTGGCGGCAGATCATCCTGGGCGACCTCGGAGGGGATGGGGTGGATCCCGACCTTTCCGAACGCAACCTGGACGCTGCCCTCTCCCGCGCCCTCGATCTCTGGAACATGTACCGGCCGATGAAGGCGTGGTACCCGTTCGAGGTGCCCTCCCCCACCGGGGAGGGCGGCTACCGCATCACCTTCTTCGCGGACGAGGCCAGGTTGGACAACCGGCGGTACCCCATCGGGTTCGTTCGGAACATCCTTGATGTTCGTTTCGTGGACCGCGACCAGCGCACTTCCGGCCTCGCCACCACGCCGTCGGGCGACGTGTTCATCTCCAGGTGGGGGTACCAGGGTCCTCGGTTGTACTTCGAGTTCAGCATGGGCCAGCGGACCTACGAGCGGATGCTCGGCACCAGGCCCGCGTGGCATTGGAACCCGGAAACTCGGGAGCTCTGGATCACCGCGCCTGGGCAGAGCGTCGTGGCGATGGTCCTCGCCTCGCGTGATCGACGCCTACAGGACATCACGTACGACCAGCAGCACTACTTCCGTCGGGCGAGTGTGGCCGCGGCCAAGATGATCCTCGCCCGTGTCCAGGGGAGTCGGGGGCCGATCCCAGGACCGGCCGGGGAGATTCAGACGGACGCCGCCGACCTACGCACGGAGGCGAAGGAAGAGTGGCGGGAGGTCGAGGAGAAGCTCCAGACGGCGCTCACCTCGTACCCGCCGATGGGGTACATCGGATGACGGAGAAGGTGATCCGAGAGCAGGATCGCGAGGACGCCTACGGCGAGTCCCAGGCCGCGCTCGACGCCGCCCAGAGGACGCTCGACAGCCGCACCTTCAGGAACACGCGCGCCATCGGCCCGAAGGACCGTGATCTCATGGCGGGCGACCCGGCGTCGGAGTCCGGTACCAAGGTGGCGGAGAGCGAGCTCGACGAGGACCTCCAGGCGAAGGTGAACGCCGGTGGGCAGCTCGTAGAGGTGACGCTCACGTTTTCCGGCGCTCCGGTACCGCCCAACATGCCCATCAACATCCAGGACGGGTCGTACGCTGGCGGAGCGGCGACGGTGATTGGAGACACCCCGGCTCTACAGGCACCCGGTCAGCCTGTCATCCTCCTTCCGGCGTCCGGCCTCGATTTCGAGGACGACGGGCGCATCGAAGTGACGCTGAACGGGCAGGAAATGAGGCGTGGGCGCGGGGTAGGGTTCGGGGAAGCGCAATGGGTTTCGACGGTGCAGCTCGCGCTGGATCGGACGATCTTCGCTGGCAACCAAGTGATGGTGAGGGCACCTATCGCGCCGCCTTCCCCATCGCCGGTGTAGGAGAGAACGATGAGCCTTTTGGAACAAACGACTCAACTCAGGTCCTCGCGGACCTACGACGACACCTTCTCCCCGGGCGCTAGCCTGGAGACGCCGGGTGCCGGCAGCGAGCACATGGAGTTCGACCTGAACGCCATCCGCTCGATGCTCATGCGGCACAATGACGGCGCGGGGGCGGGGAACTGGTTCGATGCCCTCCTCGACAACTTCGGGCTGAAACAGATCCATGACAAGATCCTCGCCTTTGACATGCCCCCGTTGCCTGGTACGCAGGACTTCGTCCTCGGCGCGGCGGCCAGCGGGGCGCTCATCCCCGCCACCCTTCTGGTGGGCGGTGCCGGCACGGTGGCGGTAGGCCCGGCGTCCACGGAGGACGGCGGCTACGTGGCGGCCGACGAGGCTAACTTCACCGTCGCCGGCACCTTGGGCGTTGGCCTGAGCACCGCCAGTGACGGTGACGGTGTGCTCCTCAACCGGTGTTCGATCCTCGACGCTGGCACAAACGACCACCCCGAGACCCCCACCGGGGAGCAGATTTTCGGGCTCCTCCAGGTGGTTTCGGGCTCGGCGGATGGGGTGGCCATCGCCGGGGTCGGTAGCGAGAACCTCCAGATGTCCTTCGTCTACATCGACAAGACCACGGATATCATCACCGCGACCACCTTGCCGGCAGGCACGTACCATTTCAGCCTCCCGAGGCAACGGAACTTCTACGGGCTCAACCGTGGTGCCCTCCTCTCGGGCGGCGCTCTCCCATCGATCATCGACCCCGGCAGTTCGTCCCCCAGGCTGCCGTTCAAAGAGTTCGACATCACGGCGGGCGCTATCATTGCGGCGGGAGATCCTCTCAACATCAACACCGGCGCCTTCACCACAGCCGGAGCGCGGACCACACTCGCCGCGTCCTACGGAACCATCGCTCTCCCCGCCAGCGGAGCGGAGTTCCGCGACGACGAGCGGATCATCATCGACCGCAACGGCCGGCAGGAGTCCAGGGGTGTCGGTGCGGGCACGCCCAGGGACGCGTACTGGGTGAGCGCCACGCAGATCGCGTTCAGCCACGTCCTGTTCCCCGGTGAGACGCTGTACCTCCGGATGCCGTCCGCCTACTAGCAGGAGGTCGCCGTGGGCTTCGACCCGACGCTGAAGACGCTGGACCGGGTGCGGGACAACCGTGCCGCCACGACGGCCCCCACGGCATCCGACGATGTGACCCAGGGCTACTCCCCCGGCAGTATGTGGGTGGACATATCCGCCGGGCAGGTGTACTGGTGTGCCGATGCTTCGGCGGGCGCGGCGGTATGGAGGCAGGTCGGTGTCGGGGGGACCGGCGGGATCAGCCAAGTGCTTGGGGGCCGCCTACTTAATGGGGACAAGACCACCACGAGCACGGCGTTCGTCGCCGTACCGGGCACCACGCTCGCGGCATTCACACCCTCGGCCGGGGAGTGGGTGCTGGTATCCGTCGCCGGCACGTTCGACAACTCGGTGGGCAGTGGGAGCCGCTACGGGTTCGATGTCGCACATGACAACAGCGGGTCGTGGGCCAGGGTCAGCGGGGCGGCGCGGGGTACCGTGTACGAGGAACCCGACAGCACTGATGAGGTGATCTTTTCGTTCGTGACGGCCGTGCAACTGCCCAACGCCGTCCCGACGCAGTTCCGTATGGAGTACGTGGTCTCGGCAGGTGGGGGTAGCGTCACCATCTTCGCGAGCACAGGCCGCGTGCCATGTACATTCCAGGTGGTGAGGTTCTAATGGCCTCGTTCAGCTACGATGTTTCCGTGGACTTCCCCGGGGGTGCCGTCAATGCGGCCCGATTGGTGGAGGAGATACGCGCATCCGCGATCACCGTGGCCGTGGACCGCGTGGACGTGTCGGGTGGCGTGCGGGATGGCGCGGGCAGGACCGTGGGCGGGGTGGCGACCATCGTGTTCCGGGCCGACCTCCCGGCAGGGGACAAGACCACCCTTGATGGCGACGAGACAGCCCCGGCGGGCGGGCTGATCGCGGCACACGACGATTCACCCTCGGCGGTAGCAGCTCGGCCCGTGGTGGTGGCGAACAAGCCCGGCGTGCATGTCCGACGGCCAGATGGCTTGGAGCATAACCGGGTCTACGGCTTCTCCATCAACCTCTGCGACAAGACGACGTGGCGGTCTGACGCCACCAAGGTCGAGGACGAGGCCGTGGGAACCGGCGACGGTGCCACCACGGACTTCGACCTCGCCCACGGGACGAACGCCAACGCGGCCGAGCGCATCCTCGACTTGAGCCACGGCAAGGTCTCGGAGGAGGACGACATCCCAAATTGGGATGGCGCCTACCGCGCGATGGGCGACGGGTACAAGTACCCCGACCCGGACACGGACCCCAACTGTTTCGCTGGGCCTCTCTCCGGGTTCGTGCCCATCGTGAAGGTGGGCGGCATCGAGCAGATCGAACGTGCGTTCGGCGCGGATTCCGGCGGCGATTACGAGATCGACTACGTGACCGGGACCATCACGTTCTACCAGGCACCGGCCGACGGCGCCGCCATCACGGCCACCTACTACTACGTCCCGGAGGATGGGTGCGCGTGCGTAGTGGTGGTTCCGGCGCCGGGCCGGAAGGCCATCATCGACCGTGTGGAGGTCCAAGCGTCGGACGACGTGGAGCTCGCGGATACCATCACGATGAACGTCTACGCTGGCGCCGCGCCCCCGAACGGCCAGCCCATCCGCCGCCCGACCTACGTCAAGACGATGTGGGATCTCATCAATTGGGCGCATGGAAGCTACCCGCAGATCGAGCCCCATGGGGGCGCTGCCCCCCGTGGGATGGGGGCGCTCAAGGTCAACATCCATCGGGTCGAGTACATGTCCTCCATCCCGCTCCTGTCATCTCAGCTCATGTACATGCGCGTCTATCTGGTGGATGGTATCGAGTTCCCCGGGACGTGGGCGGCCATCGTCATCTACGGGATCGATGAGGTGGAGGCGTAGGACTGATGGCTGCCTTCGATGAGCGCCGCCGCGAGATGCACGCCGCCGGGGACGGACTCGGTGGTGGGACCCCCGTTCGGTTCCGCGATCTGGCGCCCCTTGAGCGGGACCTCATCTGCAACGGCTGCGGCCCGAAGGGCGGGAAGGTTCCGGTGCCGGAGTTCATGTTCACGGCGAGCTGTGACCACCACGACTTCAACTATTGGATCGGGCACACGGAGCGCGACCGCGAGAAGGCGGACTGGCAGTTTTACCTGGCTCTCCGAGAGGACGCGAAGCGTGCCCCATGGTATTCGCGTTGGTGGCATCGCATGATGGCCTGGACCTACTATCTGGCCGTGCGGGCATTCGGGGAATCATCCTTCCACTATGGGCCGAGGCCGAGGACCAGGGAGGACCTGGACCGTGAGCTGAAGGACCTCCTCTGACTGGAACGCAGCTCGGCAAACTGGTAGTATCGAGCTATTCCAGCGACGCGAAACGGCGGGCCTAAGACTCCGCTGGCGCAGAGGGTGGAATGGACAAATCGACCTCGCCGGATAGGGGCGGCATTTGGCCCGTACCCTACGCGGCGCAAGAGCGGATGCTCATCCGCACCCAGGCCAAGTACGACCGGCGGAGCATCCCCCGCATTTGGTTCTGGCCGCTCCTACTCCCCGAAGACGCCCCGGAACCGGGCAGTTCAGGAGGGGAAGCCCCGCACGAGGTTTACTGGAACACCCCGCTCGTCACCCGACGCTATCGTGAACCCCTCGGTGTCCATCTCTACGTCGATCCTACGGCCGAAACCAAGGGTCGAAAGAAGGGCAACACCGGCACTGAAGGGCTGGTTAGCCTCGGGTGGAGCAGGGCCGAGGCGCGTCGGGTCGGCGCACTCCTTCGTGAGACGGACGACGAAGAGTTCACTCTGGAGGACCCCGACCTGACGCACATCTACATCCCACGTCCCGGTGACGTGTTCAGTTACAGGAGCGTCTACTACTCCATCCTCCAGATGGGGCCGCCAGATGATCTCGGGCCGACCGACATCCCGGCCGTCTGGAAGGGCACCGCGGCGGCCGTTCGCGAGGACTCGACGGACCCAGGCATGGCCCAGCTACCGAAGCCGCCATCCCTGGCTCCCCCCAAACCGGAAGGGGGTGTGCCGTGGCGCGGGGCCGTGTGAGAGTCGTGGGTCGTACCAGGGTCGGAGACAAGGTGTTTAAGGTCCGCAAGGTGTCGAACCTGGTCTCCCTGGTGAAGTCCTCGATGGAGGCCACGGCGCATCAGAACCGTGTGCTGGCCGAGGAGACGCGCGAGCTCATCATCGACCGGCTCATGGCGGCCTTGCCCCAGGCCCCGGCGAGGGACCAGGTGGACCGGCCAGAGCGCCTACGTCGGCCAGACATCTCCACGGTGAACCGCGCGCCGTTCTCGTCGAACGAGCACCCACCGCTGGCGGAGAGCACCGTGCGGCGCAAGGCGCGCTTGGGTTTGGACGGCCGGAAGCTCATCGAGACGGGCGAACTCATCGGGTCCATCGAGATATTCCGCGGTGTCGAGAAGGGCCAGCCCTACTACATGGTGCGCTTGGAACCCAGACAGCACCGCGGGTCGAAGAGTCCGAACGCGGAGGAACACGGCCGTGGACCCACGGCCATCTCGCTCAATCGGTTGATGCGGATGCACGAGTTTGGGACCTCGCGGATGCCCGCAAGGCCGACGTGGCGGCCGGTGTCGCGCGAGATCATCGACTACTGGCTCGGTCTCCCGCACCGGGAGACGATCAAGGCGGCGGCGCTCCGAGCGTTGCTGAGGGGTATCGTGTAGGTGTACGCTCCTTGGTACCACGGGCTCCAGCGGTTTTTCCAGCGTGCGAGGCACGCGGGCGCTTCCATCCCCGTCGTGTTCGCCGCTCCGGACCGCGCGCACGAGGAGTACCACCGGGTCATGAAGCGCCGCCTCCAGGGTAAGGGCCGCCCAAGCACCCCGCAGCAGCTCAGCGACCGCGCGCCGCACGCCCCTTTCATCTCCATCTGGATGCCGTCGCCCAAGTTCAACCCGGACCTCTACAACCCCAGTCAGGTCGTTGTGGGGAAGGACATTCAGAAGGGCACCGCCCAGGTTATGCGGTGGCCGCGCCCGATGCGATCCACCGTCCAGGCCGATCTTTGGGCGTCTGTGGAGGGCGGCGAGATCATCGCGCAGAACATCGAAGGGCAGATCGAGCTCCAGTTCGCCGCGGACAAGGCGTTCCTCCCGGTGGACTGGTCGAACCCGAGATGGTACCGGCCGCCCTTCAACGTGTTGGAACACGCGAAGGTCCTCGGGCCTACGCGCATCACGCTGGTCAACCAGGGCTGGGACGACAACTCGGAACTGGAGCCCGGCGATGGGGAGAAGGTGGTACGTCGCACCTGGAGTGGGGAAGTGCTAGGGTATATCCCGTACCCGCCCCAGGAGGCGAGGTTGGTTCGCACCGTGCGGTTCGCGCTGTACGATGCTACGGACGAGGACAACCCGGAGCTGCTCGCTGAACAGGTGAGCGGATCGGAGGACTAGCGGATGGTAGCACCAGGCATCAATATCAGGGTGTTCGATCAGGCCGTCTACGCTCCCCAGATCAGCACGGCGATCATGGGGTGCGTTGGCCCGGCCACCAAAGGTCCGGTGAACGAGATGAACTGGTTCCCGGACGAAGGCAACTTCGTCAACTACTACGGCCGCCCGAAGGACAGGATGTACGCGCAACGCGCCGCCATCCGGTACTTCCTCGGAGGCTCCCAGCTCGGCTTCGTACGCGTCGCTGGTGACAACCTCGCGAGCGCGGAGGCGGAGCTGCTCCAGGATAATGGCCTCGCGCACTCGAAGCTCGTCGCGTCGAGCCCCGGTACCTGGGCGAACGACGACCTGAAGTACTCGATCCTCCACAACGGCACCGAGTCCTACAACATCCTGGTGTACTTCCAGGACCAGCTCGTCGAGTCTCATCTCGCACAGGACAACGGGATCGTGGTGACGACGCTGCGGAACAACTCGACCCGCATCACCATCGAGCTGGCGAGCGGGATCGGCGCGGCCTTCCCCGCGGAGACGCTCGACCCGATCACCGGCGAGGTCCTCCGCGTAGGGTTCTCCGGCGGCGACGACGGCGCGTTCGCCAAGACGGACAGCGCGTCCTCCTCGACCTCCGGGGCCACTGGCAGGCGGTTCTACGGAAAGATGGATTCCAACGCGGCGAATCGCGTCTGGGAGAACCTCCTCACCATCGACGGGACCCTCTCCGGGCTGGCCGAGGTCCGCGGCTCCGTCGGCATGGCCGTGGTGCCCGGCACCTTCACCATCCGGTGCGAGACGGGCGCGGCCACCTACACCGAGCTCTCCGACTCCGGTGACCTCTCGTACGGCCCCGGTGGCGCGGGCGTCGGCATCCTCGAACCGTCCGCGGGGGCGCACGTCGGGTTCATCGACTACCGCACGGGGAACTGGGGAGTGCTCCTCTCCGCGGCCACCCTCTTCGGCGGCGGCTCCATCGACGCCATTTGGGTGCGCGGTGCCCAGGAGAGCGTCGGCACGACGGCCGCGGGTCAAGGTGCCTATGCCGGGAACCTGAGCCAAGTCTCGCTCGCCCCAGGATTCTTCAACGCGAACAAGGTGGTCATCACCGTCCCGATGGAGCACGTCATCGGCAAGGTGCCCACGGCGGTAGCGGGCGCGGCCTCCGCCAACCCCGACCTCACCACCCTGGGCGGCTGGATCGTTCCCGGCACGGTGGTGCTCACCCCGACCCACCCCACGGACCCCGTTCCCCCGCCGGTCTACGACGACGGGTTCGGCGGTTGGCGCACCGGCCCGGACGGGACGGGTGTGCCCGTCACCGGGACCATCGACTACCGCACCGGCCAGTGGGCCGTCACCACCTGGGACCCCGTGGGCGGCGTCAGCTTCCCGGCGCTCACCGGAGCCGACCTCACGGCGGAGTACGATATCCAGGTCATTGACATGGGCGGCGGCGCGGTCGCCGGTGAGAACGGGGTGGCCTCCATCGACGAGGTGGTGCAGCCCTCGGATGCTGGCGGCGACGCCAACGCGACCGACACCGACCCCGGCGCGCAGCGCCTCATCGGCCCGATCTCCCCCGGCTCCGCGGTCCTTGTGATCTCGGACGTGGGCGGCTCCCCCGAAACCTACTACGACGATGGTGTGGGCGGTTGGCTCGATCGGCCGAGAGGCGACCCCAGGGCCGCCGCGGCGGCTGGCGGTGCCATCGACTACACCACCGGGGCCTGGTCGATCACGGCCTCCGGGGCGATCACGGCGGCGGCCACCATCAAGGTCACGTCCACGACCACCCCGTGGGACAAGGCCCGCCGCGCTCTCCGCGGCACCGGCCCGCTGTTCCGCGCGGACACGACGCCGGACACGGCCGGGATGAACCTCGACGCACCGGCCGCGGCGAACGACTACAACGGGACGTGTTGGCTCGACCACACCATAGGAGCCTTCGCCTTCGAGCTCGATCTCGTGGAGTCCGGCGACCGGCAGTTCGACGTGGCGGACAACCTCGCCATCGAAGCCGTGTACCTCCCTGCGGACATCCTCGGGTGGGGCGACGGCATCGAGGTGGTGTTCACCGGCGAGCTCTCCCACGCGCCCTACAGGCGCGCCGAGGACGGCATCGTCGGGTTCCAGGGAGCCCAGGCGGCGAACGCCGGTGCGGGCGATCCCCAGGTGACGTTCGCGGACCTCGGGGCTTCGGCGGATGCCGACTTCTGGAGCCAGAACGTCGCGCTCTCGACGGACCCCGAGAACTCCCTCGACTTCCGCGACGGCGGGGCGTCCATCAAGTGGACCTCGGCCCCGCTCCCCGACGAGGCGGTGTTCGTGGCGGCCTCCCAGGTGGTCCTCCACCTGACGGCGCGCTACCCCGGCGACATCGGGAACGAGAGGAGCACGGTGGCAGAGGGCTTCCGGGCCGAGATCGATGAGGACCCGTCCCTTGCCGGTACCCTACGTCTCCGGGTCCTCTTCGACACCGGGACGGAGGAGTCCTTCGGGCAGGCCACCGACCTCGACGAGCTCATCGCGAAGGTGAACGACGAGCTCAACGGGAGCGACCTCGTGCGGGCCGAGGCGACGGGCTACACCGGCGCGCTCACCCCGGCCGTGCTCGGGGGCAGCTCCCAGGTCCTCGCCATGGGCGGCGCGTTCACCATCGCGGACATCGTGGGCACGAAGGTCGGCCAGGTGACGACCGGAATGCAGATGTTCCGCAACGAGGACGTGGTGCCACTCAACTGGATCATGTGCCCCGGCCAGTGGCACCGTCAGGTGATCCAGGGGATGCAGCAGCTCTGCGAGCGCCCCGGCCGCCGGGCGATGGGCATCATCCCGATCCCCGACGCGACGGAACCCTCGGACCACGACGACTTCTACAACGGCAACTTCAACTCCGCCTCCGTCGGCGGGATCGCGCGCCCCACGGTCCTCGTGCCGTACCCGCCGCTCTCGGCCATCGACACGCCGTACCTCGCGTCGATCATGCCGTGGCTGGAGAACTACGACCAGTACACCGCCCAGAACACCTGGGAGCCGCCCGACGGCGAGATGGCGAGGCTCCTCTCCCTCACGCCCGAGGCGTGGTTCCCCATCGCCGGGTTCCGGCGCGGGCGGGTGTCGGCCACGGCGGTTCGCTACAGCGTCTCCAGGGAGGACCGGGACTTCCTCCAGGGCCTTGTGGGAACGACGGTTCACATCTGCAACCCCATCGTCCGCAAGGAAGGCCGCGGGCTCGTGCTCTACGGACAGCAGACGGCGAAGCGCACCCCGAGCGCGACGGACCGCATCAACGTGATGTGGACCGTCAACGTCATCATGAACCTGCTCGACGCCGCGAGTCAGGAGTTCCCGTTCGAGATCAACGACGCCATCCTGTGGCGCGAGATCGCGACGACCCTGAACGACATCTTGAAGCCGCTCATTTCGCAGCGCGGGCTGACCGACGCCTACATCGTCGTGGACGCTTCGACGACCACCCCGACGGATGTGGATCAGCTCACCGTCAACGCCAAGCTCTTCATCAAGCCGGTGAGGGCGGCGGAGTTCATCAACTACGACCTGATTCTGACGCCCACGGGCGCGGACTTCGCGGAGGTGCTCGCGGCGGGCAGCTAGGCGCTGCCCTCCGCCAACCCCAGATAGGAGGTAGGTAGGATGCCGATTTCCGGTTACAGGTACGCTGGGGATCACCTCGCGCAAGCCCAGGGCGCGTGGGATGTCCAGCACCAGAACATGGGGATGCTCGAACTCAACGTGGATCGGCTCGTGCCGGGCGCGAAGGGTGCGTTCATCCTCGCCCTGAAGGAGTTCACGGTGCCCGGCCGCGCGGTTGGGAAGGCGACCTTGGAGTACCTCAACGGCCGCGTCCACTACGCGACCGCTCCCGAGGCCCTGGGAGAGCTCAGCGTGACCTTCCGCGACTTCCCCCACACGAACGTCCGCGGGTTCTTCCAACGGTGGTTCTCCCTGGTCTACGACGAGGGCACCGGGCTCATGCTCCCCATGGGGGCCGTCAAGACCACGGGCTCGCTCGTGCTGTTCCAGACGCACGGCACGGCCGAGCGGGAGTGGGACCTGGAGGGCATCTGGCCCACGAAGCTCCCCGATATCCAAGTGACCTACGGTAGCGGCGAGGTCATGGAGATGTCGGTGACGCTTTCGGTGGATCGGTGCATTCCGAAGTCCAGCGTCTTCAACCAAGCAGCGCCCAGGGGCGCGTAGACCAGAGAGAGGTGATTGATGGCGGGTGAGGCGGACACCCCCAGGGAACGCACGACTCCCATCGCGGCGGAGGCCCTGAAGGCCATGCGGACCCCCAGGCAGACTCCATCGCAGGCAGCGGAAGGTGAGGGGCTGTGGACGCCCCCGCCCGGCACCGAAATGGCGGGCGGGGGTCCTCCCCACCTCGGGGGCGCTCCCCTCAACGCACCGCCGGGAGAACTCGGCATTCCCAACCCTATGCAGCCGCCCCAGAGCTCCGGCAAGGGCCGCGGGGCGGCCCAGGCCACCTCCGGCAACACGGTGGCCCGGGACCCGCTGGCGAGGCCCTACGACCTCCCCAGCGGCGGCGTGTGCTACGGGCAGTACGGGCACCACAAGACGATCCTCATGGTGCCTACGCGCGGAGCCCAGGAGAACGTCATGGCCGGGGCGGCGGACAGCCCCGAGGCTAGCGTCGCTATGCTCCGCAAGATCATGCGCGACTGCGTGGACACTGGGCCGATCCCCTACGAGGAGCTGGTCCTCTTCGACTGGGTGGCCCTGGTCCTCAACTGGCTCTCGTACTGTAACGGCTCGGACATCATCGGCCTCCGCCCGAAGCACGGGAAGTGCAAGCCCTTCCTGGTGACGTTCCCGATGGCGGAGCTCCCGTGTAGGGTTCTCCGCTTCGCCGGGGAGGCTGAGGACGTGAACTGGCCGCCTGTCCCGGAGGACGAGGAGGCGGCCGATGTGGAGGCCATCCTCCGTGAGATGGAGCGCGAGGAGGATGCCGCCAAGGGCGTCGAGGAGTTCAGGCTCTCCCCGTCGCAGATGGAGGAACCGTTCGAGACGGACCCCCTCCCCATCACCAACGAGGTCATCACCTGGAGGCTCCCGCGGGTGGCCGACGTGGAGACGGCCGAGGACTTCGCGGCGCGCCTCGGAGACGCGAACACCGACGAGGGGAATCCGATGCACTCGTTCCTCTTGGCGCTACAGATCGTCGCCATCAACGGGCGGCGGGTGAGCCGCCTGGAGGCGATGCGGTGGGTCCAGGGCTCCGCGACGCAAACCCTTTCCGGCTTCCGCGACCACACTGGCTTGCGGAGCTGGGGCTACGACACGAGGCCGCGCTTCCGGTGTCCTTGCGGGGCTTCGTTCAAGGTGAGGTTGCCCCTTGATGGGGCTATGTTTCGCCGTAGACCTCCTCGTTCCAAAAGGAGCTGACGGCCGCTCCCGAATCGAGGTCCTCTACGAAGAGAGGTGGCGTCTCGTTTCGAAAGTCGGCATCTCCCCGGAGGAGTGGGGCCGCCTGACGAAGTGGCAGCGGCAGGATCTCCTGTACCGCCACCATCGGGACCTGCAAGAGCAGTTGAAGTTGATCGCCGGAGGCCAGGACAGCAAGGGCAAGTTGGCCGGGCTTGTTCAGGTGTTGGTTTCTAGGTTCCTTGGGGTGTAGGAAATGGCCGACATCACGCAAGAGTTCGCGTTCATCTTCTCCGCCGAGGACCTCGCCACCCCGAACATCGAGCGCGCCCAGGCCGTGCTCGATGACGCCGTACCCGTTATGCAGGAGCACATTGGAGACATCGCCGGGACCGTCGAGGAGGTGACGGCCCAGGCCGGGGAAGCCGCCGCCTCCGCGGCGACCTCGACCACCACGGCGATGCTCGACGTTCAGGATTATCTGGATAGCTTCGGAGACGACGTGGGGATGCTCGACGAGGTGTTCGAGGAACCCGACGCCACGCCGTTCATGGATCACCTTCAGTCGCTCGGGGAGGCCGCCCTCGGCTTCAAGGATGACGTGGAGGCCGCCGCATTGGAGGACCTCCTCGGCGAAGTCGAGATGCCGGAGGTCGAGGTACCGGAGGAACCGGCCGAGAACCTCACGGCGATGGTCGAGGCCCTACGCGATCTCATCAAGGCGACCCCGCTCCTCGGTTCCGCATTCGATGGGTTCTCCAAGTTCGATTCCGTGCTCGGCACCATGCCGGACAAGATGGCGAGCTTCCGCGACACGGTGTTCGAGGCGGCGAAGGGGATGATCGGGCTCAACCGTGAGGGCGGCGGCCCGCTCGGAGCCCTACAGCACAACCTCATGGCCGTGAAGAACATCGGTGCGGACTTCGGCAAGGCCATCACGCAGATCGCGGAGGAGGAGTTCCCCAACACCATCAAGGTGGCGCAGTCCGCGTTCTCCATCCTCAGCAAGGGATTCAGCTCCGTCACGAAGGGGGCGGATCTTCTGAAGGCCGGTGTAGGGAAAGCGAGCGCCACCTTCGATTCCTTGGCCCGCTCCCTGGAGAACTCGAACTTCATGGGCGCGAAGTTCGGGGCTGGGTTGATGAAGGGCCTGGGCGCGTCCTTTGGGAAGGGTGGCTTGACGGCGTTCCTCTTGGGACCCATCGGCCCGCTCCTCACGCTTCTTCAGCCGCTCATCGACATCTTCACGCGGACGCTACAACCGGCGTTCGAGATCATGGGCGGCGTCTTGGAGAACGTGTTCGCCCCCATCGCTTCGCAGCTCTCTACGATCTTCGACAACATGGCCCCGGTGATCGAGCGCATCATGTTTCCCCTCGTCGAGATGATCGAGGAGGTGGTGATGCTTGTGGCCGATCCGTTACAGGACGCCCTGGAGGGCGCTGGCGGAATCCTTGGTCCGATCATAGACGCCATCGGGAGTATGGTGCCGCTCGTGCAGAAGGTGTTTGCCACCCTATTGCCCATCGTCGAGAAGATCCTCCCTATCGTGATGGACCTGGTGGAGACGCTCCTCCCCATCGTGATGCAGCTCGTAGAGATTTTCGTGGACCTGTTCCTAACGCGGGTGGAAGTGTTCGCGGACATCATCCAGGAGATCATGCCGGACCTGGTGGGGCTCCTGGGCGAGCTCCTCCCGATCCTGATGCCGCTGGTGAAGGCGTTCGCGGAGATCAACAAGGCGATCATCAAGGCGCTCGCGCCCTTCATCAAGATCGTCCTGAAGATCGCCATTGGCCTACTGCGTGCGGTGCTGCCCATCCTGAAGCCGATCATCGAGGCTATCGTGTGGCTGGCCGACAAGGTGACGTTGTTCTTTGAGGCCCTGGAGATCGGTGGGAAGAAGCTGTACGAGACGTTTGTGAAGCCGTTCGAATCGGCCTACGACATGGTTATTGGGCTGTTTACTGGCATCTGGGAGTCTTTCAAGAGCATCTTCTCCCCGAACCCCGGCCTCATCGTGAAGACGCTGAACAAGCTCATAGACTGGATCGACGGCGCGGTGGATGGGGTCATCAACTTCTTCGTGAGCATCATCCCGAACGCGATTGCTGGGTTCTTCGATTGGATCGTTCGGAAGGGCCAGGACTTCCTCCTGTGGATCGCTGGCATTGGCGAGGCGATCTACAACTTCTTGGGCCTCGACAGTATTGGGGAGGCCGCCGAGGGCATCGTCAACACCATCCTCAGCGCGCTACAGGCTCCCATCGAAGCGATGAAGGGGCTCATCAACTACTGGGTCATCGACCTCGCGAACGACATCCTGGAATGGGACCCGCCGGTGATTCCGGGCGGCACCATCAGCAACATCCTCTGGGGCGCAGAGTACCATATCCCGGAGCTGGCGGCTGGTGGTGTCGTCACCGATGAGACTACCGCGGCCATCGCGGAGGCGGGCGTACCCGAGGCCGTGGTCCCGCTCACGGCGGAGGCCGTGCGGACGTTCGTGTCTCCGGTGATGGACCGCATGTCCCTGGAGGGGGTGGACGAGCTCGTAGCGACCGCGAACCGCATTCTGGAGGTCCTCCAGAACCCGCTTCGTGTCCTGGACGCAACGCCGCCCAAGCCGGATGGCGGGACGGACCGCTACGCTGACCTGAACGACGCCGTGGGCGCTGGAGGCTTCGTATGGTAGACGACGCGGCAAGACGGGAGGAGACTCAGCCCTGGCAATCCCCGCACGTTGCGCGCCTCGCGCCGAACGCGACGTGGAGCAATACGACGATGTGCGCGCTGGTCCTGGAGTACGCTCCGGTGCCGGGCGACTCGCGCCTCGTGTTCGACGCCTTCCCGTTCCACGAGAACATGGAGGAGTCCTACTCGTTGGCGGCGTACCAGGAGCACGGCGGCAACGTCGCACCACAACCGACGCATGTGAACTACAAGGGTGGGAGCTGGGGCGACATCAACCTCGTCCTGAAGTTCCGCACTGGCATCAAGACGGGTGATGGCGGCCGGATGTCAGACCCGAATGCCATGTGGCCCTACACCTTGAACGAGGCACTCATCGCGATGGAGCGCAAGGTGAACTGGTGCATGGCGCTCGGGTTCCGCCTGGAGCGGCCGGACGCATGGCAGCAGTTCAGGACGCTCAACATCCCGACGGCAGCAACCAGCAGGGGTATGAGGCGTAGGTGGCAGAACGCGAAGCGGCGTGACCCCCCGATGGTGCTCCTCGTGATCGGCTCGTGGAAGATCATCCGCGGGTACATCACCAACATCGCGGTGACGTGGGAGCCGCCGTGGCACCCGATATCAGGCCGTCCCTACGGGGCCACAGTCAGGCTTCAGATGAAGCCGCTTCTCAGGAGGGTGCCGAACTGGGAATACATCCGTTACCACGGCAACAACGCCGGTGCGGACTCTAAGTACCTGGCTAGCTTGGAGGCGTCCGAGCAGGGTAGCATTGGGAAGGGTCCGTCAACCCGTGCGATGGAGCGGCGCATCGCGAATGAGAGGTTCAACACCATCAACACGCGCACCGCTTCCCGTCTCCTGGGGAGAGTTCGGTGATGGCACGGTTCGAGCTGGACCTACCGTTCACATCGCGCTTGAAGGCCACGCGCCTCTTCGTGAAGGGCGGCAAGAGCTTCTTTGGCGTCTGGGACAACATGAGCATCCAGATGGACGGAGATGAGGAGGAGTACGTCGTCCAGGAGGGGGAGGAAGGGCAACTCGAACTCTTCGCGCGCCGTGCTTACGGTGAGGGGAACCACGCCCTCTGGTGGGTGATCGCCAACGCGAACCAAATCTACTTCCCGCTGGAACAGGTGGTGCCGGGTCTGCGCCTGAAGGTCCCGAAGCCGGTACATGTGTCGGCCGCTCTGCTCCGCGCTGCGAAGCGCGGCGAGGTGACGTAAATGCCAGAAGCCGACACCAGCCTGCAAGTATCGTTCGAGCTGAAGACCGAGGAGGTGGCAGACGACATCACGCAGCACTTGAACGCGTACACTTGGATCGAAAGTGCGTTGCGCGGCGGGTGGTACTGGATGATCGAGTTCAGTGCTGACAACTGGGCGGAGTGGAAGGACTTTCTGGTCGGCCGCGACGAGGAGCCCGTTCGTTACATGCGGCTCCGACTCAGCGGCGCGAACTACGACGCGCCTGAGGAATGGCGGAGGGTCTACTTCGACAACTCTAGGATGGGCTTCGACGGAAATGGTATGTCGGCCAGGGTGTACGGTGGTGACAAGCGGTTGGAGATGCTCCAGAGAGCCAGGACTCGGGCGTGGCCCGCAACGTCTATCTCCAGTGTCTTACGGCGCATCGCCGTGGAGTACGGGCTTCAACACGACATCACTGGTACCGCTAGGACGCGCGACCGTTGGCAGCTCCGGCAGTCCGACTGGGACTATGCGCGCTATCTTGCGGCGGAGTCGGCTGCCGAGTCCGGCCGTGCGGACACCTACCTTTGGCTCGACGACGATGTTCTCCGGTACGGGCCTCCGAACCTCGGAGCGTCGTCGGTGCGCCAGTACCGGCTGAGCATCGGAGACTCCAGACTGGACCGGATGTTGCTCTCGTACAACGGCCGATCTATCGACCGCGGCGGCGGTGCGACCTTGACTGGTGTTGGGTTCGATCTTGACGCCGGTTCCCCTGCCGTGTTCGAGATGGGAGCCCAGGCCGCCAGCTCGCAACCAGCTCTCGGGAGCCGCTTGGCGCGCGACCCGGACGATGGCCTCCGCGTTATTCCTACCACCTCTGAGTCCGAGGCCGGTGTTGAGGAGCGCGTCCGCGCGGCGTGGGGAGCGCATGGTCCGAGGTACTTCTCTCTGCGCTTGGACAGCATATGCGACACCACGTTGCATCCAGGCGATATGATTGAGGTCCAGGGGGTTAGTACGCCGGACCAAGACATCGGCGTGTTCGGCCGCTACGTGGTTCTGGAAGTGGTGCACAACGGCTTTCAGGGCGGGTGCAAGACGACGGCCTTGTGCTTCCGTCGTGAGTCGTTCTTTGGCGTGGCGGAGCCGACGGGTTCGAGTGTGTCTAGGGGGCAGACCTCGGACCAGCATTCCGTGGGCGGCCGGAACCGCCCGAGGACGACCTTGGTGGCGGAGGAGATAGATTGATGGAGGCGGCGACGCAAGACCACGCGCCCGCGACGTGGACCGGCCCATGGCCTGGTGTCGTCGTTGATGACAAGGACCCTGACACCGGGGGCCGTCTCCGCATCCGTGTGCCGAGCGTTTACGGAGCGCAGGACGAGGGCGAGAAGATCGAGGACGACCAGCTCCCGTGGGCTAGGCCGGGCGCGCTCTGCACCGGGAACAAGTCCGGCATAATCGCCGTGCCGGAGATTGGCGCGGAGGTCTGGGTGATGTTCCGCGACGGCGACGGCGAGCGGCCGGTGTGGTTCGGTGGGTGGTTCTCCCAGGCGAAGATCCCTGACGAGTTCAAGAGCTCCTACGCGCAAGGCCCCAAGACGTGGCTTATGCGGACTCCGAACGGGCACGTCATCGAGATGCGTTTCAAGCCTGGCGAGGAGAAGATTCTGGCCGTTACGGAGGGTGGCTACGAGTTCCTCCTTGACGACGTGGAGAAGAAGGCGCGCGTCACGACGCCGGGCAACCGTGAGATGGTGCTCGACGACACCGTTCAGCAGGCGCGCATGAAGGACGCAACGCAGTCCGTGGTCATCGACACCGCGGCCCAGGCCATCAACGTCACCACGCCGGGCCAGGCGAACGTGACGGCCGGAGGGGCGGCCACCGTGGTCGCTCAGGGCGTTACCCTACAGAGTACGGGCGTGGCCCCGAGCGTGTCCACCGGCGGAGGCGTCTCGATCAAGAACTTCCTCGGGGCTGCCACTTGGACGTTCGCGCTCGCGTTCTCGATGTTGGTAGGCACGGCGTTCACGTTGACGGTGGGCGGTGTTCTGACGCTCACCGGAGCGTCGCTCATCATCGCGACCGCTGGCGGCGCTGGTAGTCTAGCCCTTGGGTCCATCGCTGCGGCGAAGCAACGCCTTGCGACGGAGGCGTTCCTGACCAAGTACAACGGCCACACGCATCTTTACAGCCCAGGTCCAGGTGTGCCGACACCGACCGCGGGGCCGTTGCCGGTGGCCGATTTGAGCCCGTCCTCTACGGATGTGACTCAGGAGGTGGTGGCAAGCTGATGGCAGACCCGATCCCCCCGGAGCTGACGACTGGGTACGAATCGCAGCGACTCGCGCCTCCCCAGGTGGACCGTAGGGTGTTTGCCAAAACGCGCGGACTTCACCGCGGGGCCGGGTACCCGTTCGGCGCTACACCCCAGAGCGTCCTGGGGCCGGTTCAGGACGACGTTGCGATTATTGCTACGTCGCTCGTCAACATCCTTTCCACGCCGAAGCGGTCGATACCTTACGACCCGGACATCGGAAGCGAGCTGCCGTACCTTCTGTTCGAGCCGCTGGACGACATCACCATTCAGCAGATCGGTTACTACGCGCGCCAGGACCTCGCGGACCAGGAGCCTCGCGCCGAGGTGGTTGCCGTCAACGTGGACTGGGACCCTGACGTGAACCCGTACGCCGTGTACGTGTCAGTCGGTTTCTCCGTGTACGGTGATCCCGAGCGGAGGGTGTACAATGCGGCGGCCGACTTCCCGAAGATGAACCTGTGAGGGTATGATGGGCACCGCAATCGAGATCGACTACACCGCCAGGACCTTCGACGTGTGCGCCCGTCGGGCTAGGGAGCTTGTGCGTCGGCGCGTTGGCGACGGCCGCTACAACGCCCTTCTCGCCACCGACATCGCTGGTGCCATCCTCGATGTGCTCGCGTGGTTCCACGCGCAGAACGCTTTCTACTACGACCGCAAGATGATCAACTCGCTCCTTGCGTTGGCTGACACGCGGGAGGCGATGGTCCTCCTATGCCGCGCCCAGGGCTACCGCATGAAGCCTGCCTCGTCGGCGTCTGTTGCAGTGCGCTGCACGCCCGTACCGGTTCAGGGTGGGGCCATCACCCTACGCTCCGGCCTGAAGGTCCAGGTGGGCGACCTGACGTTCGAGCTCCTGGAGGACACGCAGATCCCGGCTGGTGCTCCGGTTTGGCCGGATGGCACTACCGACGATCTCATCGTGTTTACCGAGGGCGTCACCAAGGAAGTCCGCCACGTTAGCACCGGGGAGAAGTGGCAGAAGTTCCCCCTGGAGCATCCGAACACCATCGAGGGCTCCGTGACGGTGGAGGTGGCGGCTGAGCTGTGGGAGGAGGTGCCGTCCCTCGTGTTCTCCGAAGGCGACCGGCGCGGGCGGGATACCTTCGTTGGAGACGGGACGGACAACCAGGAGTTCACTCTCAGCCTTCTACACGCCGTCATCGACCCGGACGACGAGGATGGCATCCTCTTGCTCGTGCAGCCATCCGGCCAACCTTCTTCCGCCGCGGTGACGTGGCGACAGGCACCCCTCGCGTCCGGCCTGACCGGCGCCCCCCTGGAATACGATGTGGTCCAGGAGGTGGACGGAACCACGAAGATCCGGTTCGGTACCGTCGCGGACGGGGCGGCCCCGGCGGCCGGGGATGTGATCGACGTTCACTATCTCATCGTCGGCGCGCAGAAGCGGTACCAGCTCACCTACGACCAGGACGACACGGCCATCGTTCTCTTCGGTGACGGGATCTTTGGACTGATTCCTCCGGCCGGTTCGGAGATCGTGTTCCGGTACCGTGTCGGTGGAGGTGTCCGCGGGAACGTGGACATTGGGGCGATTGACACGACGGTCCAGGGCTTCCTCCCGAGTGGCGCTCGGGCGTCCGTCCGCCTCTACAACCTAGAAACCGGGAGCGGCGGCAATCCGCCGGAGTCGGTGGATCATGCCCGGTACTTCGCCCCCAAGTTCGCCGTATCTGGCGACCGTGCGGTTCGCCGTTTGGACTTTACCACCCACGCCGCTACCTACTTTGACCAGGTGTACGGCGCGCTCGCCCACGCCTCGGCGTACCTGAAGCAGACGGTGCCGGAGCTGAACACCGTTGAGATCGCGACGTGGGGTAGGGACTCCGAGGGGAACCTCACCACCTCGAACACGCCGCTCAAGTACGCCGTGAAGAAGTACCTTGACTCCAAGCGCACCATCTGCACGAACGTGGAGGTCGTAGACGGCCAGGTCGTCGTCATGGACATCGACGCCTCGGTGATTCTGGAGACGGGCGCGGCGCGCCAGACGGTGTGGGCGGCCATTCGGCAGTCCATCGAGAAGTTCTTCTCCAGCGCCTTCGTGCTCCCCGGCGTGGACTTGAGCGTGAGCCGCCTTTACAACGCGATCCAAGAGACGGGTGGCGTCGAGAGCGCAGAGATCATCAAGGTGACGGGCGCTTCGCGCATCTCCCAGGAGATCGGCACCGGCGATGGGTTCGCCGTCTTGTTCTCCGGGAACCTGGTGCTACAGGAAGGCACGGCCCTCGTCCCGCAGTCCGTCATCATCGCTGACGCCGACGGCGGTCAACAGGCCGTTGACGATGGGGAAGGTGCGTTCACCGGCGACAACGACAACAGCATCTCGCCTGGTTCCACCGGGAATGCGGTGGACATGAGCACTGGGGTGTTCTCCCTACAGTTCGCGGACCCGCCGCCCATCGGGAGCCGCGTGTACGCTACGGCCAGGGCCGAGGTGTACTTCGCGCGCGAGGAAGACCTCGGGGGGAGCGACGGGAACGTCGGCCGGTTGGACGGCGCGACGGACTACTACCCCATCGTCCAACGCCGCCCCCAGGGTGTGTGGAGCGGCGACCAGGTGCGTGTGGTGGACTCCTTCCAGATTGGCTCCACGCAGCAGATGGCCGGGCGGCTGGCCGCGGGTGTCCTCCAGAACACCTTGACCATCCAGGACAGCGGCGGGCAAGTCGTGTCGGACAACGGAACCGGCGCGCTCGTACAGACTTCTCCTCCCGTTGGGGTGGTGGGGTCCGTCAACTACCAGACTGGCGACGTGGCGTTCACTTGGAACGCGCTCCCTACCACCGTCATCCGTGCGTTGTGGCAAACGGAGACGGTGGAGGTGTACATCCCGGACGAGTTCTCCCCCTTCGACGAGGGCCGGGTGTTCCTGTGGGGCGGCTTCGACGCTGACGGCCTCCAGCCCGGCGGAGTACTCTTCGCCTACGATGACGGCGAGGAGGCGATCTATGGGAACGTGGACATCACCAAGACGTACGCGATCCGGTACGAGGACGGGAAGATCGAGTTCACCTGGTCCGTTGCCCCGGCTCCAGGACCGGGCGCTGGGGGGTCCTACGTCGCGACGCTCTCCCCGGTGCCGGACGGCGTGACCAGGCAGTTCGCGTTCACCACTGGCCAGGACTTCTCCCGAGGAGGGCTCGACGGCGAGGGACGCCTTCGGCTCCAACTGACGGACCTCGCAACGCCGGGCGTCGCGTTCGAGGACGCCTATGACAACTGGAACGGCGACATCAACGGTGAGAGTCTCGACCCGGAGGGAACGAACGTCATCGCGTACGGCGGTGGCAGTGGGACTATCACGTTCCTTACCCCTCCGGCCGCGGCGGCTTCTCCTACCTTCCTCATCTGGGTCACAAATGTGGCGACCCTCATGTACTCGGGGTGGGTGTTCAGAGTGAAGACTCCTGGGGCACCCGGACTGGACAAGGGGCTGTTTGCGGACCACACCGGCCGCCTCTGGGGTCCGCCAGCGGCAGGACCGGCGAACACCTTCCCCACGGATCGCCTCGACCACCTCCGCGGCCGGTACGTGTCCTCTCTGGCTGGGAGCCCGGTCGCGGCCGGGCGGGCCATGGTGCTCACCTACGACAGCCTCACGGGCGTTCCCCCGTCCCTCGACATTCCCATCGACGGGAGCCAGATCGCGTCGCTTGGCCGGGTGAACCTCACGGAGAAACCGCCGGAGGTGCAGCTTGGCTAACCGCGAAGCCTACAACCGCCTTCGGGTGGACCTGTACCGCCGCCTCCTCCCGCGAATCCAACTGGAGGACCAGCAATCGCTGACCTTCGGGCACGCCCTGCACTGGGATGACCCGGACTCCGAGTGGGACACGGCGAACGACCCCGAGGCGGCCGTGCAGCTCGCTTGGGACGCCATCGGCCTCACGCCGATCATCCAGAACTTCATGTACGCCATCGAAGAGGCGGAGGGCGAGGACCTCGCAGTTCTGGAGAGCCTTGACGCTTTACTCGATCCGATGACGTGTCCGGTGAACATGCTGCCGGTCCTCGCCCGTTCCTTCGGGTACGACCTGGAGGTCAGCATCCCGGAGGACATGCAGCGCGCCGTCGTCCTCGGGCTCCGGGACGCCTACAAGCGCATCGGCCAGTACGCCGGGATCAAGGTTTGGTACCGCATGATCGGGTTCGAGGTGCTGGACATCATCCCGCTGCACAAGAAGGACGTGTACGAGGAGAACAACGACTACAACCAGTCCAGGTACGCGACGACGCCCATCACGGGGCAGGCCGTCGGTCCGGCCGGGAACCAGGTGTACACCGGCGCACTCCCGAACGTGCCGATCAAGCCGGGCACCGTCCTCTTCACCGATGGCACCACGTCCGCTAGGTCCTCGGAGGACTCGGACGATATCGTAGGGGCCGGTGGCGTCGTGTTCGGTGAGATAGACCACACCACCGGCCGGTTCACCGTTGACTTCCAGGCCGCCACGGTCGGCGCGGTGACGGTGGACTACGAGCAGGTCACTGAGGAGTGGCCCTACCAGGCGGCGCGGATCGACATCGAGATCAACATCTCCCCCGCTGGCGTGGACCCCCCGGTGATCGACGAGGAGGCGGTCTCGAACATCTTGGAGCGACTCGACGAGTGCAAGCCCATCCACGTCCTCCTACGGACGCTCGGGCTCACCGTCGAGTTCCAAGACACACTCCAGCCTGGGGCGACAGACCAGGAGTCGTGCGCCCAGACGGCGCAGAATCTCGTCGATCCGGTGCCGAGCGATCCGCTCTCCTTCGGACTCTCGGATCTCTACATCATCGACGAGGCCGTGCGTGGCGAGGATGGGATGCTGGTGGAAGTGCTCGACGCATTGGGTACAGTGGTCGGGGCCGAGGCGCCGTTCGACGACCGCGCGGAGATCGTGTGCCCCCTCGACGTGTTGGAGATCGACACCGGAGGCGCTTCGCCCGCCGATGGGTTGTGGTAGGAGGTTCAGATGGCGGAACCAGGTGAACTCTTCAGGTTCGAGCGGCCCGCGACGAAGACCCCGGCGCTCTCCTCGGAGGTCAGAGACAACTTTACCGCGCTTGGGCAGACCAACCTCAGCTCGGACCCCGACGTGCCGGACTCGACGCAGCGTAGGGACGGCATGATGCGGGTGCTGAACGAGGACCCGAACAACGTGAAGCTCCAGATGTTCTACGACACCAACTGGCGCACGTTGTTCCAGCAGCTCCAGCTCGGCTATCCGGCACCGGCGAAGATCATCACGAAGGTGGACAGTCCGGGTCTGGCCGTCTGGCAGATCGACCACAACCTCGGGAGCCAGCCAATTGTCCAGGTGTTCGATCTCACTTGGAGGCAGCTCCAGGCGGTGCCGTTGGCACCTGGGGTCGATCAGTACATCCTACAGCATTCGACCGAGAACAGGGTCATCATCACGCACCCGGCCGCCCAAGACGGGTACGCGGTGGTGGTGGGTTAGGAGGGTCCGATGGCACTTGAGAAGGCCCGGCGCTACATCGAGACGAGAAAGGCCATGCGGGCGGCGGGGCGGCGGGCGGCCAGCGAGATCGCCCAGTCCCGCTCCGACAACCTCCTCGGCGGCGACTACGCCCCGAAGGCGGTCGGCCACCTCGTGGTGGAGATGCGCCGGGAGGGTGACGACGAGTGGGTGAAGGTGGTGGACGACGACAACCTGGTCGTCTCCCAGGCCGAGGTCCTCATGGCCCAGATGGCGCTTGGCGCGGCGAACTCCGCGCTCAACTACATCGAGCTTGGAGATCCGGCGTTCCCGGCGAACCCGCCCATCCTCGCGGACATTGCGCTTCAGCAGACCACGGGGCAGCGCAAAGCCGCGGTGCTGACGGCGAGCGGGAACGTGGTGCGTGCCGAGGTGACTTGGGCCACGACGGAGGGCAACGGGTTTGTCTACACCGAGGCCGGGTTGTTCACTGGCCTCCTTGGGGCTGGGTCCCTCTTCGCGCGCAAGGCGTTCTCTCCGATCACCAAGACCTCCTCCTACCAGATGCGGTTCACCTGGTACATCACCTTCCTGGTCAACACGAGCGGCGGAGACTGCGCGGGCGTCGCGCTCATCGGCCCGAGCACCGTGGCGTCTATGACTTACTACGTCGCTACTGGCGGAGAGGCTTCCGTTGCCGCTACGTTCGACTTCCAGGTCAACGGCAACCTCGTGGACGCCTTCCTCAATCGGCAGCGTCTATACCCTGGGGTCGAGTACACCGAAACGGACAAGGGCTTCCTGACCCCTCCCGTGGGCGGCCCGGCTGGCAACAAGGGTATCGACCTTTCCGGGTTCGTCCTCAATCCGGGCGACCGGGTGCTGCTCATTCAGCGGGCGCTCGGGTAAGGAGTAGGCAGAATGGCATTGACCCCCACGCCACAACGTCAGCTCGACATCGGACCGGCCGCCTGGTTCCGGCCCGAACCGTTGGACCCGGCCGCCAACCAGGTACGGGTGAAGGCCGGGTTTGGCTTCGCCGGTTCGGACACGGTGTACGACAAGTTCACCGGCGGCGACCAGCTCACTGTAGGGTTCTCCGTGGTGTCCGCCGGGACCAAGCGGTACGACCTCGTGTATATCGATCTCACCGGCACCGTCCAGGTGGCCCAGGGCGTCGAGGTCCTGACGGCCTCCGCGTTCCTGGATGGCGCGCCTGGACAGAATAACGGCCCGCCCATGCCTGTCGGCTCTCCGGTGGCCTACGTCCTCATCGACGAGACGGCATCCGTCATCGTGGACTACAACGACATCTGGCAGGTGAACGGCTTCATCGCCCTCTCGCGCGACCTCGATGGGTACCGAGTGGACAAGGGGCTGTTCGGTTCCGCGCCTTCCGGCATGAGCGATGACGTGTCCGCCATGTTCGCCGCGGAGACGCGCATCCAGGCCCCGGCCGGTACCGTGGTCCCGAACTCCGGTGGCAGCTCTACCCAAGTCGGCATCGTCACGACCTCACCGGCGAACTACGTGCAGATTCTCGACCAGGCCGGTGACGAGATCGAGAACGACCTGGCGGCCGGAGCGAAGGTGTACGGACGCATCACCGAAGCAGCCGGGGTATGGACCCTGAGCTACTACTACAAGGATGCGTCCGGCGCGGAGCAGACGGTGGACCCGAGCACGCTCACTCCGGCACCGACGGACGTGCACCTCGTCGGCGTGCCCAAGGTGTTCAGCCGGAACGACCCGAACCGCCCCCTGTTCACCTCCGAGGTGTACCGCGTCTCCGATCAGGTGGCCGGCGACATCCCCGACGGCACCGAGGCGCAGAAGGGCAAGGTCCAATTCGCCGCCAACTTGGACACGGCATCATTGGAGGCGGTGCAGGGCAACGATTCCCGAGTCAACACCCCGATCCAGGCTGAGGATTCTGGTGGCAACCCTGTCGGCACGCGGTTTTCGCACTTGAAGGCCGGGGCGAACATCACACTGTCGGATGCCGGTGGTGGCAGGGTTGGGATCGCAGCGGCTGGAGCCGCAGCCGGCGTTACTTCCCTGTCCCCCGGCGCCAAGACGGGCGCCGTCAACCTGACGAGTGGCGCCGGGATGTCCGTGGCTGACGCAGGTGGCCAGAACATCTCGATCACGCGGAGCGCGCCAAGGGTGCGGGGGCACTTCACCGCTACGGCATCGTGCGGCCCTTCCGCGAGCGCCGTGTTCAATCACGGTCTGGGGGGCTCGCTGGGGGACTACCAGATCACCGGTATGGTCACGAACGACAACGGGCATGATCCTGTTCTCAACACGCCCTATTTCGTCGGCGTGAGTGGGGGCATATTTTGCGGGCGTATTCACAACATCACCACTGCGACTGTGTGGATGCGGAACGATAACGCGGCTACCGGCATGACAGGCCGCGTGAACGTGACGAGGATCGCGTAGGGAGGCGCGAACGATGGGCATCTGTGTGATTACGGACGATGGGGACAATCGCATTCGCGTACACTGCCATGGTGATGCGGCCCGAGACGGGATCGCGTTGGTGTGCAGCGTGGAAGAAGGGTGTCTCGCTCCCCAGCCGGGGCAGACGCGAAGGTACTTCGATGGTGACTTGGCCGCGTGGCAAGCCGCTATGAGCGCCGCTGGGGTCACGGACGGGAAGTTCTGGGGGTGGGCATGGGACGGGGAATCTTTCTCATCGTTGGGGCCGCTTCCCTAGTCGCTTTGGGATGCGCGGACGCTTCGTCACCCACGTCTGCGGGGGGAGTGGACGTCGCTGTTGGGGATATCCGAGCTACTTTCGGCGGCAATGCCGGCGGCCTGAACGGGGTGCGGGCGCTCTCTTATGCCGAGCACTCCGCTTTCAACGTGGGCGGTCTCAATTTCGAGCACGTTCTCTGCGGGCACCCACACCCCGATAACGCCTTCGCCCCGAGGAATGCCCATCTGGAGCTCGTCTCCACCCCCGGCGGCGCTCGGCTGCGAGGGCGAGGGCGAGTGCGGGGCATGAAGTGTGAAGTGGACTACCGTGTGGTGCCGCCACATTATGTGGACTTCGCGGTCACAGCATTGGTGCTAGACGCGTCGGAGTTCGCCCCTGAGGGGTTCGCGGCGATGTTCTTCGCCTCCTACATGCTGTCGGCCACCAGCCCCGACATCATGTTTCCTGTGGATGGGGGAGGGTGGGCGTCTTCGCGGCGTGTCCAAGGGAGGATGGGCGAGAGCTACGCACCGGCCGGCACTACCATCCGGTTCGATGGCAGCGACCCCGACTTGGACCTGAACCTCACCGCCTCGGCGGCGGTGCATCCGGTGCTGCCCTTGTATTTCGGGCGGTGCGTTGGGGGTATGGTCTACGCGGTGATGTTCGATGTGCTATGCACGTCTCGCCGCGAAGTCAGGTTCACGGTGATGCGATGGCGCGCCCCGGTACAACCCGCATGGGATTTCACTCTCATCGGGAAGAACTTGTGCGATGGGGATACCGTACAGTTCGTCGGGCGCGTAGTGTGGAAGCCATACGTGTCGCGGGATGATATTATGCGTGAGTACCTAACCTGGAGGAACTGATATGCGGAGGATGATTCTCACCATTATCATCGTGGTGTGCATCGCGGGCTGTTGCACCGGCCACCCCATGGTAGAGAAGGCCCTGAAGGACGCCGTCGCGGTGAATAAGGGGCACATGAATGACAAGGCACTCCCCGAAGAGGCGAAGCTCATCGCCCAGGACAACTACGACTTTGACTGGCAGATCCTCCACGTCCTCACCGGCGAGGAGCTTCCGAAGGAAGTCAAGGCGCGCATGGACGCGCGGAAGGGGGCCGACGGAAAATGAGCCTTATGGAAACCCTGAAGAAGAAGGGCGACGACATCATCGATGAGGGTGGCGAGGAGTACCTCGGCAAGCTCATCGACGAAGGTAGGAAAGCCGCGGATGTCTTGAAGGGCCTCGGGCTCGGGGAGGAGGGCACGAGGGCCGCGTACAACGCCCTGAACCTCCTCGACGCCAACAAGAAGCCGTTCGTCCGTCTCGGGAAGGTAGGGTTCGCTCACCTCATGGGACACTGGGAGGACGGCGATGAGGCCGCGGCACGGCGTCTCTACCTGGAGACGCAGGCGACCTTCGCAGAGCGTCGGGCCGCCATGCACGCGGCCGGTGACGCGGCCGTGGCCGAGTCCAAGGAGCGCGAGGAATCGTGGAACGCCGTGCTCGGTGTGCTCAAGGGCGTAGGCGAGATCGGCTTGAAGTTCCTCGTCAGGATGGTGCTCTCCGGCCTCTAGTTGACGAACCGGACGCGCCATGGTAATATCCTGAATACGTTGGTCGTAGAGCGGCGTCATTCGGGGTGAAAGACGCCACCAGGAGCGCGCCTTGTTCGTGTACCAAGCAATGCACCAGCGCCCACATCCGAACGCGCCGGTGCCCATGTCTACATACGTCGCACCGTGGCCCGTCGAAGCCCCCACGATAATCGGGGCGATCTCTCACGAGAACGCCCTCCCCATCACGCAACTGGAGCACTTCCAGCTCCACTACCCGCAGATGCCGCCCGACCCGGCGACGGGCCTAGCGATGATCGAGCGGGAGTACGTGCACTGTGGCCGGTGCCACCTCTCGACGAGCCGTCAGTGCGTCGTGCTGTTCCGGGGGAACCCCTACAGTCCCATCGTCGCCATCGGTGAAGGCCCAGGCCGCACCGAGGACATGAAGGGTAAGCCTTTCGTCGGGGCGAGCGGCCGGTTGATGTCCGAGCTCTTCCGCGAGGTCGGCATCGACCCGGACCGCGACCTGGGGTGGATCAATTTGGTGGGCTGCCGCCCGGTCGATCATCGATTCGACCGTGATCGGCCCCCTACGCTCGCGGAGCTCATGGCGTGTTCCGAGCGGTTCCTGTCCCTTCTTCGGGCGCTCCGCCCCGGCCTGGTTCTCCTCCTCGGGGATCACGCGGCGAGCGCCTTCTTCGATGACGTGAAGGGGATGTACCCGAATACCTGGCACGAGGTCGAGGGCGTCACCTTCGGCTACACGCGCCACCCGGCGTACCTCCTCCGGGTGATCCCGGCCGCCCCCTCCTACAAGGAGTACGCGGCGGCCAAGCTGTTCCTGGAGGACCTTCACGGCAGGATGCACTCCGGCCAGGTGCGCCACTCGCCCGCCTGGTCGATCATTCCGCGTTATTTGGTGGACCCGAAGCCGGCGGTGGGAGGGAGCCTCGGAGGATGAGCGTCTACCAGTTCAAGGTCGCGGGCGTGACGTTCGAGGGTCGCCAGACGTTGATAGCCCGCGCGGCCGGGGTGGCGAAGGTCGGCCGGGTGTTCCCGTACTTGTGCCCGGAGCCGAACGACCCGTACGACCCGGACGCCATCGGCGTCTACCTCTACATCCAGAACTTCGAGGGAGGGTGGGACTGGACGCACATCGGGTACGTGCCGCGGTCCATGACCTGGGGCGTGCGGCAGCATCTCTACCGGATGAAGTGGATCGGGGTGGAGTTTCCCTACCACACCAACTTCGGGGCGAAGATCACGTACGAGGTGGACGATGCGGCCCGGTGAGTACCTTGGGAAGATGGCCGGTCCGCGGGCGCTCTATCGGGAGCTGGTCCGCGAGGCCATCGAGTACCTCCCCCCGCCGATGGTGGTCGAGGCGTCCGGCGCGATGGCTCGGCACAAGCTCGTGAGCCACGCCACGGTGGCCGCCCTCGCGAAGCGTGTAGGCGTCGGTCTGGCCGCGGCGCGGGGCGACCTCTGGCAGCTCTTCAACTTCAGGTGGATCAGCGACCACAACGCCCCCAGGGAGCTCGGGCACCGCGTCGGGTATACCTACTACCTCCAGGCCGACGTGGCCGCCCAGGGGCTCACGGGGGAATGGGGGGTGGTGACGCGAAACGTCCTGGCCGACGTGCTCCCCGAGGAAGCGCCGAAGCTCAAGCGGCCCGCGCCGTCCCGCGGACCAGGGCGGGAGTGGGTGGACACCGGCGGCACCGTTCTAGGGAGGAAGAAGCGATGAGGCGGATCAGGGACTACCGCATCCCGGAGGACGAGATGCGTGAGGTGCTCATGGATTCGAACCTGCCGGAGCGGTACTGGGTCGCGAACACCGACTGCATCGCGCCGCAGGACATCCGGAAGTGGGTCCAGGAAGCCCTCGCGAATATCAAGACGTGGCTCGGCATGGGTCACGGTTTCTACATCCACGGCCGGTTCAACGTGGGCAAGAGCAGCCTAGCGGCTATCCTCCTCATGGACGCAGCTCGCCGGTGCGAGCGGTGCCTCTGGCTCCCGACGCGCCACATCCCCGGCGTCATCTTCCGGGACACGGAGCGGAACGCGAAGCTCCACGACCGCCTTCTATCCTCGGACCTACTCATCATCGATGACCTCGGATCCGAGAAGTTCAGACTGAGCGGCCCGGCCGGTGCAGCCCTGGAGGCGGCGGCTCGGGACATGTACGACCGTCACCGCTCCGTCATCATCACCTCGAACACCAACTGGGACCAGCTTCCCTCGGCCTACACGCGCGCCGACGGGCTCGTGTCCGTCCTCCGCCGCGTCATCGTCCCGGTGGGCATCGACAACGACCAGTGGCCCGACAACCTGGAGAGCGCCTGGTGAACCACGATGCCATGTACTTCTCCGCCCTCCTCTCGGGGCAGTGCGCGGTCGCGGACCTACGGCGGATTGAGCGCGACCATCTCACCCCGGAGTGGCGGCCGATCTATGACTGGGTGCTCGGCTTCGTCCGCGAGCACTCGAAGCTCCCCCACGCCGACACTCTGAAGCAGACGTTCAACATGGGTCTCCCCCCGGCCCAGGACGACATCGCCTACTACGCGCAGATGGTCGCGGACAACGCGCTCCGCGTGGCGATGGAGGAGGGCTTCACCGAGAAGGTGGCGCAACCGCTGGAGAAGGCGGAGCCGCACACCGCCCTCGACGGCGCGCGGGCGGTCCTCTCCGAGATAGGCCGCACGTTCCGGCCGCCGGAGAAGGGGCTCATGCTCTCGGACATCCGGGAGGGCGTGCGGGACAGGTACCGGGACTACCTACGCCGGAAGCGGGCGCGCGGCCGTCAGGGGCTCCCCCTCCCGCACGAGGCGCTAACCAAGGCCACCCGCGGGTTCATGGGGGGAGACACTTGGGTTCTCCTCGCGCGGCCGAGCGTCGGCAAGACCTGGGGCATGATCCTCTGGGCGACCTACCTCTGGCAGATCGGGCTCGACGTGCTGTTCTGCTCGATGGAGACGCCGCCAGAATCCGCGGGGCGGGGGAGAGCGAAGCACCGGATCGTGCGGCGCGCGTGCATCTACTGCCACGAGGAAGGGGTGGACCCGAACGAGGAGTGCCCGGACGCCGACCTCGCCCGTCAGCGGCTCACCACACGCTTCGACGCCGTGTCGGCGCGCGTGTCGGCGTGGCGGTTCACCAACGGGCTCCTCACCCCGAACGAGGAGCGCCAGATCATCCAGTTCTACGAGTACCTGGAGAACCCGGCTTGCGCGTTCGGCCGCTTGAAGGTGGTGGCCGCTCCGCTCGTTCGGAGCGTGGCCGACCTGGAGATGGAGGTCGTCGGGTTCCAGCCGGACATCGTGCTCTGGGACTCGGCCTACCTCGCCGCCCAGGGCCGCGACAAGAAGGTGGCGGCCTCGAACTTGGTCCTCGACTTCGTGGACCTCAACAAGCGCATGGGCATCCCAGGCGCGATGTCGTGGCACTTCAACCGGGACGTGTCCGAGGACTCGACCCGAGCGAGCATGAACTCCGCGATCCTCACCGATGAGGTAGGGCGCGCGTGCGACGTGCTCATGGGGCTGTTCCGGCCCCCCGAGGTGGAGCAAGCCAGGGAGGCCATCTGGCGTACGCTCAAGGTGCGGGACGGCCTACCGCTCCGCGAGCTGAAAACCAGATTCGATGTCAAGGCGACGCTCGATTTCACCGAGATAGTAGATGGAGGCGGAGATGGGTAAGCGGCGTAAAGGGACCCCGACGCGGAAGCAGCGCGCCCGCGCGGCGGCGAAGCAGCGGAAGAAGAACGCGGGGCGGAGCGGGACCAGGGCGAACAACCCCGAGAAACAACGCCGCGCGTCGGCGGCGCTCCACCAGAAGCTCTCGGAGGCGTGGCCGGAGATCGTAGGGCAGCGGCTCCGTTCTGCCAGCTTCCAGGGCGACGACCGCGCCCTCACCCTCACGATGGACGATGGCCGCGGGGGCGAGCCGGTGGCGCTCATCATCCACGGCGTCGTAGACATCGCCCTGGGCAACGTGACCTCCATCGCCATGCCCGGCCCCGCCCCCGGCGAGTCCCAGATCGAGGCCCCGGCCGATGGTGAGGAGCGGACCACTGAGGGCGGCATCATTCTGCCGGAGGGGGTGAGTGATGCCTAACAAGCCCGACATCGCCATAATCACGTACCCCAAGAGCGGCACCGTTTGGGTGGCTGCTTTTGTAGCAGCATGCCGGGCGCGAGATCCTGATCCAGGAGACCGCACGCGGCACGCCCTACGTGCATCTGGATATCCCGTAGACAGGAGGCCAAGATGAGCAAGAAGCAGAAGCAAGAGCTGGACACGATCACGTTCGATGATGGCACGGAGGGGTTCGTCCACCTCGTCCGGCAGATCGGAGCCGGCCGAATCGCGCCCGAGTTCGCGCCCGAGTGGACACGGACCCACAAGGAACGGGGCCGCAAGATCAAGACGACCTCGTGGGGCTACGAGGTCTACGAGGCCCTCTAACGCACACCGGCGTGGCGAAGGAGGGGTTTGGACTGTGAGTTACCGGCCCATCTGTGACGTGTGGATTCTCGCCCGCGCGAAGCTCCGGGACGGAGCCCGCTACTACGGCGCGTACCCGGCCGGGTTCCTTCACCGCGCCCGCCAGCTCCTCGGCGTGCGGTGGGAGGACCCGGTGCTCCACGTCTGCGCCGGGCTTGTGAAGAAGAACCTCTACCGCGGCTTCGGGCCGCACGACCGCACGTTGGACTTGGACCCGGCCACCGAGCCCGACTACCTCATGGACGCGCGCCGGATCGGCGTGGGCAGTGAGGATCTTTACCCGCGGCCGGATTTCGTTGTGATCGGGGCTCGGCGCACATCCTCTGTTTCGACGGAGTACATGCGGCAGAAGCAAGTTCCGTTGTGGCCCGCCATCATGATCGACCGCCCCTACACCGCGGCGGACCACGAGCACTACAACGTCCCGGCCGAGGTGTTCCCGAGCGACCTGAACGACCTCCTGAAGCGGTGCCTCCGGTGCGTCGAGCCCGGAGGACGGGTGGGTGTCCTCGACTACATCTGGCCGCACCCTGGCAAGTGGGGGAAGGAGGTCGCCGTCGTCGGCGTTGGTACCGGGCGGAACAACCGGGCGCGATGGTACACGGTGTTCGAGCGGCTCCCCGAGGAGGTGGAGGACCCACTCCCCAAGGGCCGCGGGCACTACAACCCGATGACGGACTTCTAGGAGGTTGCCGTGGCCCTTGAAGTGGTGGTGATGCTCATCCAGGACAAGCCGATGCGGCGGCTCACGTTCGTTGCCCCGGTCGAGGAAGTTGAAGGAGAACGGCTCAGGTGGCTAGTGGCCCAGGCGGTGAAGCGCGGCATGGAGGCGATGCATCTCCACCTCGTTCAGAGGATGAAGTTCGAGGCGACGGAGATCCCATGGGAGAGCCCGGACCCTACTACTCGTGTGGTGCGGCAGGATGTTCCAACGCCGCCCACGTCACCTCCGCACGGGCCGACGGATGGGCCGAGTTCTGGTACTGCCCCCCAGGGAAAGTAGGCGAGGCTCTGACCTGGTTCTGCCCTGACTGCGCGAGGAAGCGATGGACCGCCTCTTGATTCACGAGCTCGCACGGATCACCGACTCGCCCATCGACCGGGCGAAGGCGGAGAACGTCCATATCCGTTGCCCCTACTACCTCGACCCAAGGCGGCACCCGCCGGGCGACAAGGGCACCCCGACGCTCTCCGTCTTGGTGAACACGGCTGGGCCGTCCTCTTGTTACTGCCACCGCTGCCAAGTGGCGGGTACCCTCTCGTCCGTGTTCGCCCAGGCTGAGGCGGACATCGGCGGCCTCGCCGCCGCGGTAGCCTTCACCGCTGAGAATGACCAGCCGAGCTTCGCCGCCGCTCTGTCCAGGGCGAGGGCGATCCGCACCGGCGCACCGGCCGAGGTTGATCGGCTGACCTACGGTGAATGGCTGGAGAGGTACGCGCTCCAGTGCTACCGGAACGGGGTCCCGGAGTACCTGGTGAAGCGCGGCATCATCCGTTCGGACGTGGTGAAGTGGCAGATCGGCTACGATCCAGAACGCGGCCGGGCGACCTTCCCGTGTCGGGATCATCGAGGCCGTCTGGTCGGGATCTCCAGGCGCGCCGTCTCGCCGGAGATCACCCCGAAGTACCACGACGAGCCTGTAGGCCAGTGGAAGCGCGGCGTGTTCTACGGCGAGAACTTTATCGACCCGACGCGGGAGCATGTCCGGCTCGTCGAGGGTTGTACCTCCACCGTCTGGGCGGCCCGCGTGCTTCCAAACGTCCTGGGGGTCCTCGGGGCGACGACGGGCATCACCCCGGAGCGGCTGAGGAAGCTCCGTCAGTGGGCGCGCACCGTCACCGTCATCTACGAGAACGATGAGGCCGGGCGGCGCGCCGTCCACGGGTGGAAGGACCCGAAGGGGAAGTGGCACCCCGGCCTGAAGCAGCAGCTCCGGCCCTACTTCCCCGTCCGCATCGCGTCCCTCCCAGGTGAGAAGGACCCGGCGGACGTGACGGCGGCGGAGCTTATACGCGCCGACCGGGAGGCGCGGTACCTAGCGTTTGACAAGCGGGAGACACCCGCGTATAATCCACCACCGTTGCCTACGTAGGGCAGCGGACTGTGTGTGTTTCTGTGTGCAGCGTGCTCGGAAGCGGTGGCCGTGGGCCAGCCGCCAGAGCCAGCAGGAAGGAAAGACTGATGCCGGAACTGCCGAGAGGCTATGGTCAGGCGGGCGACCTGAACGTAGACAAGGGCCGCGCCGTCAAGGGACCGAGGATCTTCTGGCTCCCGCCTGGGGGCGAGACGACCATCACCATCCTGGATGAGCCGCCCGTGCGGGTCGTCCGTCACAAGCTGTTCCTCCGCCGCGACAACGTAGCGGCGCGGATGAGGCAGACGTGCTGGGGCTGGAACCCCGACGGGAACAAGGACCCCTGCCCGCGCGAGTGCCTCGTCTGCAACGCCTCCCTCAAGTACCCCCGGAAGATCGGCCGGGACGGGCTCGCGTACGTGACGATCATCGACGAGCGGGAGTTTACCTACAACAACAAGCAGTACAAGGACATGAAGATGCTCCTGGAGCTCGACGCCAAGGGCTTCGACTCCTTCTCCCACCTCGCTAGGACGTACGGGCAGATGAAGTTCCGCCGGTTCAAGGTCTACAGGTCCCAGGCCCCGAAGGGTAAGCCCCAGACGAGCGCGAAGCACGGCGACCACTGGACCGACCTCGGGGTGGTGAACCCGACGGAGCACTTCTGGTACTCCCCGGCCATCAAGGGCATGATGGAGAGCTCCCAGCGGCGCGGCGAACAGCCGAAGGACCACGCCGCGACGGTGGCTGAGCTCATCTCTCCCATCGACTACGGGCAGGAGATCGGGACCTACAAGCCCGAGGAGGCGTCGCAGTTCGTCGGATACCTGGAGGGCCAGCTCGGTGCCCAGGGCGGCGGTGGGGGGTGGCAGTCTGCGCCCCCGATCCCCGGCGCTCCCGGTGCGGGCGTTCCTGGCGGCTTCGCCCCGGCCCCCGGCGCGGTGATGCCGGGCCAGGTCCCGGCGTACAACCCGCCCACTCCCCCGAGCCAGCCCCCGGCCGCCCCGGCAGCTCCCCCGCCCTTCCCCGGCACGGCCCCGGCAGCGCCCCAGGCCCCGCCGACGCACGTAGGGCCTCCGGCTCCGGCGCACGCTCCCCCGGCACAGCCCCAGGCCCCGGCCACTCCGCCCGCGCCCGCGGCTCCGGGCACTCCCCCCGCTCCGCCCCCCTGGGCCGCCACGCCGCCGCCTCCTCCGGGCGTTCAGCCGCCCGCCGGTGCCCAGGCACCCCCGCCGCCCCCGACGCAGCAGACGGCTCCCCAGCCCCCTACGTTCGGAGGCACCCCCTTGGAGTCCGTGCCGAAGGCCCCGAACCCGGCCCAGATGCCCCCGGCCGCTCCTCCGGCGCAACCCCAGGCCCCTCCCCCGGCTACCCCGGCTCCCCCGAGCCAGCCCCCGGCCGCTCCCCAGGGTCAGGCCGCTCCCCCGGCCGCTCCCCAGGGTCAGAACGGGCCGCCCGCTGTCGGTGGCGGCTACGACTTCCAGCAGGGTTGGAACTCGTCCCAGCCCGGCAGCAAGGATGAGCCGTTCTAGTTTCCCCCGGTGGGGGGCGGGGTAACGCCCGCCTCCCACCGTCTCACCTGGAGCGAGCGATGGAACTGAAGGTACTCACCCCCGACGAAGCGATCCCTCTCCTACTCGATTCCACCGTCTCCCCCGTCGTCGCGATGGACACCGAGTTCGACACGAGCGAAGGGAAGCCGACGTGTCATGCCCCGCTCCATGGCATTTCCTTCGCTGGGGGCACGCCGGAGACGGGGATCTTCTGTACCTTCTGGCCTTACATCAATGGCTCCGAGATCCACCCGTGGTCGTACGTCCGGGAGAACGTGTTGCTCCCCATCATTCGGGACCCGAACCGGCATTTCGTTATGCACCCGCCCAAGGTGGACGCTCAGGTCATCCGCGCCCGTGGGGTGACGGAGGACGACTTCAGGTGCCGGGTGTGGTGCACCTTCTCCATGATCCACGTCTACGACGAGAACATGCCGAAGGGGCTGAAGGAGCTCGGCGGTACCCTTCTCGGGATGCACGGCCAGTCCTCCTACGCGCAGACTCAACGCGAGATAGCGAAGATCAAGAAGCAAGGCCCGAAGGAGGTGCGGCGACTTCTTAAGGAGTGCTGGGAGGTCTACCGCGACCACCGGAAGAAGTTGAAGGAGGAGCCGTGCATCGATCCGTCGTGGCCGCCGCTCACCCAGGCCGTCATGCGCCTACCGGCGCGGATGTTGAAGCGGAACGTCGAGGCCGCGATGCGGGAGATCATCGAGCCGGTCGTCCTCGGCAAGTACGACCGCGAGGCCATCGAACGCTTTTCTCTTTACGGCGCTGAGGACGCAGGCATCACTCTTGGCGTGTTCTTCTGGCTCTGGCCGCGCCTACAGCGCGACTCCGAGAGGTACGGCGTGGACCTCTTTTCTCTGGTGGACCTGGAGACGAAGGTGTGTCACCCGTGCGTGACGGAGATGGAGGAGAACGGACTCAAGATCGACATCGATGAGATCGCCTCCATGCACGGCGTGATGGAGAAGGTCCTTGCAGACCTCCGCGCCGAAGTCGTAGAGCGGTGGGGCGGCGTCATCGAGGGCGCGCCGGAGAAGGACCTGTTCAACCCGGCCTCGACGCCCCAGGTGGCGAAGAAGATATGGGACGAGTGGCAGCTTAGGCCGCCGCCATGGACCCTACGGAACGGAGAACTCCAGCCGAAGTGGAAGCGGTCCGACGGGTACTGCAAGGTGGACAAGGATGTCCTTGGGTACCTCTCGCAGCACGCCCTGAAGCCTTACCGCGAGCACATCCAGCGCCTCCTCACCCTTCGGGCGTACGAGAAGATCATGGGCACCTACGTCGCCCCGATGCTGGAGCGCGCGACGTTGGACCCGGACAACCGCATTCACGCTTCGTTCTGGCCGGTCGGCGCGCGCACCGGCCGCTTCTCCTCGGACGATCCGAACGTCGAGAACATCCCCAGGCCGTTCACGATGCCGGAGGTGCCCTTCCCGTTCACGGCGAAGGACGGCACCGTCTATGCCGACTACGACAACCCGCCGCGCGGCGTGGTGACGGGCGAGGTCCAGGAAGGGAAGAAGAAGCGCAAGGTCTGGCGGGTCCAGTCGCTCCGCCAGGTGTTCATCTCCGAGGAGGACTGGTCCCTCTGCTCTGCCGACCTCGCGCAGATCGAGAACCGGCTCATCGCCCACGAGTCGAAGGACCCTACCCTCCTCGCGCTGTTCCGCGGGTGGGATTGTGCGGAGTGCGGGAACTCTGGGGAGACGGACCAACCCCTACATGAGTGCCCGGTGTGCGGAGCGGCTGAGGGTAAGAGGGACAAGGCCCAGAAGGACCAGCCGCCGCTCAGTGGGTTCTGCCTGGGTCGCGACATCCATAGCAAGTCCTCCGTCGCCATCGGCCTTTTCGACAAGTACGGGCCGGGTGAAGGCCGCCAGGCCGCGAAGCCGGTGAACCACGCCTTCAACTACGGCATGGGCCACCGCACCCTCGCTCGGCGCGAGAACATGACGCTCAAGGATGCGAAGGCCGCGCTCAAATCGCTGGACAAGGAGTACCCCTACGTTCGGGCCAGGCTCCATAAGCGGGTTCGGTTCGAGGTCAGCGAGCACGGTTACGTCCAGATGTTCAGCGGGCACGTCCGCCGGTTCCACGCGCAACGCCTTCTGATGAAGTCCGATAACTTCCGGTTCTGGGAGTGGGAAGAGATCATCCGTCAGGCGGTGAATGTGCTCGCCCAGGGAGGAACCGGCGTCATCATGAAGCTCGCCATGATCCGCATCCGAGAGCGCCTACGGAATCACGAGAACCCCTTGGTTCGGCAGGCGAAGCTCATCAACCAGGTCCACGACGAGCTCCTTTACGAAGCGCCGGATGAGGTGGCGCACGAGGTCCTCGCTATCATGTGTTGGGAGCTGGAGCACGTGGTGCAGCTCGCCGTCCCGGTGTTCGCGGATGGTGCTGTAGCCAAGACGTGGGGAGACGCACATTGATGGACTTTCATGACGCGATGGTTGGTGGCTTCGGCGGCATCCCTGACCCGGATGACGTAGGACCGGCGCGGGAGAACAACCCTTTTGGAGAGGACCTTCGGAGGGCCGCGGAGAAGTGGATCACCGCGAATCCCGACGTTTATCGACTCTTCATTAGGTTTGCGTTGGAGATGTCCACGAAGGGGCGGCGATTCGGTGTGAAGCTGTTGGCAGAGCGTGTGCGTTGGGAGGTGACGTTCACCTACGGGCTGGACTACAAGGTGAACAACAACTACACGGCGTATATCGCCCGGATGTTAGTCGCTGACCATCCTTCGCTGACCCCTTTCATTCAGTTTAGGAAAACGCGATACTGAGGACTCTTACCAAGCGCGTTTCGGGGAAGCATCACGCGCCAGGAGCGGACCCTTGGAAACAGTATGTTCGTGCCCTTGGTGTAGGGGTCGGTCACGCCGCCGCCCACGCCGACTCCCTGGGTATGGGCTCGACGCCCTCACCGGAGGACGGCACGCCCACCCAGGCTTGCTTGATGCGTCCCTCGACCTGTTCTGCGGCCATCCGGTACCGGCCCTATTCGAACAGCGCGGCATCTGGAAGGGATGGCACCCCGCCCCCAGGACAGACCGCGAGACGGCGTTCCGCGCACATCTCGTTGGGGCCGTCCGTGCCGGGTCCTACCCCTTTCTCGGAACCGGTGAGTGCGGGTGCATCGGGGAGCACACTTGCGACGGCCTTGGCACCACTTACCTCTGCATTGACATCGACGCGCACAACGGGGAGACGGGCACCGGGAAGATGGTCGCCGCCGCGGTCGGCGCGTGTCTCGGGCTCGGGTTCCCCCCGCTCGTCTTCGCGAGCAAGAGCGGCACCGGGGCGCACGTATTTGTGTTCCTCGACGCGCCGGTCCCAACGACGGCGACTTCGACCGTGGGGAGGGCGATCCGCCGGGCCATCGGGGCTGACGGCCGGTGCGACATCATCCCAGGAGCGCAGCACCAAGCTGGGTACGGGACGATGCACGCGCTCCCTCTTCACCCAGCCGACCATGACCACGGTGGCGGCATCCTACTGACGCCGGAGCTCCGGCCGGTGACGAACCTGGACGCGGTGGTCGAGGCGATGCGCGACGCGAACGTGACGCGGAGCTCCTCCGTTACGATGAGCGCGGCGGCGTGCGAGCCGGAGCGGGTGGTCGAGGCGCTCCGCTCCTACTTCCCGGAGGGCTTGCGCTGCGAGATTCCGGTTCCCGCGCCTGGAGATGTCGGGCCGCTCCCCGAGGGCGACCCCCTTCGGGACGCTGCGATCATCCGCAGGATGCAGCGAAGGCACACGCAGTATCGATGGGCGCTAGCCTCCCCCGTCGCTGTTTGGAAAGGCGGCAGGAGCGGCAGGGACGCGCACCTTGCGCGGCAGATGGCCCGGCAAGGCGTTTCCCCCCGCGGCATCGCGAAGGCGTTACAGGACCTACCAGGGACCAAGGCGGCGGCCACCGGACGCGCGGACTACGTGTCGGCCCTCGCCGCTTGGACCCCGGCGAAGGGTGAGGAGATGCCCGAGTGGGTGACGGCGTTCCCGCCTCCCGAGGAGATCGAGGGTACCTTGAACCCGTGGTGGGAGGTCCACCAGCGGCTTCGCCGCCGCCGGTCCAGGGTTGACGCGCGGGTCCTTGCTTTCCTTATTTCGTTCTGGTTCTGGGGGCGCGGCCTACACCCCCGCCGCCAGTTCTTCCTGGGTCGCCGCACCGTCGCCCGGGTCCTCGGCCTCAAGCCGGGCACGGTGAACGACGCGCTCAAGCGGTTGGAGGCGGACTTTCCAGATGTGCTCCGGGTGACGCGCGGCATTCCGCATCCAACGCTTCGCATCGCGACTGCGTACGATGTCGTAGGTGTCGTCGGGTGCGACCAAGTGGAGTGGGGCAGTTTGACAGACGCCGCGCGTCCGGGTATATTCACGGGCGGAGGTGCGGATGTACGCATGGATGTCTGGGACCCTGGCGCTGGGTGCGGAGCCCCACGAAGCGCAAGCCCTGGAATACCTACAACGCACGCTGACACTGTGGCAACGTCAACAGCACGGCCCGTCGATTCAGATGCCGTTCTGGATGAACGGCGGCCGGTGGACGCACATCCCCAGGGCGTACCCCCTCTCTCCAGAGGGGGCTTGGCTCGTCCCTTGGCTCCGCGCGATGGACAACCGGAGTTCTGGATGGCCGCTACCTCCGGGTTCTAGCGTCACCGGCATCGAGTGGGGCGCTCCACCCTTCCCACCTGGACAGCGCCAAGCGATCACAGACATCGTGAGCGGCTGTAGGGCGAACGGCCTCGGCGGTGTGTTTGTCGCGCCGACCCGCTCCGGCAAGACGCTCATCTCGATCCAGGCGGCGATGGAGCTCGGCGGCCACGTCCTCATCATCGTCACCCAGGACAACCTCAAGGGGCAGTTCATCCGCGACGTGGAGAAGTTCGTGCGCGATGCCCAGGGACGGCCGGTGCCCGTAGGGGTGATCCAGCGTGAGCGGTTTGACGTGGACAAGCCCATCGTGGTGGCGATGGCGCAGACCTTGATGAACCGTGACATCCCGCCGGAGGTGCGCCGGAAGTTCGGGACGATCATCGTTGACGAGTGCGACTCCGCGCCGTGCGACCTCATTATGGGGGCGCTCGTTCGGTTCGACGCCGCCTACATCATCGGACTGAGCGCGACCCCGGACCGGAAGGACGGCTTGGAGCAAGCGATCTTCTGGCTTATCGGGCCGGTGATCGCTGAGCTCACCAGGGAGATGCGTGCCGACGTGGCGTTCGTCCCGATCCCCTACACCAAGCATCGCATCCCGAAGGTGCGGAAGGAAACCGGCGAGCCGTACATGGGGTTCCCTCGCATCATCACCTTTGGGACCCTGAACCGGGTCGAGGCGGAGAAGGCGATGATGGCCGATCCGGTCTACACCTCCACCGTGGCGGACATGCTGTTCCGGGCGCACGACGAGGGCCGCCATGTCCTCGCGCTCGCCGGGCTCCGCGCTCATATAGCCCTGGTCGTCGAGCGGCTCAGACAGCGCGGCGCGAACCCTGGGTCCTACGTGGGCGGCAACACGACGGCCACGGAGATGGCGAAGTCTCCATGCATCGGGACCTTCAAGGCCGCAGCGAAGGGCGTGGACTTCCAGCCACCTCCGACCCTCCTGGGCATCTTCGGACCCATCACCGATGTCAGGCAGGCGATGGGCCGGGGTCTACAGCCCCAGGCACCGTGCCGTCCGCTCATACTCGACTTCGTGTATGGGCACAGGAAGTTGATCCAGCAGGCGTATAGGCGACTCGAATACTACAAGGCCAAGGGGTTCACCATTCGGAATGAACCCTGGCCGTGGAGGATGCCTGTATGACTGCACAGACGCCGCGGGAGAGGTACCGGAAGTGGTACGAGGAGAACCGCGAGTCGTTCAACGCGAACCGGCGCAAGCGGTACAAGAAGGACCGGGAGTACCGGGAGGCCGTGCTCGAACGTAGTAGGAGCCGGAGGGCCGCGGCGAGAAGGCGGCGCGCCGAGGAGCGGTTCGAGCGCAACCGCTCCGAGCCCACCCCGCCGCGAGGCGCGACCTCGGCCGGGCGGAGAGGACTCCCCAGGTGCGTTCGGCCCATCGACTCCGTGCGCGGCCCGCGCGACGATGCGAAGGGTCAGTGGGTGTACTCCACTCGGTACCTCGCGGATGCTGTAGGTCGTTCCCAGGCCACGGTGCGGTCCTGGCTCGCGGGGGGCGTTCTGCCCGGATCGTCCATCGAGCTGGGCGGCCGGTACTGGTTCACGCAACCGTTCATCGACGCCGCCGCCCGCGCCGTGCGGGCGATGTACGAGCACAACGGGAACGGAAGTAGGAAGGTCCTCGCCGCCCTCGTCGAGAGCGAGCTGCGCGACTCCGGCGTCTCGTGGGTCCCGCTCGGCAAGGGGGAGCGGCACAGGAGGAACAGGCGAACGTGAGCAAGAGAAAACGGGCGAGCAAGCCGAAGCCGAAGAAGCAGGACCTCAAGATGCCGGACCTCTCCGCCTACGACCAGGGCGGCTCGCCGTCCCTCGGGCAGACGCGGGTGTCCGCGATAGCGGAGTCCATCGGCCGCACCTGGGGCCGCACCGCGGCCATGCCGCTCGACGTGGCCCCCGTCGCGCGGGTCCGCACCCTCCCGTTCGGCATCTTGATGTTGGACTGGCTCACCAAGGGCGGCCTCCGCGTCGGCGGCATCAACCGTCTGTGGGGTCCGAAGTCCGTCCTGAAGTCCACGCTGTGCCTACGCGCCCTCAGCTCGGCGCAGAACCACTGTCGTCATTGCAAGACCCCGCTCGTGCGTCACCCGGACTGCACCTGTCAGACGAGGGCGCAGCAGGAACGCCTCGGCCTGGACTTCGGCGACGCCCCGTGTCCGGTGAAGGTCCGCCAGGCGGAGGGGGAGGACGTGCGGTGCGTGGACTGTAGGTGCCCGAAGCCTCGTTTCTGGCTCATGAACGAAGACGACTACCCGTGGCTCCCGGCCAAGGCCGCGCTGGAGATCAGCAACGGCCAGCTCCCCGACGGGCACGAGCTCCGCACGGTGGAACACCCGACGCTCGGGAAGGTGGCGCTCCCGGCCATCGACTGCGACCCGCCGGAGCACGTAGTGAAGGCGGCGGGCAAAGCGAAGCCGAAGCCGCGCCAGGTGGTGTTCGCCCCGGCGAACAGGTGCGAGCCGTGGCGCTGCCTCTACCTCGACTCCGAGGGTACCATCGACGAGCGGTGGGCGCGGGAGAACGGGGTGGACACCTCGAACGTACTCCTGGTGGGGAGCGGCTGGGCGGAGAAGTCGCTCTCCACCATCGAGGAAGCTGTAGTGGCCCAGGAGTTCGACCTCATCATCATCGACTCCATCTCCATGCTGAACCCGCAGAGCAACCAGGAGAAGGCCCTCGACGAGTCGCCGGTGGTCGCCGCCCACGCGAACGTCATGGGCCGCTTCATCACCAGGCACATCGCCCAGTGTTTCGAGGAGGGCCTGACCGCGCGCTACAGACCCACCGTGCTCCTCACCTCCCAGGTGACGACGAAGAACATCGGATGGGGGAAGCACCCGTTCCTCGGGCCGACCGGGGGGAACAAGGTCGAGCACGCTTGCTCCCTCGACCTCCGGCTCATGGCGAGGGGCTACACCTTCGACGCCACGAACACCGTCTCGCTCCACGGCGACTTCGAGTTCGAGATCAGCAAGCACAAGTACGGCGGGAGCTGTGGCGTCTCCGGGACCATCCGGTACTGGCTCGTGCGCGACGCCGACCACGCTGTAGGGGATTCGGACGACCTCGACGTGGTGATGCGGTACGCCCGCGAGCTGGGCGAGGGCTTCCTGAAGGACGGAAGCGGGAAGGCGCGGCTCACCCTGTACTCCGACTTCATCGACGGCGGGGAGAAGGTGTTCCCCCGCGTGGGCGACTGCACCGCGTTCCTCCGCGCGCACACGCCGATCTATGACGACCTCCGCGCGAGGGTGCTCCAGGTCCTCTGGGCGCGCGGCGCGGCCCTGAAGGTGTAGGGGTGGCTCTGGCCTACGAGGACAAGCCGTACCGTTGTGCTTGCGGCAAGCGATACGAGAGATGGGGGCCGTTCGTCCGACACGTTGGCAAGTGCGGCGCGGCAAAGCGGGTGGACGATGAAGCGAAGGTTCAGAGGGCCGAGGAAGCCTACTCACGAGGTGCAAGAGGACGCTGCCGCAAGGGCGCTTCCGGCGGGTAAGCGGACCCCAGGTAGCGGGTGCGGGTGGCGGCCGACGCACAAGGGCGACGCGACCGGCGGCATGTTCCGCGCGTCGTGCAAGACGAGGGCGGACCCGGCCGCCAAGACCATCCGGGTGAAGCGGGAGGACCTGGAGGAGATCCGCGCCCAGGCCCTTGCTGTAGGGCAGGCCCCGGTGTTCGTGTTCGGCTGGGAGGGCTTCGACTGGGCCGCCCTCCCGCTCGCGAAGGCGGAGCTGTTGATGAAGGCCGCCGCCGCAGTCATGGACGGGGATGCTGGTGCGGCGATACGTCTCCTGGAGGGGTTGGCATGAGCGACGTTCCGAACAGTCTTGGGCTTCGCCGTTTGGTGAATGCCTACTACCGCACGCGCCGCGAGACGCCGCGGTCGCCTGGGTTCCACCCGAGCCAGGTGAGCCGCGATGACTTCTGCCCGGTGTTCCGCTACTACATGGTTCAGGCCGACGAGGCGCTGTACTCCGACGACCCGGCCGTGATCCGGTGGGGGTTCGAGTTCAAGCGGTCCGCGGCCGAGGCGCAGAGGTTCCCCCCGCACCTCTACAGCGAGTTTGTTGTGGGCGATGCTGTCCACCGCATGGTGCAGTACCAGCTCGGTGTGGTAGGGAAGCTCTGGGGGAAGTGGAAGTGCGCCCACTGTGGGCACCGCACTGACAAGGGGTACATGCCCAGGACGCACTACCCAGGCCACAACGGGGAGCCGATCTTCGACGCTGCGCCGTGCCCCAGGTGCAACGGGATGAACCGGCGCGATCAGATGCCGTGGATCTACATCGAGCCGTGGATGCGCGGCCTCCCGCTGGCGAAGGAGCTCGGGATCAACGGTATGATGGACGGCGAGGTCCACCACCGCGTAGGCGACACGTTGTTCAGGTACGTCCTGGAGATCAAGTCCATCAACGAGTTCGGGTGGTGCGAGGGGAAGAACACGTACTGGGAGGACCTCGCGTTGGCGGCCGGGTGGACCGCGCCGCCCGGATGGGTGTCCGAGATCCCGAGGGACTACCGCGTGCTGCCAAAGGCCGACCACGTTCGGCAGTCCACTCTGTACGCGGCTTGCCACGGCATCACCCACATCCTGTTCATCTACGTCAACAAGAATGCCGTCTCCAAGTGGAAGGAGATCGTCGCCCCGCTGGACCCCGAGATACTGGCCGCTGTCCGTGGTAGGATAGACGCGGTGAACGTCGCGCTTGCGGACGGATCGCATACTCTCGCGGACGCGCGGGTCTGTTCTGACCCCAGGGACGAGATGGCGAGGAAGTGCCCGGCGTGCTCGATGTGCTTCGGTCGAGACGCACCGGAAAGCGCCTGGAGGTAGGGATGCCGCGCTTCAAAGACAAGGTGTGTCCGCTGGGATCGCCCCTTCACGCCGCGCAGGAGGACATCCTAGTAGCCATTCGCGAGCTAGGCTTCGACAGGTTCAAGGAGTACCTCGCTGCCCGGACGGTGAAGCGGGGTGGTGGTACGTGGACCCTACGTGAGATGTCCGAGGACCTCGGCATTTCGTGCACGGCCTTCATCCGCTACCATGCGCGATGGGTCGAGGAGAACGCACCTGTATGAGCCAGTCAGGACCAGACCCTATCGTACCCGCCCCGCCGGAATACCTGGATCGCGTTCGGCAGGACGGCATGATCGACAACAGGTACCTACGTCACTTCGCCAACCGTCTTTCCCAGGTCCTCATCAACCGGAGCCATACGGAGATCATGGTGCTCGGCCAGATGATTCACGAGGCGACCGTGAGGTACCGCCTGCCGGATGGCACCCTGTCCACCCCATACTGGCAACAGTGGCCGGACGGCAAGACCTACAAGCACTTCGACGACTGGTCCTGGTCGATTCTGAACTGCCGTCAGAGCAAGGCGTATCGGCTCCGCAAGATTTACCTGGACCTCACGGCGATGAACCTCTCGGAGCACACGATGGCGCGGGTCCTACGTCTTGGGTGGGGCAAGATCGACGCTGTGCTCCGCGTCGCGCGCTCGGAGATGACGCTCCTCCAGTGGCTCGACCGGATCGAGGAGCACGGCATCAACTACCTCGACCTCCGCGACGAGGTGAAGCTCTCCGGCGCGACCGGGACCAGGACGACGGCGGGCGAGGTGACTTCCGCGGCGGCCGAGGGGTTTGACGAGGACGAGGACATCGGCTCCCCTACGCTGGACCCGAAGCCGCGCGAGGAGAAGAAGCCCCAGGTCAAGGTGTCCATGATCTTCCCTGGGAACAAGGAAGGTCGGGAGAACCTACGTCTTTGGCGGGCCGCGTTGAGGAAGGTGAAGCAGCGCGCGTGCCCCGAGGATCACGAGATGGGCGACTCGGCCGCCGCGGCGCTCATGGCGACGCACTACATGAGCTCGGTGCCTGACGTGAGCGAGGGCGGCCTCCCCGTGGAGGTGGAGTTCCTCTGCCAGTCCATCGAGACGAAGTACGGAGTACCCCTGGTGGTCGCGGGCAAGTCCGGCCTCCTCGCCCGCGTCCGCGAGGTGCTCCTCTGGTACAAGGACGACGAGCAGGTAGGGCCGCTCCTGAAGGAGATCGACTATGCCCTCCGCGCAGGAGACGCCGCGCTTCCCTCCGATTCCTGAGCGGCTCCCAGGCCCGGCGATGCGGTTGCTTCTCCGGGCCTGCCGCGCGCCTGACCTCTGGGCGTTTGCCTCTCTGGCCGGTGCTGTAGGGCTTGGTCGCGCCGTGGAGGTTTGCCAGTCCCGCGAGATTCCACCGGCCGCGCTCCGCGTGTTCGAGGTCGGGAGGTGGCAGGCGGCGAACCTCCCGCCGCGGGAGCTGGTCGAGCAAGTCATTTTGGCCGTACGCGTGATGCACTTGATGCACCTGGGGAGGAACACGAGAGCGGCGGCTGAGGAGCTCGGGACCACCTACGATGTGGCCGCCCGCGCCCTCACCACATTCGACCGCGTGGCGCACGACTTCACGCAGGACGAGGACGGCTGGAAGGCAGGACTATGAAGGCATCCGACATCCTCCTGAGCCTGAAGGAACGCGACGACGGCCCGACCTTCACGATGGTGAAGGCGAACCCGATCCACCTACAGCTTGTGGCGGCGTGGACCTCCATGCAGCTCCAGGAGGACGAGGACCCGGATGAGGAGTGCCCACCAGACACCCCGGCCCACCTCCGACTAAGGTGGTTGTGGGCGCGGATCGAGCCGGACCCCACCGCGGCCTGGATCGAGATGTCCGGGCTCCCCGACGCTCCGCATGTCCGCCGTGCGTGTAGGGTCCTCCAGGACAACGGAGTCGTCCACCCCGACGGAGACGTGGCCGCGTCGGTGCGGACGTTCATGAACCTGGCTTACACTGCGGCCACGACCCCGCCGAGAGGTAGGGGTGGCTAGGCCCGAGCGCATCGGGGATTCCGGCATCCCCGTGGCGTGTTGGCTCGCCGCGCGGAGGCGTGGTCTTATCGTGCCGGAGTTGGTCGAATATCTGGACGTGCCCCAGCCTACGGCCTGGCGGTTCGTGCAGCGACTCGTGCGCGAGGGCTTCCTCGTGCGGACGGAGGAGCGCCGCCGAAGGACGGAGGCGTTCGGAGATCAATGCGGCGGCGGTGGCATCGTCTACCACGCCACGAAGCAGAAGAGGAGCGAAGGCGAATGGGCAAGATTGCTGAGGCAGCGAAGGCGGCTGGCGCGCCGACCCTTCAAGGCCCGGTCCAAGTGACTTACCCCGACGGTTCGAGCAAGACGTTCGCCTCCGAGGCGGAGGCGGAGAAGGCGCTGGCCGACTTCGCCGTGGAGTACCGCCGCGGCGGCGTGTTCGCGAAGGAGAAGGCGAAACGCACCTCGTTCTCCAGGCGGAAGCGCGAGCGCAATACCGACGAAACCGGCGAGTAGGGTAACGGGGGCCGTTGGCCCCCGTCTCCTTGTACTGGATGTTTGACAGACCGCGCGTGGCATGGTAACTTAGGAGCGGAGGTCACGATGACTGACAGAGAGAAGCAGCTCCTACAGGCACTCCTGCTCCGCCTGGGGAACGAAGTGGGCGTCAACGTCCGAGACGTTGACCTTGGTGCGCTGCCGAGCGAGCAGGCGCGCACTATGCACTTCTTCCTCGTGCGGGTCGGAGCGCGCCTGGAGGAGAAGGACCGGAGGATGATCTAGGAGGCGAGCGAGCGATGGGAAGGAAGAAGCGAGTCGAGATTCCTACTTACTCACCAGAGGGTGGGGTTCACCTCCCCAAGACGCAGGAGGAGCTGATCGAGTTCATCACGAAGGCGATGGTGAAAGCGGCCCTCCCGGCCGTGGAAACCTACGCCGAGAAGGCATTGCGGAACGGGCGGCGGGCCAGCACGCGCGGCATCGCGGAGGCGGTGGCCGACGTGGCGAAGATCGTGAAGGGGAAAGGGCCGGGTGACCTGGTGCCCATCGCGATCCGGCCGGAGCCGAAGCGCCTGAAGCTCGGAAGCGAGGGCCGCATCCGTGATCTCTGCCGTCGCCGCCGGGAGGGCGCTACCTACAAGGAGCTCCAGCGCGAGTTCGGCGTGAGCCGGGCCGTGGTCTGGCGCACGCTGAGAGCCAACGGGCTCACGGGGGAGGAGTAGGATGGACCGCCAGAAGATCATCGACGCGATCCAGGGCGCGCGCGCGTACCTGGAAGCCATGCACGACAGCGACCCGCACGGCCTCATCGCCGGGCTCGACCGCGCCGCGGAGATCGTGTCCGGCGAGCTCCCCGAGGAGGTGCTGTGTGGGGTGCTGAGGACCTACTTCGTCGCGAAGGTGGCGGAGTTCAAGGAGACGAGCCTTGGTACTGAGCTCCACAAGAGCGAGGCCGTCCTGGAGCTCTGCGACCGGATTGGCTTGGAGCACCTGAAGGCGGAGATCGTGGAGCACGCGCGTCGGGAGCTCCACGATGTCCTCGGGACTCCCGGCGAGGTGGAGACGGTCCGGGGGCGCTCGTCTTGGATGTACGCCTTGGCGAAGCCCGAGGCCGACGGCCGCAACGCGAAGTGGGAGGCGCTCCTCGATGACTAAGCCGCCGCTCGAACGCACCGACCCCGAGCACCCCTACTACGGCGTCCCGCCCACTGGCGGCTTCGGCGTCATCGTGGTGGATTGCCCTTGGCGGTACCGGAACTTCTCGAACCAGGCGCACGGCGCGGCCCGCGCTCACTACACGGGGATGACGTTCGCGCAGCTCGGCCAGCTCCGGGTGAAGGAGTGGGCGGCCGAGGACTGCATCCTCGCCCAGTGGGGCACTTGGCCCAAGCTCCCCCAGGCCGTGAGTCTCCTGGAGGTCTGGGGCTTCGAGTACGTCACCGGCATCCCCTGGGTGAAGACCTCGCCCACCTCCGGCCAGATCCGTCGTGGTGTAGGGTTCTGGACGATGGGGTGCTCGGAGTTCGTGCTGATCGGCCGCCGCGGGAAGCCAGCGATGAAGCGGGACCCGAGCGGCACGCCCATCGGCCTCCTCGGCGGCGAGGACCAGCAGTTCTATGCGCCCATCGGCAAGCACTCCAAGAAGCCGGAGGACATCCAAGACTACTTGGAGGAGCGGTTCGGCGGCCCCTACCTGGAGCTCTTCGCTACCCGGCTGCGGGAGCGGTGGACGTGCTGGGGGCACGACACTGGCTGGCACCTCCACCCGAACGAGGACCTCCCCCACCGTCGCGCCCTTGCGGAGAAGCACGGCCTGATCGAGCGCGCCGAGCCGCCCCTACAGCGCCGCAAGGATGGTGGCGGCCACATGGAGATCGCGGCTGACCCGTTCGGCGCGGCCATGACGGACTTCTAATGAGGACACGCGGCGCTACCTATCGCCCAGAAGACTATTGCCCGATATGCGGTTTGTACGTGGGCGAGACCTACAACAGGCACCAATGCGCCGCGTCGGTACTCGCTGCCATCAATGCGGCGAACACCAGGGCCGAGTGTGATGATGAGGAGGGGCGGCTGTTCTGCGAGCAGCTCACGCGCAGCGAGGCCGCCCGCTTCCTGGAAGGTCATCGCCTCCTGGACAGGTGGAGGAACGGATGAGGACTTGGGGGTGCTACGTCTGCCACGTCACCGTGGAGGCCGAGGAGATGCCCAGGGGGTGGGGGCACAGTGTTGCCTCGGCCGTCAACCTCTGCCCCGAGCACTTCAAGGCGCACATCTACGAAGCCATCAAGCACTCCGAGCGGAACATCGCGTGGCTCCGGGAGAAGCTGGCCGAGGCTGAGGCGCGACCGGCCGCCCCCGATCCTCCTGAGCCGTGCCGGTGCGTATACCCGGACAAGTGCTTCTGTCCGGTGGAGGCGAAGCGGCCGAAGCCGCCCGCCCTACACGATGCTATGCTCGACGGGTTCGAGTAAACTGGCGACGAAGGAGGGCCAGGCCATGCTCGATGTGCTCATCACCGTTCCCCACGGCGCGCCGGAGAACGACCGCGCTGCCCCCGCCGTTGCCAAGGCGATCCACGAGGGACTCCAGGACCTCGGGGTGGCGAGCCGGGTTCTCATCTCCCGGTGCTGTAGGTACGAACGCGCGGACATGAACCGGCCGGAGTCGCGCGGCTCGCAGTTCCGCCGCCGCGTGGCGGAGGTGGTCGAGGAGGAGCGGCCCGCCCTCGTGCTCGATGTGCACAGCTTCCCGGACGACTACCCCAGGTTCCAGGGGGAGGACATCGCGCTGCTCCGCTCGAACCAGGACGAGAGGTTCCTCCGCACCTATGCGCGGCGCTTGTATGAGGTGGCCGGGTTCTTTGGGTGCCCCATGAGCGTCGGAGTCCTCCCGAGCGCGTACCCGAACGATGTGTGCGCTGAGGCGGCCTCCCTGGGGGCATCGGCCATCCTCGCGGAGCACCGGGACGGCGGCGACGCCGATGTGTTCGGGCGGGTCCACGCCTACACCATCGCGGAGCTGCTCCAAGGTGGACTCGATGACTGACGACCTGGACGACGACGGCATGGTGGAGCTCGAAGGCGCGCCGCTGCCCTTCATCGCGATGCCCTACATCCGAGAGGACAAACCGCGTGAGAGCGGCACGCTCGTGCAGAGCTTCGGGATCGCTAGGCCATCCCTGGAGACGCCGGGCGGCCGGGCAGAGGAGCGCCGCCAGGCAAAGGACCCGGCGCAGTTCGCCTGGGACTGCGAGATGGACCCGGACGTGATGGTTCCCTACCTCCGTGGGGTCCGGCCGCGGATGATCGCAGACCAGTGCCGCCTTCGTCTGGCGGCGTACGTTGGGATGTCGCGGGCTCCGGCGGTGTTCTACACCGTTGAGAAAGTGCCGGAGCCCTTGTACGTCGGTGACGCCAAGGGCGCGCGCCACGCGCTAGGGAAAGTGGCCCACGTCGTGGGGAGCATCGACTGGTTTCTGTGCAGCGTGGTTCGGGCTTGCGTGCCCGAGGCACCGAAAGGATACGGGGATGGCAGGGAAGCCACTACGACGGATCGAGGCGGCGACGCCGAGGGTGGCGCCTGATGGCGGGATGGTTTGGGGGATCACTCTGGAGTGCGGGCACTACGTCGAGCTCGCGAAGCTCCCGAAGGCGCGGGCGCGGTGTGACGACTGCGCGAACGGCGCACCAGTCACGGCGGCCGACATCGTGCCGTGCAGCGTGTGCCCGGCCGGTTGGGACACCACGAAGAACGGTGTGAAGGTGCCCCCACCGGGTTGGGACGGAGACGTGGAGGTGAAGGACTGCCCGGCGTGCTACGGCTTCGGGTTCGTTGAGTCGCACCCCCAGTGCATCATGGAGATCGTGGCGGAGGGGCCGCCCGGCAGCGCGCTAGGAGACTACATCCTTGGGTTGTGGGGCCTTCGCCTGGAGGATCGCGTCGCGGTGTCCGTCGTCGCGAAGCGCGGCCGTAGGTGGCTCGGTGAGCGGCGCTCCGCCACGGTGGACGAGATGGTCTCCTCGATGGCGATCCACCGCACGCGGTTTTACCCACCCTCGAACTGGTCCCAGGAGATGGTGGCCGGCAGCATCGACAACAGCATCGGGGAGCACGCGAACAGCCGCAGCGTGAGGATCAACCTTCGCACGACGAACCCGGCGCGTGTGACGGCGATGGAAGCGGTCATCGTCGGCCACCTCTTGAGAGGCTTCGGATGTGGCGTGTAGGCGAACGGGTCCTCGTCGTGAACTGGTTGCGCCTGTCCGGCTCGGAGACGCGGCCCGGCGGACGGCGTGAGGCGACCGTCGTGGAGGACTGCACGAAGGAGAAGCACGCCCCCATGTTCCTCGTTCGATCCCGCGGCGAGGAGCGCGTCGTGCCCGCCGAGTGGCTCCAGCGGGTGTAGGTTCTCGCCTCCCGCCAGGTCCTTTTGCTATTCTGTCAGGACCACGAGGAGGTGAAGCCATGCGGTTCACGTACGAGTCGTACCAAGGCCCCATGATCGTCGAGCGGTCGAGTGCGGAGGAGGCGTGGGGCAAGGACTATCTCAAGCGGTACAAGGGTCGCTACACCCACAACGTCGCCACCACGTCGCCGCAGGAGGCGCGCCGGGTGGCGGAGCGCATGTTCTCGGCCGTCGGCCTGGACCTCGACACCGAGCTCCCAGACTTCGACCGGAACTACACGCAGCTCAAGGCCAAGATGCGCCACGCCCTCCCGATCCCCAGGGATCGGATGCCCGTCATCGAGCCCGATGACATCGGCCAGTTCGAGCAGGACATCCGCGCCGGAAACGTAGACATCTTCTCCCCGCACGCCGACATGGACATGGCGTGCGCCCAGTGCGTTCCTGGCGACCCCTTCCCGTGGCAGCACTCCAGCCCACCCATGTTCGGTGACATCGAGTGGACCGTCCTCGGCCAGCGCGACGGCGACCCGAACGACGACAAGCTCCGCGCCCCCGTCGTCATGCGCGCCGTGAAGACCCTGAAACCTCTACAGGGAGAGATTTGGTTCGACAAGTGCATCGCGTCGATCATCGCCTTCGGCGTGCCCGAAATCGGCGGCTTTCTCGCCACGAGTGCTACCATCATCGTGAGCTCCGACGACTACATCCTCGATGGGCACCACCGCTTCGGGCAGGGCTTCCTCGCGACCCCGAACTTCACGCTCAAGTCCCTGGTGGTCCCACTCGACATCAACACGCTCCTCAAGGTTGGCCGCTCGTACGGTTCGGCCCTCGGCAACCCGACGAAGAAGTAGGAGGCGGCCATGCGGTTCACGTACGAGATGAGCGAAGCGAGGCGGAGAGGCGGAAAGCGCCGGGCCATGACGGAGCCGCTCAACAAGCCGAAGCGTGCCGGCCGCGGTTCGTTCAAGATCATGGAGGATGACGGGCCGCGCACGGTGAAGGGTCACATCGTGGGTAAGGGCCGCTTGTGGGGCCTACACTCGTGGGGTACCGGGGCGACCAAGGACTGGGTGCTCACGCACCTTCCCACCGGCCTCGGGATGATGCACGACATCCGCGACCTCGCCACGGCGAAGAAGGTGGTGAAGATCGTCGAAGAGATGCCGGTGAACTGGAACACCTGGGACGCCGCGGCGTTGTCCAAGGAAGTCACCGACCAGGGCCTACAGTACGAGCTGATGTCCATTGCACGCAGCGTGAGGTGACGGAACGTATCCACTACGCCGACGCGGCCTGCGTGCTCGGCGCGTGCTCTAAGCTCCTCCTCGGGGAGTACGTGCGGAAGGGGGTTTTGCTGAGGCCGGATCACCTACAGACGTTTCCGCGGGAAGCGGTTGACGCATTGGCACGAGAGTTCGATGAGCGGCGGGCCTTAGCTGCGAGTACACTAGGGGATGCGGATAGGTCTAGGAGGTATCGGTGATTCTGGCACAGGCACAAGCGACGGTAGATGCGACAACGACCGGAGGAACGGCCGGACTGGTTGACATCATCACCCAGGGCGGGGTACCGGCGTTGTGCATCGTGGCTGTCATCTTTCTCGTTCGCCACATCCTGAAGGAGCGCGAGGAGTGCAAGAAGTGCCGGGCCGCCTGGCACGCTCGCGAACGCAAGTTGGAGACGCGCTACAGCGAGAAGGTAGAGGCGCTCCTCCGTGACCAGATCGATTGGCAGAAAGAGGTGTTCGGAGTAGCTGAGGCAGACGCCGAGGAAGAGAGGTAGGGCATGGATCACCCCGAACTGGAAGCCCAGCTCGCGCGGCAACGGAGATATGCCCTCCAGAAGATCAAGGATGACCCGGCCCTCCGGCGGCGCATCCTGGAACGGGTGAACGACTCGCGGCCGATCAACCTCAAGCTCTTCATCGAGCTCACGGCGGAGGTCGGCCGACGTAGGGAAACGGGGGAGCACTTGAAGGGCTGTCCGGCCGTGAGCAACGGCGGCAAGTGCACTTGTCCGGCAAGCATGAGGACGCACATCATTCGCGTGTTCGATGAAGCGCAACTTGGAGGCGGAGATGAGCGAGCAGACGAAGGGCGGAAGGACGGGACTACAGACTAGCGAGGGGAAGTTCAGCCTTCTCCTTCTCGTGATCGCGGGGCTCGTCCTCGCGGCCCCCTACATCACCGACAAGCTCCCCGACAACTTCTGGGTCGTACAGGTTATGTCCATCTTCATGGCGGGGGCGAACACGAGCGAAGCAAGATGAAGATCGCGGATGCAGCCCGCGGCCTGGGCGTTCCCCAGGTGGTCCTCGGGAAGATCCTGGAGGCGACCGGGTTGGCGGACGAGGACCCCCCGGCCGAGCCCCCCGCCGACTGACGCCGACCCTACACCGTTTGACATACGCCCTCCGCCCTGGTATTGTTGCCGGGGAGGAGGGCGTTATGCCTTGTGGACATTGGGGCGGTGGGTTCTGTAGGGTTCTGTGTCGCGAGCGCGGCGAGCTGATCGAGTGCCCCCAGGCGCGCGCCGACGCCGTTGAACCCGGCGAGTGCTGCCACGACCCCGCCAGCCTGAAGCGCCTTCCAGCCCCGGTGGACGTGCCGCCGAGGCAGGCGCTCACCGAGATTGGCAAGGCCGTAGGGGTACCGAGGCACATGCTGGAGAGCGACGCTAGCCGCGACAACTTCAGCGCAGCGATGACGGACTTCTGATGGGCACCGACGAGTTCAACCTCGCGATGATGAAGTCGTGGATTCGCGGACGGTGGCAGGCCCTACAGAATGAGCATGAGTCAAGGCGACATGCCTGGGAGGACCTCGTTGTCGATGTGGAGGAGTTCACCGGCATGGAGCCCGAAGCGGCCGGGAAGATGTTGAAGCGAATGAGGAAGGCGGGCGAGATATGAGCGGGCGGCGTAAGTCGTGGGCTTCAGGGTGCCTCCTGGGGCTACTCTTGCACGCCCTCGACGGGATCGGGAGCGCCTGCCGCTGGTTCAAAGGAGTGTAGGGATGGGAGATCGTATGAGCCTGGCCGTCATCATCTGCTTGGCGGTTGCGGTCATTGGCATGGCGATGCACGCCGAGCGTGGCGCCGCCCAGGGAGAAGTGCAGCTCCGCGTGCGGGTTGTCGAGTTGGAGGCCGAGGTCGCCGCGCTCCGTTCGGACGTGACCTACATGCAGGAGGAAGCCACTGACCACGAGCGGAGGCTTCAAGAGTTCGAGAGGAAGGGGAAGTAACATGGGAGGCCAGGCACTTCCGGGGAAGCGGCGTCAGGCGTTCCTCCTGGACCCTGACATCCTGACGCTCATCACCGACAGGGCGCACCCGCTCTACGACCCTCGGGTGAACCTCCCGCCGGACGAGAAGATCGTGCGGAACATGATGTCGTTTGGGGTGAAGGTCGCCATCAAGGTGCGGAAGAACGGTGACTCCATCGAGGTGGTGGACGGCCGCCGTAGGGTCATCAACTGCCGCGAGGCGAACCGCCGCCTGGAGGAGATGGGCGGCGAGCGCCTCATGGTCCCGTGCGAGGTGGAGCGCGGGAGCGACGACCGCATCATCGACATGATGGTGTTCCTGAACGAGCTCCGTAGGGGCGACACCCTGATGGAGAAGGCCGAGAAGATGCAGCGGTACCTGGACACCGGCCGCACGGTGGACGAGGCCGCCGCGGCGTGGGGGCTGAGCTCCATCCAGGTGAAGCGGTACCTCGCTCTTCTCGACCTCTCCCCGCCGGTGCGCCGGGCCGTCGAGCGCGGCCAGATGACGATGGCCGCCGCGAAGCCCTACACCACCATGAGCCGCGAGGACCAGGAGGCGAAGCTGGCGGAGGAGGACCTCCCCGCCCCGACGCCCTCCGGGAAGCCTAGGCGGCGGCGCAAGTCGTCGGTGCGCCCCTCCAAGGCCAAGGTGCGGAAGGTGGCGGAGAGGGCTTCCCCTACGATCAGGGAGGCCCTCCTGTGGGCCGTGGGGGATGTCAAGGCCGACGACGTGAACGGGGAGCGGCTCCGCGCGGCTATCTTCAACGGGGGCGCGTGATGGTTTGGATGCCCCCGACGGGCACGCGGCGTGCCGTAGTCCTCGACTTCGACGGCGTGATCCATGCCTACACGTCCCCTTGGGTGGATGTGGAGACGGTCTGCGACGGGCCGGTGCCCGGCGCCCGAGAGGCGGTGGCGAAGCTCCGCGAACGGTTCGACGTGGTGGTGATGTCGGCGCGCTGCAATGAGCCGGGTGGCGTGCGGGCCGTGAAGCAGTGGCTCGACCTCCACGGCATCGAGGTGGACGCCGTGGCGGCAGGGGAGAAGCCCGGCGCGGTGGCCTACGCGGATGACCGCGGCTTCCGGTTCGATGGTACCTGGGACTTTGTGGACGAGTGGGTTGCGAACGGGACCCCCATGCCCTGGAACAAGCGGGAGGACATTGTATGAGCTCCCACGTCTCTCCGAGCGGCCTCACCTACAGCGGGTCGGGGTGGGCGTCCCGCGACGAGTTCATCTTGGCCGCCTCGGACCCGCTGACCCGCGAGGTGTTCCGGGTGGCCCTCGACCAACACGGTGCGCGTCACCTCCGCGACCGGCTCTCCCGGTTCCTGGAGGGGGCGGACGACGCGGAGCGGGCGTTGCCGCCGAGCCCCCCTACGCCTGGCGTATGTGAGGGATTCTACGGTTCACCTGCGAAGCGTCCCATCTTACAGCAAGCGATGACGGACTTCTGAGAGGATAAGCACTTGATGGGTAGGGAGGAGAAGCGAACGATGAGGATTCTCACCGAACGAGACTTGGATACCTGGTTCACGTACCATCCCCCGGACAGGGACCAGGCGGAACGCTACGAGGCGTTGCGCGACGGCGCGCGGGCCTTCGCGAAGATCATCCTGAACATGACCCCGGCCGGGCCGGATCAGAGCGCGGCCATCCGCAAGGTGCGGATGGCCATGATGACGGCGAACGCCGCTATCGCGTGCGAGTGGAAAGACAACATCGGAGACGTGGAAGCCGTAGAGGGGGCGACCGAATGAGCGATCAACCCGAGCAGCGCCAACCCATCGACCCCGAGTCGAGCAAGTGCCTGGCGTGCGCGTACGCGACCCGCCCAACAGCGTGAACTAAGCCGCCGCATCTGGTATCGTGGCGGGCTAGGAGGATGTGTCTCATGGCCTACACGTACCAGATGTGGCAGGTCCTCAACGAGCGCCGCTTCAACTATCGTCGCATCGTGTACCACGGAACCTCCACCTACTTCCTCAAGTCGATCATGGCGAACGGGCTCTCCCCTGAACCGACGCACAAGACGTGGCGGGCCGACCCGGACGCGAGCGCCACGCGGCCCAGCCGTGCTTCCCTCCGTGGGGTCTACGTTACGCCGAAGTTCCACACCGCCAGCAGCTCCGCTGGGAACACCGCGCGCAAGTTCGGTGGTGAGGAGCTCTACATCGTGATCGAGGCCCAGGAGAAGGCTGGGTACTGGGACGAGGATCGCATTAACACGACTGTTAAGAGCGCCCTCGAACGCGGTATGGGCATCCCCGGCCGGTACATGTTCGACCTCGGCCACTCCTACACTGTGTTTCAGACGTGGACACGGATGAAGGCTGACGCCACCTTCCGCCGCGAGGTCGAGGACAAGTTCACCGAGGCGTTCATCGAGGAGCTCTCGCGTCACTGGATGGGTGGGGCTCTCCATCCGGAGCACGAGAAGTTCCTCCGCCGCATGGCTCCGACCCTGGTACACACAGAGCTCAACCGTGCCGTGGCGTACTACGTGAAGGAGGAGAGAGAGCGCGCCGGATACTATAGCCCCGAGTTCGTTCAAGCCGCGTTGGACCAGGGTATGAAGCTCGACGGCAAGACGGCCAGGGACTTCATGCGCGGGCTGAAGGGTGATGACGCCTGGGAGATCACCAAGGCGAAGCTCTACGCCCTCGCCCCCACCATCCCCCAAGCTGAAAAGGCGCATCGCCGGATGCTCGACCGCATCTCGAAAGAGATGAGCCGGTACGAAACGGCGACGGCCATCGCGCCGCACCGCCGCCTCCAGTCCGTTGTAGGGTTCCGCGGCCGGAACCGGATCATCGCGATGTACGTGGAGCCCCGCGACGACGAGAAGTGGAAGAAGCTGTACCGCGTCTACGGGGAGGGGGTCCCGCAGTTCGAGGCGGATTATAAGCAGGCCGTCTCCCCGAACGTGGAGGTTGAGTCTGCCGATTGGAAGGAGTTCCTTCCCGAGCGCCGCCGCACCCCGGCCCTGGTCGAATCCGCGAAGGGTGTGGCGGACCTGGTGCGTGAGGACCCGAACATGGTGGTTCTCCTCCTCTCCTACAGCCCCAACTCCTTCCAGGTGGTGTACTGGGACATCGCCGCTGAGGATGAGGCCGAGATGCGCGGTGAGGTGAGCATTGATCGCGGCGGGCACGGCCCGTGTAGCGATGCTTTCATGGTGTCCGGCGCTGAGGCGGGCCGTGGATGGGGGCCGCTCCTGTACGACGTGGCGATGGAGCTCGCCACCGCGGCTGGGGGAGGGCTCATGTCGGATCGGGTCACGGTGTCCGGTGACGCCGCCCGCGTTTGGGGCTACTACGACAAGCGCCGCCGCGACGTGACGAAGGCACAGCTCGACAACCAATACGGCGACCTCACCCCCCAGGACCCGAGCGACGACTGTGACCAGGGATCGGCCGAGGATGACGCGGACCCGTGGCACCTGAGCGCCCTGTCCCGCCGCTTCCGGCGCTCCCAGAAGGACCCGAGGAGCACGATGCGTGCGCTCGCGAAGGCGGGCCGCCTCTACTACAACGGGCCGCACATCCCGTCAGTGGTGAAGCGCCTCGCGAAGCACACCGACATGCAGCCGAGCGACTTCGCTGGACCTTTGGACCCCTGGGAGATGGCGGAGGCCGAGGACGCCCTCCGGGCTGACCTGACTGAACGCCTACACATCCGGGAGCGGGTGGCCGCGCTCGACGAGGTGGCGAAGGGGCCGCGCGACCTCCCGTCGGGCATCGGAATCGGCGTGCGCGCCGGTAACTACATCAGCAAGGTGTACTACTGTGACCTCGAAACTGGGGAGCCGTCCGAGCGGCCAGGTTTGGAGGGGGAGATCACGTTCCATCGCGTCGAGAGCATCTGGCCGTGCGAGGGTGCGTGGGAGGTGAAGATGTCCGGGGCGACGCATGGCTTCGGGCCGCTCCTCTACGACGCCGCGGTGGAGGTCGCCTCGATCCTGGGCGGCGGCCTCATCTCGGATCGCCGGTCCGTCTCCAACTCGGCGCGGAAAGTCTGGAAGCACTACGACACCAAGCGGCCGGACGTGGAGAAGCACCAGCTCGACAATGAGTACGGGACGCTGACGCCGGCGCGCCCAGAGGACGACTGTGACCAGGCGCTCTCGCGGCAGAAGTACGGCAAGCGCGGGTGGGTGAAGGACCCCATTTCTCGCCGGTACGTGATCGACCCTCCCTACACCCTCCCCATGTTGGCGCGCATGGACCGCCTGGTGATCGACGGCGGCGACCGCGAGGACACCATCCGCGGCGCGCTCACCGAAGCGGCGAAGGGACCCCAGGCGCTCCCGCCCGGTGTAGGGGTCTGGGTCCGCGCCGGGAACAACATCATCCTCACCCAGTACTGGGACCTGGAGGCTGACTCCCCGGCCGCGCGCCCCGCGGGCCGGATCACCATCGCGCGCATCGACAACCCGGAGACGCCGTGCGATGGTGCTTGGGAGGTGGACTTCTCTCGCTCCGATCACGGCTTCGGGCCGCTACTCTACGACGTGGCCATCGAGCTCGCCTCGATCATGGGCGGTGGGCTCATCTCGGATCGCCAGGACCTCTCCCCCGCGGCGTACCGTGTCTGGAAGCACTACGACACCGCGCGCCCGGACGTGACGAAGCATCAGATGGACGACGAGCAAGGCCACCTCACCCCCTCGAACCCGAACGACGACTGCGACCAGTGGCTCGCGCGGGAGAAGCGCGGCAAGCGCGGGTGGATGAAGGACCCGGTGAGCCGACGGTACCGCATCTCGCCCCCCTACACCCTCCCCATGCTCGCGCGCATGGGTCTCCTGGTCCTGGATGGTCCGGCCGAGGACGTGGTGAGGCGCGCCGTTCCGGCCGTGATGGCGGTGCACAAGGCCCACGGCGGCGGGCTCACCGAAGCGGCGATACAGCACGCCAGCTACGGAGGCAAGCACCAGTTCATCTTCCGGGACGGTGGGAAGGAGGTGGGGGAGATCGCTGTCGTGCCCGTGCCGGGCGGGTTCGAGGTGAGCAACGTGATGGTGTGGCCCGCCTTCCAACGTAGGGGATGGGCGACGAAGATGTACCGCCACGCCGCGCGGTGGGCTAGGGAGCAGGGCGGCAAGCTGCTCGTCTCTGACGACCGCACCCCGGATGCCCTCGCGCTGCATCAGGACTTCGCCGCAAAGGGGTACCTACACGGGCGAGAGATCGTGATGGAGCGCATCGAGCTCACGCCGGCGCACAAGAAGGTCATCGACGCTTTCCTCGCGCGGCGGCCGGCGGAGTCCGCGAAGCTCTGGACGGACGGGGTGGCCCTGGACCTCCTCTGGATGGGGGGCGGGCGCTTCGCCTCCTGGAAGGGCGGGCGCTTGCACCTGGAGCACGCGCCCACCTCCCCGAGCGAGGACACCATCCTCCGCTACCTGGAGAAGCGGCACGGCAAGCCGGCCATCATGCCGGCCCTCGGGCTCCGCTTCGAGCACCTCCACACGGACAGCTACCAGGGGCAGCACTACATGGGCCTCATCGCCCGAGACCACGCCGGGCGCGTGGTGGGGAAGGTGGAGTACTCGTACTTCGATGACGGCACGGCGCGCATCGACCACATCGAAGTCCCCGAGGAGCACCGCCGGCGCGGTGTTGCCACGGCGATGTTCCAGGAGATCAAGCGCCACCACGGGCTCAAGAGCATCCCGCCCTCCGGCTTGACGGACCTCGGCTCGAAGTGGCGGGAAGGGTCACGGCTCCAGGAGCGCGAGCGGGACTACCGCGCCGAGTACGCCCGCGAGACGCGCGCTCGGAAGGACGACCGATGCGCGAGGAACCGCGCCCGGTACAAGCTCATCAAGAAGGGCAAGGCCCGTGTGGGGGACGGGAAGCACGTTCACCACAAGGATGGGAACACCAGGAACAACGCGGCGGGGAACCTGGCGAACCGTGCCGCCTTCGATCACGAGTCGGACCACAAGTCGGGACCGCCAAGGAAGCGCCGGAAACGGCGGTTGAGGAAGTAGGGGAGCCCGCGCCTGAGCCGTTCTGCCCCCAGGGGGTCCCAGGGACACTGGGGGGAGGCCGAAAGTCGAAACGAGATGGCCTTGCGATTCATCTGCAAGCGGGAGGAGACGGTGGGGTACACGTACGAGTCGAGCACCAAACCTGTAGGGGATTGGGAGGTCCTCTCCCCGTACCAGTTCCTCAAGCCCGCGGGGATCGCGGCTATTGGCCCGGACCCCCAGTTCCCCGACCGCCCCCACGGCCCGATACGCGTCCTTCGCGTGAGCCGCACGAACCCGCTCATCCAGGCGTGGAGCTTCGACTCGGGCGCGGCGAACGTGGCGGGGGCGAAGAAGGCTGGGGAGCGCGCGTGGCGCAACCTCTTCGGGAAACGGTCCGTCTCCGCCAGCACCCCCTACCTCCACGACGCCCTCCTCTTCGTGGACTTCAAAGGCGGCTCCGTCCTCGTGCTGCCCCCGAAGAAGAAGGCTAAGGCCAAGGGGGCGAAGCCGAGTGCCACCGAGAAGAAGGATGCCGCCCGCCGCCTCTTCTTCAACGCCCTTTCCCACCTCCTACGTACCGCGCGCTGGGACAAGCTGAAGGTCACCGGCACGAAGGGCAAGTACCGCTTGCATCTCCCCTTCGAGGACCGTCGCCTTGGTGTCCAGGGCATCCCTCTGGGCGACCTCTCGGACGTGGAGGGGATGCTCGCGAAGACCATCGAGAAGATCGAAGGCTTTGGGATCGAGGTGTAGGGGATGGACACTGGGCTCCAGGAGGTACGGTGGCGTCGCACCAACCGGGATGCGTACGCTGCGGCGGCCGGGTTCCCCAACGCCAAGGCGATGGATGCCCGCGTGCTTGGTACCCACGTCCGAAGCGGGTGGACGAATGCCACCCCGAGGGCCGTGCGCTCGGGCCGGAAGTTCGACCGGGTGGACACCGGCCGTAGGGAGTCCGGTCCCCTCACCCTCCCCATCGACATGGTGAAGTACGGCCTCCCCGGCTTCTACGGCTTGCACGTTTCGGACTCAGGCACCGGCCCGGCATGGGTCGGCCGCCTCGCCGCCGACGAGCACCCAGGTTCCGGCGAGCCGTTCCTTTCCCCGGACCGCCCAGTCCACATCTACAGCATCACCGCCAAGCCGAACCTCCCGATGTACACCATCCCGGACCCCCACTCGACGAGCAAGGCCCCCTTGGACGACCCGATGGCCTTCCTCGCCTCCAACGCCGACGAGATCCCGCCCTCCTACATCCTCTTCGCGCCCGTCGAGGCGCTCCCGCCCGGCGTGTGGAAGCACGTCCAGACGGTGACGCCCAGGAGCATCGTCCAGGACATGATGGAGATCATGCACCGGCGCGGTGATCCGGTGCCGACGTTCGAGTCGGGCGACCCCCAATTGACTCGTGCGTGGAGGGTCCTCTACTACTTCGACGACCACGAGGAGCTCGACCGACGGGATGTCACGCGCCTGGACCTCAAGCGGTACTTCGTGCCGGAGGTGCGCGAGGAGCTCACCCCCCTCGCCTTCGACGGAGACGAGTACACGGACGACGAGCTCATCGACTGGCTCATCGACTCCGGCTTGCCCGAGGAGTACAACCTGGAGATCAGGAGGTAGGGATGAAGGCGAGGGCAGGGACGTTTACGCTTGGCCCGGCGTGGGAAGAGGCCGGGCTCCAGGTGAAGGGCTGGCTGTTCGGGCCGCACATCGCCACCTTCAACCGGAAGGCCGCCATGCCCGACGTGTACGGGAGCCCGTGGCCGGTGATCCACCTCCCCACCGGCGGCATCGTCATCGGCTCCTACAGCAAGAAGGCCCACGCTTTCGCCTTCGCCCGCACCATCTCCGACTTGAAGGGCGTGCCCTGGGCGACGAAGAACAAGAAGCTCCTCGCGGACCGCGCCCTTGCCGCGGGCGTGCCGGACATCTCTGTCAAGGTGCGCGAGGGCGAGATCACCGAGGACGCCGAGCCCACTTACACGTACGAGGTGAGCGAGGGGGCGTTGGCCCGCGAGTTCGAGTACGGGGTGTGGGCGCGTCCCATCCTTTCTGGCGGCTCCCCCGAGAAGGGCTGGGTCCGCACGCGCAAGAGCTCCAACCCGCGCTTCAAGCACGGCGTCTTGGTCTACGACCGCCCCCTCACCTCGGCCGAGGTGAGGCGGTACGACCTCGTGCCCCTGGACCCGCGCGACCCGATGAACATGAAGAAGGCGCGCGACCTCTTCGACGCCCACCTGATGGACGTGTACTCGGACAAGGACATCTACGTGGTCGAGCTTGGCGGCGGACGGCAGTACGTGCTCCACCCGAGCACGCGCCCCGGCGTCGAGTGGCAAGTCACCCACTTCTTCGGCGGCAAGCCGACGGGCCACATCGACCACACCGATTGGGACAAGCTCTCGGCGGAGACGTGGAACGTTCTCCCTCGTTCCGAGCGGGAGAGATGGATGGAGAAGGTGACGCCCAAGGGCTAGCATACTAAACCTGTAGGGAGGTGTGCCGTGATCGACTTGAACGACTTGGGCAAGTGGACGGACGGGGATGTGGTGTTCGCCCTCTCCGAGATCGACCACGGCCTGAACGAGCGGGAGGTCGAGTGGGTGGAGCGTCTCGGCCGCGCCTACACCAACGCGGGCTCCCTTTCCCCCAGGCAGCGCGAGACGGCCGAGGACATCCTCCGGCGTGCCAACATGAGGGGGCTCTGTGACTGATGGGCCGGTGAGGTGGGGACCAAACCTATAGGGAGGTGGACGGTGCCAACGAAGATGAGGAAGAGGAAGTCGAAGGGGAAGGGTAGGACGGAGTACGGGTGGGGGAGCCAGTGTGACCCCGGCCCAAGCTGCCGGCCGAGGTGGCTGAGTCAGAAGACCTTCTCGGTGGGGGTGTTCCCTTTGACCCCCAGGCGGGGCCGGGTGGTATTCCGGGTGAAGGGGCGCATCAAGCACCGCGCTCAGGTCATCGCCCTCGCAAAGAAGGTGGCGGCCTTCCTGGACCGTGGCGGGGACATCGGACACCGCAAGAGCACGTCCATCGACGCGGCGGGCTTCCCGAGCTGGGAGCCGAACGACGTCCTCTGGCGGAGTCTGTGGGGGGAGGGCCGCAGCCGATGAATGTCATCGACCGTGCCCTGAAGGTGCTCGCCCTCATCCGCCACCCCGAGACTCCCGAGGGGGAGCGCGCATCTGCGGAGGCCGCCCTCGAACGTCTCCTCGCCACAGCCGGGATGGCCCGCGCCGCCCTCGACGCCGAGTTCGACCGGCGCACCCTCCAGGAGAAGCAGCGCCTACGGCAACGCACCCAGCCCCCCACGCCACCCCCTCCCCTGCGCTGGCCCAGGGTGGTGGTCATCGGAGGACCAGGCATCCGCGTCCAGTTCAGCGGCAACCTTGGCGGCTTCACCTTCTACTCAAACGGCCCCGCCACGTTTGCCACCGGCCCCACTTCGAACACCTACTTCACGGGTTGGTGAGCCGTGGGCACCGGAGCGACCATCGCCCTTGCCGCGTTCCTCATGGCGTTTGCGCTTCTCGTCATCCTGAACGAGAGGGAAGGACCGCGACTATGAATACCCACGACCAGAGGACGCACCCTCACCGCCCCCGTTGCTGTTGCCCTTGCCCTTCCATCATCCCGTGCACCTACCGCACGCGTTTCTTCGTCGAGTCCGTCCAGGCCGAGCTCTCCCCAGTGTTCTTGTGCTGCCACAGCGCCACCGCCCACGACAAGCCCCCGCGTTGCCCCGGCCCTTCCCTCTGTGAACGACACCGAAGCCCGCAGTCTCCCCCCAGGACGTACTGACCCCCACTGACCTCCACCAACCTCCACCAACCTGCTGACTTCAATCGGATCCCCACCAGAGAATATCCCCACGAACAGGCACGAAGGAATGTAGGTATAGAGCCGTATTCAGACATCCTAGTATTCAAAACCTCATTACAAACTCTTCCATTGCGGGGCACATATGTCGTAGGGTATACCGAGACATGCATGTGGACCGATGTATATGGAGGACAGTATATGGCGGGCAAGAGCAATATGTCGGGGAAGCCCAGAAAGAAAGCGACTCGCAAGGCGCGTACAGACAACGGGGTGGTCTGCCAGTTGTGTGGGAAGCGGTTCAAGCGGTTGACGAAGGCTCATCTGCAAACGCACGGGTACACAGCGGCTCGGTACGCTCGCCTGTTCAGTCAGGATGCCTCTGCCCCGCCCGTATCCCGCGCCCGCACTGGGCTCCCGGCCGGTTGTAGCAACGGGGAGAGCTCGGCAAGCTCGTCTCGCCAAGCTCCGCCAGGCGAGCTAGTCCGCGTCGTCGCCTCGCACCTGGAGGCCCGACCCGAGTTCGTGGCGTCGCTGGCCGATGAGGTCGCCGCCTACATCATGGCCGGGCCGGTGCGCGACCGTCTCCGCGTCGCGTTGCTCGGGCTCATCTCCGCGCGGCTCGAACTGCACGGCCAGGCCGTCGCCAGACTCGACGCGACGAACCGGGAGCTCGGCGCGGACTGGCGTATCACCCAGGGCGGAGAGAACGGCGGCCCCACACCGACGAAGGACCTCGTAGGGATCGCGAGTCAGACTCTCGCGGAGCTCAAGACGGGGGAGGACATGGTGCTCAAGGCCATCAAGCTCGCCATCGATGAGGCTAAGACGCCGCCCGCCCAGGTCGCCGCGGGCTCGCCGCTCGACCAGTACTCCGGCCGAGACGAGGTGCTCCAGGTGCCCTCCTCCATCTCGGCCGCGGAGCGCGAGACGGTCCGCACGCTCCTCTCCTCTCTCGCGGCGGGCGCCACAGCGCGTGCCCAGGTCCTCGACGCCGACTCCGCACGGCCGGTCGAGGCGGAGGTGGTGACGCCCGAGCCGGTGGAGGAGTCCGGCGGGATCGCTCCGACGATGCCCGATGCTGATGAGCCCTTCTGAAGAACACCCCATCTCGGCGTGAGGAGCTCGCCAGAACGAGCTCGTCGAGCTCTCGCCGCCTGACCGACGGACTACAACATGCCTTCCTGGGCGTCGGCGGAGCTCTCCCGCGGCGAGGTCGAGGCATCCCGTCAGCGGGGGGATGGGGGTGGGGGTCGCCGCCCGAGATCCAAAGCGCGCGAGGGCTGGACGAAATCTGAGGCATCAATTCATCCCGGATAACCCTACAGGTTTAGTCTGGAGCCCGAGCGGTGGCTTGGGGTATGGTGGTGCTCAGGAGGTGGAGGATGAGCGAGCGACTGCCGGTGCCGGAGGGTGCCCGTCGGATTGTGGAGTTCCCGTGCTATTGCGTGACCAGGAAGGGGAAGGTGTTCTCCAGCGTTCGAGGTGGGAGGTGGCATCGACTCAGGCCCGCCCCCACGAGTAAGGGGTACTTGAGCGTGCTCCTGTACCGGCCGGACCTCGGTCCCAAGGTAAACACCTCGCGTACGGTGCACAGTCTGGTGGCGGAGGCGTTCCTGGACCCGATGCCTGAGCCGGGCTACATCGTTGACCACAAGAACAGGAACAAGACGGACAACCGGGCCTCGAACCTCCAGTGGGTGACGCACAAGGAGAACACGGTGCCCCAGGTCGGGGAGGAGAACGGCCGGGCCATCCTCTCTTCGCTACAAGCGAGCGCCGTGCGAACCCTCGCCACCGGGCCGATCCAGCCGAAGGAGATCGGGGAGGCGCTCGGGTTCGATCCGACGTACGTGTGCGCGATCCAGCGGGGGGAGACGTGGAGGCACGCGGAGCCGCTGGAGTCGATGCGGGAGGCCGCGGAGGTGCTCGGCCTACGATGGGACGGGCCGGACTCCGCGCCGGGGGAGAGGTGGTTCACGCTCCCCCAGGCCGCCGGCCGCCTCGGGACCTCCAGGCACCTCGTCCGCAAGCGGGTCCTCGCTGGGGAGTTCCCGGAGGCGATGTGCCGCGCGGACGGACGCGGTGAGCGGTGGATGCTACCTGAGTGTGCCCTGGGCGTGGCGCGATGACAGGGGCGAGTCTAGAGGACCGGGACTGGGACCACGACGGCTACTGCAACTGCCCCCGCCGGACTGGAGCTGCCTCGTCTGGAGTGTTCCGGATGGCCGGTGCTGTTCCTGATGTACGCCGCGGGGAAGGGCCTCGTGGATGTGGTGAGGGGATGGTGGGGAGGATAACCCTACCTCAAAAACACGCGAAGTGGCGAGCCCCTCGAATCCGGCCGGGCCGCCGCACGGGGAGGTGACGATGACGGAGGACAAGTTGACGACCAACGAGAACGTACGGATGACGGTGGACGGGGACGTGGTACAACTGGGGGAGGTCCCAAAGGCCCCCCTGGAAATCCCTTGGGCCAAGGGTTACGAGGTAGGTCACGCCAAAGGGTTTGAGGAGGGCTTCCGGCGGGGCCAGGAGGCCGGGCGGCAGCCCACCCCCATCGCCGGGGTGTACACGAACGAGCGGCCCCTCCCCGCCATCGTGAAGGAGTTCCTGGACCGGGTAGGGCGGATCGCGGTGAAGGGCCGCCACCTCCCCGACGGGGATGAAGTCGTGGACCTCGGGTTCACCGTGAACGGCCGGGACGTGACGTGCTCGGGGCGCGGGACCACCATCGATGACGCCCACCTGGATGCTATGATCCAGGCGTTCGAGGTGTTCGCCCGCGAGGTGCGGTAGGAAGATGGGACGGATGGGGTACTCGGTGGAGAAGCCCGGCCCGGAGCCGGAGGGCGTGCGGAAGGTAGAGCTCGTGGATCGCGCGGGGTGGGCGGAGAAGTGGGTGCGCCCCATCCTGGTGGCGTCCATCCCCGCGTTCATCGCGGCCTGGGCCGTGGTGAGGACGGACCGGAACGAGACGCGCCTACACGACGCGGAGGAGCGCCGGGAGGCCGTCGAGGTGGAGCTCCAGGACACCAGGGATGAACTGGAGAGGACACGGCGCGAGCTTCAGGAAGGGGCGAAGGAAGCCGCGCGGGATGAGGTGGAGCGCGCCGGGGAGGAACGGCGGGTGGCATCTCGCATCGCCCGCGAGGTCGTGTCCAAGCCCCACGTCGGCCCGCTCAACCCGGAGCGCGATCCCGCCACGCCCGTGGATGTGGTGGCGGAGGTGATGCGACGCTGGCCCGCGGGGAAGGCCCCTCCCCGTCGGGTCTACGTGGAACAGGCGGTGGCGGAGGTGGCCGAGCAATGAGCCTCTCCGACCTCTCCCCCGAGGACCGGGCCTGGGTGTTCTCCCTCCCCGGCCCCTGCTACTACCACCTCAGGACGCGAACCTTCGACGGCCCCCGCGGCGTGCACTCTTGGAGGGCGCTCCAGCTCGCGAAGGGGCGACTCAAGAAGAGGGTGGTGGCGGCTGGGGGGAACCCGGAGGAGATCGCCTACATCGCCGGGATCGGACCCATACTGAGGAAGACCCTCTCCACACCAGAGGATAGGTTCCACCGCGCGATGGTGGACTTCTAGCTGACCCGTGCAAAGAGAGCGCCCGCCGTTGTCGGGTGGGCGTCGTACCTGGCTCGGTGTTCGGGGTCAGTCACTCCGCAAAGGTCAATCACCCTCCCGCGCCTTCCGGTTCACCCCGGCCTCCCCTTCTCATTTCCTAGGTACGGCTGCCGCCGGGGGGCAGCTCTCACCAGGGAGACTACCACAGCTCACTGACAGCGGCAGAGTACGTCCGGCCGCACACCAAGTACTTGAAGAAAGTTGATGTCAGTCATCAGCTAACTCCTTTGATGTCCACGATGCGTTGTTCCGACTTCCCATCCCAGGGCTTCCCGCACCAGGGGCAGAAGCGTACCCGGATGACGGGCTTCCCCGAGGGGGCTTGGAGGTCGAAGTCGATGAGGTCGGCCACCTCGGAGTCCTTCACCCCGCACTCCTCCTCGGGGAGCACGGCGAGCAAGCCGATGACCAGCTTCCGGCGGTACAGACAACACGTCTCTCCCACGTTACACCTCCCACGGTTGGTACTCAACCATCAACGCGCCGAGCTCGCATCCCAGGATGAAGTGGCCGCCAGTCCATTCCGGGGTCGGCCCTACCTTGATGCCGAACGTGAGGCGCACCTTGCGTGCTTCTAGCGTCTCCGGCGACTGCGTGGCCGCGTCGCACATGACCCGGATGTCCTTCCAGTTCCCACCACATCCGAGGGCGGCCGTGCGAACCTCGTGCTCGATGCACAGGCACGTCCGCTCCAGGTCAGCGCGCCCGGCCTGGTAGCGGGCGACGAGCGGGTGCAGACTGTCGGCCGCCGCCATGATGATGCCGCTCGTGCGCCCGAGCGGAACGCCCTCCGCCTTGATGTCGATCATGGCCTACTCCTCTCTGACGCTGATGTGCGTGACGGTGCAATGGAAGTTGGCCCCGAGCACGGCCTCGATTCCGAGGTCCTCGATGTCGAGCTTCACGGTGTCACCGTCGTCGATCCCGTCGATGCCGAGCACGATCTGTAGAAGCGCCGCCTTGTCAAGCACCGCGCGAGTTGTGCGCTCCACAATCTTCTTCGTCGTCGTCTCTAGGTGGACCCCGGCCGCTTGGATCATCTCCGTCCTGGTTGTCGCCACGTCGTCCTCCTCATCGGCCTCCGGCCGCTGGTGTTCACGCAGCACCCGGCGGACATCCGCCAGGGCGTTCTTCCAGGCGCGGTGCTCCGCACCACCCCCTCCGCCGTGCCCGTTCGAGTCCGGGGTCATCACCCGGCCGGAGGTACCGACCGGGATCTCCCAGAGCTCGCCGTGCTTCGTGTTCCGGATGTACTTCCCGTGCTCCGCGAGGAGCTCGCGGGTCTGCGTCTCGTGCGAGCTCTCGCCCATCCTACTTCCCCTTCCCCTTCTTCTTAGCCTTCCCCGTCTTAGCCCAGGAGGCGCGGAGGCTCTCCGCTTTCTCGACGAGAGCCCGCTCCTTCTCGATGACGTTGTGGCTGTTCGTGCCGTAGCCGCCGCCCTCGATGACGTGCCCCTTGATGGCAGCCCTGAACGCATCGGTTGCCTCACGAGCCGCCTTGTCGGCGTCGTTCATCTTGCGGAAGGCCGCGAGGATCGCATCGCGTTCCGGGTCGTCCTGGAGGATCACTTGGCACTTGCCGTAGTTCGAGGTGAACTGGTGGGTCGCGTCTTTGTCCTTGACGCGGAACTTCCCGCTGGAGGCGTTGATGCCGATGAGGGTCCCGTCCACCACGCGCTCGGGCCGTCGGTTGGCGCTGTACTTCCGGCCGTCGTCGAGCCCTACCACGGTGACAGGGATGTTGATGGGCTTCCGCTTGTCCGCGCCGATCTTCGCGTCGATGGCGGCCTTCGCGTCGTCGAGAGTCTTCTCGCTGATGTGGTGGATGGTGTCGTCGTTTCGGAGGCTCGGCACTTCCGCCAGGAACCTCCCATTGCAGTTGATGGTGATCGCGTAGCCCCGGTGCTCGCACACGAATATGTTGCTCACGGTTCGCTCCTTTCCTGGGCACCATTGCCCCAGGGGCAACAATACCCGATTGCGCCCCGTCTGTCAAACGGTAGGGAGGAGCTCTCTAGCCGCTGGCTGCCGAGCTTGGTATCCTCCAGGGGATGGAGGACGGTATGAACCTCTCTGAGATCGCCGGGAAATGGGTGCGGGACTTTCTAGAAGCGGCGTACACCCACGCTGGCGGTGAGCCGTTCTGGGGCAACGCTGGCGCTGGGGTGCTTCCCATCTGCCCCAGGACCGGCCGCATCTTGGTTGGCCTACGTTCCCCCCACGTAAACGAGCCCAACACCTGGGGCGTCTTTGGGGGAGCCATTGATGCGGGGGAGGACCCGAAGAAGGCCGCGCTTCGAGAGATTGAGGAAGAGCTTGGGTACCGCGGTGACATCGATCTCTTCCCCGCCTACGTGTTCACATCGCCTGGGGGCGGCTTCCGGTACTCGAACTTCATCGGCCTCGTGGATGAGGAGTTCGAACCAAAGCTCAACTGGGAAACCGCGCTGGCGGAGTGGGTGACTTGGGACGAGCTACAGCGTCTCCGCCCCAAGCACTTCGGGCTGGAGGCACTGTTGAAGCATAGTGGCGCACGCATCCACCGCGCGGCCGAGTCCGCCCCCGAGCTGGCGGAGATGGCCTTCCGAGACAAGGTCAATGTGCCGGAGGACACTTGGCTCTACCACGTCACGTACTTCGGGCATCTGGAAAGCATTCGACGCCACGGGCTGAAGCCGGGCGCCGGGGGTGGTGGAATCGGCGCGACCGCCCCGGCCTACGCCGGACACAGCCGGGGCAAGGTGTTCGTCGCGACGGCCGACCGCGTGGACAACTGGTATATCGTGCTCGGACAACACGCAGAGTACGGCGCCCCAGAGTTCCCCCCTCTCGATGAGAAGCCGGAGACAGAAGAGGAGTGGGAAGAGTTCTACGTCAGTTGGGGCGACCCGGAGGAGTTGGAGGAGAAGTGGCGTGAGGCGCACCGGGACCGTACGGTGGTGGTCCTCTCCTACCAGGTGAAGAAGCGGCACGGGGTCGAGTACCGCGAGGACATGGAGAACAAGTACGACTACTACTTCTCGCGGGGGTCTGTCCCGGCACGAGACCTCTTTGTCTGGGACCCGACGGATGGGGACTGGTACGAGCTCAGCCGTTCCGGCATCGAGGGGCTGGGCGATTCCATCGACAACCTCCTGGACAAGTCGCTCCGGCGGAGCCCGGACGGGTACTCCTACGACTTCAACCCGAACGTCGGCCGCCTCGGCGCCAGCCTGGAGGAGTCCTCTGGGCTGATGGTCACGGAGTCAGAAGCGCGGCAACCCGGCAAGGTCGTGGGCTCTAAGGTCTACGTGCATCACACCGCCCTCGACGACTCGCCCATCCCGAACGAGCGGGTGGCCGAGGCCGAGAAGGCGCTCCCCCAGGATGCGCGGTACTCCATCATCCGATGGGACCGCCAGACGGACGAGGTGACGTTCACCAGCTCCCCCGACTGGAACGCCGCGGATGAGCCGACGGTGGGCGACTCTTGGAGCGTGGCGAAGGGTGTGGCCCAGGCGGCACATCGTCCCTACAACGCGGAGAACCCCCAGATATACCACCACAAGTGGGCCTTCGTCCGAGACGACTATCAGGGCTTCGACGTGGAGGCGAGCAAGGCGCGCTCCTCCGCCTGGGAGAAGCTGAACCCCGACCGGAACCGCATCGGTTACAAGAAGTACTGGGAGGCGGAGGTCGTTCCGAAGCTGACGGAGGCGATGAAGAAGCGCGGGGAGAGCGTGGCGTGCCCGTTCGAGGTCGCCGCCCACGCGAGCGACGCCCTGACCAAAGCCTACCTGGGGAGGGAGATCGTCGAGGACGCCACCATCGACAAGGTGATGGGCGGGGCCACAGCCCTCGCGCGGAAGGAGATCAGCCGGCCGGCGAAGATGTACCAGGACCAGGGCTTACTCACCGGGGATGTCCTCGATTATGGCGCGGGCCACGATGTGCACGATTTCGCCCGGTACGACCCCGTGCACCACCCGGACATCAAGCCGCTCCTGAAACGGTACGACACCATCATGGTGAACTACGTGCTGAACGTGGTCCCCACGATGGCACTCCGCCACCAGGTCCTCATGGCCGCCCGCGGTCTCCTAAAGCCGGGCGGGAAGATCCTCGCCGCGATCCACCGCACGGAGGACAAGGGCGACTGGGGCGAGACGACGAAGGGCTACCAGTGCGGCTGGAGCGACCAGGACTGGCAGAACTTCTTCGGGGCCATGTTCAACGCCGAGCGGCTACAAGGGCCGGTCCTCGCCTGGAAGCTCACGCCAAAGGAGCTAGCCGAGGCGAAGGGAGACGACCTGGGCCTCGGGTTCGACCTTCTGGACAAGGTGAAGAACGGAGCGATGACCTACCAGGAGTTCGAGGACCGCTTCAAGCGGCTCCGCATCGAAGGGCCGATGAAGGACGTCATCCGGGGCATGGCCCGCACCGCGGAGCGTTCCAACGTGATGGTCCGCAAGGTTCGCGGCGCGAAGCACGGCGTGCACCTACGATCCAAGAAGAACCGCCAGGAGTTCATGATTCACCGTTCCGTCCGCGGTGACTGTGATCCCGGCCGCCCGTGGCAAGTGTCCAAGTTCGACCGGAAGCGCGGCGGGAAGCTGGAGCCCTGGGGGCACCACTGTGAGCCCGACGCGGAGAAGGCTGTAGCGGACCTGGCCGATGAGTACCCGGACCTGGAGGTCCTCCAGGTGGCGGAGAGCAAACTGAAAGAGGGCGCGCGCAACCTCGCGCGGCGTCTGTTGTGGGCGTCAGTCCTCCAGCCTGAGTTCGCGAGCGGCAAACGACGCCTGTGGGTCACAGAAGCGTTTCGATACTTGGGCATGGTGCTCAAGAGCGACGTTTTCGTCTCGGACCTCGCGCGGGTCAACAAGATCCAAGACGAGATGATGGTGCGGAAGTCGGACAGTCCCTACGGTGACAGCATCACCAGGGTGGTACGGACGTTCCAGGTCGAGCCTACGGAGAAAGGCCGCGAGCTTGGGATCGAGCCAGCAGGCGCGCGCACTATCGGGCTTGCCAAGAAGTACATCGCAGGGAAGGTCACGAAGGACGACATCCGAGCGGACTGGAAGCGCGCCAACGACAAGTGGCTAGCGAAGCGGAAACGCAAGTCGGATCGGAGGGTAAGATGAGATTCCGTTTGGCGTTCGAGTTCCCTGGCGATGCGGAGGCGGTCGCGTTCGAACGCCTCATCGAGATGAAGCCACCGTACCGATGGCGTGTCAAGTCCGAGAAGTCCGGCACCTGGGTGACGGCCTACACCACCGACTCCAGGGTGGCGGACATGCTCGGGGATGACGCCGAGGCCCTCGGGGGCGAGTTCCACCTCTCGGAGAGCCTCCGGTACTCCTACCAGTCCAGCCGATCCGGCAGGCAGCTTGACGAAGTGTTCCCCTTCGTCGCCGCGGCGGCCGGGGGTGCGGTGGCGGCTCACCAGGGTACCCCCAAGTGGGCGAAGGACTGGGAGGAGCGGGAGTGGAAGAAGATCAAGCGGGAGGGCGAGTGCAAGCGGAAGGGCGGGTGGTGGTTCCTTGGTAGGTGCTGGGGTGGGGAGAAGGACAAGCCCGGCCGCCGGAAGCCACCCCTCCAGAAAGTCACCCGAGCCCAGCTCGCGAAGCGCCTGAGTAGGTAGGACCTTTCCCCGTGGGGGCCGAGGAGGGCGGCGCATTTTCCTCGATCCTTTTCCCCGGCGTCGCTCGACCCGGCCCCCGCACTCCTTGACGAAATCCCCCGCGAGGCGTTGTAGGTTCGCCGGTCAAGGGCGCGCAAGGGCTTGCCCGGTTGAAATCGTCGCTTGGCCGTGCCATCCTTGAAGCGTCCCGCCGGGCGCACTTCCCCCCTGTTCCCCCCCACGCACGCGCCCCGGCGGGGCTGTGTAACAACCTCGCGGCGTGACCCTACGTGAAAAGGTTGCGGATGACCCTAATGCTAGGGTATCCTTGAAATGGGTCGAGGAATGGAGGTTTCGGTGTGCGCGTGCCTGGACGGACTGGACAACTGGACTCGCGATGATTGCAAGGCGTGGTTCCTCACCCATGTCCCCGAATCCCCGTACGCCTACAATGGGGCGTTCGAGCGGATGAGCGCCGAGGAAGCTCGGTACCTGGTCCGCATTCACACGGGGGCGGGGTGGACCCGGTGCCCGAAGAGGCCGCCATGTTCGACCGAGGGACCCCGCTAGGCTGGGAGCTGGGCGCGTTGGACTACCAGCTCCTCGGGGTCGTCGAGAAGGCCGTCGCCGCCGCGGAGCACACCGACGATGAGGACCTCCGGCACCGGCTGGGAATCATCCGACGGGCCGCCAAGGCGTGCCGAGAACTGCTACATGAAGGAGGGGCGAGCGATGACGTTCGAGGAGAAGAACCGGGAGAGGGCGAGGAGCATCCTCCAGGAGAGCGGGAAGCCGATCCCGGAGGACCCGGCGGAGCTGGTCCTCCGAGCCCTACAGACGATGCTGGAGCGGCAACCCGTGGACACCATGATCCACATCGACCTGGAGGCCGGGAAGTCCTACATCGTCCCGCTCCCAGCGGGGGCTTAGCTGATGGGGAGGGGCCGCCCACAGAACCTCGTCGGCCAGACGTTCGGACGCCTCCAGGTGATCCGCCTGGCCGACAGAAGCACCCGTAGGGGCCGCTGGTGGGTCTGCCAGTGTTCGTGCGGCGAGGTCCGCGAGGTCCGCGGAGACAACCTCACCGGCGGCCGGACAGTCTCGTGCGGGTGCTACCTGCAAGACATCAAGGCGAAGCGCGTCAAGCCGGAGGGCCGCCGCCCCGGCCGCCCCAGGAAGTACGGATGCGCCGATGACAACGGGCTCCGGGCGAAGCACCCCCGCGAAGCGGAAGCCTGGAGGCGGATGATCGCCGCGTGCAACTGGCCCTCGTCGAAGTCCTACGAGAAGTGCGGAGCCCGCGGGCTCACCGTGCACAAGCCCTGGCTCGACTCCTTCCGCACCTTCCTGGAGGATGTAGGCGCTCGGTCAGGCCCCGGCCTGGTCCTGGTCCGCCGCGATCCCCTCCAGGGGTACCATCCCGGCAACGTCCGGTGGGGGGAGCGGGGCGAGCTGACCCGCGCCCCGACGGACCCCGAGGAAGGACCCCCCGCGGAGGGACTAGAGGACGACCCCGCCCGCGCCCACGAGGAGGGCCGCCCCGCGCCCCAGGAGAGCCCGACGGCCCCCGACTCGACCTCCCGGCCTACCAGCTCGGTCAGGCCGCTCCCGGCCTCCAGGGACCCCCAGGAGGCAATCCGCACCGCAATGGTGGACTTTTGACCCCCGCCCCCCGGCTGGGCCGAGCGAACACAAGCCGAACATCGGCCCGGATGGGGCATCCTTCCCCAAAACGCAAGTCCTTTGCTGACAAGCACTTCCGACGGTCGCCCATCGACGCAAGTGCTGTGCTCGCAACGGGTTAGAGCGAGGCCGTGGGAGCCCGTCTAAGGCCCGTACGCGCCCCGGATGGTGGAATCATACCCTAGAAGTTGAAGGCTCGTTAGAAGAGGTCCCGGACGCCTTCTCGTCGAAAGAGCACATTCCGGTGCTGTTCATAAGTCCTTATTTTACGTGGGGCGACCGTCATAAGTCCTTATTCCTCGGTGGGCAAAGCGTATGTTCTCCCAAACACTCACAAGTCGTTATGCACCAATGGGTTATGGCGACGGTGTTAGCCTAGTGTGTCCCTAACGGTTTAGTGCCCGGCCTGACTGGGCTTCCGGCCGACGCGGGCCGCCGGGCCGCCCGAAGCCCCTGGGGAGCCGTGGCTTGCGCCCACAGCCCGCCCCCACGGGGAGCCCCAGTCCTGCAACATGCCTTCGGCCGCGGGCCGCAAGTCCTTGTGAGACAATGACTTGTAACTGATGGGCCAGATGGCCGCGAAGCCAGTGACGACGGGGGCTCCGGGGTGGCCCCCTCGGAGCCCAGCATCCATGCGGGTCCTGGGCGATGGTGTTCCTCACCATCCGCAATCGCGGAACGACGTAAAACGAGCGGCGGCAAACACTTCGCGCGGTGGTGTAATCCACCACCGGATGGCGATTCTCACCATCCGGCGTCGCGCGAGCGGTCCCGGCCGCCCCTGGGGCGTCGCAAGTCCTTTGCTGGCAATGAGTCACGACGGACCCGCACGGGTGGCGGCTTCCACGGGGTGCCCTCATAACCCTCTCGAGCACAAGCACTTAGAAACGCCCAGGTTTTCGTTTGACAGACGGAGAATGGTACGTAAGATGCATTGATGAAGGGTGGCTCCGGCGGCCGGGAGGCCGGGGCTGGCGCGATCTTTGACAACTGGTACCGGCGACGAATCGCGGGGTCGGCCCTAACCGATGAGACGGGACGAAGGCGGCCCCCAGAGCCCTAGCCACGCCCACCACGCCCCCCGGAGCGAGAGAGGAGGGGGCGAGAACCGACGGGCCGAAACGGGCGAGCGGTCGCCGGGAGCGAGACAAGCGGAAGCGGAGCGACCCCGAAGCCGCGCGATCCGAAAGCCCCCAACGGAGGGATGGCCAGCGGACGACGCGCAATCAACCGGCACCCGAGCCGGGCGGAGTAGGGGCGGCGAAGTGGACCCGCTTGGACCCGAGGCAACGGGGCGGACGTTCGCGCCAGCCCCGCGGAAGCCACGGGTAAAAGGATGGAAGGCGCGAGGGGTCGCGCGGCCGACGGTGGGCCATCCGGGTCGAACCGGGCGCGACCATTCGGGACGTTGGTACTGGCGGCGGTTGCCCTGGTCCTCTTCGTTTGGGGGGGCGCGGGCGGACGGCGTACACCTGGAACCGAGCGGGCCGACGCTTCGGCGTCGGCGGGAGGATGAGGACGATGAGTAGGCATGACACCGTGCGGATGATCGCAGAGACGCTCTCCGAGATCCAGACGATGATCGACCCCGACGAGTACGACCCCGAGGACGAGGACGACCAGCCCGGCGTTGACGTGCGCCTCCAGGTGCACGAGGGGAGCATCACCGTGCGGTGGGGCGACGCCCAGTACGACCACGACCATCGGGGAGTCTGGGGCGCGTCGTGGCTCTCCCATGACGCGGACGAGGACGACTTGGAGGAGCTGGCCGAGGATCTCCTCGACGACGCGGAAGGGATAACGGAGCCGGAGGACGAGGGCGAGTGGCCCGCGGGGTGGTTCACCAAGAAGGGAAGGGAGTAGGCATGGAAGCGCACGAGATCCAAGCGTTCGGGGCGTACGCCGTTCGGGCTTGCCGGAAGCCGATCCCGGCCGGGCACGTTCGCATCTGGGAGGACGACGGGCAAGGGGGCGGCCGGTTCGAGGTCGTCTCCGAGGCGGAAGCGGAGCGCCGGGAGCGGGAGCGGTTCTCGGAGGAGCTGGAACGGCTCGCCTTCTGGGCGGGGCGCAAGTTGGAGGACCCCGAGAGCGCGAACTTCGACCGCTGGGATTGGGCCGCCTTGGCCCACGTCGCGGGCCGCCTGGGGCGGCTGAGGTAACAACGGGCCGCCCGCGGGGGCGGCCTGACCGATCACGTAGAGCGGGCATGGAAAGGAAGCGAGCGAGATGAGAGCACGGCGGAACAGCACTTGCCCCGGTTGCAAGGGGCGCATCAGCAAGGGGGACGAGATCACCCGGAACGGGCGCGGACAGTGGGTTTGCGCCGACTGCGCGAACGGCTCCGCCCCCGAGGCGAAGCCCGCCCGCGACTGGTCCGGCTTCGTTCCCTCCAAGTACCAGGATGCGGTGCGCGCCCTGGTCGAGACGGTCAAGGCCCACCTGGTCATCGGTGCGGTCGCCGGTAGCGGCAAGTCCACCCTCCTCGAATGGCTGTTCGCGGTCGTCCGGCAAGCGGTCCTGGGGCGGGTCCTCTTCTGCGCGTTCAACAAGCGCATCGCGGCCGAGCTCGCGGACCGGCTCCCCTCCTGGGCCGTCTGCTCGACGGTCCATTCCATGGGCTTCCGGGCGTGCGGTCGCGCGTTCAAGGGCGGCCGGGTCAACCTCCGCGCCCGGAAGGCGGGCGACCTGTACGGGGAGCGGTGGCCGTTCCTCGTGAAGCAAGGCGGGACGGCGCGGGAGCGGGAGAACAACCTCGCCATCTGGCGGGTGGTCTCGCCCCTGTTCGACCTCGCACGTAGCACGCTCCGCACCGAGCGCGGCGACTTCGGATGGCTCATCGACCGTTACTCCATCGAGGTGAACGGCGGCATCGAACAGCTCGATACGGTGTTCGACCGGGTGGAGTACCTCCTCGGGGCGACCGTCGAGCGGTTCGAGAGCACGGGCGAGGTGGACTTCACCGACATGATCTTCCTGCCGGTCAGGCTCCGCCTCCCGGTGCAGACGTTCGATACGGTGTTCGTCGATGAGACTCAGGACCTCAACCGCTGTCAGGTCGAGCTCGTCCTCCGGTTCGCCGGGCGCGGCGGGCGCGTGGTAGCGGTGGGCGACCACCGGCAGAGCATCTATGGGTTCGCTGGTGCGGACACGGATGCGGTGCCGGACCTCATCTCCCGCCTCCGTTCGACCTCCCGCGGGTGTCAGGTCGCCCCCCTGAGCGTGTGCTATCGGTGCCCGACCTCTCACCTGGAGCTCGCCCGCGAGATCGTGCCCGAGATCGAAGCCGCGCCGGGCGCGCCCGCTGGCGAAGTGCGGGACCTCCGCGACGTGGATGCCCTGGTGGCGGAGTACGTCGAGCGGAAGGCCGAGCTGCCCGAGGCGCAACCGCTCGTCCTCTGCCGGACGAACGCTCCCCTGGTGGGGCCGGTGTACAAGCTGCTCCGCGCCGGTGTCCCGGCCCGGATCGAAGGGCGCGACGTAGGCCGGAACCTGGTGGCGCTCATCGAGAAGGTCAACCCCGACGGCAATCAGGACCTCCCGCAATTCCTCGCGGCGCTCGCCCACTATGAGGAAGCCGAGGCGGCGAAGCTCGCCGCCGCGGGGCGCGAGGCTCCGCTCCAGGCGCTCCGCGACAAGGTGGAGTGCGTGGTCGCCCTCTCCGCCGGTCAGGAAGGGGTAGGCGGGCTCAAGGCCGCCATCGAGCAGCTCTTCTCTGACGCCGAGGACGCGGAGCGCAAGGGGTGGCGCGGCGTGACCTTCTCCACCGTGCACAAGGCGAAGGGCGCGCAAGCGGCCGAGGTCGCGATCATCGAGCCCCGCCTCCTCCCCGGCCCCTGGGCGCGGCAAGCCTGGGAGGAGGAGCAAGAGGCGAACCTCCTGTACGTAGCCCTGACGCGCTCCAAGCGTCGCCTGACCTTCGTGGGCGGGCGGCCGGACATCGGCGCGTGCGCCGCGCCCGTCGATACCTCGTTCGACTTCGGGGCGAACGTCGAGGACGAGGACGACCCCCAGGACCCCGAGCCGACCCCGACCCCTCCGGCCCCCGAGCCGGAGGACGAGGGCGACCCCGAGCCCCCGGCCGCGCCCGTTCGGGCGGCCGACCTCCCCACCTGGGAAGCGAAGGGCAACGGGGAGTACGTAGGGTGCTCCCTGGAGGACTGGCAAGAGGTCCTCGCCGCGTACCAGGCCGCGGGCGTCTCCGGTGCCCTCACCACCCCCAAGGGCTGGAAGCAGTGGGCGCTCGTCCTCGGGACGAACTCCCGCCCGGATCGGGTGGTCCGCGTCTCGACGACGGTTGACGTTCGCACGAGCGGCAAGGCGGCCCGCGCGAAGGGCGCGAACGCCATCGACATCGTGCTCGTGAAGGACGAGAACGGCCGCCCCCTCGCGGGGCGTAAGAAGGTCCTCCGCCGCGACGGGTGGCGGGGGCGCGTCGCCGCACGGGTGAACGAGCTTCTCCGCAAGGAGCGGTTCGTGGTCTAGGAACCGGGCCGCCCTCCGGGGCGGCCTGACCGATCACGTAGAGAGGAGCGAGCGATGAGCGAGTACACGAGGAAGGAACGCGAGATCATCAACCGGGCGTACCAGGCCGTCGAGTACGCCTTCTCGTGCCACGACCACACCGGGCCGCGCCTCTGGAGCGAGGCGCTCCGCATCGAGCGCGGCGACCGGGGGAGCATTCACGCCGCGAAGGCCCTCCTGGTGCAGTGCTTCCGGGACGGGTTCAACAGCCCGGACAGCCCGGCGGCCGAGCTCTACGGGCTGTCGCACGGGTGCCTCCTCGCCACGGTGGCGGGCGCGGGCTTCGCGGCGGCCATCCGGAGGTCGGAGGAGGATTACGGGGGGCGGACCGCGCACGGGCGGCTCACGTCCGGGTACACGCCGCTGCACGAGCGGTACGGGTGCAAGGCCGCGGAGCTCCTGGAGAAGTGCGACGAGGCCGTCAAGGTCCACAACGAGAACATCCACCGGCGGCTCGCTTCGCTGTAGGGCCGCCGGTCAGAGAGGAGAGGACGATGAAGGTTCCGAGCTGCGCGCCTTGCGCGCCGAAGTTCGCCGCGCCGACGAGCGCCCCCCAGCACAACGTCGCGGCGCTCCCGTGCGACCCCCGGACGTACGACCGGGTGGTCGTCTGCACGTCCGGCGGGAAGGACTCGCTGGCGTGCTTCCTGTACCTCCTGGAGCTGGGCGTGCCTCGGGAGAAGATCGAGCTGTGGCACCACTGCATCGACGGGAGAGAAGGTAGCGCCCTCTTCGACTGGCTCGATGTCCCGTCGTACGTCCGAGCCCTGGGCGACGCCTTCGGAGTGCGGGTCCTCTTCCAGTGGAAGCAGGGCGGGTTCGAGCGGGAGCTCCTGAAGCGGGATGCGAAGTCGGCCGGGTACGCTTGGGAGCAAGTGGTAGGCGGCAAGGTCCAGGTGCTCCGCCACGGTGGCGAGCGGGCGAAGGTCGGGACCCGCTTCTGCTTCCCCCAGGTGTCGGCCGACCTCCGCGCCCGGTGGTGCTCCGCCCTCCTGAAGATCGACGCCGCGGACAAGGCACTCATCAAGGACCCCCGGTTCCAGCGGGGCCGGACGCTCACCGTCACCGGGGAGCGCGCCGAGGAGAGCTCGAACCGGGCGAAGTACAAGGTGTTCGAGCCCGACCGGGCCGACTCGCGCAACGGGAAGCGGGTGCGTAGGCACATCGACCGCTGGCGTCCGGTGCACGCCTGGGCCGAGGCCGAGGTGTGGGCGATCATCGAGCGGTGGCGCGTCGCCCCCCATGCCGCGTACCGCCTGGGCTGGGGCCGCCTCTCGTGTGCCGCTTGCATCTTCGGCTCCCCGAATCAGTGGGCGAGCCTCCGCCACATTTACCCCGACCGCTTCCAGGCAATCGCCACCCTGGAGGACACGTTCGTAGACCACTGGAGCACGCGGTGCAAGAAGTGCGGGGCGGGCTTCGCCTCCGGGACGGACCGCTGCCCGAAGTGCAAGGGCAAGCGGTTCAAGGGCACCCTCCACCGTTCGGAGACGCTCAGGGAGCGCGCCGACCGGGGCGAGGTGTACCAGGCGTGCCTCGGTGGCGCGGCCGAACGGATCGCCGCCGCCGCGGGGCGCGAGCAGTACCGCGGACGGATCATCGTACCGGAGGGGGCGTGGAAGCTCCCGGCCGGAGCCTTCGGAGAGAACGCGGGGCCGAGCTAGCCGCCCGGCCCTGACCGAACCTGTAGAGGAGGGAAGGACATGCAATCGCTCAACCCGCAGACGCACCCCGGCTTCATCTATGTGGTCTGCCAAGGGGCCGGGATCATCTCCATCGGCCGACCCATCCGGGGGAACTTCTACTGCTTCAAGCTCGACGAGGACCACGAGGAGGAAGTGCGGCGTCTCTTCGACGGTCCGGGGTCCTGCGCCCCGGAGACCTTGGAGTACCTCAACAAGCACGAGCGCCGCTGGAGCCACCGCATCGACCACGAGGGGAGGGAAGAATGAGCAAGTACGCCTGGGTCATCACCCGAGACTACATCGAGTCGGACCAACGGGTCGGACTGGTCGGGCCGCGGGGGGCGACCCTCGCCGGTGAGGACATCGCAACACACCCGGACGCGGAGCGGTTCCGCCTGAAGGACGCGGACGGGGAGGTCTACGGGGAGGGGTTCTTCGTGGACCTCGACGGGCGCGCCTCCGGGTTCGAGCCCCTGGACGACTGGGGGCGCGGCGGCTGGGGATGCACGGACATCGAGTACCACACGGGCGGGGGCTGGAAGCCGCTGTAGGCCGCCCGGTCAGGAAGGAGCGAGCGATGGTGAGCGTGACGTGTGAGCGGTGCGGCGAGGCGCACGAGTGCGGGGCGACGCTGGATGGCCTCGCGGTCCTCGTCGATTACGAGCGGGAGACGTGCCCGGAGTGCGGCGAGGAGTACACGCTTTCCCTCGACGACGTGCAACGGGTCGAGGAAGCCCTGGGGGAGCGGTACCGCGCGGCGATCCGCGGCCTCGTGGTCGAGGTCCTCGCGAACCTGAGCGACGCGGAGACACCCGCCCTCCGCGCGACGTACGAGATGGTCGTCGCCGCGAAGCACGCGAGCGGCGGGAGGCTGTAGCCAGCCCGAAACGCGGGGATGCGCCCCCGCGTCGGCCGGTGGAACCGGCCCTGACGAGGGCAAGCGAGAAACCACCAGGAGGTGAGCGATGGGTAGCGAGAACGTGACGGAGCACTGGTTCGGGCTGGAGCCGACGGTCGAGGATGCCTGGGGCGCGCGACTCATCGCGTCCGAGGTCGAGGAGGGGCTCCCCGGTTGCGTGCCCGGCCGGGTGAGCGAGAAGGGCACCCCGCCCAGCGTCGAGACGCGGAAGGAGGCGCTCCGGCGCGTGGGCGAAGCCATCCGCCGGTGCATCGACGAGGGATGGGATGCGCTCACCGGGTGGACCCTCCGGTGGAGGCGTCCGTACTCGCCGGGGGGATACGTCTACGTGGTCCTGGAGGGACCGTGCGCCGCGCTCCCCGAGGGCGAGCCGCTGACGACGCTCATCGTCCGCCTGGAAGCCGAGGAGCGCGAGGCGGAGAAGCGGTGGGCCGAGCTCGAAGCCTCGGGCGCGTGCGAGTACGACGACGAGTGCGGCGTCTGCGAAGTCTGCGGGGCGGAGCTCGACGACGACGGGGAGTGCCCGGACTGCGGCGAGTGCGAGGAGTGCGGGGAAGAGCTCGACTGTGGGCTCTGCCCGAACTGCGACGCGGAGGAGGACTAGGCCGCCGCGGCGGCCTGACCGAACCCGTAGGGAGAGGAGGAAAGCATGGAGACGTGGAGAGGGTGCCCGTTCGTGCCGTACGACGAGCTCCCGCCGGGAGCGCAACGGGTGTTCCCCACCCGCGAGGCGGCGGCCGAGTACGCCGCCTCGATCAACACCTCCCGCGACCCTCTCATCATCGAGGGTCGCTGGTCAGAGCTCCGGCGCGTGTAGGCGCGCCGGTCAGGAAGGAGCGCGAGGGATGGCCCAGAGCGGGTACACGAACTGCCGGTGCCGGGATTGCATGGAGATCGCCATCTCTGACGACTGGACCGTCCCGGCGTTCTGCCACGAGTGCGAGGCGGCCGGGTGCGACGGGGAGGGCGAGTGCCAAGCGCCCGGCGCGTACGATGGGTACTGCCGCGAGTGCGGGACCGCCGACGACCTCGACGACGATGGGCGTTGCCAACTGTGCGCGGGCCTGGTCCGCGCCGAGGAGGAGAGCGATGGGTAGGGACCTTTTGCCGTGCGACGGACCGCTGGTCGTCTCGTACGGGGCGGGCGTGGACTCAACCGCGATGCTCGTCCTCCTCCACCGGGAGGGCATCCGCCCCGACCGGATCATCTTCGCGGACGTGGGGAGCGAGTCGCCGGACACGTACGTCACCGTCGGGATCATGCACCGCTGGTGCAAGGACGTGGGGTTCCCTGGCGTGACGGTCGTTCGTTACGAGCCGAAACGCGCGCCGTACACGACGCTGCACGGGAACTGCCTCGCGAACGACACCCTCCCCGGCCTCTCCTTTGGGCCGTCCTCGTGCTCCATCAAGTGGAAGCATGGCCCGCTCGACGCGGACGTGCTCGCCTGGAAGCCAGCGAAGCGTGCGCTCCGCGAGGGACGTAGGGTCATCCGCGCCATCGGGTACGACAACTCCCCCGCGGACCGCAAGCGGTTCGGTGCCTGGGCGAAGCGGGAGGAGAAGCGGCAAGCCGAGGGGAAAGGCGAGAACCGTTGGGAGTTCTGGTACCCCCTCCAGTCCGTTTGGGGCCTGGAGCGGCCCGACCTCATCGCGATCATCCGCAAGGAGATGGGCGACGAGTTCGAGCGTAGCATCTCTGCCCGGTGCTGCCCGAAGTCGGCGTGCTTTTTCTGCCCGGCCGCGCGCCCCGAGGAAGTGTTTGACCTCGCGCGGCGGCACCCCGACCTCGCCCTCCTCGCCGCGGTCATCGAGTACCGCGCCGAGACGGGCAAGCACGGCCTGAGCAAATGCAATGGCCTGGGGCTCACCCGGACGAAGGCTGACAAGGGACCCGAGGACACCAAGCCCCGCAATTGGAGCTGGCGCGCGCGCTTGGTAGCGGAGGGGCTCCTCCCGACGGACTGGAAGGGGCTCGCCGTACGCGCCGGGCTCCTTCCTGATGACTGGGGGAAATACGCGAACAAGGTGGCCCGGCTTCGCAAGGAGATCGAGGAAGCCGAGAAAGCCGAGGACACCGCGACGGCCGCCGCTCTCAAGCGCGCGAAGAAGGCGCTCCGCGCGCCCGACTGGACCGACCGCACCGAGCCGGAGCCGGAGCACTGGGAGGCGCTCGTCGCCTCTGTCGATGAGGACCACGGGCCGGAGTTTTGCCACCCCATCCGGGGGGCATGAAAGGAGGGCGTGCTATGCCGAGGAAATGCCACATCTGCGGTAGGGGGGACGAGGAGGTCCTCAACGAACACGAGGTCGAGGGGGACCTCCTCGCGGAGAGCTCGCTCACCAGGGAGGACCTCAACGGCCGGACATGAAAGACCAGGGAGGCTGCGATGCAAACGAAAGAGGACCTCAAACACGCCGAGCAAGGTGCACAGTGGCGAAGACAGACGGTTGCGAACATCCGCTCCGAACTCGACCTCGCCATCCGAACGCACGGCTCGCTGGAAGCCGCAGCCAAGGCCGGTAGGGACCTCCAGGCGGCCCTCGACGAGCCATTCTTCCTCCAGTACGACCAGGAGTACCGGAAGGCGCGCACGGCCCTCCGGGCGGCTGAGAAGGCGAAGAACCGATGCCGCTCCCTCAAGGGGTGGGGCGATCCCACGCCGCACGCGCAGAAGGTCCTCGTGGAGTACGGCGAGGCGAAGCGCGCGTTCCGCGAAGCCGCGAGCCGCTTGCGGCACGTCGTATACGGCCGCCCCGCGCTCAAGCCGTACGTTCACCTCTTCCAGATCACCGAGCGCGGGTTCCACTCGCCGGTGGCGGCGGCGAAGGCTCACGCCGTCGCCCTCCAGAAGCTCTCCGACCTCCCGGCCGCCCTCGCCCGCGCGGAAGAGGCGCTCGCCAAGGCCGAGGCCGAGGTCGAGGCGGTGCGTGGCGACCTCATCTCAGATGAGGAGCTCGACGCCATCCGCTTCCGGCTCCCCCAAGCGTCGCGCACCCTCCTTCTCCGTATGGCGAACGAGGCGTACTCACCGAAGCCAAAGACAGTGGACAAGCACCGGAAAGACTACAACCCGCTGATCGGGTTCGGGCTGGTCGAGGTGTCCACGCATGACACCGCCACCACGAAGTTGGGCCGCGCGCTGTCGCGGTTCCTGAAGAGGGAGTACCTCCGCCCCACGAAGAAGAACGCCCGCGCTTGGAAGCGGCCCCAGCGCGCGATCATCGGCCGGAATCTCTTGGAGGTCTGGAAGGACCCCAAGGCCGCGGAGACAGACGAGGAGGGGCTGGTCGAGGTAGGGCCGGACTCCAGGTATTCCATCAAGTTGTACCCGCGCCGGTCCCTCTTGGAAGGGTTCCTCGATGTGTTCCGGCCGGGCTGGCGTGAGGAGATCGAGCTGCCGCCGCTCCCCGCGGTGGTGGCAGAAGCACGGGTGGCCTCGTAGGCCGCTCGGTCAGGAAGGAAGGAGAGAGACGATGCGCGAACCCACCAAGTGCCCCGCCGAGCTGGAGTACTGGACCGCCGACGAGGTGGCCGAGTGCATCCCAGGCGTGGGGAATGACCTCTACCGCAAGCTCTGGCGCGCCTTGAGCGAAGCGAAAAACCCGACTCCCCTCGGGGGCGACGGTTCCAACGGGACCGTCGAGTACCCCGACGGCCGCCGGAGCCCCGACAACGATGACAAGGCCCCCCACTGGTGGGGGGAGCTCACCGAGGAGGAGCGCCAGACCATCGTGGAGGGCGCGATCAAGGACGGGATCATCAGGTCTCAATCCCCCGGAGGGGGGCCTCGCGCCCACCAGGAAGGAACGAGCGAGCGATGAGCAAGCGGAAGAGGCCCAGGAAGCCAGTGAACACGAAGCCATTGGATAAGCGGTGGAGCAAAGCCCAGTGCGCCCGCACTGCCGCGCGTCTCTGTCGGCTGGCCGACCGCCGCGAACGGTTCGCCAAGCGCGGCATGACGGAACGGGTCGAACAGACGAAGGCCACCATCAAGCGCATCGAGGAGACGCTCCGAAGCGTCGGCTCGTACGACGACGTGTACCAGGCCGCCCTCGCGTGCCGGAGGCGGGAGGCGAAGCGCAAGGCGAAGAAGCTGGGTTTGCGGGTGCTGTAGGCCCGCCGGTCAGAGAGGAGCGGACAAGTGAAGGCATGGGAGATCGTGGGCTGGACGCACGACGGGGCGGCGTACTGCGCGGAGTGCAAACCGCACGAGGACGCCGAGCCCATCTTCGCCTCGGAGGAGGGGTGGGAGGACCCCGTGTGCGACAACCCCCACGGCGAACGCAAGGACGGAACCCCGATATTCGACACGTTGGGGGAGTAGGAAGGAGCGGGCGATGAGCGAGCGATTCTTCATCGTGCGCCCGGTCGATTCCGCCGCTGCCCGCGCCGTGCGGGCGGCGGCCGATGAGGACGGGTTCGGAGTCGAGGTGCGCGCCGCGTACGGGTACCTCGTGATCGTGCCTGGCCAGAGCACCGGCTGGGATGACCAGGGAACGGAGAAGCGGTACCGCCGACTGGCGGCCGGGGAGGAGGTGTAGCGTGGCCGGAGCATATCACCTGGGCCAGTGGTTCGACGTGGACGACACGGTGGAGGCGCTCATCAAGGCCGCCGACATCCTGGACCGAGCCTCGCGCGCCGAGGACGCGCGGGAGCTCGACGACGCGCGGAGGGAGGCCCTCGCCGCCCTGGAGGAGATCACCTTCGTCCGCGAGGAGTACTGCGAGAAGTGCGACTACACGCACCGGGGGTTCTGCCATCGGTGCGACGACTGCGGGGAGTACGTGCTCCCCGGCGACAAGCTGTGCGCCGAGTGCGAGGCCGAGAGGGCGGCGACGGCCGCGGAAGGGAGCGACTGATGGACCTGGACAGACTCGCGCGGGAGATGCTCGCCCGCGAAGGTGTAGAGCCGCTCACCGAGGCCCAGTGCGAGGCCATCTTCGAGTACGCCGAGGCGGCCGGGAATCAGCGGGCCGACGCCGGAAGCCTCAAGAGCGAGGCGGACTTCATCGCCGGGGTCCTCTCGTGCATCTTTGCCCTGGGGCGCTCCGACCGCCTCCCGGCCGCTTGGGTGTTCGGACCGCTCATGGGCGCGAAGCTCTTCCAGAAGAAGTGCTACCGCTGCGGGATGCGGACCGGGTGCAAGTGCGGAGCGGACGACGAGTACTTGCCGGAGACTGACTGCGATGATTGCGGCGGCACCGGCGCGGTGATGTGTACCTCGTGCTCCGGGAGCGGCGAGGGCGGCCACGACGGGGCGATCTGTCACGAGTGCCGCGGGGCCGGGGAGGTCCGGTGCCCGACGTGCGAAGGCGCGGGGAAGGTGGGGGTGTGATGCACTTCTACCAGGTAGACCCCGGCCTCGATCCCTCCGACGAGACGAACGACCGCTCCCGTTGGTACACCTCCTTGAAGGACGCGCGGAAGATGGCCGCGAAGTTCCGCCGCGCTGGGGAGGAGGATGTCGAGATCGCCAAACACGACGTGCGACCGGACCTCGCGCGGCGTCCGAAGGAGCTCGCCCTCCGCATCCTGAACGGCCGGGGCTGGGCGTTCAGGATCGAGACCATCGTGGATGGGTTTCGTGCAAGCGGGCGCACGTAGATGCGCCCTGTACAGAGCGACGGCCCGCGTTCGGGGGCGCGGGCCGCGCATGATCCAGCATCGCCAGGAGCGACTCTCACCACCATACCAGGCCGCACCGTCAACGCAAGGCGGTGCGGCCACGCTTTTTTCGCATTTGGACCGCGGCCCGGCCGCCTGACCGACGCGCCTACAACACGCCCCCGGCGTCTTCGACGGCCTTCCGCACGGCGTCCTCTGCCGAGCCACCGTTGGCCCTCGCCCGCGACACCCGCCACCGGAGGGTTCCGGGCTTCATCCCGATGCGCCGCGCCCACTGGGCGAGCGAGAGCGTCTCCCCGTCCAGCGTGACTTTCACGACGCCGCGCTTGTTGTTGTGCTGCGCCCCCCAGGTGGCCCAGCGGCAGTTCTCGGGGGCGTAGTCGCCCTCGTTGTCGATCCGTTCCAGTGTGTGCCCCTTCGTCGGCCGCGGTCCAAGGTCATCCATGAAGGCGTCGAACGAGGCCCACCGCGCGCAGACAGCGATCCCCCGCGCGCGGTACTGCCAGTCCACCGGATGGCCGCCGTAGCACCGGCGGTGCATGTTGGCCCACGCCATGTACTCCGCCCGGTACTTGTGGCTGGAGTGTTTCCACCGCTTACGTGCCATCGGCCCTCCCATGTTGCGTGCTCAATCTTTAGGGTATCTTAGCACACGCATTGTCGCGTGTTCAACCTGTAGGGTCTGCCCAGTGCTAGATGTGCAATATTGAGAAGCATTTATGTCCAAACCCATCCACGATGACAGATAGGGGGGAGAGGACCTCCTGATGGACTCCTTTTCTTCTAGGGTATTCCTCGGGTATCCTGGGGGTCGAGGAGGTGGCCGGTGTCTGATGATTCCATGTTCCGCCAGGTGCTCTCGAACATTGGGGAAGGTTCGCTCGAACGCTACATGAACCTCTCCCCCGCCGCCCGCCGGTTCTTTCTCTCCCAAGCAGAGGAGGTGCTCGTCAAGCGGGATAAGGCCGCCCTAGAGGCGCTGTACGCCTTCGACTATGAGCGCATCCCCCCGACCCCCGAGGTGTTCCTCGACTCGATGGATTACCTGGGGCACTACAAGGAGGAGCTGTACCCAAACTGGCGGCCCCACTTCATCAGGGTGTGCGACCCTCACTCCGGCGTCCACGAGCTCGTCCTCACCGGAGCCCAGGGCCTCGGGAAAACGACCTTCGCGATGATGGTGCTTGCTTTCAAGCTCTGCCGTCTCTTCTGTCTCCGCCAGCCGAATGTTTTCTATGGGTTCAACCCGCGGGCGATGTTGTTCTTCGGGCTGTACGCCGTGACCAAGACGCTCATCAAACAGGTCGGCTTCTACGAGCTGCGCGACGTGCTCCTCGACCAGTCGCCCTTCTTCCGCGATCTGTACCCGCGACTTCCCATGGGCCGCGAGTACATCCACTGGCCCCAGAAGTGCATCCAGGTCATCACCGGCTCCACGAAGATGCACGCCCTTGGCCGGAACCTCTTCGCGTGCTCTGCGGACGAGTTGAACTATTACCACATGGGCGAAAAGACCGAGAACAAGGCGCACGACATGGTGGCGGAGGTCTCCCGCCGGATGGAGTCGCGGTTCATCGAGGAGGGGGGCGACATCCCCGGAATTGGCATTTATGTCTCCCAGACGAGGACCTCCTCCGATTTCCTGGAGCAACGGATCAAAGACAAGAAGGGGAGCCGCGGGGTCTACATCGTCCGGGGGCCGCGGTGGTCCATCAACACGAAGGGGTATCACCGCGAACGTAACCGCGGATTTCAGCCCGGCGACCCGACCTTCCGCGTGTACACCGGGAGCGAAACGACCGACGCGCGGGTCCTCGATCACGTCGAGCGACGCATGGACGGGGGCTACTACATCGAGCCGGTGGCTCCCGAGACGGAAGGTGGACTCGACCCGTCGCTCATCCTTCACGTCCCGGTGCTCCACTTCCGCGCTCACAAGGACGACCTCTATGAGTCCCTTCGCGTGATCGACGACGTGCCCACCGGTGGGTTCAACCCCTTCTTCCCCCGGCGCGAGGTGCTCCGCGACGTGTTCGACCCCGAGCTGGTGTTCCCGTTCACGGCCCAGGAGCTCCCCGTCTACGAGGGGCAGAGCGCCCAGCTCCAGGATGCATTCGAGCATGACCTCGTGACCCGCATCGAGATGGGCCGCCTCCGGCCGATCCGTCACCCGCACGCCCCCAGGTACGTTCACCTCGACCTCTCCCAAGGGGGCGACCGCACGGGAATCGCGATGGTGCACCCGAGCGGCCACGAGGTGGTGGAGAGGTCCGCCGAGGACCTCGCCAACGACTCGGCGCGTGTAGGTGAGGGTGAAGTCGTGAAGACGGTGGAGGTGGACTTCTATCTCGGGATCATCGGCGGCCCGTTCCGCCAGCCCATCGACTATCGGCGCATTCGCGTGTTCATCGACTGGCTCCGGCGGATCGGCTACCACATCGCGTCGGTCACGGCCGACCAGTACATGAGCTTCGACTTCCTCCAGCGGATGCGTGACGCCGGGTTCCATGCCGAGAACCAGTCCACGGACAAGACGAGCCAGCCCTACAAGGATACTCGTCAGGCGATGAACGAGCACCGGGTCGTCGCGCCGTGGCCGAGAGGGCTCATGGTGGGATCGGCCGCCGAGCTCGTGCGTGTGGCGCGGCCGGAAGCTGTGGAAGCGGCACTAGCCCGTGTGATACTGTATCAGGAGCTTGCAGGACTGGAGCACGACGTGAAGCGGGACAAGATCGACCATCGGGACCGCAACCCCGACGGGTCGAAGGGGTCGAAGGACGTGGCCGACGCGGTAGCGGGCGCGGTGTTCCGATGCCTCACCGACAAGACGGCCCCGATGGACCCCCAGCCCGGAGCGCGACCGCGCGACCAGCTCCGCCAACGGTTCGACCCGTACTTGGAGAGGGCGCGCCGATGAGATTCACCTACCACCTCTTGGTCGAGGAGCGCGAACCCTGGCAACACGTTTTGAAGGGGATCGCCTGGGACCTTGCCGACCTCTCCTCCGACGACTCCGACGACCGGACGGTGAAGCGCGCCCGTTTTGTAGAGCTCCTCGGAGATCAACACCGGCTGGCCGTGGGCCAAGCCATCAACCCGTGCCCGCGGCGCGTGAGCGCGCCCAGGGCCACGTACACCGTCGCCGCGGAGTCGCGGCGTAGGAGGACGCCATGTCCCTGAACCTCGTGGTGAGTGCCCAGGTGCAGCTCACGGCCCAGGACGCGAACATCCCTTCGATGTCGCCCTTCCCCTTCAACTACATTGCCAACGGGCAGCGCCAGCCGTTCATCACCACGGTGGAGATCGAGCCCGGCGACGTGTTCGGAGGCGGGAAGGCCGTGGACATCCGCGACCTCGGGACCCAGAACTTCGTCCTGGTGGTGACGGACCTACCCGTGAAGATCCGCGTGCGCGACACCGACACCGCGACGTTCGAGCGCACCCTCCGCTCCGGCGGGTCCTTCATGCAAGCGGGCGGCGAGCCAGACATCGACCAGATCGACTTCGCCGGTGTGGCGACCGCCGCGCCGAAGGCCGTCGTGACCATTATCGCTATCGGAGGCTAGGCATGGGGTTCTCCTACGAGACGTTCAGCATACCGTTGGCTGGGCGTCGTCTCGACGAGGCGAGCCTCTCCCGCGTCTGGCGTCAGTGGAACGACACCGGCTTCGCCATCGTGTCCTCGGAGCGCCACGAGCGGACGCCCCAGGGGAACCGCGCCGCGTTCCAGGACCTCAAGCGGAAGGTTCGCGCGGCCGGGTACGGCTTCGTGCCGCTCGTCGGCGTTTGGGCTGAGGAGGGCCAGCCGCCCGCCGAGGAGCCCGCGCTGTTCATTCCTGCCACCCGGCCGCCGCGCCACGGCCTCGGCGGAGGCGACGACGTTCAGGACCTACGCGACCTCGCCATTCGGTGGTGCGGCGAGTTCGACCAGGAGGCCGTCATCTTCTCGTGGCCGGGTGGACCCGTGGAGCTCGTGGACGGCCAGGGCGAGATCCAGATGAGGTTCACCGAGTTCCACCCGAACAAGGTTGGGATCGCCTACTCGCGTTTCCGCGGGGCACCTGGTACCTTCATGTTCGAGGGGTGGCATCATGCCGCCCCGCCGAAGTCGTGGATGGAGGCGGTCCGTCGCCAAGGTGAGGGAGAGCTGAAGTTCATCGCCCTGGAAGGGTAGGTCCATGTCGGATCGAATCCGAGACGTGCCGACGCTGTGGGAGATGGTCAAGCACCCGTGGCAGACCCTCGCCCGCATCTCTCAGCTCGACCGACTCCCCGACCGGCGCGTGTCACGCCGCCCCCAGTTCTACGGCTCCTCCCGCGGGCACGACAGCTCTGACCCCCTCCGCCGGGAGGCGAGGTCTCAGCAGTTCTACCGCGCCCTCGGGGTGTTCGCCACTGAGGAGAGCCGGATCGAGCTGTACTGGAACTTCCGCGAGATGGACACGGACTCCCTCGTGTCCGCGGTCCTCGACGAGTACGGGAAGAACGCGAGCCAGAAGGACCCCGAGCGCAAGCGGGTCCTGTGGGTTGAGGCGAAGAACAGCGACATCGCCCGCATCCTCTCGGACACCCTCGACCGCTTGGAGATGGAGCGGAAAGCCTACCCGATCCTCCGGGGCATGGCGCGTGACGGCGACGTGTTCCTCCACGCTGCGGGTGCTCGGGGGAAGGGCGTCATTGCCCTCCGCCCTTACGAACCCTGGGTGGCGGCGCGGATCGAGGACGACATCGGCCGCTTGATCGGCTTCGCTCCCGCTGACGAGATGGGCAAGCCCTCCCGCGAGGCGGACAGCGCGGTGCCCCACTATCGGGTGCTTCACTTCCGCCTTCCGTCCCGCGACATGACGATCCCGTACGGGGCCGACGCTTCTTACCTTTGGGGCTCTAGGATCACCTGGCGGCAGCTCCAGCTTATGGAGGACCAGGTGGTGATCCAGCGGTTGCTCCGGCGGCCGGACCGCCTGATGGTGCTGATGGACACCACCGGCTTGACGCACGACGAGGCGTGGATGATGATCCACGACTACGAACGGCGCATGTACCGGGAGTGGTACTTCACTCCAGAGAACACTGGGTTCGAGTCCTTCGGTGCGATGCCGGACGTGGCGCGCGATGTGGTCCTCCCCCGCGGCACGAACAACCAGACGAGCATCGAGAACTTCCCGGCCACGAACCAGAACGACCTATTGCGCGACCTCGACCACTTCCTCGCACGCCTCGCGGCGGGGATGGGGTTCCCCTTGGGATACCTGGGCCGCGGGGAGGTCGGGCAGTACGCGCCCGGCCAGTCCCTCGCCCGACAGTGGGCACCGTTCGCGCGCCGCGCCGCGCTCCTCCAGGAGCACTTTCTCGTGGAAGTCGCGCGGATGCTGATGATCGACCTGGCCTTCCGCGGCCTGAATCCCTACCGTTCCGAGAATGCCTTCACCGTGAACATGGCGACCGTCTCCCCCTTGGAGGAGATCGAGCGGAACGAGGTCATCCAATTGAAAACGGACCGCTTGGAGCGTTCGGTGCGCTTTGGGATGGACGCGAAGTTGAACATGGCCGTCTGGACTCCCTTCTGCCTGGAACGCTACGGCGGGTTCTCCAGGGACTTCATCAAGAAGGTGTTCCAGGGCGCTTCTGACGAAGCGGGTGGTGGTGGGATGGGGCCATGGGATTCCGTGAAGGAGCTGCCGGGTGAACTGATCCAGGAGTGCGACGAGGGGCTGGCCGATCTCTGGCCCGTCGTCGAGAGCGCCCTCTCCAAAGGTAGTAAGGACGCGATGACCGTCTCCCAGGTGACGGAGGATGCGCGCGAGTCGCTCACTCCGAAGGGCAACGGCGTGTGCGAGGGGAGCGTGGGCTCCGCGGAGCACGTCAGCGACCATCTGGAGGACGGCCTTCGCCTACACTTCAAGGAGGCGGACCGCTTCATGGCGGAGAGCAAGGCGGAGCACCATCGGGAGAGCGCGATGTCGCGGGTGAAGATCATCAGTGCTCTCTCCGGGCTCCCTCTGGTGGAGTGAGATGATCCCGAGCGACCGCAGCTACCACTACAAGCCGATCCCGTCGGACGAGCCGACGAGCACGAAGCACCCCGGACAGGTGGAGGTGGTGGTGCACTGGGAGTGCCGGTGCGGGCGCAAGGTTCCCGAGGGCAAGCCGTGCCCGACGTGCGGGCGGCGGCTCCTACTGGACTGAGCGATGGACGACATGGACGCTTTCCTCTTCGTGGAGAATGACCCCGGCCTCCCCCTCGGGGAGACGACCGACCCCTTCGCCGGGCTCGACGCCCCGGCTGCGGAGATCCTCGAATCGCTCACCGAAGGGAAGGCTGTGGGCACCGCGCAGCTCGGCGGAGACGTGGGCGAGCGTGACCGACGCCTACGACACCAGGTCCGTGCGAACGTCCGGTACCATGTGAAGCAAGCGGGCGTCAACGCCATGCGCGAGATGAAGCCCGCGGTGAGCGAAGCGCGCCGCGACATTGGGAGCCTCCTCCGCGGGTACCTCCGGGGGACCGTCTCATTCCGCAAGCTCCAGGAGGAATCCGCGGCGCACTGGATGATCGCCTACTCCAAGATGCGCGACATCGGCCGGAAGGCGTCCGGGGTGGAGCGGTTCACGCCGGCCCCCGAGACGCTGGCCGAGGAGGAGCGATGGTTCCGGTCCGCGGTCCGAGAGGAGCTCTCGTACTGGCAGCTTTTCATGGACGAGGTGCGCCGACAGAAGCGGAGCGGCGTGCTGGAGGAGAACGAGAAGGCGCGCGACCGGGTGTGGCAGCGGTTCGACAACTACATCAAGGCGCTCCGCTTCATGTACGAGAGCGCGCGGATCGTTGCGCTCCCCCCTCAGACCCTCTTGTACTGGATGGGTCCGAAGCCGCCGGACCAGGACCCGAAGCAAGAGGGCCGCATCTGTCCTGGGTGCATCTACATGATGGAGCGGAGCCCCTTCACGAAGGAGAACATCCCGGCCGTGCCGCGTGATGGGTCCACGAGCTGCCTCACGAACTGCCGCCATCGCATCGTCATGCGGGTGGCGCACCCCATCGACGTTCAGAAGCGCGCCCAGGACCTACCGAAGCGGAAGATGATGGTCGAGTCCCTGAAGCGCATCAAAGAGGCCGACCACGGACTGGGCCGGAAGCGCCGAGCGCGGTCCCTCGCGAAGCGCCTGGCGAGGCAACGCCCCCAGGCCCAGAATCCATTCAAGGGGAGGCGGATGCCGAAGAACCCTACGATTCCGCCCGCGAGCGTGATGCCGCCGCTTGCGGATGAGCGCACGCGCTCCCGCGCTGCACGCCGCCGCCACGGGCTCACGGAGGGACGCCGCCGGAAGCTTGGTATCACCGAGGTGCGCCGGTTCAAGATCACTAAGAAGATTCGCAAGACGTTCCCGCGCCGCGCCGCCGCACTTTGGGGGCGCGGCGATTTCGAGGAGCTTCACGATGACGACGTGGACATCTACGTCCTCACGAAGTACGAAGCTGACGAATCCGACATCATGGACAAGGTGGCCCAGGAGAGTGGCGACGAGGTGAACTCCATCGCCTTCGTTGACGGTGATGAGGACGACGATTGGGCCGTCTGGGCGGTGCGGTGGCTCACGGCCGACCGCGAACTTGGTGGGGCCGCCGGACACGGCGGGTTCGTTGAGGCGTACCTCTCTGGTGTCCCGGCCGGGGCCATCCTGGAGGGCTTCGCCCCCGAGGCGTCCGCCTTCAGGACCATCGACCTCTACTACATCGCGAAGATGCTTGCCCAGGCCGTGCGTCAACGGCCGCTCCGCAAGGGGTACATCGAGGACCTCCTGGACCGCCTGGTGGCGGCCCTCGAACTCACCGTGCTCGGGGTGCGCGGTAGGGCGGATGCGCTCCACTTCTCGAACCTGATCCGCGGGGCGATGGAGGAGTTGTGGGATGCGCTGTCGGAGGCCGGGGTGATGACGGAATCTGCCCAGGTCATCGCGGCGATGGTCGGGGAGGATGTGTGACGCCGGACCTTATCCGTGACGCCATGCTCGATTTCAGCGGCCCGAACGGTGGGGAGCCCCCGCCGATCCGCTACGTGTTCGTCGTGCCCGGTCCGCCGAGGCCGTGGAAGGCCCCGGACGTGTTCCGCGGCGAGACGAAGGACGGCCGGAAGTTCACCCGAGGCGTGAAGCCAGCGCGTACGAGGACCTATCAGTCCCGCGTCGCCTTGTTCGCTTCCCAGGCGTGCGGCGACCCGATCCAGGGGCCGGTGACGTTTCGGATGGCCATTTACCTCCCCCGCCCCAAGACGCTCGCGAAGGATCTCAAGGCGTGGCGCAAGCACACCGGCCGCGTCCCGTGCCCGAAGAAGGTGGTGGACCTCGGCAACGTGGAGAAGGCCGTCGAGGACGCCATTCAGGGAATTGCCTACGTGAACGACTCCCAGATCGTCGAGAAGCACACGAGCAAGTGGTACCACGAGGTCGGTGGCGCTCCGCGGATTGAGGTGGTCGTGGAGGAATGGCGTGGATGAGGCGAGGGTGGAGCTCGTCGAAGTGGCCGGGCTGAAGTACACGCACGATGCGTTCGTCGAGGAGTTCAACCGGGCGTTCCTGGAGACGCTGGAGGAGCGCGTAGGCTCCGCGCAGACCACCAGGGGCGCGTGCCGGGCTCTCCGCGACCTTCGATCCGAGGGCGCGCACAGGGTCGTGCTAGAAACCGCTCTGACTCGTCTTCTCGAACGTACACCGTTCGAGGGGGATGGCGACATCTACGCCACCTTCCCCCGCCCCGTTGACAAACGCGTGGCGGCAGAGTAAAATCACACGAGGTTGTGACGGACCGTAGGAGGCGACACCTTGGAAACCACCGCTACGTCTACCCAGCGCGCCGCGGAGAAGGAGCTCCTCCTCTCCCGAATATGCATCCTGAAGTCACGAGCCAAGGCCCTGGAGACTCTCATCGAGGAGGATCGTGCCCGCCTGGAGCTGATGCTCTCCGAGGACAACCAGGACAAGCTCATCGTGGAGCAAGGGAACGTTGTGTTCGGCTCACGTAGGTCCTTCAGTGTGACGGACCCCGAGAAGCTGGCGGAACTCATCCCACCGGTGGAGCTCGCACGAGAGTTCAAGCCCACGGCCGCCTTCGTGGACGGCGCGAAGAAGGCCAAGATCGACATCTTCCAAGCCGTGAAGGTCGAGCACCCGTCTACGTTCCGGGTCGAACGCGCCAGGACGAAGGCGGCGCGAGAACAGCACGCACAGATCATCGAGGAGACGAAGGAAGCGGCGAAGCGTGCGGCCGATGAGGTCGCGCGACGTTTACTCAAAGCGAAGGGAGCGAGCAAGTGACGCACATCAAGGAAGCGATCAAGGCGGCCCAGGCCGCCGGAATGACGGCGACCATCATCTTCCTCAGCCCGGACGGTGCGGAGCCGGCGGAGCCCCAGGACGACCCCGAGGACATCGCCTACGCCGAGGGGGCGATGACGGCCGCGAACGCACGCGCTGAGCAGCTCCTCCGTGAGCGTGACGAGGCGCGCGAGGCGCTCGCCAAGGCCCAGGCAGCTCCGGCCGCCAACGTTGAAGTCGAGAAGCTCAAAGAGGAGCTGAGGAAGGCCCGCGCCGCCGCCCCGGATGGGTCCGACGCTAGGACCATCGCGGAGCTGGAGGCCACCATCGAGGCGCTCCGCAGCGACCTCGCGAAGAAGGACAAGGAGATCGAGGGCCTCGCCGCGGCCGGCGTGCCTACCACTGTGGACGATGCCGGTGATGCCCCCCTCGGGTCCTTCGACGATTATCCCATCTCTGTCCTCGGCCTGGAGAAGAAGGAGCTGAAGGGCGCGGAGAAGTGCGGGTGCAAGACGGTAGGCGACGCTCGCAAGGCCCTCCTCAACGGCGACCTGAAGGACAAGGGCAGGCTCCCGAAGGATTCCGTCATCACCGTGGCGAACAAGCTCCTGGGGGCCGCCCCGAGCGGCAAGGCCGCGAACGTCATCGACGCCCCGGCGGCCAGCACCGCACCGGCCGGGCACACCGACCGTACCTGGGACGAGCGCCTGGGGGCCGCTTTCCGCAAGGAGGAGAAGGCCCACGAGATCCGCGCTACGCTCGACGCGATGATCGCGCAGCTCAAGGTTCTTCAGGGCCAGCAGGGCGTCAAGGCGCAGGTAGCGGACCTCCAGGGGAAGATCGCCGCCCAGGACAAGATGCTCGGTATGTACGATGGCCAGATTTGCGCGGTCCTCTGGTCGCTGAACCTCCCCCATGACTTCGCCAAGTACGGGAGCGTGGACGGCGCGCTTCAGGCCGCCGGGCTCGCCCACCTTATGCGCGGGACCCCGGCACCCGAGACGACGCCGCCCGCGGGAGGGTAGTAGGTGCCAGGCAAGGACGAGAAGCTGACCCCGGCTGAGGAGCTCGCGAAGCAGCGGGTCGAGGCGGCCGTGCGGGCCGAGTACGAGAAGAGGTACGCGGCGGAGCGTCACGAGGAGGTCGCCCGCGCGAAGCTGGCGCTCTCCATCGTGACGTTCTTTCTCGTGTGCGTGGGAATCCCCTTGATCGGCCTAGTCATCGGGCTGGCCGTCAGGTGGTTCCGGTGGGCGGCGGGGTACTAGACGGCGTGTTGGCCGCCGATGGTGCCCTCGGCCTCGGGACGCCGGTACAGGACGAACCACGTCTCGGCCGCGTAGTTGTCGCCGTTGAGTTCGGTAAGCTCGCCCTTGCCGTTGGCGTTCGAGGGGGTGACGGAGAAGTTCGTGCCCTCGACCGGATTTGGGGTGACGGCGCTCCAGGCACCCGTTGCCGTGACGTAGGAGAAGATGTGCATGAGCTGCTCCACGGGGTGGCTCAGCTCGACCGCGGCGAGTGCGGCCGGACCCGTGATCTTCTCCATGAACGCGCCTTCCAGCTCGGTGAGGACCCGAGGGGCGAGCGCGGTGGTCGGCCACTTGCGGCCAACGTCGGACTGGTTCGTGATGGTTCCACCCATGAGTTTGTCTCCTTCGGTTCGCACCGTTCTGTTTCGGTCGTTGTCTAGGCAGTAGGAGTTTACCAGGATGAATCCGTACGATCCACAGCGCGGTTGCGCCGTCCAGGCGACGGAGGAGCAGCAAGCAATCGTCATGCACCCCAGTGGACCGGCCCTCGTCTTGGCTGGTGCCGGGTCCGGCAAGACGACCACCCTACTTCTCCGCATCCGGACCCTGATCGAGTACGGAGCGGACCCGCGAACCATCCTGATGATGACGTTTTCACGTCGCGGGGCCGCTGATATGCGCCAGCGTGCCGCCCTCCTCGGCGTCCCGGCCGGTGTCCAGTACAGGACTCTCCACAGTGTTGCTTACGAGATCATCCGGCACGCCCCGACGAAGCGGGGGGCCGTGGTGCCGAAGGCGTGGCAGATTGCGCGGGTGATCCGGGAGGAACTGGTCGCCATCGAGCGAGAGCTCGGCCCCAGGGCGAGGCGGTCCCTCCCCCACCGGCGCGACGTGCTCCGTGAAATCGGGATGGCGAAGGCGCACATGATATGGCCCGACGAGGTGGACCGCAGTAGGGGTTCCGGCGAGGTGGTCAAGGACGGGTCTTGGACCTCGACCGTTGAGGACAAGGTGTACCCCCAATTCGCCGAGTGGGCGATGCACCGGAAGCGCCTCCCGCTCGACGATTTCAACGCCGAGGTGGTGGCTCGATGCTACGACGCTCTGGAGAGGGCGTGCGCCGCCCCTGAGTCCGCCGGGTTCGACCAGGACGCCGAGGTCCGATGGGTGACGTTCGACGATATGGTGGCGCTCGTGGGTCGTGCCGTCCTCCGGTGTGAGGAGTGGGTGAAGCCTTGGTACGGTCGGTTCCCCTACGTGCTCGTGGATGAGGTCCAGGACAACGCGCCGGTGAACTGGCCCGCGTGCGAGTTCCTTGCTGGGCCGTGGCGGCACGTCATGGCTGTGGGCGATGACATGCAATCCATCTTCGGGTTCCGCGGAGCCCAGCCCGAGCTCATGCGGACCTTCCTGGAGCGGCACCCGGACGCCCAGGTCTACCCGCTCTCGCGGAACTTCCGCTCCGGCCAGGTCATCATCGACGCGGCGAACTCGCTCCTGGGCCATGCAGATGATCGCATGACGCCGGACCTCGTGTGCGGCACCGGCCGTGAGGGCATGATCTCCGGCGTAGGCTACGGCGACCCAGAGCACGAGGCGTCCGAGGTGGTGGGCTCGGTCCTCACCGACATCCGAGATGGCATCGACCCGGACGACATCGCGGTGTTGTACCGCATCAACGCTTGCTCCGGCCCGCTGGAGATCGAGGCTATCAAGGCCGGGCTTCCCTACAGGATCGCCGGGTCCTCATTCTTCCGGCGCGGTGAGATCAAGGCGGCCATCGGGTACATCGGCGCGTGCCTGGACCCGGACGACGAGGACTCTTGGAAGGCGTGCGCGAACGCACCGACTCGGTACCTAGGCCGTCGGTTCTTCAACGCGAATCCTACGCTCTCGGTCACGAAGGAAAACCGTGACTTCGGGGAGCTCGGTCGGTGGTCGAGCGGGGTGCGCCGCGCGATCCGTGCCATCGAGAAGGTGCGCGGTCGCCTGGACCTCGGTGGCGCGAAGGGAATCCACGCGGCCCTGGACTACGTGTTCGAGGACCTCGGCGTCCGCAAGCACTTCCGCGAGGAGGGAGCCCAGGACGACGACATGACGGACGTGGACGAGGCGTGCGCCGCGCTCATCCATTGCGCTTCGACGCTCGCGGACCCGAACGTCCTCGTCGAGTACGCGAAGGGGATGGCGTCTACGGCCATTGAGGACTTCAACGGCGACCGGGACCGCATCCCTCGCGTCACGTTCTCCTCGATCCACAAGGCGAAGGGCTTGGAGTGGCCGCTCGTGTACGTGATCGCCGCTTCTCCTGGGGTCCTCCCCCTTTCGAATGCGCCGCTTGAGGAGGAGCGCCGCCTCTTTTACGTGGCCCAGACAAGGGCGAAGGACCGATGCCACATCTCCTGGGCCGAGCTCTCATCGCACGGCCAAGCCGTCGGCCCGTCGCAGTTCGTCGGGGAGGCTGGGCTGCTTCCAGCCGAAGACTCCGATTCGGACGGCGAAGATCCAGTGGCGAAGGCGGCGGCTGAGTTTTAGGCTGTAGGTGGTCGGTTGCTCGCCCGACCATCGCTCGCTTTGTGGGGGGCCTCTGGCCCCCCACTTCCTGTACCTGGTAACATGGTGTTCAGGGAATGGGGAAGCGGAGCGCGCGATGACCTACGGAATTGGGCACGGTCGCCCGTTCGGTGGCGAGCTAGTGGAGCCGTTGGAGCCGCCGGTGTCCGATATCGGAAGCGGCCTTCCAGTCACCTTCGATTTCACCGACGAGGCGGACGGCCCACTCCCCGGACAGTGGGCCTACTTCATCTTCACCGACGATGGGGCCGGTAACGTCACGAGCACCCCCGAGCCGTTGCCTCCGAACTTCTTTCGCGTTGCCGACGGCTTGGGCTGGTGGCGGTACACCCGTCTCCCGGCGACCGGTACCCCGTTCGAGGAGCATGGTGTCGCCGCCTTCCCTACTGGCGTCGTCCAAGGTCGGAACGCCGAGGTCGCCGTTTCATTTGTCCCGCCCACCGAGGCATACAACCCGATCTGTGACTTGTTCACCCTGGAGGTCCTCGCCGGGTTTAGGCCCTCGGAGGACGCCTCGATCTACGTAGGGGCGCGCGCCCGCGCCGAGTGGACGCTCGCTGGTGGGTGGACGCTCCCCGTTGCGTTCGAGGCCGTCCAGGCCGCTGGGGCCGCCCCGTCCGTTGTGGCGGCGGCCTCCTTCGACCCCGGCACGCGACCGGAGGACATCTGGCGGGTCGGTGAGCTGGCCGAGGTCAGGGTGCGCTTCCGCGGCACCCGCATGGAGGCGTGGCTCTCCGGCGTCCAGGCGTACCTCGATGTGCCGGTGGCGTTGAGCGAGCGTAACGAGCCGATCATTATCGTACGCGCTTACAACAAGCGCGGCGCGGCCGTCGAGTCGATGCCGCTCATCGCGGGAGTGCAGATCCAGAGTCTTCGTGACCTGGAGCGTCTCGGGCCGCCTCCGCAATACACGCCTCACAACGAGGAGCTGGAAAGCCCTCCCCTCCCGATGTTACGCTTGCCGTTGCGAGACTTGGTATCCAAGGGCCATTTCGTCCGAGTCAGCGCGAGGACCTACAGAGCCGCTCGGGATGTGGAGGTGGAGTACATGGGGCAGCGGTACACCTTCGACGAAGGGAATACTGTCCGCGCCATCGACCCCATCGAGAATCAGGCGTTCGTTACCGTCGCCGTAGATTTGGCCGGTATAAGGAACGCGCGGGAGAGGTAGGTCATGGTCCTGACTGCCGTTCGGATCGAGAACGTTACCCCCCGCGGCGGCGGCGCTGGCATCGATGTTACGGTGGAGGGCGTTGGGTTCGGCGTGAACCTTGGGAGCGTCCTCTTCGATCCCCTTGGGAGCCTCGGCGGCCCCTTCGCGGCCACGGTTCTCTCCTGGCAAGACGACGAGGTGAGGTACACGACGCCCACCGAGCTCGGCCTCGCTTCGCGCGCCAACCAGTTTCACACCGTCCTCATTCAGAAGCCGGGCGCGACGGACCACGGTGTGCATCGTTGGTGGGTCCAAGATCAGGCCCTTTTCTATGCGCCTCCGCCGACGAGCATCGGCCTGGATTATCAGTGGCCCGCGTTCGAGGAGGGCACGCCTTGGGAGGACGACGACGATCCGCGGTTGTGGCAGGCCGCGGACTTCAACCGGCTCCTCGATCAGCACCTTGCTCTTTGGGAGCGTGTGGACGACTTGGTGGTTGGGGCCGCCATTTTGCCTTGGGTGGATCTGTTCACGCCCACCACGGGTCAGACCGTGTTCGTGCTGTCGAAGGTACCCAGCGACCCGTCTCTCGTTGAGATGCAGGTGAATGGTGTAGGCGCAACGTACGGACTCCACTACAACATCGTGGGCCAGACCTTGACATGGGCTAGTCCTTACAGTTTGCAGGCACCGAATGATCGGGTGAGGGTCACCTACTTTTACTCGCCCTAGTTGGCGACGGAGGGACTTATGGCTGGGATGATGCGGGCGGCACAGCTCGCGGACAATGCCTTCGCAGCGGATGCCGAGAGCCGCGCGAAGATCGCTTCCAACTTCTTCGATGAGGCCACGGTGAACGCCAAGTTCGCCGCTGGTGCCATCGATACGGATCGCCTCAAACAAGGCGGCGAGTTCGTGCAGCGTGACGGTTCGGTCACGATGACGGGCGCGCTCGCGATGGGCTCCCAGAAGATCACCGGACTCGCGGATGGGAGCGCGACCTCCGATGCCGCGACCTACGGGCAGCTCCAGGCGGTCTCTGCCGGTCTGGACCCGAAGGAGAGCTGTCGGGCCGCGACGACGGAAATCCTCGACAACAACACGGACATCAGCGGCTCGCCTTCTTACAACAACACCGGTGGATCCAGCAGCCGCGGGCAGATCACGGCTACGCTCGCCGTGTCCGATACCTTCGCCATCGATGGCGTGGCTATCGCGGATGGGGACCGGGTGCTCATCAAGAACGAAGGCGATGGTTCCGGCCTCGGTGGGGACGCCAACGGCATCTACGTCGCAGGCATCTCGGGTACGGCCCTCACGCTCGACCGGGCCGACGACTTCGACGAGGACGACGAGGTCACGGCAGGCGCTTTCTCGCCGGTCGAGGAAGGCACCGAGAACGGTGACACTCTCTTCCTTCTGACCACCAACGATCCCATCACCATCGGCGGTGCTAGCGGGACGAGCCTCACGTTCGCCTCTTTCGGCACCTTCGATCTCGGCGGAACTCCGTCCACCATCGAGCCGGATGCCACGGCCTCCGAGGGTGTGAGTACGGACGCGGCCCGCGCCGATCACACCCACGCCATCGTCGCCGCCGCTCCCTCGACGAACCTCGACGGTGACACGACGAACGCGGAAGGCTCCAGTACGAGCTTCTCCCGAGCCGATCACGCGCACGGCATCGACACTGCCGCTCCCTCGACGGCACTCGACGGCGATACCACAAATGCCGAGGGGAGCGCGGCAGGTCTCGCCCGCGCAGATCACGCCCACGCCATCACTACGGCGGCGCCGAGCACCGCTCTCGACAAGACCTCCACCAATGCGGAGGGTTCCGCAGCCGGGCTCGCGCGGGCCGACCACTCGCACGAGGTCACGTTCCCGAAGCCCACGTCATCGAACAAGGATCAGACGCCAGCCGCGACGGCCGGTGATGACTCGACGACCGGCCTCACGATGGCCGCCACCCCCGCCAAGGGGCACTACGTCCAGGTGAAGGTGAACGGCATCCAGTACCCGCTGGGCGATGGGGTGAAGTCGAAGGCGTGTTACTTCTCTGGCGATGGTGGGAGTACCGCACGGGCGCACACCGCGATCCAGTCCGGCGACACGCTGTACTGGAACGGCGCGACGTGGTTCAACCTCATCACCGCCGATCGGGTGGACTTCGACTATCTGGTCTAAGCTTGGGGGTGAGCAGTGGAGCGGCAAGTTGCCGCGATGCCGAGGGCCGAGCAGTTCCGTGGGGTGCCGGACTACCCCACGGAACCGCTACTCCCCGTCTCGGGGGGCGAGTGGTCCATCGGTGAAGATGGGGTGGTCGAGGGGGTGCGCTACCAAGGCAAGAAGCCGGTGGCGTATGCCCCCATCCCCGTTACGCGGATGAAGATGAAGGCGTACATCGTAGGCGTTGACTTCGAGGCGGACGGAGCCGATGTCTGCTTTTCCTTCACACTTCGCTACCGTGCTCGGAACGGCAAGCCGAGGGGCGAGCCTGGGTGTCTGATCTCCCGCCCGTTGGAGTGTGCCGACGGGAAGTCTGGCCGTTTCGGGTTCGTTATCCCACAGGAGCATCTGTACCCGCAGGGGATGTTCTCTTGTACGTTGGCAGCTCATCCGGCGGGGCACTGCCTCTGCGGCAAGTGCGATCTGGATACGCCTGACCCAACATGCACACCGCTCATCGTGAACGTGTGGCAGCAGGTGGCGGCACCGGACTAGGAGGCTTATGTGGCTGGGGACACTAGGCTCTCGCAGCTGGCGCAGAGCGGCGCCACAGATGGTCAGGTTCCCAAGTGGAGCCAGTCGAACAGTAGGTGGGAGCCCGGAGATGCTGGGAGGACATCCGTCGTCGGCTACTACACCATGAACTTCGCCTGCTGGTACAATAGCGAGTCCGTTCCGGGCCGCTACATTCAGCCCGGCTCCTACCACGTTTATTACGGTACGGGGGATCGCCGCTTCCAGTAC
>Ga0180433_10000129_pt1 | contig 124253 bp, 243 predicted proteins | sample SS_ome_8_FD_132980 | JGI IMG/M metagenome (GOLD analysis project Ga0180433, IMG submission 132980) | Hypersaline lake sediment archaeal communities from the Salton Sea, California, USA - SS_1_D_1 metaG | ecosystem: Environmental > Aquatic > Non-marine Saline and Alkaline > Hypersaline >... | reverse complement strand
TCATTCATTATCCGAAAATATCTCGACGGTCGGTGGCTAAGTAGTATATTTACCAATGAATTTCTTATGTCTGAAGTTTTTACCCGAGACACAAGTTGATGATTGACCTTTATGGCATAAAATAAGTTGTTATCTATTCGATATCTGAGCTTAGCAGATAAAGCCACCGCTTTTATCATTGACGCTGGATTTCTTTTTACTAAATACCGAGCGGCCCTCACTGTCTTTATTTTTCGCCGTTTTATATCTTTCAGTCCACCAACTGGATCTATTATAAGATCTCTTGACATGGATTGAACTGATAGATACATGGCATTTATTGTGAAGTCTCGACATCGAGCATCTTCGTTTAAGGTATAGTAAGGACTATGCTTACCATTTTTTTGAGGCAGATGAACATGTACCGTGTTCTTACTTTCCTTCAGCTGAAATCGTATATAACTATTTCTTGTGTTAGAATAGATTTTGTGCAGACGTTTTTTATATGAATTGATAAAACTAAGAATTTTTTTGAAAGGTAAATTCCTTACGATTACACTTATGTCGTTTGATCTTTTTCTTCTTGCGACATCTCTAACGAATTCACCTGAGTAATATACGTCAGCTGCTGTTTCTTTATTCAGCCTCTTCAGTAATTTGATCGCTTCCATCGGTTAAGATCTCCTTCTTATGCTCTTTCACCTTGGTTAACGTATTGTGTAATCTTATATGGACTGATGGAGCCTTTATGCCTAATTCTACGGCTAATTCCCTTTCTGTTTTTCCGTTCACGTAGTAATCATATAGCAGTTTATATTCATCTTCCGTTAAGAAATTTTTCAATTTCTTTATGGTCTCATTTATGTTTAACTTATCCAACATCCCATCTTCGTGTGTATCAATAGATATATTCGAAACATTGTGGTCAGTTATTTCTATTGTGGATGATGGTAGCATTTCTGCTCTCTCCAATAACTGAATTACACTGGTATGAGACCTGTTCGCTAAATTAGTCAAGCTTTCTCTTATCCGCTCGATATCTTTTTGGATATTTTTATCCCCATCACATGCTTCTGACATCAACCAGATGTCACGGAAGCTGGCATTTTTTACTACATGACATGCTTCAACCAATTTTGCCAGATCATTTATTAGTTTCTCTGCATCTTTCACATACTGAGGAACTTTAACATCCAGCATTTGTTTGGTTGTGAATTCACGGAGAGCGTCTTTCATCTTGTAGATGGCGAATGTTCGAAACATTTCGCTGCGCTCTTCTTCAAAATCTCTTTTTGCTCTTGCCAGTCCAATCATACATTCACTTTTCAGATCGTCGGCGTCAAGACCGGTGATCATGTGAAATTTGTCAGCCAATATTTTCATTGTTTTTTCGTATTCTTTGAGAGTTGCAGTTGCTTCTGCCTCTGTATCGCCAAGAAAATGTGGCAAGAATTTTTCCACTTCCACTTTCGGTTCATTCGTTTCTGGATCTATAACTGGATTGCCTTTCTCATCCTTGATTATTCTTTCTCTTATTGGCATTAGATGCTCCTTTCGTAATCTAATGGGATATCAATATAATCGACATTGTTTTCTTCTCCTTCAACATGTCCATTTTCTATCAAATATTCCCGGCCTTTCTTTGTTAAAGTTCGGCCTCTTGAGGATCTCAAAATAAATCCCCTTTGTACAAGATATGGTTCAATAGTTTCGCTGATGGTCTTACGAGACTCATTTACAATTATTGACAGATTGTCCAGACCAACAGGATCTCCGCTTTTATAAAGAGTTTTCAATATCTTTATATCAGTTTGGGTTAGGCCAGTGTTGTCTACTCCCATCAACATGAAAGCTACTTTACATACATTTACATTTATCGTATTTAGTTTGGCTGATATTGCAGTGTCTCTACATCTTTCAAGGAGACCCACAAGAATTCTTGGCACTCCTCGACCTCTTTTCGCTACAGCTTCCACTGCATCTTCTGTGATTTCCACTTTCAATCTTTCTGCATGAACACTAACTATTTCGATCGATTCTTCTAATGAATAAGTATTGAATATGAATTTCATTTTAAATCGATCTTTAAATGGTTTTGAAAGTAGTCCATCATCAGTTGTTGCACCAATCAAAGTAAACCGAGGACACCATCTACCCCTGCCTTTGGCAGCTGAACCAAATTGGACACTTTCTTTGAGATTCAAACCAAGTTTCACTTGATTTTCATCAAGAGGTATTATCCAATTTTCCATAGCTATACCCAGATGCTCTTGGCCTCGGATGGGAAGTCGATGAATCTCATCAATAAATAGAATGGATGGTCTTATTTTGCCGACTTTATTTCCAATTCTATCATATCCAGTGATATCAAAAGCTTCTCGTATTCTCAACATGTCATCGCGAGATTTTATGCCCTCCGGCGGAACTTCTATTATACCACAACCAGTTCTTTCAGCGATATGGCGAGCTGTACTGGTTTTACCACAACCAGCGGCCCCACTTAAAAGAGTGTGAGGCAGAGATCTATTTTCTACAGTGGCAGAATGAGCGGCAACTGCAAGCTGACTCATAATGTCCTTATTGCCTATTATTTTCATACTCTTACCTCTTTTTATATGTATTATAGAATAAAATAAAGATTTTGCTAGGTGAAATTAGCACATTCCTGCCGGTAAAAGATCATCATCGTGCGAATAGCTAGCGAGAGCTGCCAAGGCAGCAGGCACATGACCGCAATTTTCTGTGATTGCAGACTTAGGAGTGTTATCCGCCGGCTCTTCTTTCTCTTTGTCTCCAGGTATCTCTTTTAGTTGTGGCGCTTCATATGTACCATTCTTTATGGCGTCTATTTTTGCCGCCATATTTTCCATAGCATTTTTAATACCATATTTTGTTGTCCGTTTGAACGTACTGGTATGGACTTTCTTTATCCAAGATTGAGTTTGTTTTTTATTTCCGGTACATGTTTTCTTGGTCGTAGTTGAAGAGGAACTAGTATACTTATTCTGCGATGGTAATGTCGTGGTGCCACGTTTTATTTCTGAGTCTTCTTCCACTCCCTTCACCAGGTATTCTGGAATTCTTTTGTATGTATTGATGTCAATCAATCCATTGGCATGCACTCTTTTCTCTGATGTCACACAATCCATTAGGAGCTGCAATCTTTCCCGCGCCAAATCTTGGTTAAGATCAGTATAAATAGTGCTGCTTGACACACTACCGTCCGATATTTCTATTGTTGTCACGTCATATCTCGTAAGATTGAGCATGTGAACATACTCACCTTTTTGAATCCAGATAAATGGATCTTTCGTCAATACGACGGCAGCATCTTTTTCGTAAAGAGATCGTACACCTATAAATAGTCCTTTTACATCTCTACGATGTAAAGTTTCTTTCTTCAGCTTCAGATCAACTACTATATAATGCAGGCCTTTCAGTTTGCCCTTTTTGTATTCGATACCCAATGCCATCTTTCCTCCTTGCAAATATTATCACATTACATCCTCTGCCTCGAAACTTTCCAATGGCTTTCATTCCAACTCTGAAATTATTCCGGATGTTAACATGATTACTTTCTCTCACCGTACCATATAAAAACTCTGTTGATGTGGCTTTAATAGCCATTTCAAGCAATTTTTTGCCCAAACCTTTACGCCTATAATCTGGATGGACGCATAGATGTTTTATTTCTGTGACCCGAGCCGTTTTTTGTTGCAGCCCTATTACACCTGTGACTTTGTCCTTGTCCAGCTCAATTAGATATTGGACATCGCTCTGTAATATCGTGTTTTTATTGAAGTGATAAAATAACTGCCCGCCAGCATTTAATAAGCTGGCTATTTGGGCAGCTATTGAATCAGACGTGATTGTCAATCTAAATTTGTTCATATTAAGCCTTTCCCATTAATAGGTCAAGAACCTTCCTCGCTTCGTCGGCACTTTTCACTTCGTTCATTATATGAACCATTGCTTCACCCTTGATGGCAGGAGCGGCATTATCCGCGCCTACTCCATCAGCGACTTTCTTTGCAGCCACGGGGGCTTTCTTGGCGGCAGGAGCTTTCTTGGCGGCAGGAGCCGGCGGTGCTTCCAGTTCAGATATTTTGGCCTTGAAAGCATCCACATATTTTTCAAAAGCGGTACCTTTTAGGCCAGGACCACTGTTGATCTCGATGATATAGGGTTTGTTGCTGGTTGAAATTGCACAATCGACTGCTCCAAAATCCAATCCTATAACCTCAACGGCCTTGACAGCGGCATTTTTCAATGCAGTGCTTAAGCTGGCAATTGGGACGTTACTGAATTTCCAGCCTTTCCGGTTGCTTCGGATGATTATATCCGGCAGCTTGGCCTCTTTGGCAAGACGTTCGAGTACGTATTTCATTGTTGCCGCGTCCAGATTTACGTTGTTTTTCTGAGCATAGTCTTCAATCTTCTCTTTTCTCTGGGCTATCCAGCTTTCCAGAGAGGCATTTTCTACCTTTTTGACCGCATAAATTACCTTACCGAATGCAACATGAATTCGGTATTCATTGTTGATATCAATGAAACTCTGAAAATATTGAGCGCCTTCTTTAAGAGCACGAGTGATGTGGGATTTGGTCAAGCAGAGCCAAAAACCTTTTCCGCCTTGATGATAGTTGGTTCGACCTACCATCGGCAGGGAAATTTCTCCCAATATGCTGTCCACATTATTGGCGGAGCTAAAACTCATAATTGCCGAAGAAACATCCTGATTTGCAGCCAGGGTTTTCAATGTGGTCAATTTGTTTCGGTTTTTCCGAATGGTGTTCGGATGATTCAAAACCTTTGCCTTTCCCAGATTCACGCCCTCTTTTGTTTTGGTTCCCCACCCAATCACAATGTCCTTGCTTTTCGGTTTGGCTTTACCGCCTTCGAGGTTGAGTGCTTCCGCCAGTTTCTTTCCTGTTATATCAGTTGCTCCAGAATACCATAAATATTTGCTCATATTACTCCTCCTTATATAATAAAGTCTGCACCTTCTACCCAACCATATTTGATATTATGATTTATCTTTTTCAAATTTTCGTTCGGTAAAGATACTATCTCCAGAAATCTGTCAATATATTTTGCATATTTTTTATAAGTTGATAGAGATCTGAACATCTTTCTTAGTTTTGTATAGTATTGTTTATTATATGTCATTTGTCCTTCATGTAATATTTCTTTCATTCGATGAGAAGATTTTATTGCTTGAATTTCTTTCATCGCCTTAGAGTCTTTCCATCCGTCATAATCAGCGTGGAATACCCTGCTATAAGAACTTTTAGGCAGGGGTAACAAATTCCGTTTGTATTCTCCTTCTTCAAGTATTTTAAAGAAAGCATCAGAAACCGCTTTTGTGGCTCCGATAACGGCTTTTGCTATTTCAGGATGAGCGAGCCAGATACCACTTAAAGTTCGGTATTCCAATCTTCCAACATTTTCTCCACGATAGCTACCATATTTACCATATCCGGACTTTCTTCTTTTTACGGATGGTTCTTTGCCAGCCACTTTCATCAATGGAATTGCAATATATTCATCGAGCGCTTTGTTCAAAAAGGGCAAAAATCCCGGATAGTGTGAGGCTTTCTGAAAATAACTGGTGGCTTCGGTCATTAATTCAGACTCTCTTAATAAAGATGGCGTACCTATGTGAATATGACCACCAATTGTCCAATCTCTAATACCTTGATTAGGATTATCAGCAGGTCGCCCACGGAAATATGGATCGACAAGCCAATCAAATTTTTCAATAGATTTTCTGCTTGGGCTGGTCTTTAAAATTTTCCCGATATTCTTGATGAATTTTTCAATGTTTTCATCAGGATCAGGTCTTATTTCTGCTAATGGTCCATCAGAAGACAGTTCGCCACTGAAAGGAAACCCCGGCACATGGCCAGCATAATGTACAAGATTCTTATTTTTATCATAAAGTGCGAATTCTGGATCTGCTCCGATAACTGTATCTTCAATGGAATCCGCAAGCCATATATCACTTTTCTTACGCCTTCCATCGGAGCATATATAATGAAATGTTTTTTCCGTCACGAACCCTGATCTATTAAATTCGTCTGTACTTACTCCAGACTTCTTTAAATTTTTAAGGTCGGAAGAAAATGCTTGAAAAATAGTCAGCACTTTACTTCTTGATATTCTTTCCTGAGAGTTGGTATTTGGCCACAGTTCCACAGTTTTATCATTCGTTAAGCCAAGATTAGCTCTCGTTTTACTCCCCATTCGGATAAGACGATCTTCATTCCTATCCTTTTTTCTGTTAGAATTCATTCGGGGAGAAATAACTAAGATTAACTGTTTTTTCATTTCTTCTTTTCTCCTCCTGTATTAGCATACTGGTGGGCATCATTTAGTATGTTGGCAATTTCTTCCAGTCTTTTGGTTCCACTGAACAATTTCTTTATCTTTTCCATATTCAAATCGACAGATGAACCAGATTTCATTGCAGCATTTGCCAACCGAGCTTTATGTTTCTTCTCGGTAATAACCCCAGCTAAAAGAGAGATTATATTCTTAAGATTTTCGACATCTTCCTGTTGACTACACATATATCCGTGAAGAAATCCATGTTTCCAACTTCTAGATACAACTCGATTAGCAATAAAAACTGGGCCTACATCTTTTGCAGTCTTTTCGTCTTTTATATCAACTGCTTCTATCAATTCTTTTATATTGATAAATCCTTTCTCTTGAATTGGAGCTAGTTTATACAAAGATTCTGCTTTAAGGCCAATGGCAGCATGCTCAATATCCATATCTACTTCAACTTCACCTACATCTTTGCCTTTATCCTTATCGTCCTCATCGACCACTTCAGCCTCGATAGTAGGAATATCATCATCAGTAGTTGCATCAGTGGTTGCATATTTATATGTTGGAGTAGGAATATCAAGAGCTAACTTTTTTAATTCCGAGTTTCTCTTATTCACTAGTTCAAGAAAGTCTTTCCATTTTTTAACATCCCTTAGCTTTAATGTAAGATAGTATCCGGGAAGATTTAGCGCGACTATTTTTCTTCTTTTGATTTCAATTTGGATTCGGCCAGCAAGAAAATCACCAATATCTTCAGAATAAAGAGGCTCGTTTAGACTTCCTTCACTTTTAAGGTAATTGTAAACCGTGACATATTCTTTGGAATCAATTATCTTTTTTTCCTTTGATTTATATTGTGTTTGCGTATATTCTGTAAGGTCTGTCTTATCGGCTTTTGTTCCCAAATTCTCCTGCTCTTCAAAATCTGTAGTCACAGGAGTATGTATAGTGTTGTCCTCAGATCCACCGGTCTCACTATCATCGTCGTCATCATTGTCACCACAATTATCAACATCAATTGTGATAGATGAATCATCTTTGAGAACTTTATCACCTTGTTTGATAACATATTTCTTCTCCAGCCTGTCAAAAACTCTTCTCTTCTTTGCTCTAGTGCTATCATCAGAATCACTGTTGTTATTACCTGATCCAGGTTTATAACCACATGTGTTTCTCTGATAATCAGTTCCTCTTGTATAGGTTGTGGTTGGTTTCTGCCATATTTTGTTTGTCCTCAGTATTTTGGAATATTCACCGAGGTCATCAATAACAGTGTCATCTTCTACTCCTTTGGTCAGATCAAATATTATGCAGGAATCATCTGGTAGTTCCTTCTTTTCGATAGTACATCGAAACAACGACGGCATTTTTGCATCATAATAATTAGCCATTCTTTCATACCGATACCTCATAGTAGCCCAGAAGCCAGGCTCTGATATGGCAAATAATAATCCCCATTCTTTGATGAATACAAGATAACATGGCCTACGATCTCTGAATATGGGCACTTGATATGGATTGTCTGCATTGAAAAGGCAAACAGTGTGGAAACTATCCAACCTTCTCACAACTTCTTGTATCATATCCATGGTGAACGGTTCTTTTCCATGGTTAGTAAAATGATCAAACAAGCGGAAAATGGCCTCACTATCAACTTCGCCGTCTCTTTTACAACCGAGATTTTCGAATATCTCTTTGTCGTTGTGAACAACACCGTTATGGATTCCAATCATGTTTCTTATTTTGATTGGGTGATTGTTGTTGTTATCTTCCTTTGCACCACCAGTTCCAGCTCTACAATGTCCTAAATAAACTCTGACTGGTGCTGGATGTTTCTCCCACACCTTCAGAAATCCCCCATAATATTCCTTAGAGTTTCCGAAGACCGATAAGAAAGAAGTAACTTCTTCCCCTCTTTTTATGCCTATATATCTACCATCATCAAATAAGGCTGCAGCTCCAGTAGCATCTTTACCTCTCGATTCGGTGAGAAGTAAAAGCTCTGTTGTCATACATCGCAGCATTTTTTGCCTTATTTTTTCTTCTACTTCTGGTAGTTCGCCAAATGTTAATCCTACAACTATTCCGCACATAATTTTTATCCTCCTAACACCCTATAGTTTTTATATTTATATTGTCATTCGGGATATTGGCGTTCATACAATTATAAATGTATTTTATCCCGGCATCTACTGGCTTTTCAGATTTACCCCTCGTTATCTTCTCTCCATCAATGGAAAGAATGTTTTCTTTTGTAGCAGAAAATAAAAATCTGAATTTTGCGGTGGTTTTAGGGTTCACTGAGTAAATTTTGTTTATGCTTGAGTTAGCAAGCGTTACTTCCATACACATTCCTTCTTTGCAGCTTCTATAATCAAAAACGGGTATGACATCACTTAGTTTATAGAAGCTTATCGACAACGTGTCCAATAATACTTCTGAACTTGTATTACTACGATAATAGGTACAGATGTTAAATGGAAAGAATTTTTTGAAAGCTGCTACCATTTTGTTGAATTTGGTTTGCACCTTTTTTACATTTGATTGTCCGATTCTTATCTCATAATTTACAAACCTATGAGTAGTTAGTTGGTAAATAACAAATGATGGCCTTGGGAAATCATCTAAGGCTATTTCCGCAGTATAAAAGTTGTCATCATATATTATAGGAATCTGGGAATTACAAGAAATCTGTTGAGGTGGAATTACTACAGAAGTCATATCTCCCATACCACATCCGAGTTCCACAAAAGGAATGATGACTTCAATCAGTTCGTATTTAGAGCACAACAGCTTTTGGATTGTAGAAATATCGCTCCCATTTTTAATCAATTCTAACAATTTGGAATATTCGCTTTTTTTGGTAGATTCATAAGCAGGATCAAATGGGTCTAATAACCCATATTTATCAGCTATTTTTTTCGTCGCTCTATTTACTGGCCGCCTATGAGATGTGCCTTTGTTTATTGATGCAAGGCATGGAGTGCCTACAGATAGTCCGTGAGACATAGCTACAAGGGTCCCACTAAGCGTGGTTTCCTTATTCCATTCTTTGACTTCTCTATAGTACTTTAACCTTTTTGAATACATATTTACCTCCCCCTTTAACCGCAGCAATAGTATTTATAACTGTTGCTGTATTCGTCTTCTATTTCAAAGCAAAATGTTTTGCCATTTTCAAGATTGATTCTCATGCCGCTGTCATCTTTCAATTTTACTCTGTCTGAAAGATATGATTTATTAAACCATGCATTTTTTTCTATTGCTCTATCAAGAATGGTATCGAGCGAAGCAAACAACATGGTGTCAAAAGTATCATAGGTATAAACATATATATTTCCGTACCCACTATTTCGGAAAAGAGTAAGGTAATTTGGGTGCTGAAGATGAATAAAAGCACATGCATATGACCCAAACAATTTTTCAGTAGTAAGCTTTACAGCTTTTATAAGGCTTGCATCTCTTCTTGTCACATACATATCTATGAGTTGAAAGATCACTTCACTGTCCACCAATCCTTTTCTGGGTATATTCATAGGACCATAAAGCTTTTCATCGTTTTGTATTACCCCATTGTGAATGCCAATAACATTTTCGGTTATGATTGGATGATTATTAAAATTATTATGGTGTGTCCCTTTCGTTTGCGCTCGAGTATGACCAAGCACAGCTTGAGCAAATGGGTCTGATTTTATGTTTATAAGGGCTTTGTTAAACATTGGCCGCTTCACAATTTCTCTGCCGCGTGTATTGTTTTTATATATTGTTGCATGATTGTTTGCCAAAACACACACGCCAGCAGCATCAGCCCCCCTTATCTCTGAAGCTGACATAAGGCTCCGACAGACTTTCCTCATGGCTTTTGCCTGAGAAGCTGGCGGAGCCGTTTCACCATAATAAGCAATTCCGAAAATACCACACATATTTCTCTCTCCTATACAGCGATTATTCTACCAAGAGATTCGGACCATATCAATTCGCCTTCTCTCATCTTGGCATCCATAAATTTCTTCACTTCATCTTCACTTGTTTCAAAATCAACTTGATCATCTTCATTGATGGCCTTGCTGACTTCCAATGCCCATTCTTCCTCGTCTTCGCAATCTTCAATAAGACTCAGCTCGATGATTTCTCTCATCTTTTGTTCAATTTGGTCAGTCTGGGTAGTTTCAATAGCCAATTGGTTCTCTATTTCTTCCCAGCTGTCTCCTTCTATCCTTCTCAATGCGGCTGGACGTTCGGCCAGTTTTCTCAAGACATCATAAGCTGGTCCGATTTTGAAAAGAATACCCTTCAACTGATTAACAAGATCGATACTTTCCTCAATGAAATATTCCCGGTAATCCAGTAATCGGCTGGTATCTGCTACCCTATCCTCTCCCCAATCACCACGTCCATTAAGAATAAGCTTTTTCATCTGCTTTGCTTTTTCCATCCACTCTTCTTCGCCGACTTTCAAGAGACCATATCTACTTATTTCAGCTGCCTTTATTGCCATTGCGTAAAACAAACAAGCAACTGCAGCATAATAACTTGGACAAAGGGTTGAATCGGGCGCTCTCATCTCAACATGAAATGTTTTGATTTTGTTATTATCAAATCTTACTTTTCGATAATTTACCCAACCATATTTGTTGTCAGTTCCGCCAGCTTTTGCACCTACTTCTTTCATAACATTAAACATGTCCCGAGTCACTGGTGAAATTTCCAAAACACTGACTCTAAACTTCTCCCATCTTGTCATATGATTGGGATGATCCAATGCCATCGTCATCCAGGTTATGGCATTTTGATATCTTCGACACAACTGATGGAAATTGGCCAGTATTATTTCTGGCATGTCTTTTTCCATCTCATTCATTCCTCTACCACCAGTATCATGTTCACCATAATAACTGGTCAAAAGATGCATATGAGAACCACATCTCTCATTTAGATATCCGCCGTCAGCGGTCAATCTATCAATGATGTTCTTTGCCATGCCGTAGAATTCCCAATAGTCCACTCTTCTACCAACAGTTATGATTTCGGCCCCACGGTCACCTTTCAAAGACCCATCCTCTTTGACTTCAACAACGCCAGACGGGCTAACAAGTCCATAGTTATGACTTGGTTCAAAATATTTGACCAGATTTTCTCTTATCTGGCGCGGATCTTTGTTGGGATCGAATCTTTTCGGGCATTTTTCGCAGTTTTTGGCAAATTCTTCACATGCGAAACACATACTACAAAAATCTGCACATGTTGTTCCTAAACATTTGAACTTGAAACTCTTGCAAGACTCACATTTTTCAGGTGTACATGTCTTCTTTTTATTATCACATGTGTCATAGGATTTTATCTTTCTACAAACTGGTAGTCTCTGACAAATTTCCCAGCACCCTTTCTTTATATTTAAGCACACACAATCAATGTTATCTCCTTTACATCCACCTTTCTTTTGCTCTGGCAGATTGAACTCAAATTCCATGCCGACTTTCAGCAATTTTTTCAGTGATTGTTTCCAATATCTCACTTCTTCCGCTGAAAGTTCTGGTTTAGAAGGCGGATTGTAAAAACGCCACTTGTTCCGGTTGTTTCTCATCAAATAACCTCCAATTGATTGCTAAATTGCCGCCGAACTTTTTCTCTCCTCTTATATAAGATAATACATATTTAAAATAATTCAAGACGGCTTCTGAGTTTTCAGAAAATCCTATCATTTTAGATAAATCATCAACTATATTATCCAAATGACGAATTGCGTTTTTTGTATCTGGAGACACTATGCTTTTGTAAATCTCCACCCGATCTGGTAAATTAGGATATAAATCTCTTAACTGGTCATATTCATAGAATATATTTTTGTTTCTATATTCATTTGAATATAATTTTATCCGACTCAGCATATCTTTCATTACAACTACACCTATACCTAATAAACCAGCAGTTAGAACTGGATGTCTTAGCAAATGTCCGCCGGGAACTCTATATTCCAATGTTATGCGATCTGCTCTTACATCGCCTGGTTTTCCATACTGACTATAACCAGATACCCTTCTTCTACAGTCCTCTGATCCTTCAGGCATAATTGCCGGAATGCCTACATAATAATCTAATATATAAGACATATTTTTCAGTAACTTACCTGATATATCCGATTCATCTAATAATATTGAGGGCAGACCAAAATGAATATGAAATCCTGCTGATGCTTCATTCAAGTGCGATGCAGCTATCATTGCAAGATCTTCTTTTCGATACAGAACTCTATCAGCTATACGTTTGTAAGCTTTATCCATTAACTCTAATAGATTTGCTGTTAAATCTTTTTCATAATAAGCTGGTCTTGGTCGAAGTTCTGCCAAACCACAATCACTCCCCAACTTTCCTACATATGGAAAGAAATGGGATGCAGGTCGGGTTCTACCTGTCTTTAGGTCAACTAAAAAGAATTCGGGGTCACACCCAACTAAAATATCATCAGCTGGATCTACCAGACTTATTTTGGACAGCTTTAATAAATTATGTGTGTCCTTACTTACATAAGCCTGCATTTCATCTTCAAGCGCATCTTCGAGATAAGAAATCATAACCTGTAAAACCGCTTCTCTACCACCCTTTTGTTTCAGTCTCAAAAAAGATCCTGTTCTGATATTTAATTCTTCTCTTAGACCTGCTGGAATACGAATCAACCTATCTTCCATTGATCCCAAGACAGATTTATTCTTAGACATCAGTTTCGATGCCTTAATTTTAAGCTTCATTTTTACCTCGCTTTCACCTCTTGCCTCCTTTTACCCCTTTCCTATCAACTTCTTTAGTCGCCTTTTATTTCTCCATATGAACATATCAATTGGATCTTTAAAAAAATTTCTCCAGCGCCGAGAATAAACTTCGTTTCGCATCATTTTATATGCTTTCTGATATAGATATCTGCTGGCGTAGACATTTCCACATTGGTATCCATTCATCGCTGGAAAATAAAAGTTATTTGTTGCGAATAAACCCGTTTCAAACTTCACGAATTGTATTAGCTGTTGTTTTAGATCTCCGTTTTCTATATGCGGTAGATAAATGTCACGGAACACAGGATAGTCTCGAAAGTTGAATATTTTCCAATTTTCAATCCATATTTCCCAGCCAAGGCGAGTTTTCTCTTTCAGCTGTGAAGAAAATTCTGCTTCTCTTTCCTTCGCTTTTCGAATGGATGCAGCGAATTCATCGAACTCTCGTGACAACTCTTTATCTATATTCTTCTCAGAACTATTATACATTAAGATGTGTTTTCTTCCGAATTCATCTACCTTTGCACATTTATTGACGAGAGTGTCAAAAATATCCCGGTGAACAAACATTCCGGAAGTTATTTTCGGGATACCTTCTCCGCGATGTATATTCGCAATGACTTCAATTACTTGCCCGAAATACTTCTCAAGAATATAAGTGTTTAAATTCTTTTCAATGTTTTCTATTCCGCCATAGTCATCGTAGGTACCAAAAATAGGCAAAGTTACAGGATAATAGTAACAATTAGTATGTATGAGTGTATTATTACCGTCCGCTGGCCCACCTTCAAATCCTTTTGCATATTGGTTAGGTCTTAATGGAAAATACGCTATCCTCTCCCCCGGCCCAATGCTTATGTTTGAAACGGAACACGCTACATTATATGATCCCATCTTTTCTCCCTTGAAGATATAAGATAAATTCATCCTCTGTCATTGCATGGGTGGTACCATTGTTTTCAGTGACAATGATAGTCTTTCCTTCTGGATTGGAAGGATGACCCTCATAAGGACCATTGATTAATATCATTTTTATTTTTTCCCTCCGATTTTTTCTCTCGACCATGATGATCTTAGAATTCTTGTGCTTCGAAGTCTGCGAGAAGTTTTGGAGCTACCTCTCCATCAAACATTATTTTATCTTTTAAAGCGAGAGCAGCATCCTTCAAGGCCTTCACTCTTTTTGCCACTTTGTTGTACTTGACAAGATTTTCAGTGCGTCTGCTGATATTGAAAAGTTTTACTGCTTCCATATCGAGAAAATCTGCATTGTTTAATATCAGGTGGCCAGGAGTGGTAACCTTTTTCTTAAGGTTTTCTATTACTTTCTTCTTAGGTAAAAGACCTACTTTGCCCTTTATAACCGCTTTAATAATTTCACCATCTACAACATGATCCTTCGGCCATCCCGGCGGTGGCTGATGGGGAAGTACAGAATACCCATACTCTTCCACAATTCCCTTTATCTTTTCTTCCATGATACCATTGATTCTTGTCACCAAGTAACTTTTTTGGCCTTGTGTCATTTTTTTGGAATCTTTCATTTTGTTTTTTTTCTCCTCCTTTTTCCGTTTGACCACGGTAGTTATATTTCTTCACCTATTATTATGTCAAGTGCTTTCAATAAGGCGGATTTTTCTTGCTTTTCCATTTCTCCGCCTTTTTTGTAAGCACGAGTTGTATGGTGTTTCCAGTTCCTAGTCTTTGCAACTGCGTCTGGAGCATTTTTTACCTCAACATCCCATACTCTCACCACTTGAAATTTAGGCATAATTACTTCTCTTCTTCATCAGAAAAGAATTCAATATCCACCATTTTGTATATTTCATGCCAATAATGTCCACATAAAAAACAATGCATTTGCCATGTAACTTCGTCTTTGCCCCGTCTTTTAAAAGGAGCACGTGTGCCTATTATACGTGAATTACATAAAGGGCACTTCGCAAAATTTGAATTTTTATATTTTTCGAAATCTTCTTTCATTTCTATCCCCCTACTATTATTTCCATACCCAACTTTTTGTAGGTATAGGCTCTATGACGGAATTGATTCTTTAAAATTCCGATATTTGAATCGACATAATCGTAGATAAACGCATCTTTCTTACCAGGGCAAGTTCTCTGAATTCGGCCAACCGCCTGCTCCACCCTTGTTTTCTCTCTGAACGGTAGAGCGAGAAATCCGCGATTTAACTTTTTAACGTCAAACCCTTCACCAAGCAATTCGAAAGTTGTTACTAAAACTGTTATTTCCCCATTTTCCAGTTTTTCCACCTGGGCATTATTATGTTTGTCGGAATAATCGCCTGTTGCAATGCCAGTTTTGTCCCATGCTCTTTTTATTATGTCATGGAGCATTTCGCAATACTCTTTTCGCAGACTTATCACGATACAGCAATTTCCGGCATGAGCTTCATTTATAACGTCTATTCCTATTAAAAGAAGCCGGTGTTCATTTGGTATCAACAACTCTCGAAGGATATATTGGAAATCATTACCTTCGTGAATTGGTGCGGGGACTTCCTTTACGATCACTTTTGGAGTGATTATTCCTTTTTCCTTTTTGACTGAATATCTTTGAATTTCCGCGTTTTTACCGCCAAGGGTAGCAAACATGATGTTCTCAAGTTTGTCTCGGCGATATGGAGTAGCTGTCAATCCATATAAGTGATAAGCGGAAAAATAACCTAAAACCTTCAAAAAGGTGCTTGCTGGAACATGGTGTGCTTCATCGACTATGACTAATCCGAATTCTCGACCAATTTCTGGCAACATTTCCAATCTACGTACTAAAGTCTGAATTATTCCTATTGTCGCTTTGTTGCCAATTTTCCATTTACCACTTCCGAGCATTCCTATGTCGTCTTTGGTGATATTGCCCAAAAGCGGAGGATTTTCTTCAGAACCTAAAATTCGGTCTATCACTTGTCCAGCTAATCTTTTTGTATGGGTCAGCCACAACAGCTTTTGGCGGAGAGTCGCAAAAACATCTAATCCGAGAACTGTTTTGCCAGATCCGGCAGGAGCGATGAGCATACCATTCGGATTTTCCAATAAATCATATTTTGCTGGTTCTTGGTATGGACGCAAACTAATAAGAGAATCTACGTCTATTGGATCGTTTAATACTCGACTATCAACGATTTCAATATTATGCCCTTTTCCAAATAACCTTTTTTCGATTTTTTGCAAAAATCCACGGGGAACGAACAGACCATTCGGCGTTTTTGAATATAATTTTAGAAATTCTGGAATATTTCTCGTATATCGGCCATATTTTACTGCTTCTTCGTATTTTGGATTGCTAAAAGTCAGTTCGTTGATTAACCATTCATTTATTTCAGGTGGTAGATCCAGCAGTTTTATCCGATTGTCTATTATTATCCTCATTCGGTGTGGTGATCTCCAAATATTTATTTATCAACTCTTTCCATCCTTCATCTTCTTCATTGTAAAAGAATGTTGTTGATATATCTTTCTTTTTACCTCTATTTTTTACTTTAGGCTTGTGTTTTTTATTCTTTCCTTTTCTTATCCCTTCTATTATTGTTGTTGCGTCTTTTTTGGCATTTTTTGCTTTTTTGGTTATTCTCTTTCTGGCGTTTTTGGACACTGCATTTGCATCCTTTTCCAATTTAGGAATCGTGTCCAGATCGATGCCGCTCCACTTTTCATACAATCTAGCTTTATCTATTTCTTCGCCCACATCAACCGTCGATGACTGTTCAAGGAAATGTTGATAGCATTCAACCCTTTGTCTTAGTCCAGAACAATCTGGCCCTCGAAAAGGACATATTTTACAATGCAAGGCGCAAAATCCCTCAAAACTACGAATTCTTTCGAATTTTTCAGGATCAGACCTTTTTAGCATGGCAGCGGTTACTACAATATCTTTGAAAAACTTCATACAATCGGCATGACAGAACAAAGTACAGAACTCTGGATTATCCGGAGCTTCGCATATTCCACATAGCTTACAAACCCTCTTTAAAAATAGATTTGTTAAAGCGTCTCCACATTCTTCGTGAGATTTACCCATTTTCGGGACTCCTTTATTCTGAAAACTTTTCTTTCACTGTTTTGCCATCTGTAAAATGCCAAAATGTTAAACCGCTTCTTCTTACACCGCTCACTTTTTCTGCGGCGGCTGATAAACTTCCATGTTTCACATCACCAATATAGAATCCGCCATCTCTTACCGTTAGATAATATGACAAACCTTTTGATTTACCTGTCAATATTGTTCCTTCGGGAATCTTGTTTTCAGATTTTACCTCTCGAAACTTATTATTGACTGCATGATCAACTTTGCCTTGCAAGCGGTTTCGAATTGGCTTGAACATTTCATAAAGACTATCAAGCGATAGGGTGAGATGGGATAACATTTGTTCCAAATTAGCGACTCTTTCTTCAAGTGTTGGGACTTTATCAGGCGCTGGTATTATTTCAGCTGCTTCAGCATCAGCCAATTCAATATCTTCACCCAGTGCAACACAACGGTCTTTGCCTATTCCTTTTTCAACATACGCTTTTTGCTGAGCATTACTCATCTTTTTCGATCCTCCTGCTTTATAAAATTTTCGTTGTCCAATCTTTTCTCCATTATCTCGATCAACTGAGCAAAAGAAATCGGTCGGAAATAATTATTATCGACTCCCACATCATGTGATTTACCAACTGGCAATAATCTGCCATGAGAATGGGCAAAAGTATGCCAGCTGTTATAATGCGATCTTGGCCACGTTCTTAAGCAATAATGGCAGCCGATTAGTTGGATATCATCTCTCTGCATCTTAAAGATTGGAGAGCGCAATTCAAATAATCCACTCTTGTTTAGTTGTCCCAGAATAGCATCATGATCGCCAGGAATTATGATATGGTGGCCTTTCAGTCGTCTTAATATTTCTTCAGTCTGCTTCACGGTTCCTAAAGAGAAATCTCCGTGATGAACTACAAGATCCTTATCTCTAACCACTTCGTTGTTATTCGATATAAGAGTCTCATTCATCTCTTCCATTGTGGAAAATTGTCTTAAACGAAGTATTAGTTTATGGAAATAGTGCTCATCTCCAGTAAGAAATAAATTGCGACTGGATTGAACTTTATAAGTTTTCATTATTTTCATATCTTCTTCTCCAAAAAAATTCGGGGGTGCAGAGAATATCCACACCCCCTTTAACGATGAGTGAGAGAGAGATGATGAGCTAATTAGAACGGAATATCATCTTTAGGAGGCTGTCCCCCTGCATTGTCTTGCTTGGGCTTATATCCCAAAGTCACGCCTAACAACTCAAAAGCGTGCTGCATTTGACCATTTGCCTCCCAACTTTGATATCTCGCTTCGATAAGCAATTGATGTCCTTTTACAACATATTGCTCAATGATATCGGCCTTTTTATCCGTGGCATAAATAGGCGCTTTGACAAATTTATCTACCCAGTTTCCATTAGCATCTCTCACCCGGTTGTTAACTATCAGATGAAAAAATGCTTGTTTCCTGCCCTGGGCATTTTGATTAATTTGTGGAGCATTATCTACCTTTCCTACGAATACGCTCTTACTATAGTCTAACATATAGAACCTCCTAAAAATTTATTTAACAGCTCTTACTTTCCACTAGGCCGAGCAAGAGCCGCTCATTGCTTGTGGTTTAGGCGTCATCATATTATCAATATAGTCCGACATTATTCTATAGACGCCCTTGAATGCAGAAAGCACAGCTTCTCGATGCTTTTCCGCTCTTTCGAATTTCCTTAGATTGAGCTTTTCTTCGATATCTTCTGTCTCTTTTCTTAGAATCAAACTCAACATAAAACTTGGCAAATCAGCGGGACCTACTTTTAGATGCTCCAGCAGATTAAAGGGGCCGAGAGTAGATCGAGTAGCAAAGTATACTTTATTCTTCTTTCTGACGATAAGATTTATTATCTTACTCCAGCCTCTTTCCTTTGCTGTTTTATAATACCATTTTAGGTCCTTTACTCCAATCGACTTCGCTTCTTCTTTAATCAATCTGCACAATAATTCACTTGGGCTTCTTTCAAATCCCAGCTCAACCATTCTTTCCGCATCGGCCAAGCATATGGCATCTGTTGCCTCTTCCTGCAAGGATTTAATACCATGTTTCTGTTTAAAAACAGTATTACCAAGGAAGTCAAGAAGAACCTCAAGATTAACATGCTGAGTATTATCAGAATAAGGCACATTTCTTTCTACTATCCGCATGAGATTATAAGCAAGTGCGATAACCGGCCCGGTATGGCTTTTCACACCAGTCGCATTTCTCACTATTTGAGCATGTTCTTCATTAGTTGGCGGCGGAAAGACTCGAATTTCGAAGCCATCCAGATTCATTTCCTTTGTTTGAGGCACTTTCTTTGCATTCATTTGTTCGATTACTTGTTTGCACAATGTATTCGAATTAGTCAATTCCTTTCGCATCGCTTCTTTTGCTTGTGGAGTATGAAGACTTGCGAGAAATAGAGTATCTCCATCAAAATCCAGATTCATGGATACCAGACTATTTCCACTCACTCTTATCACATATTTGCATTGCGGATCGTCTGTTACTCTAACAAACTGTGGTCGAATGGACATAAATCCAAGACAGGGAAATCTTTCAGCTATGACTATATCACCAGTCTTAACCTTCAATAGGTTCGCCATGTCCCTATGAATTTCGATTGTGTCTCTTGGCAAATTATCAGATAGTGCAGCAGTTGCTCGAGTAGAATAAGGATATCGGACGGCCATTCCATAAGTACTCAATTCGCCAGTTTTGGACCCCATCATTTTTGCAATATTGCGAAAATAGCTGGCAATTACTCTCATTAAGACCACTTGGTCATTTACATCACCGCTTGCTTTGAATCGATGGCACCATTCTATAATTCGATTTATAAGGGACCCCGTTACACTCAGTCCCCATTTACCAGATGGATGCCTCCAACATCTACGAAGCAAAGCATTTGGTATAAATATTTTATTATATTGATATACATTCTTTTCTTCAGGGTCAATTATTTCCTGAGGCATTCCACAAGTGAAATGGTCAGGGTTCTTTTTATTCACAATTGCCTGAAAATCACAAGGTAATTTAAGAATGAATCCATCAGGCATGAAGCTCTCATCCACAACTGTTCCAGCAACTTCCGTCGCGGTGTGAAATATCCCTTTGCTATTATCTACAAAATCCACATTAGAAGCATCTATTTCAGGAAGGTTGTCTGGCAGTTCTCCATGAGCAGATTTCAAAATCTTTATCTCATCGTGAAGAACTTCCATGCCTTGAGCATGCGAAAGTATTTCTTTAGTGACAGCGTTTTGAGGGCCAAACCGAGTCGTAAGAGCCTTAAATTCAACATGGCTAAATTTGAGCCCAGAAGTTCTCAATTCTCGATTATCTGTAACAAGAGTTCGATTACCCTCCCACAATTGGTCTTCTGGATCTTTGGTCACTCCCCAAAACATTTTGCCAACTATTGCAGAATGTTCACCGCAATAAGTATCAATCATCCACGTACCATCTTTTGGAAATCCAGCAGTTTCCAGAGCATTTTCCACTTTTGTTCTATTAGTTTGATGATCATCTTCTATTATCAAATACTCTGCATCCTCAGGAATAAGATTGCTGGACAGAGCTTCCAGTATTTGACCGAAGTTGGCTCTTTTGTTAATGGATGTGGCAGAAATCATAACATCAATCGGGACTTTCTTTCCATCTCTCGGGTCTATTGCATAACCGAGATCTACCATACGAACAATTCCTTTATTTCCATGAAGATTGGAAAACTTGGTGCCATCCCGGAAATATCTTTTACCTTTGACCTTAATAACAGTCGTTACCACTTCTTCGCCGCCGACATTTGCCAGTTCTTTCTTGACATCTGTAATTTCAGCTTCATCGCATTTCAATGTCATCCGAACTTTTTCATTGTCATTAGATATCCCGAGAACGCCGTCTGTAGAAATTTTGTCGCCCTTTTTAATCATTATTTTATCGCCATAAACGACAAATCTTTTTTCCACAGTATGAAAAAGACCAGCATGTCTTTTGTCAACCAGAATTTGGTCTTCAAATACCAATGGAGTGTCAATTATTGCAGTGACAAGATTCCATCCTTTTCGTTGAATACCTCTTTTGATGAGCTCGTGTTCAGATCGAGATCTTACTTTTGGAAGCTCATCACCTTTCATTCCAAGAGTGGAATAAAGATTTCTCTGCGGATTATGATACCATCCATATGGAGTCAGTTTTCTAAGATCAGTTGTTAGAATGAAGTTTTTATCGGACAAGACTCCTTCAGATAGGCCGATTGTACTCCATCCAAACTTTTTATAATACTTTTTGTTCTTTTCGACTTGATATTCAAGCCTGTCATTTGGATCAGTTAGGGCGTTAAATAATGGGTCTATAATTATCAATCGATGATTCATTGCCCAACTATTCATGTCCGTTTCATGAAGCGGCATTACGTTGACAATTTCACTGACGAGTCGCTGAATAGAATTGACCATATATGGTACTGCGTTCTGACTAAATGCTTTTATTACTCGACTCAGAAGAGATCCCATACTTGACCTATGTGGCATTACTTCATTTATTTCACCACACAATATCACTCGGATAACATCGTGATAATTCAAGCGTTTTTGTTCTCTCTCCAACCAATAATCACACATCACTCTGGTTACATCGTTATTGTTTAGGAGATTAAGTCCTTTCTCATTTATAGTAGGAAGAGGAATAGAAAGAGTTTGAGAGATATTACCGTCGCTAAAAGTTATCTTCAGCAGATCATCAGCGACTTGAAGATCCATTTCAGCATTGGACTTAAGATATTCCTTTTGTCGGTTAAATTCACATTTTATGTCATTAACCAAACTCTCTGTCCTGCCTTGAATGTTTTCTCCCAACTTCGCCTCCTTATTTAGATTTTGAGGTTACTTCGAGTTGGACCTTTTCGATTCAAGTTCGGCCAACCTATCGAGAATACGGGTAAGAGCCGCACTGCTCTGATTAGCAGACGACTTAACTTTATCACAGAATTCGCAAAATATCGCAAAGTCTGCGTGTGATTTAAAAAGGCTTAACTGATTGTTAATTATAAGAAAATTTTCGAAAGGGCTAAAAGCTCTATATGTATTTGGTGATACGAAAAGGGCACGAAATAATGAAAACCGGAGAACTTTAATTGCAATTGCGGCCTCTGATATACTTATATCATAGAATATTACATTGCTTATTCTATTAGTTTCAAATATAGACGATTTATTCCATACTATGGCCAATTTACTCAGATCGTTCTCTCTTGGCCAATTAAAAATTGATTTTCTGTACCTCTCGAATTCCATGTCAAGAATAATTTCCAAAAATCTAACACTTTTCACAAAGCTTCTAGAACTTTCAAGGGCTATTCTTACGGGAGATATTTTGTTTACAGTATATTTTATAACGCCTTTACTGTTGTGAACTTTTTTTACATGTTTTTCTATACAAGAAGACACAACATTATGTGCTTCTTTAGATATCATTGTACGACGAGATTTGCGAAACACCTCTTCGAAACAAGCAAACCAAGCACTGATTTTATCTATTTCAGAAATTTTTTCCCTTTGTAAAGTTATACAATTTGCATCTGCAATATGGACAAAAGGAATTTTTACAGGATTTAAATTTGAAGAGGTCCATAAACCACAGTGATCAAATATCTGAGGAGAAGTGTCATGGAACTCGCTGTGTGGATCAAATCCCACTGCGGTTAAGTTAATGACATTATTATTGTCTGAAAAATATTTTTTAGAAATGCCTGATTTCTGGATTTTATTCTTTAGAGATTTGTTCATATTGAGATCTATTATAAACACTTTCTTCTCAAGCCGGGTTTTAGATTTCGTAGCATCTTTCTTGTATTGATAAAAGAAAGCATCTGCTAAAATAAATCTCTGTTTAGGAAATAAATAAGCATTATCCAAATAACCAATATCGCCGACATTAGGATGCCCGTTCTTTGAGACAGAGCTTTCAACGACTATTATTCTTTTTCCTCGCTGAATCATGATGGATCTCCTTTATTCTCCGATTGGCCTGGTTTTTATGTATGCTCTCATTGCCATGTCATATACATACGTACGTCGAGTACCTTCCACGTCTGTTATATTAAATCTATCTCCATTTCTTGGCCGGGATGGAAGCTGTCTTACAAGTTCAACATCGATTCCATCTATCACAATTTGAGGATTGACTGGAAGTACAGATGGGACTTCTTCCTGAATAGCATTTTCAGCTGGATGAGCCTCTACCGGACCATTTTCGAAAGCATATCCGAGTTGTTGGGGTTCCATATTAACAGTGATAAAGCCTTGATTTTGAGCCTGCCGCACTCTTGGATAGGCCCGTCTCCCAGGCTGAGGCCTTGGCGTTGGAACCCTGTTCAATGGTGGTGTTTTGAAATTATAAAATGCCAAATCATTCATACCTTTTATTTCAAAATGTGGGTCCAGCTTAATAAATTGAGATGCTTTTAGACCCAAACAATCGCTGAATTGTAATCTAGTCTTGGTGAACGTATTTTTAAGAATTCGCATTTTGTCAATGACGTGAGCTCTTAAATTCATGGCATAGTATTTATACATTTTTTCCAGCCACCACTGACGATGCTTTTTTGTCTTGAAATAGTTATACAGAAAGGTATTCAGAGGCGGTCTACCCATTTTGCCACATAAAGCATATCCAAGAAATTCTATGGGTATGTCTTCCATTCTCTCTTCTACCAGTTTACCACCATGAAAATAAGTCGGGCCATGGAAATGTCCGTCTATATTTCTTCTATACTTCATTTTATCGAGCAATATAGAAAAAGCTGAAATATATCCCATGAAATCCCACGTATCCATAGTCAATAGGTTTTTGGAATGTGGTATTGGTTTTACAATGGAGGCCTTTCTTACAGGGCCATATCCTTGTATGCACACTTTCAAAGAATTCTGCAGCCCTTCATCCTCAATAAAACTTACATCCAGAATGTTTTGAACCAAACTTATGTTAGACAGCCGGTTCTTTCCGCCTTTTCCGAATCGAGTGAATACTATCGAAAGTCTGTTAGTATTGAATCGAACTCCAACATCGATAGCAGCAATATATCCGATACTCCCAGGCTTACATATTTTATCGCTTTCCACCACTTCAATTTTCTGGAGAGGTTTTATAAAATACATTTTTCCTCCTGTTTTTTCTCCTTTTCTTCAATCATCTCGAATACGTATCGGCTGTCATCACAGCATATAAATCCTTTTTGAAGTGTATCACTCATCTTTGATCTTATCTTTGGAGAAATAAACAGTTTTTGCAACCCGGCTTCTCTAAAAACCAAGACAAATCGAGATTCATATATATGTGGATCATCATAGATATCATCTATTGATTTATTGCCATGAGTAGATGCTCGTCTTGCGCCGTCTTTCAAGTTTATTATTGCTCGGCATTCTTTTTCATTTGCAAGACCTATCAATCTGCCAGTTCTTTCAGTAGTTTTTTCATAGCATCCATAACCACGCTTAGCCGTTACTTTTACATTATCTGGCATTTCCAATCTCCTATTTAAAGATCAATGGGCTTATATGTGACCCTGTTTCTGTAACAGTTAAATTAAAAGACAGCTCTTCTCCCACTATTAGAGCAAAATCTTCAATGTCAAGCCCCTCATCTTCAATGTGAAATTCAACCCAACCTGTTGCTTCTTCAATTGAGCTACATTCATAAACCGCAATCGATTGTTGAGTTGAATCTATTAACAAAAACATACTCTTATCTTCTATTTCTTTAGGCAGTTCGTATGGCAATTCTTCAATATCAAAAACGTAGCCATATATAATTTTTGCTTCGGTAAGTTCGTCTCCAAGGTCTGGCGTGAGAACACATTCATCTTCTTCTAAATAGTTATTTAAATCATATTTAGAAGTTGCAGCAATTATGGAGTTATCACTTATGATAATGTAAGCATTTTTGCCCACCAGCTCTTTGTTGAGATTATATATATTTTCTACTAGGTCTTTCCGCATTTCTTTTGAACTCCTTTTGAAAGTCTGTAATATTCAGATTTTAAAAACATATCGAACAGCATTAAAAAAGGAACCGAATATATGCCCCTATCTTTCACAACATCCTTTTTTATATCTTCTAAAGGACATATAACCAACTCTTCAATTTCTTCCGATGAAGGCTTTATTTGACCTAATTCAGAATTATCGGCAAGATAGATATAGAGTTCAATGAATTCATATCCAGTTTCTGGAGAAGCCTTGAGTTTGCCAATATAATCAAGCTCTTCTGAATAAATTTCCAGGCCGAGCTCCTCTTCCATCTCTCGCACAGCTGCGCCTCGATAAAACTCGCCAATTCTTACATGTCCAGAGACAGCAGAACTCCATTTTCCTTCGTTTTCTGTTCCTTTGCCTTTCTTTTGAAGTATAAACCTGCCACCATAAGTTTCCACGAAGATATGTATAGCGCGATGAGACATGTTTAGACAATGAAGCATTTTTTTATCATTAGTGAATGAAATGATTTCGTCCCTATCGTTTACAATAGGAAATTTTTCTCGCGCCATTTCTACTCCTCTTTAATTGGGTAATTTTCTTCGCATCCAAAGAGTATCGCAAAATCATCTATTATGGCGGTAGAGTTGTCTTGCACCATCGATTCAATAACATTGGTTACCTGTTTTATCGTGTCCCATGCCTCTATATACCAATCTTGGCAAAGAAGCCATATCTTATAATTTTTGCCTATATTAATTTCATATGGCAGATTGAGAGGATCTAATGGGAAACATTTCAAAAGAGTTTTATGATCTTCACCGTTGGAAAATATTTTGAAATGTTCAGCGTATTCATCGATGTCTTCTTTGCGAGTACATCCGATCATATCGGTCTGTTGTCCGTCATAAGCGAAAAGCAAATATATCCATTGAGCTTTAAATGCTTTAAGGTCACCAATGTCTAAAATCACATCAGAATATTTGATTATCTGCTTTTCATCTTTCCTCACAGATTCCAATAAATTACGAGCTTTCATTTGCGCGATGTGTTGTAGGTTCATTCCTAAGCCAAACATAATTTCACTCCTTTAAAGCTTTTTATCTCCAGGAAATTCTACCCTTTTGTGATAATTGGCACCAACATCAGATATCAAAGCTTCTTGAATTATATTGATATGCCCTAGTCTTATTTCAACCTCATCAAACTGACCATCTGCCATAATGCTATTGAAAGTATCCAGCACAAAAACAGCCGGGTCAACATTTTTCTTCTGTTCGCCGTAAACTGCTCTCGATCTTGCTTCAATGCTATCGCATAGCATTAGAATCAGTGATTCTAAAGAGGAGGGCTTTTCGGTTTTGTACCGGAAATCATTCATAGGTATTTTTATTCTTTTCCGGCCTTTCGCCTTTACAGCTTTGTCATAGATGGCTTTTAGAATGGATTTACCATGATGTTGGCTGACTATTTTTATCACCTCGCTGGGAAAATCATTGGCCATAAGAATGGTAACTGAATCAGAGACATGCCGAGTTAACAAATGATAGCTTACCCAAGGTTCTAATCCATCATGCACATTCTCATCCATAATTTGGTTTTCAGAGAAGATTGTTGGTGCCCAAAGTTTACCAATGTCGTGATACATGGCAGCCATTTTTAAAGATCTGCCTTCTATCCCCAAAGCTGCACAAACATTGTCTATCATACTCATTAATGTTTGAGTATGTTTATGGGTACCTGGAGCTTCCTCTCTAAGTCTTTTAAATAGAGGAAAGTTAGAATCTAATACATCTACCTTCTTACTTTCCTCGGTTAATTGCTCTTCTGAGACAACCTCAATGGCTTCGTTCTTGACATCGCCTTCCGTATCTTTTGGAGCCATCTTTTTCCTCCATTGATTTTGGTGTATTTTTGGACAAAATCACTCATCTCTAAACAGATAAAGTCATTTATCATCTTTTCGTAATGTATTCTACCTTCTTCATTGATATACATCATCTCGGGATGGTACTGCACACCCATCGCCATTTCTTCAGGAAATATTGCAGCCTCCATCTCTCTTTCTGGCGGAGAAACCTTATTTCCTTGAGGACCATAATACACGTTAGATCTTCGTTCCGATGACCATGCCATAGGAATAGATCCTTCTCCAAGACCCACCAACTGATGGTGAGTGCTAGTCACGATAAATTCTGCATCGTGAAATTTCACTGGATGGCAACAGCCACCATGATTATTTATATGCTGATACATGAACCCGCCGCACATTACATTTAGGAACTGAAATCCCCTACAGATTCCGGTCATTTTTATTCCATGCTTTTTACAAAAGTTAAAGATGTGCCTTTCTTTACCATCCCTTCCAATATTGGTCGCTGAGATGCCACAGTCTCTTCCTTTGTAGAGCATTGGATGGACATCAGCGCCGCCTGTAAAAAGAACCAGGTCTGTTTTACCAGGAACAATATCGTCTATATGAAATGAGATATTCGCAGAATCTTCGAACGGCCCTGCATATAAATAGTCATTGTTTAAAATAACTACATTGTGTTTTTTATCAATCTGCACTGGCTACCTCCACTTCATCCCCCTTTTTGGTTTTCTCCTCAATAAACAGAGCACCTTCTGTATCTCTTTCTGGCACGAACAAATTCAATGAAGTGTTTTCATCGGCCATCTCAACACGATATCCTGGAGTACCAACATTTATTTTATCCTGCCCATTTTGCCGATATTGGATGGTTTTTATTACGAGGCCCTGATAAGCCGTTTCTCCTACCGTGAGCACCTGACCTTTTGTTAATAGTCCTACTATCACTCTTTTCATCTCTTATCCTCCCTGAAATTAAAATGCTCCAAGAAAAGATTCTTGGAATTTATGGAAATCTGGATGAAAGCGTAGCTTTTCATATAAGCCTTCAACCATTCCGCTGTTTGGAGCTTCTAAAGCTCTTCTCTGATCTATATCCCATTCTGTCTTGACATCTTCATTTATGACACTGTGAATTCCGTTCTTCCTCATATATTCAAAAGCTGCAAGAGTGAAGACTGGAAGGCCATCCTCTTTTGGGTCTAACGCTCTACCAGCTAGAAGACTGGGTCTACTTCCTTTTAACGGTTCCCATTTGGGGTCCAAATAAGCATAATCGGGAGAAGTGAATGCTCCTATATGCAGGGGATTTTCACTTTCACTATACATACCAGCTATATGAGGACCTAAATGATTTTCCCACAATTTTGTGGCAGCTTTTACATCACCAGAATCAAGAATTCCTCTGATATCCTCCTCAGCGCATCCTGCGGCTTCTCTTACTTCTTCGTCCAGCTTTTGTATGCACAGACTCCATGCCATTCTTGCGAGGCCATAAACTAAGGACGCAGTAATGGGCGACTTAAGCCACCAACAGCTCAAAGTTCTATATTCTATACCGTATGGTGTTGGTCTGAAACAACCAGCCTTACCGTATTTTGATCTTCTCCTCTTTGATCCAGGTACATTATCAAGCAACAAAGCAGGAATACCAACCATAACATCCAGGAACTTCACGAGACGAATATGCCCTTCAGGCTCCATTGCTATCACGCGTTGATTTTCTGGGATCTCTTCAAGATAGTTTTTAATTATACCAAGATGAATGTGCCCGCCAGCATATCGATATGGATGACGAGAAGCATCCATTTCTGGAGTATTCTGAGTAAGGGTATACGCATTAAAATCAGGGTCACACCCAAATATCCTCGCTTCGGGGTCAGCCTCTTCGATGGTTTTGAAATCAACTTTAACCGAAGGCTTCAGAATTATCTGGTTGGTTCCAATCTTTCTTTCTGCCCCTCTCAAGCAATTATAGAAATTAGATAGCAAATCTTCTCTACAAGTACATGGCGCTACCGCCATTTCGGCTTGAATGCCATCAAAATAAATGCGATTCTTTTGCCATTCTTTGTCTTTTGAATCACTTATCGCATTTACCTTGTAAGGTTTATATTTACTTGGAAGAAATTTGTCCGCTGGAAGAATTTTGCCCTTTTTATTTGCAACAAAGAACTCAGGGTCTCCTCCTAACATAGCAAATTCCATCTCCCTTTCCCAAACCTTCCTTAATAACTTTCTGTTTAAGTTTCCGAAATTCATCACCCTTTCTTAACCTCCTATTTTTGACAAAATAATATAGGCAGTATATACCACCTTATTTATATACCTTATCTTTGTAGGTTTAGTTTTACCAGGCAAGCTTTTGCCAGTATTATATCTGTATAAAGCTTTGCCTATATCCCCTTCCGCCCTTTCATAATATCTTAGAAAGATGTCTGTTCCACACTTTATATTGGCTTCTATCCAAAATAATTGATCTCGTGAAGTTACGTTGTTCTTAATCAGAATGTCAGTTTCTTTCCAAATTGAGTATCGAACTTGCATTAATCCACATGCTCCCTTTTTGCTTTCTGACAGTGGATTAAAAGTGGATTCAACGTAAATTAATGCAGTTATGAGTGCGGGTTCAAGATCTTTCTTTGTACACTCTGACATAACACAATAAGCAATTTTATTTGCAATCACCGAATCTATCTTTGGATGTAAATCAATAATAGCCTGTGTTAAAGCACTGACTTTATAATCAGGCACAATCACTTCCAGGTTTTGTGCGGCAGCGGCAGAAGAATAAATAATTGCCGCTATTATCATTAATGTTATTATTTTATGCTTCATTTTTTCTCTTCTTCCATAGAGCGCGCTCAGCCATCCTATTAAGAAGTGCTCTCATACTCATTACTTTATATTTGACTTTGGAAGTATTTATTTGTTCCAGTTTGTCTATTACAGCAGAATTAAATTTACATTTGTTCTGTAATGTCTTTGTATGTACATCAAAATATTGACTGCCTTTTGTTAAATTCCTGTCAATCACATCTAAGCAATGGCCTTTCACTTCGAGAAACTCATTTCTTTCTTCGGAAGAAAATGCTATACTGACCAATTGCAAGCAAAGAAAAATGGAACATGATAATCTCCGGCCTTCATTTTTATGGCATGCCTTATCACTTTCATAACAACCAGAACAGCAAGCGCCTTTACAAACCTTCGTACAGAAATATCGAAGACCACTTTTCATCATGAATTCTTCTATTCTATTCAAAGCCTCATCGTATGTGTAATACATTCCCTCTTCTCAGTTAAAGGTTAATCTTATCCCTTGACGACTGCAACTGGTGTCAGTTCATGGACAATTTTTACAAGGTCTTCCTGATTTTTCATTACGTCCTTGATATCTTTGTAAGCCCAATCACATTCAGCTGCGATCTTTTCAAGATCCTTAACACCCAGCACAATATCTCTTTCTTTGTAATAAGCAAGAACTTGTTCTTTGGTAAACTTCTTCAAAGCCTTATTGCGAGGAAGAGCCCTACCAGATCCATGAGAACAAGATTCGAATGAATCTTTGTTCCCCAAACCTTTTCCAATATAACTATTTGTACCCATTGATCCAGGTATTATGCAAGTTTGTCCTTTCTTTGCTTGGGTCGCACCTTTCCGGTGGACGAACACATTTTTCCCGAAGTGATTTTCAAGAGACGCATAGTTATGATGGATATTAATAGGTGCAGTATATCCTGTCCTTTTGCCGAATATGGCAGGTAATACATCTTCCACAATCACAAAATGCATATATAACCTATTTAGATAGGCAAAATACAAAGCACATTGCATGTCATACCAATAATAATTGAACAAAGGATCTTCTCTCGGTATGAATGCAAGCTCCCATTTTCTTGGCACTTGAGAATAGTATTTATCATTTATATCTGCGGCAATTTTGTCGTAATAACCACATACTCTGGAGCCAAAATTACGACTTCCTGAATGAATCATTATCCAGGGATGGCCTTCTTCGTCTTTCTGAATTTCAATAAAATGATTCCCTCCGCCAAGGGTTGCAGTTTGATATTCTATTCTTTCCTTTTCCTTTCCAAAAACAGGAGGCTCAGGCTTTTTGGGATGGCCGATACCATTTATTGCGCTTCTCTCTAATATCTCCTTCTTTATTTTGGTCATGATGTATCCTTTCATTCGGAAAGGATTCTTTCTGTGATCAAAACCAACCGGGATCTTTTTGAGAATTTCTGCAACAATGTCTTCTCTTCGGGGCATAATATCATCTAAAGTTAGATTAGTCAACATGAAAGCCAACATACCACACCCAACGTCTTTTCCTACTGCGTTAGGAATTATCACATCTTTTGTGGCAATTACACCGCCAATAGACATACCATATCCCTTATGACCATCAGCCATCTGAGATACATGAGAATGAATGAACGGCAGATTTGCCAGGTTCATTAATTGTCCAAAACATTCCGGTTCGATATCAAGAGCTCTATTCATCCAGACTTTAATAGGCTTGGCAATGAAATCCTCAAGATGTATGCCAAAATAATCTAGTGGCAATATTATGTCATTTACATTACTATTTATAAGTAATCCGGGCGGTATTACAAACACATTGATCTCCTATGAGCAATAAATGTTTTCATTTGTTTCTCTTTTTATTTTGTTATATTCCAAACATATGTAAAGTTTGCCTTTTTTTCCACACATGTCGCACCCATCAGCCAATTTCGATGGAGCTATCATAATTGAATGATTTTCTAAAGGTCTTTTACATTGCGTGGTAAACAAATCCCTTTTGTGGCATTTTGCGCAAACAACCATTATATGTAATCGCCTTCTCCCGCTTCTTTCGAAGGCTCCTTAGAAGTCTCCACTTTCACACAAAAAGTTCGAAAATAAGCCATCTTTATGATGGTGGATATTCTTCCATAATACATCCGTCTCATCAAAGCTTGGCCAAAAGACAAATCATCTCCTCTTCCATACTTGGAAACCATGAGATAGTAAGCCATTCCATAGGCAATTTGGGTTTCAGTTTGGCATGGACTTAAGCCATCAACCACATATATTTTCAATGTTGTCATATGACAGAGAGTGACGACGTTTTCGATTGTAGCAGCGCGCATTTCTTCTGCACTTTTGCGACCATATTTTTCTACCCACTTTTTGAACAGCGGATCACTGTCTATTGCATCGGCCATCCTTTCTCTTATCTCGTCACGGCTTACTATGTAAACCTCAGGAACTTCATCAAAACCCTCGTCGAAAACCGGTGGCATGACACTCTTTACCCACGAAAATAGCTCCGAACAAGACTTTGTGGTCAATTGCGGAGCCTGATATTGCATGCCTGCACATCCTAAATTGAGCGAAATGGTCAGAATTAATACCAGGTATGATATGCACAGTATCGCCATTTTACTTCTACTTCCCATAGTTTTTATCTGCATCGTTTTTCTCCTTTCTTAATTCATCTACTTTTGTTTTTAGATCTTCAAAGAATTTTTCAGTTTTTACCACAGCTCGGGCTGAGCCATCGATGACATCTTGTCTATTAATAGACGAAATGCTATGAACAATGCTCACAAGTGTCCACAGAAAAAATAGAAGTATTAATATACCCGTAATAATATGTTTCCAAAATGCTTTGAAAAATATCTTTGTTTTCCACAATGTACCACTAAATCTTGGAATTGATTTTTCTGCTCTTTTCATTGTTCTCTCCTATAAATATTGCTTAAGCATTTCCACAATAACTCCTGCCCCTTTGTAGATACGCTTCCTTTCTAAGCGGCTATACCCAGCTTCATCCATTTCATCGCCGAAATCTTTTTCAAAATCTTTGATGGCATCTTTTATCGTAAATTCGATGTACTTGCTCATCTCGGATTTGTCCTGAATTTCTCCGACCTTAGAAAATGTTCCTTGCAGCCTATTTTCATTTAGATATCCAAGAAATATCTCATGAAGCCGACCAATGATCTTTTCGTCTAAATCATTAACTACTGGCTTTGATTTCTTCCTTTTTCCCCTTTCTTCAAACTTCGGATGTTTTTTCTTCAGAAGGAAACGTTTACCAGTTTTATCTACGAAAGTTCTGGTATGAGGCTGGATGACCACACCTTCCAAAAAGTTATCCTCAATGTAAGGATTAATTAAAGTAGTCATATTTACATCTATATGTAAAGCAGCATCCAAGCCTTCTATTATACCTATTTTTGGTACTAACAATTCTTTCAGCCCTAAATGGTCAAAAATATCTTCAAGAACTATGGGCGGCTGAAGTCTACCCTCAATCGCCACAGCGAAAAATCTAATCTGTTGTAGAGGGTTGTAAATTACTCCTTTTTGGATCCTTGGCTCTCTTTCACCATCGCCACCAAAATACTCGCAGTAGTAATTCATATAGGAATAACCACATCTCTTCACATATTCAGAGATTTTGTTTATAGGCTGAGAATAACGTTTTATAGTATCCCATATACCATAAAAGTTTTCATTGGGTTCAATTAGACTGTGGCGCTTACCTAACTGAAAATCTCCATTACTGGGAACGATAATTTGTACATTACTACCATGTAGCTTCTCATAGATCACATAATGTGCCTTAAGAAGTTGTGGATACAAATAGATAAACTTATCTATGAACTTTCTATTGTAAGTATTCTCAATTTCCGGATACTTCCTGAACATCTTTAAGCCTCTTTTCTTTATTTGACATACGAATTGCTAAAGGAATCTTTTCTTTTACAGAAGGACTTAATTTACGGCAATTAGGACATCCATCTCCAGAGAAATAAGGCATATGATGAAATGGACAATATTTATCATGAATCTTTCCGTCTATTTCTATCATTTTCCACTCCCGAGATATATCGATTTCATCTGCTCGTAAACCTTTGTTTCGATGTCATAAAGATATTGCATAGCGTCTATTATTGCATCAGACCAACCATCACACTCATTTTCTCTTAATTGATCAAAGTCGAATTCAAATTTATCTACCATTGTTTTTGCTATTACTTTGGGATCAATGACGACCAAGTCTTTTGACATAATATCAATCCTCCTGTGGCGGCGAGCAATAATTGAAAGGAATTACCAAAGCTTTCAACTTGTCCATCTTAGTAAGTTTGTGCCTGAAATAGTTATATCCCTTGCAAGTTATAAAGGACTCTTCAGCAAAATGCGGGTTTACTTGAATGCACCGCTGCCGATAAAGTTCGCTGCCTTCGTACAAGCGATAAGCCATACAGACTTTAGCTCTATTATATGGTATGACCCATTTTGTTGAATAATAGATTTTCGCCAGGAACAGAAAATACTTGCTCATGAGAAAACGCGCTAACAATTTGTAAATTCTGTTCCTTAGAGACAGATAAACAGCTTTGAATAACAGCCGTATAAAAGTTCGCACAAGTTTAAGAGCCGCTTTCAACATATCAAGAATCGATCTTAGTATGCTTTTCATTTTTCCCTCCAATAGACAGAATTATTTCATCTATCTTCTCCTTATCGTCTGGGTTTATAGAGTTATCAATTATATATTCTTCCACTTCGTTTTTGATCTCTCCCACTATTGGGCCGGGATCAATATCCAGCAATTCCATGATCCTCTTGCCATCAACCAATTTCAATTTGTGGTCCACTGTTTTGTTTTCCCACTGGTTTTTCAGCTTGAGAGCTTTTGCTAAATACTTGTCGAATTGATTGTAATACATGAATTCTTCGCCACGAGAAAATTGGTCAGCATATGCCACTCTTTTAAGAATATCGAAATGTTCCTCGTTCACAAGCCGAGCTATTTTGGATGGCTTCATATCACACATTTCAAAAAACTTCATGTGATTTTTGACGGCAAAAACCATAGCTCGAGTTTCGTAAAGACTGAATTTCAGCCTCTCACATATTCCTTGAGTGAGGTCTGCACTCGCTCGTTCATGTCGATGATAACTTGGGGGAAACCCACCACCTTTTTCTTGCCAAGAAGTCCCTTTTCCTATGTCATGAAACAGAATGCTTAGTAGTGAAAGATAGTCAACACCATCACTGACTTCCAAACACCGAATAACATGAGTAAGCACGTCTTTTCCCTCAGGATGATGGCGGAGATTGTGCTCGAAATATTTTAGATTATGGACTTCTGGTAAAATTCGAGACAAAAGTTTCAAATTGTCGAGCTGAAGAATGAAATTGGCAAATCTTTTTCCACCAAGCTTTGCAGCTTTTATGATTTCCAAGCGGATTCTTTCAGGTGTGATATTATTTATTAGTTTGAACAGCCTTCTTATGGCTATTCGAGTACTCCTTTCGATGGAAAAGCCTGTTTTAGAAGCAAACCTCGGAGCTCTTATCATTCGCAGATGATCTTCCGTAAATCTCACTACTGGATTTCCAACCGCACGAATTCTTCGACAATAAATATCACCTCTTCCGCCAACGTAATCAAAAAGATTTCCTTTCTTATCTATACCCATAGCGTTGACGGTAAAATCTCGCCGGAAAGAATCTTCTCGAAAAGTGCCTGCTATTTTGACATCTTTAGGTCTTCTACCATCCTCATATTTACCATCAGTTCGGAATTGAGCAGTTTCATAAGTTCCATGATCCCCAACTATAGACAAGATACCAAAATCTTTTGATCTGCCAATGTCATAGGTAATAAACATTTCTTCGAGGATTTTTACTGGACAATTGGTGGTTAAATCAACATCATCTATTTCCTTACCCATTAGTAAATCACGGACTGCCCCACCAACGATAAAAGCAGAATATCCGGCCTGCTCTATTTTACTCAAAATAGAAGTTGCTTCTTGAAGAACTCGATTTTCTTGTAGAGCCTTTGCAAAATTCATGGCTTACTCCTTACGCGTTGCCTCCTTGGCCGAGAGTTAGATTTCTTTGAAGCGCTGCGAGTTTATCCTGACCTTCTTCTTTACTCTCGACTATCATAATCTTAGAACTGCTTTTCAGCTCTTCCATGCTGTAGGGCAACTCAATTATATCAGGCGTTAGAATTAGTACTGCTGCAATCGCATTTATGGCGGTTTCACTGGCAAGCTTCATCTTTTCAGACAGCTCTTTATCCTTTGTCATCGCACACAGCTGATCCAATTGTACAATGCGACCCGCATCTTTGATAAGTTTCGCTTTTACTTGTCTTACATCCATTGTTGTTGTTTTCTTTTTATTTTCTGGCATTTTTATAAACCTTTCTTGTTAAGAGTTTTGGCAACTGCTTCTGCCACTTTAACACACCAGTCAATTGTTTCCTGAGTTACTTCTTCATCGAAGCTCTCATCACTGAATAAAATTATCTTATCTACACCAGCCCATCCATAAGATCTAAGGCCATGAATGTTATTGTTTCTGACAACGGAGATTTCTATTTCCTGGAAATCATCCATTTCATAGTCATCTGGATCATGGCCATATTCTTCGAGCATCTCTTCACAATCTTCCTCGGTAGTCCACTCTTTTTTAACAACCCATTTAGCTTCGCTCATTTTCTTCCTCATCATCGCAGTTTGAACTGCCATCTGGTCTCATCACGCAAACGAACGATTCCTTTATTTCATGTATTTCCAGATGATCTGGCAATTTGTAAACACGATCTTTAAATGGTTTATTCCATACTCCAACTGATGTTTTCGCTGAACTCTCGGTGGCATAAACTCGAGCATCTCCTGGTTCTGCGTTGAAGATGGAATCTTCACAAAATTGCCGTACTTTAACATGATACTTCTCATACTCTTCTCGAGCACTCTCACTCATTCCTCCATACCACGAGGGAGCTGGTCCAAATATTTCGCAGATCTTCTTCCCCAATTTCCATCGCATATCTCGGACTTTTTTATTAAAAGACCCCGAATGTCTTTGAAGATATTTGCCCGTCCTTTTATTGAATACTATTACTGGCATTTTGCCTCCTTACTTAAATGCTAAATAGCACAGACTTTGTCCTTCCCAACCTCTTAAAATATGTGGTTGGGGTGAATAACTATGCTGCATTGTATTCCACCATATTAGAGATTTACGAGCCCTCTCCAGCACTACCTCTAAAGGTAAATGCGTGATAGGCCCTTCGAAATAATCTCGATATAGATGAATAAGGGCGGCTTTTTCACCGCCCTCCCCAAAAAATGCTTTTAGGATTGCCACACCATAGGAATTGTGCAAAAAAGTCCGGTGATAATCGACAAAATGTTCGACCGGAAAATCATGTGCATACTGATCGAGAAATGAGTGAACTGCAGCATATGCTTTTCCAAGATAGTGTTGGCAATCCTCTATATGCTCTATTGTTAAAGCCATTAGACAAGGAGAGCGCCGCTCTACTCCTCCTCTGGAAATGCCATCATTGGCGTTTGCATTGCACTCCATCCAATCTGAACATATGGATATATGTCATCGAATCCTTCCATAATATGCCATAATTCTAATGGAGTAAGGTCGTCAAGTGGCCTCAATTTACATGCGTTTCCGCAATTTTTACAATCGTGACTCATTTTACCCTACCAACAAGCTAATGGTAGTGATATTCAAAGCAATAAAGGCTAGAGCGTGACATGCCGCAGATACCGACCTGCATGCACTGTCCTTGAACTCATATCGTTTTATATATTTTACCTCAGTGGTAATAGGCTTCCCTTTGTCATTAAGCTGTTTTATCTTGATCTTTTTGATGACCTTATTTCGAGTCATGTCATCCAATTCTTCCAGAGGAACAATTACATTCGTTCCTGTGGCAGCGCTGGCCGGGGCCATCAAACCAAATGTAAATAGTGATACAAACAAAATCGTTAAAAATCTTTTCATCTTATTCCTCCTCTATTCTTTGTCAATTGTGTGATCCATACGGATACACATTTGTTGATATGGGTTATCGATTACTTTTCCTATGTTCATCGAAGTTATGCGAAGTAGTCTCTTACTGCTACAAGATGAACACTTATCTCCATTATCCGATATTAGTCTGCACTCTTCGCAGACAAAAGCCGACATTTGCCCCTTAGCTCCTCCTTATCCTTCTTGACGCCTTAACACTAGTTCCATTCCTCTATAGACCCAGTGTAATAAAACCTCATTTAACTTTTCTTTAAGAATTTTTCTAACGCCCTCCCTCATAATGAATCCACTCGCATCAGTATGAATTCGAGTAAGAAATTCATCATCCACTGTGAAAGTAGAGAATACCCTAAGATCTGGCAGTCTTTGCATTGAACTTTTCATTGTAAATTCAAATTCCAGTTCAGCGGTTCGGCGATCTTTATGAATTTTTCCGCTATCGACATTGTATGTCTCAAGCATTCTTTTAGTGATTGCTATTGTCATTTTAACCTCAACGTATTAGAGCTATGAGAAGTATGATGAGCACAATTGACAAAATTGGCCGAAAAAGAAACAAAATAACCGCGAGTAATAAAACTGCTCCTATCAAACAAGTGGTTCCGAAAAGAGCTACTGATATTATGATACCAACCACTATTAAAGTTCCCATTAACCATTCGCCTACTCTATCCATAATCATCCTCCAAAAATCTCGAAATATTTCTTTCTTTTTTGCGGTTGTACGCCCCTTTCTTTGGTTTGTGGGCTCTGCTTGCTGGTATAGGGTCTCCACCTCTTGGCATCCAAGGTTTCTTTCTCCCTTTATCTGCCTTTTGCAGCATTTCAGCCACTTTCCCACAGTGTTTGTGCCTTCTCATTTTTCTTGATCCTCTCTTGATAAAGTACAAAGATGGTCAGGTGGAGGGGTTCCTTTCACCCTTAACGTTCCATCTGGCATCTCAAAGATGCTAAGTCCACAATCCTCACACTGTCCCCGGTAAACTGGGCAATCGATCGGATCTACTGCATTATACAAGCCCATTATACACTCCAAATTTTCCATTCGTCAATGGATGTGTTATAAAGAAAGACTATTAGACCTTCTTTTCTTGCTCTTTCAACCATATCCTTAGTACCATTACTGACACCATCCCATATAGCGATCAGAACATCACCATATTCTGCCATTTCCTGATTGCGGTCATATCCAGCTCTCACGTTATATTGTTTACCAAAGTTGTTAGTTCTTACAACTGCACCAGGAGCTGCCAGATTATCCCAATCCGCAGGAAATGGTTTAACGGGGACTCCATTTTCTTCCGCCCATCTTTCACCTAATTTATCTATTCCCCTTTTCGCCTTTCCAGAGACTATTTCAGACGGAATTATTGAATAGATTTGGCATACATGATTTAGAATTTGTCTAACAAAAGCATAATCTTTTATACTTCGACTACCAGCGATAATTACTTTCATACTACCCAAGTCCTTTTCTTGTGTAAAAGCCTCTCCAGCCACGAAGGTTTTCGTAAAGCTTCCTTAATTTTAGGCAGAGCTCTACCTGCAGCAATATAACCAGCTCTAATTAGTTCGTCTGCTCTATGAAAATCAGACCAATGCACGTCTTTGGTATCGGGATAAATTGCAATATCCGCTGTCCTTGCCATTAAAGCGGCCAGCTTTCTTATCATTATTCCGCTCGAGCAATCTATTATCTCTATGATATTGAGATTTCTCAGAGGAAAATGCTCTCGCACTCCAACTTCCACTGCAATTTTTAAGTCCGTGTTCAAAAATTGAACGGGGACTGGACAGCTAACTCCGCCATCCGATAACAATTTGTGGCCGATCTCGAAGGGGGAAAGAAATCCGGGAACGGCACAACTAGCCATCGCTGCTTCAATAATGTTTCCTTTATGAAACATATAAGTATCGCCTGTTTTCAAATCGGTCGAGGCAATGCCAAGAGAAATTCTACAGTCTTCTATATTTTTGTTTTCTAAAATTTTGCTCAATACAGATCTGAGGTCTTCTCTTTTCAGAAAAGCTTTCTTATTATATGCAAGATTTATGACGATCCTTTTCTTGACGTTCTCAGCTATCTGCCGCAAAAGAGATAATTCGGCGCCGGGTTTCAAATAATCCAAACCTAACTTATCGAAAGCACCATGACTTACCAATCTCTTCAATCCTTCTATTAATCGGTTAGCATCTGGCTTTTGAGCATAGGCTGCGGCAACTACAGAACCAATTGAAGATCCTGTGATTTGACTAATTGGAATCTTTTCCTCTTCTAATAATTTTAATACGCCAAGATGAGCAAGACCTCTTGCTCCACCTGCTCCCAGGGCTAATCCTACTTTCATTTTATTATCCCTCCATTAGCGGGCATGAGCCGCACCTTAGGTTATACTGATATCTGATTCTTTGAAAATTGTCTTAAGGGTGTTTTGTACATTATTCGCATGATCTACCTTACATTTAACTGATACTCTTGCCACCCTTGCTTTTTCTCTCACGATGACAGATATTTCGGCTCTCTTCGATTTATAGGAATAGATTAACGATGCAATAACAATTCCGAAAATTGTGAGCCAAAATATACAATACATTGTCATTTCATCCATAATGCACCTCCTATATTTTGACGTACCTGCCGTCCTTTCGTATTATATTACTATATATATGTTTGTACCGCCATATTGTTGCCGGTACCGAAACCGGGGTAAAGTAAATTTTCAACCCAATAGTCCGGCCATACATGTCGTGAACAAAGCAAATTGTGAACATAATTTTATCCATTTCCCCACATGGAAAACAACACGCTTCCCACTATTATACCATTAACCAATACATAAAGAGCGGCAGCAGTTAATATCCATCTGGCTATGTTTTGTATTTTCTTTATTGTTTTTGCTTTCATAGAATACCCCAAAATGACTGGTACTTTTCCTCTTCAATTTTCTTCTTCTGATTCTTATTGTAATAGACCAAATTTCTTGCAGCATTCAGGTTCACTTGAAAAAAATGAACTCTGGTCAATAATCCTAACGGGTTATCCGCTGATATATATAGTGAGTTGACAGATTGATAAACGCGATGCGTTATAAGACATGGCGTTTCACCATAAAGAGGTGGAGTTTGGAAACACGCTTCACCTGGATTTTGATGTATGAAGTTATTCATTGATACCACTCTATAATATTCCACATTTTCGTCACTCTTGGCTATATAGCTGGACCACTTATTATATGAATCATCAGTGTATTTCAGTTTGATCGGATTTGTTTTTGGATAAACCAAACATTTTGCCAAATTTCTGTCTACCCAAATAAAACTGACTATTTTGTTAAATGGATTGACAGCTACTGCTCCTTCTGCAATAGCTGCACTCACAGCTGGTGACACACTATATCTTATATACGAATCTACAAGAATAGGGAATTTCTTAGGAATAGCGAAAGGATGATATAGTATCATTCTTGCATCCTCCCTTTCCTTGTTGTATATGGATGTGGCATAGTCATCAAATTCTGCTTCGGTGTATATCAATTTACTAATCATAAAAAATTACTCTCACCTTTCTTATTTTTGAAATAGTAAACTAAGCCTTTGGCCTGATGTTCGCTCAATTGAAAGAATTTTACTTTATAAACCAATCCGTGAGGATTGATGATGTCATTTTTATATGCAGCTACCACTGTTCGATGAGGAAGAGATCTCACTAAACACGGAACGCTATCAAGATTTATTGGGGATTCTAATACTTCCTGCCCAAAGACCTGAGAGAAATGATGCTCATGACTGTGTTTGAGATCAATTAACTCATCAGGTGTTTTACACGGAAAAGGAAACCATGGATATTGACCTTTACCATATTTAGAAGGAATTTTGGAATTAGTAGGATATATCAGAGTCTTGGCTAAATCTCTATGAACCGTTACAAAAGATAATTTTATCTTAAATCTTTCATCTCCAAGAGGCCCCATTGTTGCCGAGACATAATCGGCGATATGCCCTATAAAACATGGAAATTTATACGGGATGGTTGGCATATCTATATATATGAGGCGATCTGGTCCTCCATGCGATTCGCGGACATGTTTCATATAGTCCAAAAGGTCTTCTTTGTTTTTTACAAAATAGTTCATCAGCATTTTAAAACTCCCAGGACATACGGACTGAAATTCCTTGGTGATTTCTGCCAAGATCTCCTGTATTAAAAGGATCAGAAGTATGCATTATTCGAAATGCAACTGAGACATGTTGGTAATCTGATATCGGAAACTTGAAACCGGCATATCCACCAAAGGTTCCAAGTGCTCCAGAATTTTCAAAATTAGATTGATTATTGTGAGGACTTAGAATTGCCAATCCTCCATAAGTTCCAATATAAGGAGTGAAAACAGAGATGGAATAAAACTCTCTTTTTAGATGAAGATTAAATCCTAATGATCTGCAACTTTTGATATAATTTTGATATCTATCTGTGAAAAATCCCGTTAGAAACTCACATTCTATCTTCCATTTCTTTCTTTCATCCAGATATTTGCCGAGACTCACAGATAATTCTTCAAGTCTGTAATTATGATGATGATTTCGCCAGTGATCATTGAAAGATATCTGACCTCCACTAAACAAGCCAACACTAACATCGTCAAAACAGAAGGCTGACATCGGAAATATCAAAATTATAAAAATTGCAGCTAACCTTTTCATTTTTTCCTCCAAAATAAAAAAAGTGGCCTCAGTTAAGAGGCCACTAATAGTCTTACAACTGGGGCCGGATTATTTACCGAGATTTACCAAGGGTGTGGCCGTTCCACCGTCTGTAATGACGATCTTGTCCTTATCCTTGATATTCTTGTACAGCTCGAGTCTGGCCTCGACCTCTCTCAACTTGAGGTACCTATCAGTCAGGGATTTGCCCATGATGCGATTGTACACGGCTTCTGCTTCCGCCTCAGCGGTTCTCGTAACCTTCAACTTATTGGCAACCTTGAGCCGGTTATCAGCCTTCAGCAATTCCATGGCCTGTTTGGCCTTTTCCTCTTGGATCTCGATCTCCCGGGTTCTCTTCTTTTCCATGGCTTTAGTTATAACGTCGGGGTAATCCAGATTGGAGGTCACAACCATCGTGATTTCAACAGGAGTTCCTTTGACGGCCTCCAGCAATTCTGTGGCTATCGATTTCTCGATTTCTTTTCGAGCGCCTCGGATGGCAGTCGTTTCATATTTTGATACTATGCCCCTTGCGATGGACCGGGCCGGCCCCTGAACATAAGTCACATATAGTGCATCAAACGGTAAAATACCGGAGGCACCGTCCCACTTGATCTTTGAGCCTTGCCGATTCAACACGGCCATAACGCTTTTGCTATCCTGCGTTTTTAGCCTTGAACGAATCTTCAGGTCAAACTTCATATTGAGATCGTCGGTACACAAAACTGCCATCTTTTCTGTCTTGGTGACTTCAACCATCTCAATAAGGGCCATTTTGTCACGATTGTAACATTGGTGATTACCAGGCTGACAGACGATACCTGTCAGACCGTCGGGCTCCATAACCATACCAACGTACCCAGGCGGAACGCGCTCGGTACATCCCATTACAAGAAACATACATGCGGTAACTACAATTGCGGATAAAAATCTTTTGATACTTTTCATAGTCTTCTTTTCTCCTTCTCTTTTTTTATTTACCAACTATATTAGTCGGCATATTTTTTGAGTGCTTCATCGATGTACTTGTCGGCTTCCTCTTTTTCCTTTTGAAAGCCTCTGTCTTGTGCCTTGAGAAATTCATCACGTTTCTCAGCAGCTTCTTTCTGAATTTCAGAAAGAGACTTTTCATCTGGAGCTTTTTCGATAAGCTTCATTGCACCAATGTCTGAAGGCATCGGCGGCGCTGGGGTACCTGGACCAAAAGCCGTCAGAGTGGCCCATAGAAAAACGGCGAGTATTAAAACTCGAAAGACAATGGGCTTTACCCGTAGCTTCCAGTTGTTCGGATCAAGAATCAATGCATATATTGCATATCCAATCCATACAGCTAGCGCAACAGCGACTAAGATAACAAGCAAATTTATCCATGCCGGGATACCCATCCCAAAATTGAGCAATCTAACCATGAATGTCCCTCCTTTCTTTTAGATCTAGCTTCTCTAAGCGGCAATGCCGCAGTTCGAACAGTGATCCACCGAATAACTCCCGTCCTCACTCACAAAAAGATTCAGGTCTTTAGCACAGTTCTTGCAATAAACCGTGCCACACTCAGCACATATCACTGATTCCGACAATAATATTACAGTTCCACATTTACTACACGCTACTGGCATTTATTTCCTCCAGATTGATGGCCTTTTTCAATAATTCGACCACTTGGCCCATGACTTTGCTGTTATTTCCAATGGCCCGAACAACCGCTTCACGAATAGACATCTCCTTAAAAAGATCCCGAAACACTTGATCATAGGCTCGAAAATGATCTGAACCATCTGGAATTGTCCCATCAAACATCAGATCGAATTTAACGAACTCATATTTTACATCGTCAGTCTTTATAGTTCTACCAATCCGCATGCCTATTTTGCGATCAGTAAATTCTATAACTTCTACCTTTATTTTATCATTCTCGGGATCCCGATTATCACCTAAAGCGAGTTCAATAGGGTCCATTATTTGCTCATCCTTTCAGCCAGCTCTTTCAACGTAATCACGGACATCTCCATGCCACAGTTATAGCATTTTGGCAGCCCAAATGATTTCGTAAGAGTAGAACTCGTCCAGCAATTGTAGCAAAAGTATACTTGAGTGTTGCCATATTTCTCAAGTACTTCTTCAAATGTTAATGGTCTCTTTGGTATTTCCATTAGAAACCCTCCTACATTATTGCTCTGCCATCAAGATTTCTTACGGCTTTTCTTTTTTCTCTTTCGCTTCTACCTTGCCATTCATGCCAATCGGTTATCTCTACAGATCCTTCTACCGAACCACAGAATGTGTAAATAAGAGCCTCGCCTAATTGAGTTATGATATAATTTCTCTGGTACAAGCCGTGCTTGACACCTTCAATGCGGTCCAGCTCTTCCAGAAGATCTTCTGTTTCCTTCTTAGAAAGATGTGCATATATCAGTTCAACCACCGCTTTATCGTCAAGATCATATGTTACCTTTGCACCAGGCACATAACCCATGACATACAGTTTAACTCCTGGAATTTCAGCGAGTTCTGATTTACCCTTTGCTCTCAATTCATCGAGAACGTGGGCACGGCTTTCACCTTTTCGAAAACTTCCGTAAACAGCTAACAGCATATTTACCCCCATTTATTGAGTTCAGTGTCTTCATGTTTTTCTATGGATACAGCGTCCATCATAATGTTAAAGAATTCTTCTTCATCAGGACAATTATCAATATTTACAACGTCCCATGGATTTTCCACATTTCTCAATTCACCTAACCGATGATCTATGTAGTAAGTTTCTCCCCACTTTTCGATTGTTGGTAATTTTCTGGCCGTCATTCTTATACTTCCATCGCATAATTTGCTTTTTCAGCAGCATGTTCCTCTTTAACAGCTTCGAGCTTTTTAGTGGCTCTGACAAAAGCCTCTTGCGTGTTAAAAGAAAGTGATGCGCCTTTGTAATATTTCAAAGCGCGTTCTAAAAACTTTCCATACGCTTTAAGAATAGACAAAGCCGGAGGAGATTTACTGTCAAGATCGGCTCTTGAATCAGCAATCCTAATACCTTCCATTTTGTCATATTTGTCTCTGCTCTGACACCACTTACTATGGCCTACTACAATCCGGCCATCATCATCCAATTTGGCAACCAATACACCAATTGGAAATCTGTTTTTCCCTTTTCTTACATATTGTATCATGATATATCCTCCTCTATTTCTGTTTCTTTATCGCCCTTTTCGTCAGTGAGCTCGTGCGGCGGATTTGGATTATCGCTGGCTGGGCGCTCAGACAAAGCACATAATTCTACGAAATATTCGTCTTTGGAATACATTCTTTTCCTCCGTTCTTATAAGATTACCAAAGATAGAAAAAAGCTGATCAAACCTATCATTAAGGTATTTTCGATATCTTTGTGGCGTTGGCCAAAAATTGGCCAATAATATGGTGATTTCGTATGGCTATTATATTTTATTTTTTCTTCCATTTTATACCTCGTAATAAACTCCGGCTATAAAACCGCGTTTGGATCTGTGAACACATTGGAGATGTCGGTGATTCATACCAGATTTAGGCTCATCACACCAATGTAGATTATCGATGACTGTATGAAGAACCCAACAATCCTCTCCTTTTTCAGGAACTTCTTCTTCACTTTTATAAACAGACATATCATCGCCCTCAAAGAAGCGGCTGTTCTCGTCTCCGTCCTGATGCATATCCTTATCTGTTATGTTTTTTAGGACATCTATCGCGTCATCAAAATTTTCTGCCGCGACCACAATCATTCCATCTTCCCAATGCGCCTTTTCAGAAATTTTAAATATAAGTAATCTCATCGTTAAAACCCCCTACAATTTTTACATCGTGCTATTGCATCTGGTTCTGACAGGCCAGCACAAATTATGCAAAAAGTGCTTGCACAATATTCACAGATTACTATTTGATGTGCAGGCATCATTCTACCACATGAGCAGCATTCAGCTACTCTTTCGCTGTCCTCTATGTCACAAAGACTCATTATTCCTCCTCCTCATCGCCCCAGTAACGATTTGCCTCATCTATTATATGATCAATGGCTCTTCTCCTTGCAGCCTTTTCTTCATCTTCCTTTTTCTTCCTTTCGATACGCTTGGTAATATCAATTACTTTTGCCATCTACTCCCTATTGTAAAACCTGATAGTCTGCAAGCTTTTTCCTTAAAGCTTTCAATTCTGACTGCTTTTGATCCATTTGTCTTTCGATATATTTTATACAACATTTATGAGCTTTCTCAGGTGTATCAAATGTCCAGGCTTCCATAATACGATCCAATCCGCTTTTTACATCTCTGACATAAACTGTGTCTTCACATTTGATGTCACGCTCTATATATCCGACAAATCTACCTTCCTTTACAATGCAGTTAAAATGATCGAGATACCACACTGTTTGACCGATTTCGAATTTTTTTCGACCATCCTGGGGAGTAAACATTAAATTAGTCATTACTGTTCTCCTGCTTTTCTATTTCCTTTGCCTGTTTTAATATTGCTGCTGCCGCAAAATCACTACGAGCTTCTTTTGGTACTCCTACTTCATCAAAGAAGTTATCCCATGTATAATTTTCCGGCAGATCTGGATCTTTTGTTTTCTCCAGATATATTTTGGCTAAATCTGCATCATCTTTATATTGAGATTGTTCCATTTTATTTACTCACTTTCTCATAAGCATAGTAGTGGTCACCAGTTAATATCTTTTTAAACTTCCCACTTTCCCGTATCGGTTTGGTGATTCCATTTGGCAAAATGATAGCACCAACCTTCAGATCTTTTATCAATTTTTGTTGAAACTTATCCATCAGTCCATGATCAGTCATTGGCTGATAATAATAGATCACATCATATTTAGCATAATTATGGAAGGCTGTAATATCGCCTTTTATTATTGTTCCCCGGCCATCTAAAAGTTCTCTAGCTATTGCAATGGTTCGAAAGTCGTACTCTATACCAGTTGAATTAAATCCCATAATGGATGCAAACATTACGATATTTCCTATACCACACCCGCAATCTAAAAATCGATATCTCCATAAACCTGCGTTAGGTTCATTACCATCTCGCTCGTTCAGATATTTAGCGGTTCCTTCTAACCAGGAAAGCACTTCGCAGCTGCCAGATGGAATAAATGGATAATGCCCACGCTTACGATGAGACTTCGAAAAATCTTTTCGATTATATAATTTGCGAGTAATATAATTCCGATACAACTCAAGAGCTCGCAAAATATCATTTTTACTCCTACTTAACTCTCCTATCTCCTCTTCTAATTGTAATTTAGTTGGCATAAACCCTCTCTTAGTTAAAGGCTAAAGGCTTTCTTTAGATGTTCCACATATTCGGGATCTTCACACATTCCCTTCGCTGGATCATCGCTTATCTTTGCGACAGGCTGACCGTTACACTCAACCATTTTCATAACCAGCTGTGCTGGTTTATAGTTAAGGTCATTTGTTAAATGAGTTCCAATACCACAAGATATGTTTATATGATGCCGAAACTCATGGTAAATTTTCAGGGCTTCTCTCATTGTTAAACCATTACTCGGAACTACGAATTTCGACAATGGAGATATTTTGAATCCTTCATAATGGTGTATCATTTTTTCACAATATGAATACGGAGATCCAGAATCCTGGCGGCTTCCATCGTAGAGTTTGGCAAAATACATATCAAAATCTCTGAGAAAGGCATTCACGCCAACAGTATCAGATAATGCAATTCCTAAATCTCCGCGATATTCTTTTGCCCAGTTTTCCAAAGCCATTCTTTGAAAGTCTATCAATCGATAGCCAAGCTGTTGATGAGCTTGAAACCATTCATGAGCTTGAGTTCCAATCGCTTTCAGATTGTATTTCTTGGCAAAATAGACGTTGCTGGTACCAACAAGATTTTCCGGCAAGGTAACAGATAATAATCGAATCACATAATCATGCCAATCGAAACTTGCTCTTCTTCTACCACCAAATTCTGAAAATAGAAAAATGAGTTCCGTAGTTGTCAATGTTTGAGGAAAGCCATGCCTTTTGACCAGCTCTATTTTTTCGTCAAGCTTATTTCTACCAAGGTCCCAGTCTGGATTCTGTGATTCGCTGTATATCTCGCTGACAATGGCCAGAATCGGAACTTCGAAACCAATGGTATGAACCCACGGGCCTTCCACTTCAATCTCTAAGTCGTTATTCTCAAAACTCTTATGAGAATTGACTTTTACAAACTGGGGATCATATTGGTATAGCTTGAGAAATTGAGCGAAATCAGGCTTAATGAATCGTAATTTACTCAAATATTCCAGCTCGTCGCCCAGAAATCTTAAGGAGCAAAGGTGATTTATCTCATCCACCACCCTAACAGCAAATTTACCGAGGTCCAAACCTGGAGTGCGACAATGAAATTTGTATCGCACCATTGCATCCGGAAATCGATGTAGTGCAGCTTGCCACATGGTAAATTTGTAGGTGTCATTATCTAATAAGCTCTTGATTATCATTTCAATAAGCCCTCTCTTGGAATGTTATATGGATTATGCCTTTTATAATTCGTACTTTTGTGTCTTTTAATAATACGATCGGCTGTCATTCTCTCGGCTATATAAGGCGAAACTATAGGAACATCATTTAGATGTTTCAACAAGACTTTGTCAACCTGATAATAATTCGAGGCTCCTATCTGATCCATATCGCTGCCAAGACCAAGCCCATCCGTTGGAATAGCTGAAGCAGCTTCCCTAAGCGCCTCAATTTGCAGAGGGAGTTTTTTATTCTTCCAACCTTTCTTCACAAGGCGGGTGGAAACATACTTAGCAAGCCCGTAAACTTCGGTCTTGAATAAGTTTTGAAACATTCCAAAATCGCCGACATCTCCATGTAAGGTCCAGAAGCCGAGTAAATATTCAGTATAGTTATCAGTAGATAAAACCATACCTGAACGATGATGGGCAATGTCATAAAGAATTGCCATTCTTATTCGAGCTTTCAAATTGCCTCGGCCAACCTTTTGCATTCTAGAACTTCTATTCCGGATTGCGATAGGAATGGGGAAGATTTTGTTATATGGTTTTAGCCGAGAGGTGAATGCTTTAAGAATGGAATCCAGAGTATATCTCTTTGTGCCGAATCCCTTGCCCATTACATGAAGCTCATCACAAAAAGCTTCGCCCGTCTTTCTCGCCCTTTCTATTTCGGCCTGATGGTTGGTCATAGAAGGAATACTTACGCCGATTATTCTCAGATGGACATCAATATCCCAAGCTATAGCATCTGCAAGAGCTGCGGTCAGAGTGCTATCTATTCCACCAGATAACCCAATCACTACAGATTGCAATTTATGTTTTTGTATATAGCGCCCTGTGTGATCGATTATGTTATCATATATTCTTTCGTAATCTTTGCTTAGTTCAATCAATTCTTATTTCCTCCATTAGATATCTAAATCGTCAGATATATGCTGAAAATCTTCTGTTTCAGGAACTATTTCGATATGGAATTTTTCTCCCTTGGTAAAGCTGAGATTAGATCCTTCTATCATCTTTGAAATGAAATCTTCCCGCCAGGTAGTGAAGATGGATATCATATTGCCACTTTTATCGCGCTGTACGATTCTGGCTTTATATTCAGCATATATCAAGCCGAGATTTTCTTCTTTCTCTATTTTCTCAGGTTCAGACATTATAAATCTCCTTAAAATAATCGACTTGCTTTCTTATCCCAGGAAGTATCAACATGTCCAGTATCCTGAAGGATCAAGCTTCGAATATCTTCTGTATTATTTGCCTCTTGAATGCAATAGTCTGAAAAACTCACAGCAATATCTTCATGGTCCCATACTAAGGCACCATGAGGCAGCTTTCGTACAAGATGTGTTCTCCGGTTATCTACATCAGCCAGTATTTTATCAAGAGTGCCATAGCCACTTCCTGCATAAGCGATTCCTGATAGTCTGAGAAACTCCATATACATTTCATAGTATCGAACTGGATCTACATTGCTCTTTATCCATTGTGCTGCCCTATGAGATTCCTCAGTGTTCACTATTTTGTCAGGTATCATTATATTTCGAACTAGTAGTTGCTGAACAGGATACGATTTGCAGATAGAAAAGATTTCTTCGAAATTCACATTTGTCGAAATTTTATTGGTCAAATTCAAACAAATTCGGGTGGTGAGATTTACATCAGCTATTGCTTTAAACATAAGCCTGTATCTTTCCATCTGTCTAATATCATCGATTGAAAAAGCAAATACATCTACGCCTGCACCCTCTAAGAAATGAATCCACTCTCTATGTTTGTTGAGGCGGAGACCATTTGTTTGAATTTCTATAGGATAATCTTTGAAATAGTTGGCAAATTCCAGCAGGACTTCAAAATTGAGCAAAGGCTCTTTTTTGCCTGTGAATAAAACGAATGCTGCATCAGCTCTCTCCAGAAGATTCCTTACTTTGGGAAGATTTCTTCTCATCATATATAGATCTGGCTTTAGATAACCAGTCATCTTACTGATGCAATATTCACAATTCTTATCACATTTTCCCTCACACGGGATACTGATTGTTAAATTTTGAGCTTTCATATTTTATCCCCTTCCTGATAAGTTCTCGCATATATAACAAAGCACGCCTTTAGTTTCCTCTGGGCAATTCTCACATTGCTCTACGAGGTCATAAATTTCGTCTTTAGCCTCTACTGTTACATTAAGCCTTAAAGACTGAAGCTGCCGAATCAGAAGATCTCTTTTTGACTCGTAGTCTTTTTCGTCCTCCGAGTCAATAATTTTTTGCACTTTCAAAGTTATTGTTCTTTGCACTTTGTTCTCCTATTCCAGGGAGTTTGTGGCCTATTTTGGTTTCTGCAAGCTTTCTAAATTCCTCAAACACCACGGGATCTCGGCGAATGACACATCCTTTTCCAAAAGAATCCGGCATTCCCCATTTTTCGATCAGCTTGCAAGTAGTATATCCTTCCCGCTGATTTATTCTAAGGTGAACGCATAGGCCAGTACGCGATGATTCTTTTCCCAGATAACAAGTGGCAGCAATACAACAAACTCCACATCTCACACATGCTGGCCGTTTTAATTGCCCCATAATTTATTCTCAATGAATGACTTGATAAAGTCCCCATGGCACCGCTCAGGTTTACACCAGCATATAAAGATAAGATCTTTACCTTCCTTTGCTCCTATCACAAGTGAATCAATGTAGGCAACAAAAGATGGGTCGCTCTCAAGACGCCAGTTGAACCAAATTTCATATTTATCGCAGCATTCATCGCGGGTTCCATCCTTGCCGATTCTATACTGATTAGCAAGAAGGCTTCCATTTAATCCAAGCCTTGGCATGGGTCGGCCAATATAGATACCTGGGCCTTTATAGAATTTACGGTTAACTACCGTTATCATCTGATTTCTCCATCCAGGAAATACTTTCTTTGTTATGAGTAACGCCTTCATAATAACATCTTACCATGGCTTCAATTCTATCCTGCTCTTCTTGTGTCAACTTTGGCAGATAGTCATGCCCAGGAGCAGCCGATGATGTCAGAGAACCTTGCTTTTTGGTAATTACGAATCTTCTTAGCGGGCTTTCACCTACTCCGTTGAAATTTTCAGCGATTTCAACTTCTCCCACAATTTCAGGCTCAGGAATAAGTGAAGTCTCGATCCAACGAATACGTATTCTGTTGTGCATTTGAGAATCTCCTTATTTATAGATCCAGCGGGCTACTCGCTTGCTAAAGAAAGCTGGCAGCCATGCAATTACCATTTTATTTCGCACTGATCTTTTCTCTTTTCGCATGGACAGTTGTTGAGCGTAAGTACAGCCCATAGCGAAATAGATCAATACTATGAGTAATAATATATCCCATCTCATTTTTATATCCTCCTATGAAGTCGCGTAATGCAACATTCCATAAGCAAAACAAAATGCTGGAAATACATATGAAATAGTAAACTCCCAAAAATCACCAGTGTCTTTATTAAATTTATGCTTTCTAAGAAAGGCATCAGCTTGTTTGCCAAGATAACGAGAGACAAGCAAAGCAAGAGTAAAAACACATGTTTCGAATATCAGAGCTACTGCAAAATATGGACTCATGTTATATTCTCCTAAAATTCCAGTGCGCTGCAACTCCTCCAGCGAATAAAATGAGTGCGCCGAGAAAGATATGGTTGTCTGCAACTACCATCATGCCAAACATAAAAGACATTAAACCAATAGCTGCCCCGGCTACGAAATGGATCATTCTTTTTGGCCTATTATCCATTTTTCTTTTTCCTCCTTATCGTGAAGGTTCCTACACGAACTGGTGTGTATCCCGCACAATGTTGATTGTTCTCGCAAGGCTTACATTTAGTACAATCACCAACTCCATCTGGCCTAATCCATTCCGGCACAGATGTCTTTGGGCGAATTAACTGATTAATGCATTTTGTTTCCATTGGAAACTCCTTTCTATTTTTTGGTTATCACATAGTAAACCGCAAGACCACCTATAAAAACGGCTCCACCAATATATAAAGCAGCGGTCGCAGTCAATAATCCTGCCGCGGTACAGACGAAAATAGATTTAATTATCATTTCTTTATTCCCCCTCTATACGACTATCAGTTGTTTAACTTGATCTTCCGGCCAAGCTATTTTTTTCCAGCCAAGATACCTATGCTGTTTATACGACAGATACCAAAATATTTTGTCGTTGATCACAAGTTTGAGTGTGATATTTTCCTCTTTCGGTGCATTTTTAGCAAGAAGCCTTTTAATGGATTCAGCCAGCGCGGTTCGAAATTTGGACTTATATCGACTATATTGCATCAATCTTTTATCAAGCTCATAATAAGCTTGTCCAATTTCAAGATTCTCCGGCTTATTTGGCCTCTTTACCCACTCAAATCCTACGCTGTGTGTGTCTTCATATGGATGAGTTGTATAAAGCCACCAATCAAGGTCTTTATAATGATCAAACTTATGTGTAGGTTTAGCATGTGCCCTGCCAACCGCGCCTAATTTTTCGAAAACTGGCCGAAAGACTTCATTAAGAAAACGATCATAGCGTTTCTTCATCCGAGAATATCGTTTTTCTATAAGCGACACGTTTTTAAGGATAGGCTCCCACACATTCACATTAACACCGCCTTGGTTACTGTGTATTTGGGTGAACCATTTATGAGATCTCTCGCCTTCCACATATACCCACCCATCTTCTCGGAAATGAAATCCATGTCCTATCCGATTATTGGCGAATAAAGACAAAGCCAATTTATCCTTTGGAATCCGTATTTGCATATCCACGTCTGGCAGATCGACTTCTCCTTTTTCGTTTCTTTTCATTACTTCCATACATCTCTCCTTCCGGGCAAGAGCCGTAGTTCGTATTATTGAACTTCTTGAACATTTCGTGCCATATCAAGCACATCACAGACTACTATAAATTTCTCCGGGTCGATAGAAGTCACATTTCCGTTGAAACACACACCATGAATCTTATCTTTGTCCAGTCTAAGGTGCTTAACCGAAGCATTTGATATTCTCAAATAGACATATGTTCCCCTTTGTTTACGGAAATATCCGGCCCAATCTGGCAAGTCTTTTGCTTTTATTACTGTTCCTCTCTTGTAAAACATTTTACATCATACCTCCTGGTAATTGTGTATATTTCTCAGGCAGATATGTCATCAATAGAATATGTGCAGCAATTATAACCACAGCTATTACTATTGCTGAGATCCATTTAGATTTCGACATAATCCCACCTTTATATATGGTTTATGCTCGTATTTTCTTACCATTAACCCTTTTGTTCCATAAATCCCTCTCACGGCCTTTTCGCAATGAGTTATGGAATAGACTACAAGCTTACAACCTCCGCCAATCGATTCAACCCGATCACCTATTTTTGGTACGGCGCTAAACTTAGTAGACCATTTATGTCTGCCGAAACTGTCCACACTGGAAACACATTTTCCTTCTACCATCCTATGCTATCTCCTCATTGCATTGAATTATGTGTCTCAGAACGGCGGTTCGAGTGTCCCAAAGTTCCTTGATCGCAGTATTCCAATCCGTCTCAGTGATTCTTACCACTTCAGCTGCTTCTAACTCCATATCATTTTGAACAATACCACCAAGATTTTGGATCTTATAAGACAAATCTCTTATTCTGTCGAACAGCTTTTCGTCTGATTTAACTTTTATTAAAGCCATTTTATTTGTTTACCTTTCTGCGAAATTTGGTTAATTCCTTTTCTATATACTGAGCTTTATTTCTGTCAGCGAATCCTTCCCAACCGCAAGCGATAAGGCTGCAAGATAGAAGTCCTACCCTTCGAAACGTGCGTAGTTCGCCTTTGTAATCGAACGCGACATCTCTAACATTATAGAAGAGACGCCCTCTTTCGCACTGCGGACATAAACTCTTATGTTTTAACTCCATGGTGCCCTCCAGACCCATCTTCTTTTGTCTGAGATGGAGTATATATAGGTTGGTTTCCCATGCACATTGATATATCCGTAGCTATACGCCCATCCCTCTATAAGTAGATTTAATATCGAGACGCATACCCATATCGCACCTAGGATTATACCAGCGACACCACCAGCGATAATACATACGACAATTAAAATAATTGTACCTGTGTCCATTTTATTCTCCTATTGCTCCTCCCATAATATATCGAATTCTCATAAGGATCTTGCCCAGGCGATTTTCACCTGCTCCATTGCAGACTCCCCAATAAGTGTCACCCCACCAGTTGCCCTCAACCAACTCTCGGCTGCCAGTGGCCAACAATTTCTGTTTTAGGTCAAAGTGAGTGGTGTATTTAACCATATTGATAAAGAACATGATTTCGTCTTGAATTTCGAGCCAATTTGGCTTTAAGGTTACTTCCTTACCAATAGACTTTGCCTCAGCGGGGCTTTTGGCGTTTAAAATAAGCACGTGCTGGGCGGGGTCTACACATTTAGCGGCATGAAATGCATGCTCATTGGTAGAATAAGTATTATTGCCTATTCTGATTTCGGCGCCAAAGAAATTGCTGAGAAAAGCATGTTCTCCTCTAAATTTGGTTATTGCTTTTTCCATTTTCATACCTCACTTGTTCATATGACGATTTAATTGTTTTTCCCATCTTTTGACGGATCTTTCCATCTCCCTTAAAGCACTCGCAGCCTCATGCCCAGACAGCCCTTTCGAATGAAGCTCTGTGGTTATCCTTCCTTCTTCAGACCGTTGAAAACTTCGAATTACCTCTGCAAACAAATCAGTAAATGATCTTACTCGCTTTTGGTCATTTATTTTATGGCCTTTTCTTTGGTTGCAAAGGACACACATTGGTTGGAGATTGTTTAGATCATTTCTCCCCCCGAGAGATTTTGGAATAATATGATCCTTCGTCATAAGGACGGGATCGCCGACTTTATCAATGGCATAAAGATTGAAGTGATAATAGCGATTACCGCTTTTATATATGTGTGACTCAAGAGAAAAATAGCTTCCCTCTAATCCGCATTGAACGCACTTCAATCCTTTGGTTGCAAATGTCCGATATCGCATTGAAGTCATATTGACCATTACACCGCAGTATTCTTTTTGACATACCGCTTTCCATTGATCGTCAGACCTCTTTATTCCCTTCTGCCTCAGTTTATGAGTAACATCGCCAAAGACCACATATGGCAAAACCTCATCTGGGGAAAACTTCCCTATACTTATATATTTATTACCAGTCTTGCTTCCCATAGAACCTCCATATTCTTCCCAAAGTATGCCAGACCTGGCCCAGGTGATATTTAAGCTGGGTGGTTAATGTTAATCGTTTTTGTCTACGGAAATATTTCTGGTTGTCATACATCAGAACGGCCTACATGTCTCTTTAGGAATTCAAGGATCTTTTTGCCGTTGTCGGTTAACTCATATCCAGTTCCACGGCAGATCTCGCAAACTCCATCTTCGGTCCAAAAGGTATCGTCTTTTCCTTTAGGCCCAGTTTTGCCTACCGAGCAATTCCAACAGCCATGATCAAGATCTACATCATTGCCCAAAATCCTTAGTGTTATTCTATCATCTATCATTTTTGTTTCTCCTCTGTTTACTATAATCCCAATGGAACCTAAATACGATATTACACATTGGGGCACCTTTATGCCCATCTCGGTATGGCAACATATGATGATAACTTATTTGCCACCCGGCCTCATGAAAAATTCTTCCCACTTTATTAGCAAAATCCCAATATTCTTTATCCATATCTCCACGCTGTAAAAAAGTGAGAAATACCCAAAATCCTTGACGTCTGGGTAACTTACTTCTTGCGAGATGCTTTAACTCTATCTGTAACTTTTGGGTCAATAGCTCATCAACAGTATTACAAAAATCAAGATCAAAAAGAACGTGTTTATGATTCCACCCTTTTTTCTTAAGGTAATGCTGTCGAATACCGTCCCACACGTTTCCGACATAAAAGACTACCCGCTCATCGCCGATTGATTTGACACGTTCGACCATATTTTCCTTTTCAATGGTCTTTTTACTCCATTCCGCTACAAGCAACTCGGATTTGCATCTGAGTAAAGGAAGAATTTCTTTTACATGGGTCTCTATGGCGGGACCACACAAGGAGACAGCACATCCTTTGTCCATTGACCTTTTCTTTTTTCTTCCTAAGCTTAGTATGTTTTTCCCCCAACGTGATATGCGTTTTATGTTTTCCAGAGATACACTACGCTTTACTTTTTTCCCTTCAAACACGGTTGTTTCATAATGCTTTTCCATATCTTATCTCCTATGCTCATAACGTTTATATTATCAGCAGAAATAAAGGTAAAGTGAAACTATAATAAGAGCAATATTTCCCAGAATAGAAAAAGATATACTAATTTTTAACCATTTAGATCCCTTGGCTATTTCGTCCCTCTCTTTAGTATTTATCTTTTGATGGTGATTAAGAAGGTCAATCTGACTTTTTGCAGTTCTCAATTCAATAGTTGTTTCTGTAAGTTTGGTGGTTACCTCTTTTATTTCAGCCTGAAGTTGAGGTATTCGATCATTTACATACCGCTCGATCATATCTTTTAATATACAGGACATTTATTCCCCCCTTTGATTGTAGACGGTCTTCACGCTCACAGAATCCCCAAGAGGCCCGAAATACTTCTCAAAGAGCTCAAGAGCTTCTATGATATTTTTTGCACTCAGAACGCCTGTGTTGCCGTCCGTCTCTATGAAGTATCTGTTCATTATTTGCTCCTTTTTTCCAGTTCATGCTCCATGTAAGCTGCCCATTTGGAATGAGACCACACATTTTGGCTTCCACAGCCTGGGCAAATAGAGGAAGCGGTGTCATTTAAATGAAAGTTTAGTTTATCTTCGTAAACATGGTGACATTTCCCACAACAAATGGTATATTTTTTTCGGCCTGTGAAAATGTTCCACAAATTCCACGACTGTAGACCATATGGGGTTACTTTTCCCATTTTACGATCCTACTTCTTCTCCATTTGGATAGGTTTCAATTTTGAGCACTGGTACAAGCTCGCCTTCCACGGTTTTCCAGTCAAGTTCGAGAGTTCTAACTACTGACCAGTCAATCGATTCTGCGACGGCTTTCAATCTTTCAGCAGAAGGGGCTACGCTACTAGCCGCTGATTTTGCCATAGAACGCAAAGTTTCCATTCCTTCTTCTATCAATTTCTCATTGTCACTCATCTTATGTCCTCCTCTATAAGTATGTTAAGTTTTGATATTCTGTCATAAAGAATAACGTTCACCGCCGCTGCCAAATTTAAGCAGTGTTTGGACGGAATCACCACGAATCTCTGACAATGTTGGAGCATAACCTGTGGAATGCTACCATCTTCAGGCCCAAACACATAGACAGCATTTTCAGGGTGCTCGAAAATAGGCAATGGTGTAGAATTACGCCTTACTTCTATTGCGACCGGAATAACATTTTTAGAAAAGCGATTGAAAGGGTAGTCATCATTGATCATGGTGACATCTTTGTATCCCTTCATTCTTTCCTCTCTCGGTAAGCGATACCCCTTATTTTCCGGCGGAGTTAAAGAAACCCGGTTGCCTGTAAAAACCAAGGTTTTACCACCAAAGCAAGATAAAGCCCGAACTACTGCACCAACATTATGAGGATATTTGGGATTATGCAGGATCACGGCGGGGGTATCAGAAGGGCCAAATAGAGATTCTTCTTTTTTTAGATTGAATACTTCACCATTTTCAAAATCTTCAAGCACGTTTTTCATAAAGTTGCCATAACTTCTTTTAATGGGTTGTTCATCACTTACTCCTTTCTTTTTATACTTTTCCTCGGCCTTCACAATTATGGCAGACAGTGACAAGCCTTCCTTTCCACCATACTTGGACGGCCAAGTTTTTATATCTGCCTGTTGGCTCCCCTGTTCCTCCACATGCTGGGCAGTCTGGAACTTCTCCAAGTTTCTTCCACATGGATCTTAATGTGTCTCCTATTTTACTCATTACGCTCCTTTTTTTCTTGCATTCTTTTGTACCATATCCCGACGTATCCGCTGATAGAAATGATCTTATTCAGATCTTCAACTGGAATCTGACCGGAAACTACAATGATTCTTTTGGCCATATCCTGGAGTCCAGCTGCACTCAATAGTTTACGCTGCTCAGCAGCCCACTTATTTATGGCTTCTGGACTACCGTGCTTATGGAGAGTGCCGGGAATGGGATCATCGTCAGGGTCATAGGAAAATCCTACAGCTATCTCTTTTCCAGACCAAAGACATTGCCGAGTCTCATCTAATAGGAAGTACCAGCCATCATCGTATTCATAGTATATCATTGGGTATGAATTCTTCTCTCTATCACTGCCTTTATATTTGAATATGGTATGTATATTGTGTGTCCTAATCCATTGATTATAGGAGTCCTTTTAGGATGCACTTCCAAGCATTGTCGAAGAAATCTTATGTTGTTTGTAAGGATTTCATTAACTCGCTCGCCATCTCTGGTATATATAACCACTTTAAGTATTACTTTGAACTCTTCCCCTACTTGTGGCTCATAAGCAGCCAGAGGAGTAATGAATGCTGACACACAAAACAGACTGATTAATAATATTGATATATATTTATGCATAGTCATTCTCCCTATCCATTTGGTTGATAAATACAAAGGAATCCTTTGTTAAGCAGATCCCGTAAATAGTTTACATCATCAATATCCCATTCAGCACAATTATCAGATAATTCAATCAGTTCGTCCCAGTCCACTCTTTCTTCAGTAAAAGCATGTTGGTTGAAATCCCAAGGATCTTCTATACCAAGAGCATCAGACAATCGCATACTTTGGTCAGTTGTATTGCAATTACAAAGATGAGAAATTACTATCGTACCCTCTGCTGTATCTGCGTAAGCATCCTCATCCTCAGTATCATCTTTGTGGGAATAATCAAGAGCGTTCTTGATATCCTCACTAAATTTTCCAATACACAGAATATTTGCATCCAATCCCATTTTTATCTCCCTTTTTGTGGTTTTTGGTCTATCCGAAATGGAATTTTTCTCCAAAATGGAATTTTCACACCGCTTTTAAGAAAGTTGGTAAGTAACTCCAAAATCTTTGTACATTTATCTTTTTCAAATTCGCGGAAGCTGATAGATTCTACGCTAATATCGAAGGGACTAAATCCACATACTAGTTTTTTCAAAATGCCCTTCATAACCGTTATGCATCCGAAGACAGCATAATTGTCTTTTTCGAATATCCCATCAAATGGGCATTCACGACAAATCTGAATGTCGCCATCATACTTGCGGTATTTTTTACACAAAACGCACGGCGTTTCGTTTATTAGCCATCCAGAAACATAGTGCTGAGGTTTAAAATTTAGAATATTGAATCGAGCCAGCAAGCTTATATGCTCTGCATTTGTAAGATATATGAAGGTATTTTTATATTTAAGTCTGACCATTTGTTTTCCCTTTCTTTAAGTCTATCTCCTTCCACACGATTCGGCCATGCTCTACGACCGGTGTTTCGACCTTGCCAGTTTCAAGGTAGACTATGGAGAAGTTCATTCCGAGCAAAGCGGCTGTGGCCAGAGGGATTGGGCCATCAAAGACACCAGCATTTCCTGGTGTGTCTATTTCACAGTCGTAACACCAGATATGACCTTCGAATTCTGACCATGTGATATTAACCCCACCACATTTGTCACAGCTCATTTCATATTCGGCTGGCTGCTGGACGTACATCCATTCTCGTTTTTTCATTTCCATGTTATTTCTCTGCCAGCTCTTTTTAGAATTTCAAGGCCTGGTTTTGGGTCTTTGTTTACCAATGTAAGTTGGTCTTCTTTGTACCAAGAAATTGAGTATCCTTCTCTATCGGTACTCACTTCGCCAGTTTCCAGACTCACGAGCTTTGTACCAGGTTCCACAAGAATAAACAAAGAATATTCTTTATCATTATTTTCGCCTCCATGATATCTTTCAGTATAAGTATATTCTACAATAGCTTCGCAGTCACATTCAAAATGCGACATAGAAGAAGGCATTTTATCTGTTATTCGTACTCTTTGTCCTCGTTGAAATTTTTGCATCGTTATTTCCTCCTTGTAAAACTCATTTAGAACTTTCCGATATACATACATATTTGGCAGATATCGATTATCGTTAAATATTTCTTTATCCGAGCCGGTTAGATATTTCTGAATGGCAGCACCAACACCTGATGACCTAGAAATGCCAGCATCGCAATTACAAATGATGATTTTCACTTTGTCTTTGATTTCTTCAACAAAGTCAACTATTTGTTTTGCTTGCTCATTCGTGAATAGACCGTGTCCATAATCTCTTTTCACGGCAACTTGGTCATCAGTTTTTTCCGGGTCGGTAAAGTCAATATCGTAAAACTTTAAGAATAGGACACCCCTGCAATACTCATTCGGTTTGAATGTAGCACTATCCGATGTTGGGTCGGTAATGCTAATTATTGCATAGGGCCTTCCTACCACTGGTGCTACCCCTTCAGCGAACAGTTTGCTTAGAACAGCAATTTTCATTATGTTTTTTAACCTCCTACCATTTGAAATGTGCAGCAACAAAATTATCATGTATCACAAAACTACCAACAACGAAATTTGCCCCCCCATAGGAAATATCTCCTATAAGGCTTCGGAAGAAAATGAGCTACAACACCAACACCTGCTGTGGTAACTACTTTGTAAACAACAAGACCTGTTGAACCATATTTCTCATGAATTTTCTTCATATGAGGCATTGCTTCCGTGCCTTGTTCACAAGCTTCATTTGTGTTGCCGTAGTTTAAAGCCTGTAATCCGATGAAAGTTCCATAGAGAACTTTTTCTTCAGTATTCCATTTGTCAGCCGCCAAAGCATTTGCGCCGCAGTATAAAACAAATACTATTGATAATAATAGATTTTTAATCATAGATTTTCCTTAAAAGAATGATATGCCACATATTTCATAGAGAAGGCATGTCATGAGAACTCCATCTACCAATGCAGCAAATACAGTTATAACCACACTTTTTAGAGGCGACCAATCATATTTTGTAATAAAATTACATAATCCTACTCCTTGCATTAAAGCTATCATCATTGTGGCAAAAATTATAATGAAAAAAACTGCTATCACTTTTCTTTCTCCTTCTCCAGTTTTTCAAGATATTTTTCAAGTTCCCGAGTACATAAACATACCACATCTATGTTGCTCAGAAAGATAAAAGCTTTTGCATCAGGATGACGCGCTTTCAATGATTTGTTGGAGGCGCTCAGTTTATCACGAGATATTATTTGCACATTGGCGTTTTCACCATGCTCCTTTGTGATTGCCAGTGCGATTTCCATATTTTCTGGCGTGGCTGATAAATACATATCTTTTGCCTCCTCTCCGTAGATCGCCGCGGGGTGGGTAGTTCTTTAATTTTTATGAATTTCTACCCATTCCTTTATAGACTCCTTTTCTTTCTCAAGGGCTGTCAGTTCCTCCTTCTTGTTGCTTATCAGGTGGGCAATTTCTGAAATTTTCGCTTCCATCATTTCTGCTGTGTAGTCCTGAACGTCCGCAGGAGTGAAAGTAGTCCCATCGTAATCTTCCATCTGTCCATCTTCTGGAGCCAGCCAATAGCCAGATCTCTTGTGCTCACCAACCTTACCGCAACGAGGGCAGGGCATTCTCATATATTTTTTGGCAAGCATATGCTTCATGGCCAAAGTGTCATCGATCTTAATACGGATAAGGGATTCGTCGCAGCCGATCTTAAACTCCGGATTATTACAACCATGATAGCAGTCAAAATCTACTATTATCCATTTTTTTAAGCTCATTTGCTTCTCCTCAGCGCGGATCCTCGCGCGGTAAAGAATTTGGTTATTCTTCCAATTCTTGGATATACACTATATTATCTATAGGTACATTGTATTCATATACTTTCTCATCAGGTGCTGGCGTTTTTCCTCTCAGTATTATCATGCCACTAGGCTCATCGATATCCCATGATGATCCGTGTATAGGTTCTTCCCCATCTTTCAAATTGATTTTTACTAGCATTCTCTCCTCCTCTCCGCGGATCGCCGCGGGGTAAAACGTTTTCTGGTAAAAACTACTTTTTTCTTATTATATCATTAACTCTATTCGTTACTCTTTGCCAGTACTCATCTTCTTCCTTTGGATGTTTACATTGTCTAAGATGACACTCATACAGATCTTTGAGTTCTTTTTCTGATGGCATCTTATCTGGACAAACACTCACAATATGTAATAATTGTTCTTTTGAGATCATCCTCTTTTTTCCTTCACAAATCCCAACACATGCCTTAACACATGTAAAAAAGGACAGTTTTTCTTACTACAGACATCAAAGAGTACCTGGCCTCTTGCAGTCTCCCGATGTATTCGAGATCTACATTTATGCCAGTGTCCATGATATTCTGTAATATGTGATGGACAGGTTTCTCTCATTTTTTCGAAGTTCATTGTTTCACCACCTTTATGAGGATCGCTGAGTAGATAAAGAGTTTATCTCTTTTCTTTGAGCTTGGCCTTGTCGATGTTCTCAGAAACCGCTTCTTTAATAAGCCATTGGGCCACTCCATCAAGAGCTGTTAAATCGGCGTACTGCCCAGTATACGATTTGCCTTTAAACATACCTAACTGGCCTTTATCCAAGGTTATTTTAAAAGTATCCACTTCGAAGTACAGCTTAAGGCTGCCCACACGTTTGTTATCTTTATAGATATATACATATTCTATATTATCGTAGCTGGTCGAGCTTCCGAAAAGCCGCATTGCTGTTAGCGATGGTTGAAAGTTAGTGCACGAAATCGCTATCCTGTCTAAAATGTAGTCTTTAAGATTTATCATTCTATCCTCCTAACGCGGATCGCCGCGGGTAAAGATTTGTCCTACTCTTTTCCTTTGAGCTTCGCTTTGTTATGCGCCAGTATAAGAGCCTTCATTTCATCATCAAGTATAGGCATATCACCCTCTTCGTAAGAATATTCCTGGCCGCATTCTGGGCAAACATTGCTGCTGTATTCATCATAATTGTGCGGGTTAATAAAAGATCCCTTCTTAGGATCATAGTATTCACCCATATGAGCCCCACATATATCACAGTAAGGGCCCATTTCTTCATATTCGACTCCGTCAATTACTCTTGTTTTCTCCTCAGACATATCTTTTCCTCCTTTTTCGCAGATAGCTACGAATGAATAATGTTGCTTACTCTTCTTTTTCATGGATGAATTTGCTTATTATATCTTCCGCTGCAACATCATCATCCGTCCAGCCTTTTGACTCCAAGATAATATACCACTCGTAGCCACATTCACACGCCATTTCTATGTACGACAGTGATTCATTTCCGAGCATGAAGTCCGCAGACTCAGTTTTCTCATCCAGAATTTCTTCTTTTGCTTTGCCTTCAGCCTGACATTTTGGGCATATCCAAGGATTCTGTTTTCCTGTCTTTTCATCAATAGGCATCGGATTAAGTTTGACTTTCTCCATTACTCTGTTAATTTCTGATTTTGTCATTATCTGCTCCTCCTTGTTGGTTACCACAGGGCGAATTACGCTTTATGTAGTGGATTTAAATCATAGTTCCAGCCGGTATACACATCTCCATGTATTCATCGATTCTAAGTCCTTCTTTCCATCTTGCCTCGGCAGCTTTCCAATATGCTTTACTTTCCTGCTTCTTTGCCCTTTTAGCCTTTCTTAGCTTCCTTTTTAGAGGGTCTTTTTTGAATAGTCTAAACATTCTCCTTCCTCCCTTTCTCGCGAATCCTCGCGCGGGTGAATAATCAGGTTGTCCTGTTTCCTACCTTAAAAACCTAGAAGGAACAAATATACCAGTAAGTAAGTACCACACGAACTTAATAACTGCTGCAATAGGCCATGTAATTACATAGTATGCAGCTTTCAAAAGTACTTCCCAGAGAAGAGGCAATTCATCTAAATATGATTGTACCCTTGTAGGTTTACGACGATCTACTAACATGCCTCCATTACTCCATATGGTATACTTTTTATAGAACAAATGTGTTGGGTCTATTTCGATAAATTTACCTATTTTCTTAATGTTCACGTTCTTACCCCCTTGATCACTGCTAACGCTATGATATTGTACAGTTTTCTATCTCTTCAACTTTCCAGCCTTCGTGATTAAAATCGAAGTAACGCAAGAGTTTATTCACTGCATTCTGCTCTGTGCTGGCACTCACCGGTTTCATCATCTCTTTCCTACAAATATCCTTGGTCGTGCTTAGCAAACTGACTCTGAATAAAAAGTATAACTTCATTTCCTCCTCTTTCTCACGAATCGGTCGTGGGTGAATTATCGGGTTATTCTGTATCCTCTGGTATAGTAATCTTTCTCTCTATAATAGGCTTAATAACTTTATGGAGCTTTACTTTCAAAACCTGTACATCTTCATCTCCATTGACCAGTCCTTGTTCTTCTATGTGATCTACTATTTGTTTTGTGTTGTAAAATACCTCATTTTCAACTTCATCATCAATTTCTAATAAATAGAAAAATTGCTGTCTTGCCATAATGACCTCCTGGATCACCGCTAACGCCCCGAAAAGGCGTTATAAAATATTAGTAATACATACTTATATACCATGATTGACGAACTCGTTGATTTCATTACCCAGTAGAAAGCAATCAACTGGTGGTATATTTTCTGTTTTGGCTATAACTATCCAGCCTTGTTCGTTCCTCATATTTGTCTCCTAGTGTGGATCGGTCGCGGGTGAATTACATTTCACTTGAACTAAAGGTTATAACACTATTCTTATTACCATGAGGCCCTCTCTTAAGTACATCAACACCACTATCAGGCTTACAAACAGCTTCAGCTTTAAGTGTCATAACTTTCTGTTCTGGCTGATCTCTTGGTATAATCCCTTCTGCAACACCGAATATATGCATTGCCTTTACCCGTTCTTTACCAGATAATTGATAGATGTCTATCTTCAACTGATCGGTATTGAAGTGTAAGGTTCTGCCATCACCTACATCTATTTCTACCGTGAAATTGGTATCTTTCATTCTGACCCTCCTTGATCACTGCTAAACCACTGATATGGCTCAGCAAATAGTTAGTAATATATACTTATACATACATAGATACAATTTATGCCCTTTTACATCTTTTCTCGAAACGCTATAAGGGCCTTTTCGATTTCTTCGCTTTTTGCCCTATCCCTAAAGGTTTTATAGTCACATAGATCACAGCGTAGTATGGCCATATTTTCTTCTGAAAAGAACACTTTACCCTTACATGTAAAGTTTATATCCTTCACAGCTGGCTTTAAATGCCCCCTCTCACATTCTGGGCAAATGTCCCCTTCTTTCAGTGTAATCATATGGCCCTCCAATAGAGTGTTAAATGCCTAAAATAGTTAGGTATATATAGTTATATACTATTCTACCAACTCGTAGTCTTCTCCTATATCTAAATATTTGGGTTTTGGTTCTTGATAAGTCTGGAACATGAATAGTTGTTTTGCATGTGCATAGTATTTTTTATATGACCCGCTAAATCTTATTTTATGCATTCCTGAGTATGTATATCCTTCAGGCAGTTTCTCTGGCTTATTACACAGTACTCCAAGAGTCCATGCTTTCACAGGTGTGAAGCACCTTGGATATGTTGCGACCAGCTCGTGGACGGCGTTTAGGTCGTAGTCCTCATATAATACACTTAGATCGTCGAATAGACAGCTACAGCGCCTTCCATACTCATATCCTTCGTAGAAATATGTTCTCTTATCTGCCTCGATAACATATCCATCAGAAGTTATTATAAAACTGTCATAGGTTTTTACCACTTTTGGTTTATTCTCTTCTAATTCCTGCTGGCATTTGGCTGGATAGTGTTTCTCTATTTCAGCAGTGATTTTATCCAGTTCGCGGATTTTCTGTATCATATTAGATGTCTGAGCGAAACTACTCCTACAATTAGCCCAGAGCACTAATTCAGTTTCTATCTTAGTACGTTTCTCACACAATTCTTCATAAGAAGGAGCACATGCTACCAGACATAACATACTGATTAGTAATACTATATATTTATACATACTCACCTCCTTAACGCGGATCGCCTGCGGGTGAATAATCAGGCTATTGCTCATAACTTTGTTCTTCCCATCCTCTGATATACTTTTTTGCCATTTTTACAACTTGCTCTTTGCCATATAAGTCACAAGGACAAGGAAAGTTATCACTGTTTTCCTTCATACCACGGCTTACCTTTGGGAAAAATCTTTCACAATCCGCACATCCCCAGCACCATGGGGTTTCAACATCTCTAAGGCAGACGCATCTCCTTGATTTTGAGCAGATTATATCTCGCCAGTATCTTGGACATCTGCGATTTGGCCCTAACTCTACCCATTTTCGCATAGTTCTGACTTGATACTCTTTTATTATTTCTGGTTCTTTCATTATCACCTCTAACGCGGATCGCCGCGGGGTAAAATGTTTTCTGGTAAAAGCTCTTATAAACGTTCTATAAGTTTATATACTATAACAGGAATACTAAACAAAAGATATATGCCTACATAAATTGCAAGTATTCCAAATACACACCACATCATTTGTTTTAATGCTTCTGGCATTTTATTCTCCTTTTACATTATCATGTACGGTTAAGTCTTCAATAGTTGCATCCCGATATCCAGTAACTTCTCTTCTCTCGATATCCCCTATTCCTGGACATATCTCCGTATCGAATTCTGCTGTGACTTCTACTTGAAGTATTAACTTACCAAAGAATCCTTTACGGAATCTTCTCTTTCCGGTCAATGTTTCTAACATATTATTCTCCTTAAAATTAATCATCAAACAAATGTGCTATTATTTCATATTTAACATTGCGGGACTGTTCTTTGATATAATATCTACATGTCAGAGCATCCTCACTTGGAGCCCACTCTATCTTCTCACCCCCACGATGTTTTTCCGCCGCTTTCTTCGCATTGAGTAATGTTCTATAGTATCCTATTTGGTGAGTGGATCCGTAGGCTGTGGCAGGTCCTACATTCGTTGCACTGTCGTAGTTTACCTCATAGAACACGGTTCGCTCTTTTGTATCTTCAAGCAGGTGATAATTGTTAAATACAGAAAGTGGTTGTGGCTCCCGAAAGCTGGTATAAGGCGCCACCTTACCATCCTTAATCTGTACCGGATACGCTCCAGTGCCATCAAACCACCACGACAGAAGATAGTTGCCATCTGGAATATCTTTTGTTTCGGCTATAACTATCCAGCCCTGTTCATTTCTCATATTTTATCTCCTCGCCGCGGATCGCCCGCGAGTGAATAATTCTTTAATTTCTATGAATTTCTACCCATTCCGTGACTAACTCCTTTTTCTTTTCAAAAGCCTTTCTTTCCCTCTTTAGCGCCTCTATTGAATGATCAATTTCTTGGATTTTTGCTTCCATCATTTCTATTGTGTAATCTTGGACATGTGCTGATGTGAAGAAAGACCCATCATAGTCTTTCATTTTGCCATTATTTGATACTTCCCACCAACCACTTCTCTTCTGCTCGCCAACTTTACCACAGCGAGGACAAGGTATCTTCATGTACTTTTTGAACAAATCGTATTCCTTGCTTAAATCTGCATCAATTTTGATTCGGATTGAAGACTCATCACATCCTGGATTAAATTCTGGATTATTACAACCATGATAGCAGTCAAAATCTACTATTATCCATTTTTTTAAGCTCATTTTCTCCTCCTCCCGCGGATCGCCGCGGGGTAAAATGTTTTCTGGTAAAGACTATTCTTCTGGATACTTATATACTTTTTCTTCTGATATATCTATAAGTACACCTTTTTTTCGATCATAGCTGAATCCTTGTAATTTTCTACCTTCCAATTGTTTAATTATATTGAAAGGAATTACTGGATAGGCTGCCTTAAGTAGATTTAGAATTTGTTGTTCATCATGACCTGGAGACCCACTCATGTCACATCCTTGAATTAAGTCTTCATATTCATCCGCTGAGATTTTCGGAAATGGGTCATCTATTAACATTTCCTGTTCTTTCTCATCCCACGTTAGTTTCAATCGATTGAGTATTGAGATAGCCCTTTTTTGTCTCATATTTTCCTCTTTTCTCCAAATATGGCAATAGTTTATCCTTCAATTATCCATAGGATAATAAATATCACTATTATTAATATACCTATGTTTTTTTGCATTCTTATCTTTTAATAACACAAGTTCCGTAATATTGGCACCATGTTTGATATCCATCTGGCATTATAGTGTTACGGCTGTGAACTGATTCAGTTATTACATATTGTAAGATGCCATTCTTTTTAATTTCTTTTATTTGTTCGAGATTAATCGTGGTTGCTGTGACATTCCCAGTATTTGTTATCTCAACAAACGTGATACCACAAGCGTTTTGTATGGCAGCCACTTCAGCTGTTCCAACGTTTCCTATCATTGTGGCATTACGTTCTCCCAGTTTCCATACGAATTTGAATTCCATAGGATATTTTTTGGAAGTGGCATGATTGCCTTTTGCATCACTCCAACATGGATAACTACATTCGAAACAGAAAATGGTGCTCCCCTCTGCTGCGATCGCCGCGGGGTGAATCATCATGTAAAGTAAACTTATACAAAGTATAATACTAAATAATTTCATAATAGAATAAAACCTCCTTTTTATTTATTAGTGACTATTCGTCAAGCATTATTATGATGGCAGCAATAATTAATAATACTAATCCTATCTGAGCCAATGGGCTTAGAGATATAAACCAGTGATATATTTCCTTTGGTAAGCTCACGAGATAGTCGTAGATTCCAGCTAATTGAATCGTTAATCTATTCAACCATTCTGTCATAAAGTTATCTCCTTTTACATAATAATGGCAATAGTTTAAATATCTATTAATATATATTTATATATGTATGCCTATTTTTCGGTATTTTCGCCTTATTTATGGTATATTTATCGTCTGCCAAATAGTTGATATTATTATGGTATTTTTACACCATTTTTGACCTATTCAACTACTTGATTTATTTACTTATTTTATATAATAGAGTAGAGTAAAAGAATACGGGGTATATATAGAAGTGTAATAGGATAAACGCCAGATATGATTGGACAATTTGATATGTAGTATTAGAAATGTAGGGTTTGAGTATGGTTTGTAATGGTTTAAGTTATTGATATTGTATTTTATTATGATATATTTACTTATATATATGTATGCGTCAGGGTATCGATCGACCACACATTCTCATCGATCGGCCGACCAAACTTATCGATCGAAAATTTTTTGCGGAACTGAAAATTTGATCGGCATATATATATAAATATAAATCATAGTATATCCAACCATATAAATAAAGCCGTGCAAGCCATCAACGAAACCACATATATACAAACATACAACATTACTTTTTTCATGGTCTATTCTCCCATAGATCAATAAAACATGTAACAAAGCCAATAATCGACAACCAAACAATACCAGCCGTCGATATATCGGTCCATGACGCAAATGCAAGTATAATCGAATAATTTCCAGATCATTCTATCCTCCTATAAACTATAGGGTATTTTACATTTATATGGTGTTCAGCACATTAGTTTGTGGAACAACCAATCTACCACCATATCGCCAAAGAAATATAGTAATATTATAACCATAGCCGTACCAATAATAAATCCTATGGTTATATTTTCCCTTGTTTTATCTTTCATGGTTTATCTCCTAATGTATATATATTAATATTATATGGTATAATGTAAATACCAGCCATAATGTAAGTATTATTTTCATGGTAAAATACCTGATTTTGTATGTTTATGATATTATTATATATTATGTGGTTTTGCCAGCCGGGGAGACCAAATTTTACCGGGTTATATCGAGGTCGCCATTTTATAGGGGGGTGGCTGAACATTCCCTAAACTGTTACACTTTTTCGATTTTAGGCGAAAATATTGACGAGATCTCCCATTGCGTATCTCACTCTATTTGAGTAAGGAGTTTCTACTGTTCCTTCTTTTGCACTTACGAAGAAGAAATCATCGATATATTTTAAAGCTTCCGTCATAGGGGTTCTTTCCCCGACGGGAGAATCTTCTGGCCAATAACACCAGTCCATTACGATCCATTCATCATCTGATTCTCTTTGATATGAAGTCCAACCATGGCCAGCGGCTTGAGTTCCATAGGGATTAAAAACGAGACCTCCATAAGTTCGAAGCCTCTCAGCTGGAACACCAGCAGCAAGAGCAAGAGAATGGAGTAAAAATGCGCCATCTTCACAATCCCCCGACATGCGATCCAGAGTTTGAGTCGGGTAAGCCCAGTATTCATCCTGACCATAATTTTCCCAGTCAGATACATAATCAATATTATTAATGACCCATTGTTCCAGTTTATACATTTTGGTGTCATTACTATCCCACGGACTAACGATAGACATGGCCAGAGCCTTTATTCTTGGATTTCCTTGTTGCAGGTATTTTACATAATCCAGGCTACTGGCTTTGCCATAATCTACCCCCGCCGAAATGCGGAAAAGTTCCATCTGAGCGTTCTGAATGGCGCTGATTGTGTCAAATAGGTCGTTCGAGGGTAAAATGCTCTGGATCACATCATTGATATCAGAAATTTTCTCTGGTTCAGGAAAAATATTGACAACATATGGGTTATTTGACAGAGCTGATATTTCCATGGTTTTTTACCCCCAAAATCGAAAAAATGGTCATTTTGCTTGCTAAAAATAGCAAAATTTTCGAAAAATTAGCGTTTTGTTCAAAAGAATTCGGTTTTTTGACGAAAAATCGTATTTTGCTTGAAAAAATCGTCAAAATTGCTCAAAAATCGGAATTTCACTACTAAAAATAACCGGAGACCCACGAAGAGTGCACTTTTTGGACTTTTTCATCGACTTTTTGCTTAATTTCTTCGGTATATCCGTCTTTTTCACGCTTTTCGCGCTCTAAATCTTCCTTCTCTTCTTTTTTAGCCTTTTCTTGCCTTTCTTTTAGCTGTTTTCGCAGCTCTTCCGTCTCTTTTTGCCACTCCGGGCTTTGATCAAACCCCGGTTTTAGCAGACTTTCGACCTCTTTCTTATAATTTTCCGCCACGGGGTCAACAAATTCGTCCTTTTCTTCCAATTCTTGCTCCATTTCCTTTAATTTAGAAGTTCTAACCATAGAAACGCCGCCATTAGGTTCACAGAATAACGCATGAAACCGGTCCTTATTGTTCAAAACCAGCCAGGTCAAGATAACCGGAACTCCAACAATAGGACACAAGCAAATAAAGACAATGCATCCTACAATTAAGACAAATCCGGCAAAAGGAAAGTCGGAACTTAACATAGATTAACTCCTATATAGTAAATTAATACGGGATAGATAGTAAAATTTTTCGGTAGAAAAACAAAAAAAGGTGGGGAACCCCACCCATAATGGGCAGGGTATCCCCAAGGTTCAGCACAGACCGTATTAGAACGGCGAGGCGGTACTACCAGCGGCGGCACCATTGGCTTCCAGAGCGGCCAAGCGGGCCTTCAGCTGGGCGACTTCGTCAGCCCCGGCTGCGGGCGTGGAAACGGCCTGACCATTGGCCTGCCAGGTTCCCCGGTCCTTCGTCCAAACTGTCGCATGCGCATACTTCCCTGTGGAAGCGGCGGCTGCGGGATTGAACTCGACCATGGAGTGTTTCTGGGGCAGAATGTCTTTGGCGGTAACGTCACCAACGAGCCTACCGGCCTGTTTTAGGGCGGCGATGTTTGCATCCATCTTGGAAATCGGGTCTGCAAGCAGTTCCAATTTCGTGGCGATGACCTCTACCTTGCGGTATATGATCTTCTTCCCACTTGCGTCTACGACGCCGGTGTCCTGGGTATAGTCTTGAAGCCGACCGCGAAGATTGCACTGTTTACCCTTGCACAGGTAATTGGCAGCAACGGACGCGGACTTTCCGTAGAAATGGGCGGAGATGGCATCTGTATACTCTTTATCTCCGACCTTCCGGTTGGTCATCAGGGTGACCATGGCATGATTCTTGTCCGGATTGGGGGCCTCAATGGTTCCGCCGGGGATGAAAACAGGGTCTTTCGCAACTCTTAAATCTGTACCGATAAATAGCATTTCTCCCATAGTAAATACCTCCGTAAGAAATAATATGTTTGTCTGGGAATGTTATTGATGATTAGCCTTCCTACTTTGCACCCAGTGTATCTCGACGCACCGATCGGCACTCGGCACGGCCTTGGTACTATGCAAAGCATCCAAAGATTCGGGGATGAGCCGCAATGCGGATTTCTTATCCTGCCTGAGTAACCACCCATTCCTTTTTATTGAAATAGTCCCTATGGACAACGAATGTTGGTGGTGCATTTCTCAGGTCGAGGAAGTTGTCATCCCCTACCGACGAAGACCCTTTCCGACTTATACTTGTCGTCAGTTTGGAGTATTTTTCCGCGCTGTCACCTGTGAAGGTTAACCGGATACCCCGATTTCTTATTGTGAACGGGCCTTCATTCGCCAAGTAAGTATGAGCTTTCAACCAGGAAGCCCATTTTTCCATATCCATGCGATATTTAAACACATGGATGATTGGTTTATTCTCTCCTTTGGACATCAGAAAATAGTCAGTCTCAATTCCGAGTTCACTCGTCTGACTGGCGCGATATCCTATGTCGATCGCTCGATTTTCCAGAAAAGTCTCCATTTTCTCCGCAGCATCAATCAGCACCTTTCGGAGATATGGGTCTTCTACTGGTATCGGCGTGAATAGAGACTTCAAGTCCGGTTCTGCCGACTTTTCCATATAATTATAGAATTTATCGAACTCACCGGATTCGTCAGTCCCCAGGTTACTCCACAATACATTCTCCATGGTTCTCCTCCCACTCCGTTAGTTCGTATTCGAACTCGTTAAAATCCTCGTCGTCTCGCACATCCTCCAGCACTTCCATTAAAGCACCTTGTAGTTCGGGACTCGAGCCAATCAATACCTGCACATCCGCAAGTATCTTTGGCGTGACTTTTATCACTTTTCGCCCGAGTGGATCCATTAAAAAGCAGACTTGGTCACCAACCTCGAATCCTTCGTTTTTAGCTTCGATAAGTCCACCTTTGGGAAGTCGAAGGGTAATCTTCGTTTTATCCGGAGATACCTTTTCGACTATCCCATGGTATTGGTTTACAAATTTCATATACCTTCAACTTCGGCACTCTGCTCAATATGTCCCGGAATGTCTCCTGGTGCGATGTTTTGCAACTCGTCTACCCACTGACCGTTTGACTGGGTATATTGCAAGCCATGCTGATCAACCGCCTGTTTGGGGCTGTTCGAGTAGGCGCGAGGCTCGTTTGCAATCCATTTTCCGTTCTGAACCCGGCCCAGCCATCTATTTGTGCTGCGATCAATGGCCCAAACGATTTGATGTCCTTGCAATGCCATCATCGCATATGTGCTCCGGTTACCGAATGCGTCCGTTTTGTTGGGGTTTTGCTCAATAAATCTCAATTGCGTTATCACGCCATCGGATATCACGTCGATATCATAACCCCTCAGCGTTCCGTCTTTGAACATTCGCCCCGGTGCCAAATGGTTTGCATTATTGATGTTTGGATGAACTATTGGTGGTAGTTGCGACCCTCTTAGTACCGAAAAGAGGGTATTTGCCACCATCTCAAGAAATGCGATCTTTGCTTCTGCTTTCGTCATCATTTGACTCCTTTCTTATGCTGCCAGTGCAACACCGAGTCTATTTGCCTCTCGGACTTTGTGTTGGATGTCGCCTGTTACCTTTTGGCGATGCATCTGTCGATATGACGTTTGCCCTGGACATCGTTTATGTTGTGGCACACCCCTCAGAGTTCTTTGATTTGGGCTGTGCGGACGAATACGTTGAAGACAATTCGGACATATCATACTGCGCCTCCCATGGATACGGTCTCGAGCCGCACCTGTGGCTTTTCATATATCGCCTGCGCGCCGTCTCTACCCATGCAGCAGAAACTGGATCCGAAGAATTCGGCTGGCCTCAAGTAGATTTCATGGTTCTTATGATCGACTATGCCAATTTCGTCTGTCATTGCGCTCTTGACCAGTGTTTCATATCGGTCTATCGACATGTCTTTCAAAGCCACCACGTCTCGAAGTTCTGCAATGCCACCCATTCCTATCGCATTCATTTGCCGAATCAGTTTATCGCCGAACTCATCATGATAGTGAGCATTAATGAGTGCCTTGAATTGCTCGCCGCACCAGCCCATTTCCTCGATGCCTGGAATCCAGCCGCCATTATTGCACCATCCCATTACCTTTATGGCTGCATATTGCTCCGCTTCACCTTCCAGCACGGGTGGCAATCCTTCCCATTCTATCAAGGATGGGTCAGCTTCCAATTGCTTCGCATGAAATATCTCATGATGAAGAGACCAAAGCATATTGAACCAAATGCCCGGATACATCATCATGCCCTGCTGGAGGAAATATGGGCTCATCAGGCAATGCCCGAGGTCAATGAGAATCAACCCTTCTTTTGGGCAGAAGCCTGCTGGCACACATTCTTCGGTATAGAACGTATCGAACAGAACCGTTTCGATTGTGGATATGCCCTTTGCCTCTTCGTCCACTATTCTAACGAGTGGCAAAGGTGGTTCTTTATTGATTCGGATTTTCATATTTCTTCCCTCCTATGTAAAGTTGTCTTGTGTCCTCGTCGTCTTGCTGCGCTCTCCATGCCCAGTATTTCTTCATGGCTTCCCGGAATTCATCGATCGTAAGCCATCCTTTGTAGTGATTTTCTTCGTTGAAGTGGCCTTTTGGAATGACTGCAAGAGTGACCGCGTGTTCGTCGGGTAGAACAACCCAGAAAACCACGTTGTCGGGCGGGCTGTCTGGCTGGCTGAAGCTGACGGTAGGAACTGGAATCGTCGGCAGGGATGAACATGCGCCGAGTAATCCGGATAACAACAATATAATAAATAACAATAAGTATCTTTTCATTGACTTTCCTCCTTTTCTTTTAGGATTTCATCTCTCCATTCCAAGGCTTGTTTCCATTCGGCTTCCCATTGCTTCTTGGTCTGCCATATTTTGCCTCGGTGTTCGGGATTGAGGCTTCCTTTCGGTATGATGATGATTTCTTTGAATAGGCCGATTTGGGTGACGTAGACGAGGTCTTCAGGTGGATAGTCTTGTGGTTCATCAGCTTTTAAAATTGCGATGAACGACAGCATCAACAGAATTAATAGTACTGATATTATAAAATGTTTCATAAATACCTCCGTAAATTCGGGCTGAGCCAATGCGGTTACCACATCTTGCCCGGGTGAGAGATAGCGGATCGCAGGTTATTTCCGGATTCCTACGAACTCGTTCCTTAGTTTGACGGTGCTTTCTACTCGATGGCAGCGTGGACACTGGGTTTTCCAGCGGTCTATTCGAGCGAAGAAGGATTGACCACACTGACATTCGATGCGCATCATATTGACATGAGGCGTCCATTGGATACCGACCATTTTCATAGAAGCAACCCCCGGATACCACATCTTGCCCGGGTATGAGCCGCCCCGGACAGGATGTGGATTGTCTGTTGGATTATACTATTGCAGAACCAGTAGTGTCGAAGAATTCGCACTGAACGGGCTCGCTTGGAATTTCAGGTTCATTGATTGTTGCTGGTTCCTCCGCCGGTGACTGGGGCTGCTCCATGCCCAAATGCCGTTCCATGCGCTCGATTTGAGCTTTCAACTCCGTAATTGTATCAGCATGCGGATTAGCAGCAGCCGCAGATTGCGCGGGGGAAGAAGTTCTGGCATTGACCTCATCAGTCTTCCGGCCAAGAAGGGTAACCTTGTCATTATAAGGATGACTCGTAATGATGGCATACCGGAATTCACAGCACAGTCTGCCGTCCTTATTTGTAAAGGACTTTGCGACAGGCTCGTGATTCACTTCAAGCTGAATCTGCCGGCCGCTGGTAAGATACTTGTGAAGCGGGTGCTCAGGAACGATGTCATCTTCACCAGCAAAGCTGAAAAGCGCAAAGCGATGCACAATCGGCATGCCGTTAGGGCAATCATCAGTGGCTTTCGCCTGATTTTCCTTCATCTCCTTGGAGAGTGCAGGATAGATGCTGCCTTCAGAGATTGCCATCTTACGGCCCTGGCTGTTGGTGATGGGAATGAGAGCCTGACCGCATTTCTCACATACTCTTGTTTTCATGGAATCATAGATGCCGCCGCACTGTGAACATGTGCTGTCGAAATATTTATTGTTGTGACCGAGATTGCCAATAATCATAGTTTTATACATAGATAGATCCTCCAAATAGATGTTAATGACTTATTATATACCCATCAGATAGTCACAGACGTAACTCATTGCGGCGATGGGTGTTTTGAAGCTTAATGTGAATGAGTCTTCCGCTCTTATTAACACGATGGTACCTGGCTCTCCTCTTATTTTGAATTTACGTTTGCTGTAAGGAGAACCATCAATAGTGGTAATAGTATATATATCCCAGTGATGGGTGTCCCGTTGAAATACTTTAAAGTCCATTTACACCTCCTTATTTCATGGCCAGGCAATCGCCGTTTGTATTGTAATGGTCATACGCATATCTACAGATATCTTTATCTTTGCACGTATGACAGGTCAAATCTTCTTTGGGAATTGGTGGCCGTTCCAGTTCATCCAACACGGCCTGTTTATCATGATCCTCACACAGTTTGTCTAAACCACGCGCTTGGGCAGCAGCATTGATGAGCTGATGTCCAAGTGCCTCGGCCTCGTCTGCGGTGAGATCCGTTGACCCTTTTCTTACAAAACCATGTTTGAAGTCACCCTTTGTTGGTTCAATGTGCTGTGGATCTTCGTAGAGAATGAATCTTTCGCCATCTATTGTCAATATAACGTCAGGACCGTCACCCCATGTGCAAGTCGCTCTCATTATTCTTTTGTCACCTCCTTTATTGATTTAAGTTCAATTTCAGGTATTTCTGGCATCATTTCTTCAATTACCTTCACCTTATAGATGTTTCTTATTTGAGGAAACGCAGCCTTAAATGAAAGTTTGAGAAAACCCTTTACCCCATCTTCAGTTCTGAAATCTTCCAGTATAACTTTCGAATCTGTTCCTTCATTAGTTTCCACCAAATAGAATTCGTCCCCTTTACTAGGTCCTGGTGAATGCATGTCCATGAATTACACCTCCTCTGATTTAGAGTCTTTGCCATTGTACCACTTATACTTCTTAAACTTGGAGATCAACCTATGACCTCTCGTGGTACGCCTTCTTTGATGCTGTCCTTTATTTTTCTTTCGGCGTAGAGCCTTATTGGATTTGCGTCCCATATCCCACAGGTTCCGCATTTTCCCCGCCGAGCTCCTCTTTACAGAATTCACAGAGTTCCAGATCGCCATGTTCATCCTCAGGCAGAGCCTCATCGAGATGTCGCTCGCAGCGGGGACAAATATGACTTAATCTCTCTCTACATTCGGGACATGGCCAATTGTTATCTGTATCTCCTTCTGTAATTCTTACGAAGCATTCGTCGCAGAATTCTTCGCCTGGGTATCCACACATGATATTTTCACCTCCTTGCATAAATGTTTAATCATAAGTTTAAAGACCTTTCGAATGGTCTTTTCGTATATATATTCATATTGAATACATACACGCTTTGCGGCTTGTTCTCCCATCCAACCACATAATTTACACCATATATGCATCGGATGGATATAATGTTCTATTTCACCAATGATTTTCTTTAGCATGCATCATCACCTCCTTACCACGTTTGACCATATTTGTCCATGTATTTGGCACATTCAGGCCCAAATCCTCGTGCAATATCTTCAGGTCTGGTTAATCTTCTCGTGCATCGAAAACAGCTGGGATATATCTCTAATCCCTCGGGAATTGGTTTGTTGTTTCTCAATATACTCAATGTGGTTGAGAAAATGTCATAAGCCAGATGACCAGCTGGAAGCTCGCTGTTGTCAGTCAAATGTAGGACATGTTTCTCTTTGAGATATCCAAGATAGAAAACTCTTCCTTTTTTATATCGCATCCATATCTGTAATGCATTGATTTTGGCATTGTATATCTTTGCAATTCTGAAAGTGTATTTGAAGAGTTTACTCAGAACTGTAAAGACCATGATTTCATCTGCATTTCTTTTTTGCAATTCCCGATGGCAAATATTAGATGTTTTTAAACCTTTATCCATTTTTACCTTCCTCTTCATCCATATCGATGAAATCATGTGGATTTTCTACATTGCGATATTGACGCAATCGAGTATCCACGTAGTAGGTTTTTCCATTTATTTTAACTGTTGGTAAACGTCTTGCCATTTTATTTCCACCCCCTCTTTTTGGAGAATTTTGCCCAAGCTCTTCTGCTGTGACGATTTAGACGGTCAACAAAAAGAATTCCATCCAAATGGTCAATTTCGTGCTGAATAGCTTGAGCTGCTGTGTTCAAACCCACTGAATCATATTGTCGTTCAAAACCATTCATGTCCATTCCCACTACATAGATGATGGCATGGCGTCTTGCAAAACCTGAAAATCCAGGAATACTGAGACAGGATTCTTCTTGCCATTCCTCACCTATTGCATTGGTTATCACTGGATTAACCAATTCGGTTTTTTGTCCATTATAGTCTCGAAAGACGATAATTCTTTTGGAAACGCCAACTTGAGGGGCTGCCAAACCGAGTCCGTTATAATGATCCATGGTTTCCAGCATATTCAATATGAGAATTCGGATTTCAGGGGTTATTTCCCCGACCGCTTCTGCTTTCTCAAGAAGAATGGGGTCTGGATATTTCCTGATTTTTAAGACCTTTGGCATGTTTATCTCCTTTTGGAAGTTTGAGGGGGATTTCCCCCCCCCTCCCAGGCATTTGGATTAAGCTACTATCGGATGATAATCCTTGAGGATCTTGACCTTTTGAATTCTTTCAATCTCACCACGTTCCGAGTAGGTCAATGGACAATCAAGCCATGCAAGTGATGGAGGAGTAGTCGCCTTTTCCATGTTATCTTTCCTCAAGAATACGAGATACAATTCATCATCTGCGCATTCGTCAAATTCGCAGTGATCGAAGTCTCTTCCACCACAGTCAAGCTTTTCTTCTTTCTTTTTAAGCAAACTACGAATCCTATCTAACATAATATTCCTCCTGTTTTGGTGGGGGATTTCTCCCCCACAAGTTTATCTTGACTTTCTCTGTTTCTGTTGACCGACGCGAACGCGTTTTGCCATTCTAGGTTCATAGATGCCAGTCTTAGGAGCTCGAATATTCCGAAAGACACAATATCCCTTTTCCATGTTGCGTTCTATACCCTCCTTGAAATGAACGGTGCAATTGCCATTTTTGTCCACGGCGGGGCAACCACAACCCACTGGAGCCAATTTACAAATCATAATCAACACCTCCTTAAATTTAGATTTCTGTTAATTCTACAACCTTTTGCCATTTAAACCTCTTCGTTACTTTGACTTCCATGATTTCAATATCTGAGGGGTCAAAGTTATGGCTTGCGAGATATTCTTCTATTCCTTCCCTACTTGTGAAACAGAGAGTTTCAACACCATCTCCAGTATTCCATGAAACCAAGAACAGATTGTCGCCCTTTTCTTCCAAGTTATTTGTAATCATCTCAAGCCATTCCCTTTCCATGATATCACCTCCTTTCTTATAGATTTACCACCATGTCTGCCCGTCTCGGGTAGAGACGAGCAGGATGGTAGGGGAAGGGGTTTCCTTCCCACTACATTTACCAACCCTTCACAGCCTTAAGCCGGAGGATCTTCTCCTCTACAATCTGCTGGGATGTGGTCTTGATGAGCTTGGGCTCAATAGTAACCACATTGGAATTGGACAGACGAATTTGTGCCAATGCCTGACCCTTCTTGAAGATCATGTGAAGGAAGGTACCAAATACCGACCTGTCAAAGGTTTTTGACATAGCAAACTCCACGACATCGCCATTCTTAAATTTTGCCATAGTAACACCTCCTTTTAGTGTTGGTTAAGGTTTACTTCTGAATCAGCTGGGAACCGACAGGTTTGACCTTGTCAGGTTGGTCTGGTCTGACAACAACAAATCCCTGCTGGGCATACTTCTCCTCACAACCTTCCACTCCATAGTCCTTAAGAGTGAAACCAGATCCATCTTCATCAGCTTTATATAATTCTACCATGTTAGTTCCTCCCTATGATATTAACTGCCATACAGGTATAATAGAATGTTTCCCATTTGATACCCGTTGCTGCATTGAGGAAGATACGTTCAAGTCTCATTACTACCTGGTCTCTTGCCCAATACAGATAGTCCATATACGTTCCACCCACTAAGATTACTTTCTTTTTCATATCACCCCCAAAAAGCGAAGGCAATATAGCAGCACAACGACAATCTCAGTATAACGGAGTTCCCGCCAAAGTTTAAGTTGTTTAACCATGTCACCTCCTTTACATTTGGTTCAGTGTAACCTCATCCACTCCACAGATGCGCAAGACCATTTTTGAATGCTCTTTGCAATAATGTCCACCCTCGATGAAATACTTCACGGGTTCAAAACACTGCTCTTTTTTATCTTTCATCGCATCGCATGTAGTGGTACCATCCTTAACTTTTTCAATGAAGATACGTGCGTCTTTACTTCCAAATAAAGGTAAACTAATCAAGATATCACCTCCCTTCTATTTGGTTTTGGGTGTGAAAGTCCATTCATCATATGTCTTGTCCCGAATATCGTCTTTCGAGTTGTCAAGATATGTGATGGTATTGCCTTCCTTTTCGATTGTAAAATCGATAGGATGGAATGGACTGCTCATTGTGTATTTCCCATCAGGAATTGCAGACCTTTTAAAGCCTTCATCTGATATTTGTAAATCTTTCATCTGTTTACCTCCTTACTCTTTAGGGTTAAAATGCAGGCCCTACCCACGGAACCGTTTCCATATAACTCAATTCATAGAAGTTCTGTGGATGACTTGAGGGATCATGGTAGGAAGTCCATTCGCAGACTTCCTCTGTGGTCCAACCCACCATGTTGGGGATTTCATAGACCCCTTTGAAAAGGGATTCCTGAGATACTACCACTCCATATTGAATGGTAAGCATGTCAATCCCCCAATCCTCTTGTTCAAGTACATTATCAGCAACGCGTACTAAAATCGTGGTGTTGGACGGCAATCTTCCTACATCTGTTTTGAAATTATATGCCATAGTTCACCTCCTCTATTCGGCAGGTGAAGTGATTTTTATCACTTTTATATGTTTGAGGATGTAGTATTGGTTTCCTATATAAGTGAATTCCATATGAACGAGAACGAAATCACCTTCTCTGAAGGAAACTTCAGGGTCATAATCCATTGTTGAATAGAGTTGTTCATCCCTGTCTACCAAGACGAGTTCGAGCCCTGGTTGATAGGCATCCACTTTCATCTCCTCATATACATTTTTCTTGGTGGGATGAGAATAAACAGCCGCCGCGGAAATGAGAATAATGAAACTTATCACACCCGCGACAAATATGGGTATGTGTCTTTTATTAACCATAGATATAATCTCCTATATATAAAAGAATTATTGCCAATATGACCAACCATAGAAGGTAGTCATGCCCTTTCCGTTTGTGTTTGTAGTCTTTTGGAAGTTTGGGTTTTATTATTATCACCTCCATTCATAATGAATTCCCCCAAGTTCACCGCACTTGAGGTAGTTGATTGAATTATCAATGACTATTCCATCCACTCTACTCTTAATCTTATCTCCATTGAGAAAGTGGAAAGAGTCAAAGATAGATACCCAAGGACCAAGATTTTGCAAGGTTCTCTTTATGAGTTCGTCATTACGATTGGTCCACAGACGAATAGGATGTCCCGAATTCGCAAGTGCCTGAAGTAAAGGAACATTCAGTGGAAGTAATGGGTGTTCATGAATCACTGAGAAATACCAATCGAATATAGGACTTCCCTTGGAAATACCTTGCGGAAACTCCTGTAATTTCTTCATAAAGAGTTCCTCATACCAATTGGGAACGAGAACTCCGTCACAATCGACATTGATTAACATAGGTTTCACCTCCTTTCTATTAGATTAATAAATACCCACTGATGATTGCGAGTATTAAACCTACCCATTGTTGAAATGAGACGGAATCTCCGAATACGAGAAATGCAGTTATAAGACCAAATACATTAAGACAGACCTGTCCCAAGAACCATGCACTGAAGAATGATGGTGCGATTGAAAAGGATTTCCCAAATGCAGGATAGGTAATAAATATTGCGATTAAAGAATAGAAAGTCCACGATGTGGAACATAGACCATATTTACGATTTATTATCTGTGCAATACATACTCCTGCACAACCAACTATCTGTAACATCCACCACATAATCACCACCTCCTTTCGAGTTTTATACTCCGACATACACCCAAAAATGGATGCATGTCGGGGGATAAACCCCCTTTGATATTAGACCTCACCTCTCTGCATCTGTTGGATGAGTTGTTCCTGACGATTCACCTTTCTTACCCTACGAGACTCTTTGTGTTTCTTTGCAGTCATCCCATTTTTGAGAAAGATGGAACAGGGATAACAATAGAGTTTGGTTCTCGTCCCTTTGAGTCTCTCGACAACGTTCTTTTTGATGAGACGACGAACGACACCCTCTTTCCCATTGACCATTGCACATTTGTCATGTGCGCACCGAACATCACTCAATTCAGTGTATTTATAAGGTTTTCTCATGATAACACCTCCAATCTATAGGTTAATAAACGGAGTATACACTCCGACATACAGGTACGAGACATACCCATATGTCGGGGGATAGACCCCCGTTGAGATTAGGAATTGGTGCGACGAATCACGTTCCCCTTTCTAACCTCTTTTTTGAAGACTTTTCTTACTTGCGCACCTGCGGTCTCACCGATACTCCTACCACCCATCATTGCATAGGTGACGAAACCACTCTTGCGATTATTGTTGGTGCGAGTTCCACGAGTAAATTGTCGAATAACCTGTTGAATCTCTTTGTCTTGATTTCTCATCATGAAATCTCCTCATCTGAAATGTTGTCGAATTCCTCTTCCCATCTATCCTCGGGAAAAGGGTCCTCATTCTCTAAATCTTCTTCAAGATAGACAATCTCTCCAATATCAGGGTCAAAGTCCAATTTCTCACCTCCCTTCGAAATTATGGTAAAGTATTGTTTTTTGAATTATGGTAAAGGATTGTTTTTCATTAGAAATGAGATTATCTCCAATCATTCGGGTTTAGAGACGGATAGATGATGACATATCCCTGTTCTGTAAAGAAATCATCATCTTTCCTTTCTCCCCAACCGCAAAAGACCAATCCACGATGTGTGAGTCTATAGATAGATACCATGATATACCTCCTCGAATAAATCTAAAAGTTTGAAATGATAATGTTTATAGGGATTTACCCACCCCCCTATAATTTTTTGAATATAACATAAATACAGGAAATAGACATTAGGGACCCTATTACACATAATTTACTCTGAAAATCAAGTTTGACCACGATAATTTATCCAAATTGCCTAGCAAATCGAGGAAAATATTCTATAATATACTCAAACGATGACGAATTTTGTCGTCGGGGGGACTAAAATGAGGTGAAAATTGAAATGTTCGAAGATATAATCGGAGAATCAAAAAAAGAGGAGAAAAAAGAGATTAAAATTAAGTCTAAGGACTCTAAAGATGGAAATGACCCTTATGATTTACAGAAGCAGATATGGGAATGGATTAAAGAACAACAGGATGAAGATGGAGACCCGTTCTTTCTTCCAATATTTTGGCGATAGGAGGATTATTTATGTCAAATCAGGAAATGGAAGCTTTTAATAATGCTGTGATGGGCGGTATTAAGAATGCCATTCAACAAGCTGCGGAAGAGGAAATAATGAAGGCAAAACAAAATCTTGAGGATAGGATAAGTGAAATAGTTTCACAGGTTGTAATGAATATTCACAGATATTTTGAAGTTCAAAATTACACAGACCGAATAGTAATTGAGGTAAAAAAGGAGTTATAATGCCGCCAGGATATGTTAGAGACAAAAAAGAACTTTTGATAATGAACAAAATGAACAAAACAGCTTATGACGAACCCGAAACTATATATAATCTCGAAGAAAGAAATTACATTTCCTTCAGAGCCAAATTTATGCAGTGCCGTATAGATGGGACCCTGAAAGAACGATATTGCAAAGAATGCAATCGACCATGGTTAGAGTGTACCAAATATGGCGGAAATTGTAATAGTGGAAAATGTCGAGATGAAAGGATGGGAAAAAACGATGGATAAAAGATTGATAAGAGAATTTTTATTGCCAAAACAACTCGAAATTTATAACGAAATGCTCAAAAAAAAGGCTTTAGCACAATATGAATATGAATGTTTAGAAATCAGAGTTTGTCCAAAATGTGGTAAAAAAGTAAAATTGACAACTAGAGGAAGCCCATTACCTGTAACTTATGACTGTGTAAGCTGTGGTTTTTGTAAAACAATACCATAAGGAGAGTAAAAAAAAATGACTGATGAAAAAAATTGTGGAGGCTGTGGAGGCTGCGACCATGATGACGATCGATGCGACAAAGAATGTGATCGAGATTGTGAACACGAAGAGGAAGATGAAGATAAAGCAGATAATGCTTTGAAAGAGCATGATAGATTGAGTAAATTGTACAAAGAAGATATATTTGCATTTGAAGCTGAGAAACAGCAAATAGTTGATGAATTTATAATGTCATCTCCTGAATCCCAAAGAAAAGGTTTAATGGAATTTCAGAAATCTTGGGATGACAAAATGAAATATGCCGGTTCTGACAAGAAAAGATTCGAGTTGGCACAAACAGAATTCTGGAAATATGTAGGAAATGAATTTTTGCCAGCTTTGAATAGTTTGATAGACAATACAGAAGAAGTAGTTGAAGAACTAAAAGATAACTGATATTTTATATATATGGAGTTGAAAATGGCAGGATTGGAAAACTTAGTTTTATGCATAGTTGTACTTGTTTTAGGTATTGGAATAGCCATACAATCTTATAAACTTGGATTCAAACGTGGTAGAGAAAAAACAATCTTTGAGGTTCGAAAAGACTTTGTGCTTATGAACAATAGATTAGAAGAAGCCAGAATGAAGGTATACCATCTGGAAGAACCAGAGACTGAAAGACCTGCGGGGAATAGGCCATATCTGAAACCTGAAGATGTAGATAGTATGATTGATAGTGTAAAAGAGTCTACCACCTATCACGGACAAGCTTTTGACAAAGATGATAAACCAGCTGGATGGGGAAATGTGTAATGAGGAATTTAGTATATTTTGAATCAGGAGAATTAATAGCAGAAAGTGGAGATGTTCGAGTTTATAAGTTCAGAAATTTATTACATTTGGATATAGGACCGGGACACAATCTTTGGGCGGTAGAAGACGAGATCGTAGAATACAAAGAACAGATAGCTGATAAACCATACGGAGATTGTCTTGAAATAGGATTAGGATTGGGAGTTGCGAGTAAATACATTTTGTCGCGGGATAAAGTAACTTCTTTGACAACGGTGGAAAGAAACTTCAACGTTGTTGATGTGCAAGAAAAGGTTAATCCAATAAAAGATGAAAGGCATAATATAGTTATTGGATCAGGTCTGGATTATATGGTAAGTGCCAAACAAATAGATAAGAAATTTGATTTTACATTCTTAGATTTTTATAGTCTCATTGACGAAGAAACATTGCCTGAAATTAGTGAATATGTGAAATTGGCAAGACAATTAAAGAAAAATCCTGACAGTATAGTAATGGGATGGTTTGACATATATACGGCAGATGAATTTAGAGAAGAATTTGCCAGGTTAATGAGAGAAGAAATACATGTCTATGACGATATAGATTTAGAATTATAGGAGAATTAACATGAATAAACATTTTCTAATTGGATTTGGCATCGGAATTGTTTTTGGGCTTGCTATTATTGGCATAGGATATTTATTTATAGTGTAGGAGAAGCATATGAAAAGAGAACTTACAGATGAAGAGAAGGAAATGTTAAGTAAATTATTCAATAAAATGGATAAAATGGAACAATTTAGCAAATATTGGTCTAATATAAAGAAGATTATAAAAAATAAGGATAATTAAAATGAAAATAATCAGAGGAGCAGTAAAAAAGCATGGATTTAGATATGAGGAATTCAGTAAAGATCTAGATGGAGTAGATTTGTATTGCCCAGAATGTAGCCAGAAATCGATGGGCGCTCGTGGATTAGATTTTATGTATTGCCCATATTTTGCAGTAATAAACAGAACTCATTTAACTAATGAAGGAGACATCACTGAAGGAACCCGTTATACACTTAAATGCACATGCTGTGGATGTGAATTCTATATTATAGTAGGAGAGAAATAAATGGATGTAAAATATAAGGCAAAAGTGTTATCAGTAATCCATCATGGACAAGAATACACCCGTAAAAATGATTTATTATATAATGTGGAAATCACATGCCCAGAATGTCAAAGAAGTTTAGTGGGATGTCATGATTACAATTCGTGGCCGCCACACTATGGATTTTGTTTAATCAAGGCAGGGCCGAGCAATGTTTATCAATTAAGATGTGATGAATGTGAATGTGTATTTAGTATTAGAGTAGAAGATAGAAGATAACTAATGGAAAGTTTAACAAAACATCCAGAATTAATAAAAACGGTTCCACAAAATTATGGTGAAGCTATAAAATTATATCCATGGATTAAATGTGAACCACACGAATGGGACAACCGAACTACCATAGAAAATGCTATATGGTTGTTAACATTTGTGCAAGGAGAATTAAAATGAAATTAAGAAAGAAATATCCCAAGGGCAAGAGGAAAAAAAGAAATCGTTGTAGTGTAAAGATACAATATGGTACAAGCTGGAATACTATTAAAAAAGCTGCTGATAGGGAAAAGTTTGGCAAATGATAAAGAAAGCTATGCCTTACGAAACCGTAGCACATGGTCGGGGGTACAACCCAATAGAGAAATGGCAGGATGTCTATATAGAATGTCCAGACTGTAGAGAAAAATCTCTTGGATTAGGCGTTAGCTTTAAACAATCACAAGTATCAAGTGATGCATTATTATGTATAAATTGTAAATGTATATTTAAAGTACATATAAGAGAGGTAGAAGAATGATAAAAGTTAATCTATTAGATAAACATATGTGTAAAGGACCACTACCACGAAAAGGAGCTGGATATAGTATAAATATATGTATACAATATAAGAATGGCGAAATGTGGATGGTAGATACAAGCGGTCTAACTCAGGTAAACTATTGCCCATATTGTGGAAAAGAAGCATTAATAAAAGTAGGAGAATAGAATGAACAGAAAGATTTATGGAGTACATGTAGATGGTAAACTATTGGGAACTTTGAAGTTGGTAGGCAATCAAGGAATAAATAGATTATTAGATCTAAAAACTACAAATATAGAGTTAAAAGAAGTCGGCGTTGGACAAATAGTAAATTTTAAATCTACAAATAGTAGATGGAGGAGGATCTGGAACACATGGCTAAAGCAGAAGAAACAAGAGAATATGTAGTACAAGTGGAAGGAAAAGCCGTAGGCACTCTTAGATTACACAATATGAAAGATGTGAAAACACTGGAAAAATTAGGTAATAGTAAAGTGGTAGTTATACCTGGTAAATTAATCAATTTCGTGCGTAGACCAAAATGGTTTGGTATAAGTTAATAAGTTTTATCATGGTCTTAAATCTAAGACACATGACTAAAAACATAAAAAGATAGTTACCCCCGCGAAAAAATGCGGAGAAATTAAAGGAGAGAATTATGGACTCGATTTATTGCAATATAAGGGACAGAGAAGACACAGAGGATTTAATAGTAAGAGCAAAATTAAAAATGTATATTAGTGGAAAAGTTGAGGATAATAAAGCATATATAACAAATATCACGAAAGGCATCACCGGAGATATTGAATTGAATAGTGAGCATTTATTCGATTTGAATAGCGTAGAGGGCACACGTCTTCATCAAATATTAAGTGCGAACAAACTCATTCTAACTACCCATTTATTTGGGCGAATGGAAGTTGAAGTTTATGGAATAAGCATATCAGATTATCGTATAGTAATAAATATAAGAGGAAGTCTTACGTGGCGAAAAGATGGTACTTTCGCCTGGGCAGGAAATCCGGCATTAAAGGAAAATTAAAATGAGTAAAGTTTATCATATAGCCAGAAACAAAGACACATTTCTACACACATTAGGAAGATTATTAAAATATGTATTTTTGAGTGTAATCTGCAATGTTATAGATCATAAATGGGGTGACTGGTACAAAGGGGAAATAGGAAAGAATATCTGGAAAGAAGAAAGAGAATGTAAAAGATGTCACCAATTGGAAGGTAAGGGCGGATTTTTACCACCTAAGCCGTGGCCAGATCCACCAGAGAGGAATGAATAAATTAATATTATATATATTAATATTTATATTTTTTATACTTCAAACATTTGATGTTTACTCAAGTTATGTATTATTTGGAGATTTAGACCCTATAGTTTTTTATTCTATGGAATTTAATCCATTAGTAGCATGGCTAATGTCAAAACTGGGAGTAATAAGCGGTTTGTTGATTGCCAAGACAGCAGCTATCGTGCTTTTATCTTGGGTGCTCTATAAAATGGGTTCTAATATTTTATTTTTGAGCATATTAGCATCTATAGATATAATATATATAGTAAATTTATACTGTATCAATTATAAATTATTAACTGAATTTAATTTATTATAAGGAGAATTAGAATTATGGGAAAATATAGTCATACTTTAGTGGGTAGAAAATTGAGTGATGTGAGCGATGATTTGAGTGATACCATATGGAGAACTCGAATAGCAAGAAGCAATACAACTAAAGTGAATGGAATGGAAGCTCGTCTGAATGTGATGGAAAAACGAATAGAGATATTGGAAGGAAAAATGGACGGGGCTATTAAGGCTATTAACAAACTGGTTAGGTGTGTACAATCAATTAGGAAAACAGAAGAAGCAAGTGGGTAATCGTGGTCTTAAGTATTAGACCCGCGGCAAAAAACATAAATAGAAAGAAAAAGAGGAATTCATCATGGTCTTTTTTCCCCCTCGGGAAAATTTTTGCGAAAAACAAAAAGGAAAAACAAAATATGACACAACTTTTATTCAAACTATTAAAAAAATTGAATCCAGAATGTGGTGTTTGTAATAAGACCGCTATCAGAGGTTTTAAAGTAAAGTCTAATAAAGATAAAAAATCAAAATGGGTAAATATTTGTAGTAAAAAATGTTTATCTAAATATATAAAGAATTTGGAGAAGGAAAATGAAGATATCGATTAATAATGCTATTGCTCTCTTAGAAGAAGCTGTAACCAATGGTGAAAATAGCCCATACCATTTGTATACGTGGCTTGTTTCTGAAAGGGGTTTAATAGAAACCACTATCCAAGAATTAAGAGACATAGAAAAAGAACTAAGAGAGGAAGAGTAATGAAAGGAAAATTAAAGAGACACTTGACTTCGGATCAAATAGAAATTCTGGAAAAGTGTAAAAAGAAAGAAGCACAGGAAGAATACATAAAAATATGTCATAAAAATTTAATTTGTCCCAAATGCGGGAGTAATCAACTAATTAAAATCACTAATAGGAAATGGTGTATAATTTGTCCAGATCTATTTACTGTAGAATTTAAATGTTTTAATATTGGATGTGATTATAGAGCTATATTAAAATAAAAAAGGAGAACGACCAATGACACACGTAATCGTATTGAATTCAGACTATACCTATCTAAATACCGTTTCATGGCAAAGGGCTATTTGTTTGATATTCAAAGGCAAGGCGGAAGTGATTAAGTATACAGAAAAAGTGATAAAAAACTTTGAAAAAACCGTAATTATGAAAATTCCTGCCGTTTTAAAGCTGATGAAGTTGGTGAGATCTATCTACAAATCAAAAGTTCCTTTTTCAAAGAGAAATGTAATGGTTAGAGATGAATTTACATGCGCTTATTGTCATGCTAAAGGTAAAAGATTAACAATCGACCATGTGGTGCCTATTTCAAAGGGAGGTAAAACAAGCTTTGAAAATTGCGTAGCCGCATGTAGAGATTGTAATTCTGTCAAAAACGATAGAACTCCTTCTGAGGCAGGAATGTTTTTGAAGCGGCAGCCTTATTGTCCTACTATATCTGAATTTATTAGATTGAAGGTTAAAGAATTAGGTATAGACGATCTTCTAAGAGATTTAGGTGTATATTAAATATTATATTTATCTAGCAAAATTAATATAATATTCTATAATATATATGAGGACGACCACGATATAGGAGGTTGTTTATGGAGATTTTAAAAGGTATACATGGGGCAATAGTCCCATCGGAAGAAGAAATAACTGATTGTTTGAATAAATTAGGGTGGTTACGCATAATTGACACCATTGAAGAAACTTTTTTACAAGAAGCTGTTGGGTGTACAATTTCTCCACCTAAAACAATTATGGTACTAGAAGGGCATAATAACGATTATCGTGTTATGCCCTCTTTTATGCAAAAATACTCACAATTTTGTGGAACTAAAATTATTTCATGTTGTGTTGATAATCCTTCGCAGTATAATTTACCATTAGCGATGGGGATTTATGTATTAAACGACGCAATTACTCAGAAAACTATAATGATTTGTGATGCTTGTGCTTTGACGGCCTATCGAACCGCAGCTGCAACTGCGGTGGCTGTAAGGGCATTATCAAATGAAGACTCTGAGAAGTTGGGAATTATAGGATGTGGAAAGCAATCATATTATCACATTCCAGCAATAAAGGCTGTTAGAAATATTAAAGATATATACATTCATGATATAAATGAACATAATATGAATAAATTAGTAGATAATTTCCCAAATATTGATATAAAAAAGTCTAAAAAAGATAAAATTTTTAAAGAATGTGATATAGTTGTAACTCTAACACCTACAGATGAACCACATATATTCATAAATGATATTGTTCCAAGTAAAGACATGCTCATTTGTGCTGTAGGCGGGGATAATGAAGATAAAATCGAATTTGAACCGGGTGTTTTGACTTTGGTAGACCATTTCTGTGACAGCTACGACCAAGTAGCTCATACTGGACTGGTATCAAGAGCATTAGAAGAAGGGATTGTTGATAAGAACAGATTGAAATCATTAGGAGATTTTATGAAGGGTAAAAGAGGTTTCTGTTACCCCAATAAAGAAAATAAAATGTTTATAAGTACAGGAGTAGCTTTGGAGGATTTAGCTCTAGCTATACTTATATATGATAATTATAAAAGGATGCCATAAAATGGAACCTAAAATATTAGGAAAATTGCCAGGACCAAAGGCTGCTGAATTAATTGCTAAGGACGAGAGGTATGTTTCCCCTTCATATACAAGGGCCTATCCTTTAGTGGTTGATAGCGCCAATGGTTTATGGATAAAGGATGTGGATGGTAATGAGTTTTTAGACTTTACTGCCGGAATAGCGGTTAATACTACAGGGCATTGTCATCCAAGAGTAGTTAAATCAATAAAAGATCAGGTTGACAAATTAATGCATATGTCTGGCACTGATTTCTATTATCAGCCACAAATTGACTTGGCAGAAAAAATATGCTCTCTAGCGCCCATCGAGGGTAATCTAAAGGCATTTTTTGCCAACTCGGGCGCCGAAGCAGTGGAAGCCGCTTTCAAACTGGCAAGATACACCACAGGACGTAAATTAAATATCGCCTTTTACGGCGCTTTTCACGGCAGGACTATGGGCGCTTTGTCGCTTACTTCAAGCAAATCAATACAAAGAACGGAGTTTGAACCATTTGTGCCTGGTGTCACACACATTGATTATGCTAATTGTCATAGATGCCCTTATGGCAAATCTACTACACCAGCTTGTGATTTAGAATGTGTAAGGTATTTGGAAGACGTTGTTTTTAAGAAAAAGATTGATCCATATAAAGTTGCAGCTATATTTGTAGAACCTATACAAGGAGAGGGCGGATATATAGTTCCACCCAGCGAATTTCACAAAGAATTACGGCGTATAACTAAAAAATATGGTATATTATATGTGGCAGATGAAATTCAATCCGGTATGGGTCGAACTGGAAAAATGTTCGCAATGGAACACTTTGGGGTAAAGCCTGACATAATAACCATAGCCAAAGGGATTGCCTCAGGATTGCCGTTGGGTATCATGGTAGCATCTGAAGAAATCATGAACTGGGTTCCTGGTGCTCACGCATCTACTTTCGGTGGAAATCCGGTATCATGTGCTGCTGCCTTAACTACCATAGAAATGCTTGAAGAAGAACTTATTGAAAATGCTGAAAAACAAGGTAGATATTTTATGGGGAAACTAAAAGAATTAGAAAAAGATTTCCCATTACTTATCGGCAATGTTCGTGGTAAAGGCTTCATGTTGGGAATGGAAATAGTTGATGAAGATGGAAATCCCAATCCTAAAGTAAGAAATGATATAATTCAAAAGTGTTTTGAGAAGGGTTTGTTATTACTGGGTTGTGGTGAAAGCACAATAAGATTTAGCCCATCACTCACCGCATCGGCTTGGGAGATATCTATTTGTATAAAGATATTGAAAGAAGTATTAATGGATCAATAGATGGAGTTGTATGGAACTATATAATGAATCAAAATGGAGGACAATAATTAAAACAGCCTCTTATAGATTTTGGACTTCAGTATTTACTGTGTTGCTGGTTTATTACTATTTTGGCGGCATTGAAAAATGTTTGCAAATAGGAGGAATAGAGATAGGACTTAAGACACTTTTCTATTTTTTTCATGAGCGAGCATGGAATAAAATTAAATTTGGGAAGAAATGTTTACTTGGATACGATGATTTCAATACTGATGAAGAATAATTTGTGGTGGATATTACAAATATTGGGAGCATTAGTGGTAGCTGTAATTCATGGGATTGGTAAATATTATGGTTTAACCTGGTTTTCCTTTATCATATATTCGCTTGGATGTGTTTTATTTTTGTCGTGGTTATATCCATATGTTTATTCTATAGCGCCAAGTTATTTACAGGCATTCTTTTTTGGTTCTATAATGATATCTATTTTTGGATTTATTACATCATTTCTTGTATTTAAGGAAATGGTAAATGTTTGGAATATAATAGGAGCTGTAGGAGCGATGGTTTGTTCCATCCTACTAGTTTATAAATAAAGAGAGGAATTACTGATGGGAAAATTTATATCAGATATAGAATATTTAGCTATTCCATATAGTGATGGAACCGAAGAACTTATGGATTTTAGGGCGGATGTATGTGATTTAATCTGTTCCGACCTAATGAAGCAGGGAAGATTGATTTATGCCCCCATAAGTGCTTGCCATCATATAGCTAAAAAGTATGGTCTTCCCAGAGAATGGGAATTCTGGGAATTTATGGATAAGGAATTTGTAAGAATATGTAAAAAATTAATAGTAATAAAATTAGATGGTTGGGAAACTTCCACAGGAGTTAAAGCTGAAATGGCATTAGCTGATAAATATGGAATACCAATTGAATATATTGATCCCACACCATATATAGAAAAAATAAAATCCAGCTAGCAAAAATAAAATATTATTCTATAATATTCCTAACAACCACGATAAAGGAGAATTTATGAAAAAATTACTAATTAGTCTCATGATATTAATAGCAGTATTTTTTATGGCCCCCGTGGGAAATACGGTGGAAAAATCAGAAGTTCAATCTTTAGTAGAGTATATAATGTCCCCGAACGCCAAGATATTCAAAACAGATACAAGAACCATCATGTCGGCGGAAAATAAATGTAAACACAATTTATTTCTATGGAAATATACTTATCATTTTGTCACCTTGTTTGCAGGAGTAGTTGTTAATACCAAAGAATACAATGAAAACATATCCAGCGATGAATCGAGAAGTATGGTGGTGTGGCACATGGTAGATTCAAATTTTGATGGTGAAATAGATGACTGGAGCCGGGAATTTTTATTAGTAGCGAAAAATGGTATAATTATTATGCCTACTTATCCCAATGAGTTTATTGATAAAAATTGGCATATACCCCCAAAGGAAGCGGCTCAGAAAAAGTTTGACGAAGAAATTAAATATTGGAATAAAATAAAAGGCCACGAACAGTGGGAAATTAAAATACAAGAGCGATAAAGGAGAAGGAAAAGAAAATGAAAAGAAAAGAAACATTCACGGTTGGAATGGATTTTGTAAGAGACGGTCGAGCAGATATTATTGCGAGAGGCATAGAAAAGTGCATGCAATATTTAGAATTGCCAGTCAAAGTATCCGGCAGAGTTGGAATATTTGAAGACAAAGATTTGCCTGGTGGAGAAAGATTAATAATTGATTTTGAAATGGAAGAGAATTAAAAGTGAAGGATTATTATATTTGTGAACATTGTAAAAACGATATTAAAAAATCCATCTGTCTGAAGGGACATAAGGTTGTAATTACAAAGAAAAATGAAAAGGGTGAAAAAATATTTATTTAGGGAAGAAATGGGTGTGAGGATTTTGAAGATATCGGACTAAAATTTTGGGAAAATTAAGGAGAATTAAAATGCCTTACGTATTACAAGAAAAAAGACCTGAATTGGATAAAATAATTCAAAAGATGTCTAATAGGCCATATAATAATTCTATGGATTTAATAGATACATTATCATGGTTGATTAATGAATGTAAAGTACCGTGTGATGGATCACTTAATTATATTTTGTTTAAATATTGTAAATATCATGTAAAACCAAGTTATAATAATTATAAAGCATTTAATAGTGTACTAGAGTATCTAGCATATATAAAGTACGAAGAAGCACATAATTTATTACATGATATGATTATAAATATGAAACCTACGTCTGGTATTAATAAAAAAAATATAGACAACCATTTAAATATAAGTGGTGAATTATCTGAATGTGTAACTGAAATAAGAAGATGTATACTATCAAAATATGAAGACATTAAAGAATCAGAAAATGGACCAGTATTGTAAAAACAAATGCGATAATAAAATCTCTAGTGGTAGTAAAAGTGGTTTGTGTAGGAGGTGTTCTTGTAAATTACATTCTCACATTATTAAAAAAATGTGGACTGAAGGGCGTTATGACAATAGAAATGAATCATATAGAAAAAACAAAGAGTACAAAAATAAAGTTAGTAGACAAGTAAAAAAACTATGGAACGATGGGGTCTATACAAAGGAAAGAAATAAGAAAATTAGTAATGCTTTAAAAGGCAGAGTTCCAAAGAATAAGGGTAATAAAAGAGATTATATACATATATGTAAAATATGCGGGGAAGAGTTTATAACTAAAACACAGCATAGATCTATTTGTGATAAAGGATATTGTCAAAGTAACAAAGCCAGAATAAGAAAAATATCACCAAAAACAGAACTAAACCGCCGTAGAAAAATAAGTAAATCTTTAAAAGGAAAAATACCGAAAAATTTAAAACAAAATATAAAATCTAATAATTCATTTAGACAAAAAGAAATGTTTGAAATGATTAAAAAATATTTCATAGATGCTAAATTTAATTATTATGTAAAAACTCAAAGATCGTTTAGATTTTTGGACACTGCCGTTCCAAGTTTAATGTTGGATTTTGAGTATGATGGCAAAATACATCTAATGAAGAGTGTTAAAAAGAACGACGTTTTTAGAAAGAAAGAGCTCCTAGAATTAGGGTGGAAAAGAATAACAATAAATAGAAAAAATTTTCATAATTTGGATAAAATATGTAAACACCTAAAAAAGAAGAGGATGTTTAATGGAGACAATTGAACTCAAAGATAATGAAGCTGCATTTATAATGAATACAAAAGGAGATATAAAGCTTGTGCTTCCTGAATTCAAAGATGATGATGATGTGCCAGCGCCTATAGTTTATTTGACCGCTCTGGCAGCTTTAACCAAAAAGGATGATAAATTGTTTGAATATGTTATGGATGAATTTTATAAATTAACGGATGAAATAGATTTAGAGGAAAAGGAGTAAGAATTATGGATACAAACAAAAAACGTCACTTTATCTATTTGGCGGGAAATATCAATGAGGATAACCGTACATATGAATGGCGGGAAAACTTTACTAAACTATTAAAAGGTGAACCAAATGTTGTAATAGTGAATCCTTGTGCTAACAAATTTAATCAAGGAATGAAAGACGCCACTGAAGATGGTTTAGCATTTACCCGCGAGGCAAAAAAGCGATCACAAAAAATACTTCGAGCCAAAGACTATCAGATGGTTAAAATGTGCAGTATTATAGTAGTGAATTTAGAACTTTACAATAGTGATAAACCCATGATAGGCACTGTTCAAGAATTGACCTGGGCAAGGGATGTTTTTTATATACCAGTAATAGCCATCACCGGCGGGGTAGAAAACATTTACACTACTCATCCTTGGATTGATGAATGCTGTTCTGCCAAAGTAGATACAGTAGAAGAAGCTGCTGATATGGTTAAAACTTTCTTTTTGGATTATTAAGGAGAATAAATATGCCAATAGTTAATGGAAAATGGGTTCCAAATAATAACGATCCCAGACCAAAAAGTAAAGATTTTCATGACAATGAAATGTTCTGTATAAAGTGCGGACTTCATGATACGTTTTGGTCAGGAGGAAATAGTTGGGGCATTGATTCATGCCCAATTTGTGGTAGTCAGGAAACTATATTATGGAAAAATATGAGTGCTGCCCAAAAGCGTATCTCTAGGAGATTGTTTGAAAAATGGTGGTTGGAAAAAAGAATTAAGGGGAATTAAAATGGATTTAATAAAAAGATATAGTATATTTACCCTGAATGTCGATACCAGAAATCAAATAGGCATGATGGAAGATGATAATGGAAACTGGGTAAAATATGAGGATGTAATAGAAATATTGCTGAGATTAGAACAAGACCTAAAGAAATTAAGCAAAAAAAGGAATCAAGAATTATGAGAATTAGAAATATAATCAACAAATTAAGGCTAATGAAGGATAACTTCAAATATAGAAATGAAGTTGTGGAATTTTGGCTGGATGGTTTCAACGGAGAAAGAAGAGAAAGCGAGGAAGGCATGAAGAAAGCTTTCGCTCATATTGTTAGAATTTATGATAAAATATTATATATGGATCCTAACTGGCATTATTTTTATGAAGGTGAATATAGTTTGATTAGATGTTCTTATAAATTTGCAAAATTAGTAATCAAGTATTTTAAAAGTAATTTGATTGAATTTCGATTTAGGTCTGATTGGGAAGAAAGTTTATACGTCACCCATGAATATCGAGAAATATTTAAACAAATGTTTCATACTTTCTCAGTTTTAAGCATCGAAATGTATAAAAATGGCGACGACAGGTATCTGATGCAGGCCGGTGATAGAGTTTGTCATTGTTTTCATAATCATGCTATTTATTTAGCCAATGCTGTTGGCAAATTAAATAAATATAGGAGAGCCCATGAAAGTATTATGAAATGGGAAGCCGACCAAATGTCTATACTTACTGCTGAAAGATGTTATTACAATGGTAGATATCAAGGTGAACGAGATATGCAAGCGCGATATAAGAAACGGGAGGAAAGAGAGAATGGAGATTCACAAAGTACTGGAGGCTATAGTTAAAAAGGGGTATGGCGGAAGTTATGTTGAAGAAAGTGCTTCTGATAATGAAATACTGACAAAAGTATATATTCATCTTACAGAACAAGATCTCAAGGCTATTTTAAAAGAAGACAAAAATAGAGAATTTAGATTTATACTATAAGGAAATAAAAAAATGCAAACTTTTTTACCATATACAGACTTTGAAAAATCAGCTAAAGCTTTAGATTACAAACGCTTAGGCAAACAGCGCGTTGAAGCTAAACAGATATTAAACATAATAGAAGGCAAGGCTAAACCGAATGAAAATGGGAAAATAGCATGGATTAATCATCCCGCCGTGAAAATGTGGGAGGGGTATGCAAACTGTCTAAGATATTATATAAATTGTATAATAAGAGAATGGGTTTCAAGAGGATATGAAAATAATATGGAACCTGAGAAATGTATGATTTTTTCTATAACATATCCCGATTGGGTAGGAAACAAGGAATTCCATGATTCACATAAATCCAAATTATTGGAAAAGAACAAAGAGTTCTATAGCCAATATAATTGGGATGTTGAGCCGGGTTTGCCATATTACTGGCCCACAAAACAGAAAAAAGAAAAATAATATCTAGCAAATTTAAAAATATATTCTATAATAAAAGTGAGAATATTAGACGATATAAGACGCATAAAAGAAAGAATAGATAATTATAATAACGGATAAGAATTATTGCAGATAAATCCTGGGGTACTCTGGGGTCGATGAACGCCATTAGCTGACGAGCGAGCTCTAGGGACTGCAATTTAAATACCTTGAAATATTGCCGGGGCTAATTTCTTTGCCCCGATAGCTCAACGGGGTGGATATCGAAACGCAGGGACGCCGATTCCTTGAGCCAGGAAATTAGTAAAGAATAGAGCAGTAGGGTGTCCGGCCATCTTATAATCTGCTCATTAAGATTAGGAGGGGCAGTAGTGAGAAAACTACTTAAATTTTTATGTATCTGTATGTTAGTATTTTGTCTTGGATGCACAGCATCTTGGAATAGGATGACTTTGTCTGAAATGCCGGATCCAAGAGAAGAGAGTATATGCTTGATTTATTCTCTTGAAAAAATTGATAAAAATTTAAAAGTCAAGATAACACTTGAAAATCAAAGAACATACGATGCAATACAATTAGGCCTTTATTTACTACAATATATGGAAGAAGATGAACAAATTCCTAGTGTAGAAGATGAAAAATTCTTTCCTAAATATTTTGCAATGATTAATATTGAAATAGAAGATGGACTACTTTTTATTTCAGAAAAAGAAGCTAAGAATTTTGTTTGCGATATGTATCTGGAATATCAGAAAAAAGTAGTTCCGCCTAATTATTTGGACGATAAACAAAAAAGATTGTTAGAAGAAATAATAAGATCTAAATAATCTAAATAAAGGAGGGGTAAATAATATGGTGGGAGGACCTGTTATTTACTATGTGACCGATGCCTTATAGTTGAGACTACTATAAGGAGGTGGGGTCACATGTACGACATACCACAATACAAACCAAGAATTCGATTAATAAAAAACGATAGAGAAGTTTTTGAGTACGAGAATTATGACGAATTTATTGAGGCAATGAATTACTGGTTTGTGGAAGATCATGTTGTAACCACATTTAAGGATTGGCCAGAGAAATATATGCGCATTTGGTCGCGGGCTGGCGAAGAGATTATTAGATATATCGTTAGAGATGAATTTGGTAGTGTAATTACAAAGAACGATATACTGGAAGACATTCGCCAAAAGAATCGCGCCAGGCGCACAGAATGGTGTCTTAGACGAGAAAATTTTATTTATAGACATTCTCCTGTGCCTTATACAGGAAGTAGACGTTATAGACGATATTTCAAGAATTACTATAAAAAACCGAAGACAGCTCAAGAATTAAGATGGAACGAAGCTTATAAAGAATTTATAAGAGGTAAAAGAACTAAAAATTGGTTACCTACTGCGTGGGAAGATAAAGCAAGAAGCGACATTCGAACAAGAAAAAACTGGAAAAGTCGCAGAAAAACGCAGTGGAAGGAGTAATTTATGGGAAATACCGTACACGCTTCAGATTTTAATTGTGAGAGTGTTTTAAGGTTTTTAGAGCATTGTAACAGTTGCCCTAAAGCCGGCAAATGTAAAGAAAGAGGATATTTGAAAACCATAATAAACGGCAAAAAGAAGATCAGTTACAAAAAGAGATAAGCGGACATAGCTCAACGGTAGAGCAGCTGGATGCCATCCAGCAGGTTCGGGGTTCGAAACCCCGTGTCCGCTCCAAAAAGAGGAAATATGTTTGAAGACATTGTAGGACCAAAAAGAAGAAAGATGATAAAGGTAGGCAATATTATAAAAGTATATTGTTCTAAATGTAATTTCTTTATTCAGTATATAGCTTCTATGGAATGTGATGATAATTTCAAATGTCCCAATTGTGGTGGTGAAACTGTTTATATGGAAATGGAGTTTCCTACCCCCACCAAAAATGGGTCTTTTGGTTCTAAATAAGGAGATAATCCATGTAGATAAAAAGATTAGATAAATTATAGGTTCTATCAAGAGGGCCTCCATTTTTTATCCTGGCGGAAAAAAATTCAATCTAAAGGAGATAAAAAATGAAAGGTAAAATGTCAGAACTTAAACAATGGTTAAAAGATTCAGGAAAAGAAATTAGACGAAAGCGTAATTTATTTAAGGAGCATCAGCGCGGCGGTTATGAGGTCGCACATTATAATTCAAAAGCGTGGGACGAATATTTTAAGAATTCGTATTCGCTTAATAAGCTTAGGCGGGAATATCGCCATAGACATATAGCATATTCCGAGCTTAGAGGAAAGACTCGAAGTCAAATTGAAGCTTCTTATCCATATGAAGGTCAGTCTGCTGAACTAAGACCTGATGAAAATAGGATAAGAAAGATTAAAGAAGAGTATGGACCGAGCGCATGTCGCCAAGTGGCCAAGGCAGTGGATTCTAACACCACCATCGAGGGTTCAATTCCCTCCGTGCGCCCCATTAAATATAAAGTAAAAATAATTAAATAAGGAGAGTATCATGCCAAGAAAAAAGAAGACTGAAACCAAAAAAGCAGCATCCAAAAACACTGCTACAAAGAAACCAGAAGTGAGTGCAGAAGAAGCTAAGGCTGCTTTACAAAGGGAAATAGATGAGAGAATCACTGGATGTACTCAAGAAATCCAGGCTGTATTACAAAGATATAGGTGTGACCTTCATGTGTCATTGACTATTGCTCCACCTAATAAAATTATGCCGCATATTCAAGTAGTAGCAATACAACAGCAATAAGATTTTATTTTTTGATTTAGAATGAAGAAGTACACAAAGCGGGAGTAGGCAAACTGGTATGCCACCAGCCTTCCAAGCTGGCGCTTAATGCACTGCGGGTTCGAGTCCCGTCTCCCGCTCAAGACGGCGTGGCCGAACTGGATAGGTAGCAGGCTGCAACCCTGCGTATGGGGGTTCGAGTCCCCTCGTCGTCTCAAAAAAATATTTTTAGGACGGAGGACGATGAAAAAAGACCTAGATCGCCTAGATAAAATATTTGTGTATGGTGCTTTACGGGCTGGAACAAATTTTCCATATATTTCAGTGTTATCAAAAAATAGAATTTATACTAAAGCGACATTTATTCATGCTAAATTATACAACATTGATGATAAATTTCCAGGAATTAAACTATCTGATAATAAAAAAGATATAGTTTATGGTGAAATACAGAGATTTAATAATATTGATGCTGTTATTAAAAAATTAGAGGGGATTGAAGGCTACACCCCTGATAAATTCAGGAGAAAGATTATAGATGCTAATATATTATTTTGCGCTCCGGATGCAGAAAAATCTATTCCGGTATATGTATATGAATATAATTTAGATATTAGTAATTATAAGCAGATGTTAAATGGACTATGGTAAATTAACCAAAACACTGAAATAATTGGTTAAACCATAGAAAATTTTTTCAGTCTAGCAAAACCAAAATTGTATTCTATAATATAACTGAAGGCGCAAGATCGGAGGTAAAACATGCGTCGCAAGGGTTGGGGATTGTATGAGGAATCATTACTTATAAAGCATTATAAGACCTCGACAATTCAGGAATTACAAAAACTTTTTAACAGATCCGCTGATTCAATAAACGCAAAGATTAAACGATTAAAAGCGGAAGGCAAAATAGATTGCCAAAAGGATCAGGAAACAGTAGATAGAGCATTGAGACAGCGGGGAAAAGATGACGAAGAAATACAAATCTAAAGGAAAAAGTATTTGTAAAGACTGCGCTTATCGATTTCGTAGGTGCTTTATACCTACGTCGTTGGAGGATTATGTCGATGAGGACGGCAATGCTTTATTTAGTGATAACGATAACATAGTTGTTTTGAACCTCTGTTTGATATCCAATATGGATATTGATAGAGAAATAACCATTGACTGTAATCATTATAAAAACAAAGACGAAGTTGATAATGAAGATATTATTAAAAGTATTCCTTTTTTTAGACATTTAAGAAAGTAAACAGGTGAATTTATGAATTTTTTTAACGATAATTTTATTCGTATATCTAAGACTATGAATTCTTGTGGATTTTATAGACATATTTTAACCGCTGAAGAAAAAATCGTTATGTTCGCCCTATGGGATAGTATAGCCTATAACGAAAATGGTCTTTATGGAAATGGCTTGTTAGTATCGAATATAACACATAGAACTCTACAAAGAAAAATAGGACGTATTAGCTACTCCACCGTTAGGCGGTGTGTGGATAAATTAATAGAACTAGGCGTCATAATAAAATTAAAAAAGAAATCCAGAAGCAATAGATATCTGGTAGGTTTCAGAACCCAAAATAAATCTGATAAAAGTTATTTAATATTCCATCTCGCTCCGAAGTACGAGAATAAAATAACTGAAGAAATAAACAAACAATCTGAGAATGTAACAGAGAGATGGCATAGCCCAAGAATAGATAATTTTTCTAATTACTGCATAGACCCAGAAGTAAGAGAATTCATTTTTAGGAATGCCGACAAAGTAAATATAATTACCAAAATATATAAAAATGGTGAAAATATTTATCAATTTCTGTTCAAGAGAAACGATTATTATCGTAGGCTGAATCAAATCTTTAAAAGTTTTAAGAACTCTAGATAAAAATAAAGGTGATCATATTGATCACCATCAGTGATCATATTGAGCTACGTACAGTGATCATATTGATCACCGCTATATATAAGAATATAGCTTTTATAAGAATATATTTTATAACCCCCGACTTCGTCGGGAATTGCCTGATTCAAAATTTTTAAAATACTTTTGGAACAGGTCTTTAGACTTACCGAATTATTTCTGGCGGAAGCCGGAAATCCAACCAAGGATTTTTCTTGTTTTAGAATTCAAATTAAAAAAATAATTATTTTTTATTCACGGATAAGGATATAAAGCATCTCTTAGGAATGGATAAGGTGATATCTGTTAAATCAGATAGGATCATATACTTTTTGCATGTCATTATCCCTCTTGTGACATATGCATTAGTGTATTTAATCGTTTTGAGAATTATGAATTTAATAATAATTTATAATTTTAAAAAGGAGGAAGAATAAATGCCTACACCTACTAATACTCGTATTAGAGGCGCACAGATCAATGAGTCTATTGCTGGTGGCGGTCTAGTAATGTCCAGTGGTATTATGACTGTAAATGTGGATGATTCATCTATTGAAATAAGTACTGATACTCTACAGGTCAAAGCTGGTGGTATTACTAATGATATGTTGGCAGGGTCTATTGCAAATGCCAAATTAGCCAATAGTTCTGTCACTGTTACTGCCGGTGCAGGTTTGTCTAGTACTGATGAGGAACTGTCTCTTGGCGAGTCTGCTACATTGAGTGTTAACACAGCTAGTGGTATAAGTTTGAATGGTGATTATGTTATATTAGACCCCACTGTTGCTGGTACTGGACTTGCTTACGCTGCTGGTGTTTTATCAGTGAATGCTGGTGATGGTCTTGGTACTTCTGGCGATGATTTGATAGTCAATGTAGATGGTACAACTATTCAAATTATTGGCGATACCCTACAGGCTACCGCAAGTGGATTAGATCATGGTACTCTTTCTGGACTTGGCGATGACGACCATACTATTTATGTACTGGCAGATGGTACCAGGGACTTTACAGGTATTCAGAACTATAATTCACATCCCGCATTTAGTAGCGATACAGATCTCGTTGATAAGAAATATGTTGACGATGCAACCGCTAGTGGAGCTTTGGACCATGGATTGTTAAGCGGACTTGGTGATAATGATCATACCATATATGCTACTGGTGTTGCTGGTGCTCCACTTACCTACGCAGCTCAGACTATTACATTCAATTATGATACTGATGATTTTCAATTAAATGGTAATGATCTACAAGTTAAGGATTCTGGAATAGATCATGGTGGTTTGAGTGGCAAGGATGATGACGACCATACTCAATATATTCTTGTAGACGGAACCAGAGGATTTACCGGTACTGTGGCTGGTCAATTACCTACCGAAACTTCACATTTGACTACCAAGGGATATGTTGATGGTTTAGTTCAAGGTCTTGATTGGCAAGATAGCGTAGTAAGTATTACTACTGAATATGGCGATGCATCTGCATCAGGTACCAATAGATACATTGCTCCTACTACTTCTGGTACTTGGACCGAGGATTATGTTTATGAATGGACCGGAGCTACATGGTCTGGAACAGCTCCTGATGAAGGTATGTCTACATGGGTTGAAGACGAGGACGTTCTTTATGTGTATAATGGATCAGATTGGGTAAAATTTGGTTCAACAATTACACATAATAATACAGCTGGTAAGCAAGGTGGAACCACTAATGAATATTACCATTTGACTGCATCTGATTACACTGATTGGGTAACTAATCGTAATGAAGTTATACAAGATATAGTTGGCGATATGGTGGACGGTGGTACTGAAACCTATATTTCGGTAGATTATTCCGATGGTACTGGAAAACTGGGTTTTGTAGTCGATACTGCTACCACTAGTGGTCTTGGTGTTGCCTCATTTAATGACGGAGATTTTGATGTAACTGCTGGTGATGTGACAATTAAGGCTGGTGGAGTTGATAATGCTCAATTGGCTAATAGCTCACTTACTGTTACTGCTGGCACTGGTTTGGCCGGTGGTGGTTTGGTGTCCTTAGGTAGTAGTACCTCTTTGTCAGTGAATACCACAAGTGGTATAGCACTTAGCGGTGACTATGTAATATTGGATCCTGCCGTGGCTGGTGATGGTCTGGCATATGCTGCTGGTGTCTTGAGTGTAAATGTTGATGATTCTACTATTGAAACCAATTCCGATACACTAAGAGTTAAAGACGAAGGTATTACAGAAGCCAAGTTGGATGTAGCCAACGGTCCTACCGATGGTTATTATTTACAGTATACAACAGCAAGTGGTATGCAGTGGACAGACGTTGCGGTCGAGGGAGTTTCTGAATCTGATATACAAATGGAAGATGAATCTGCCAATTGTAACGGTGTTACTACTGTATTTACCCTTTCTAATACTCCTGTTGACAATTCCGTACAGGTATTTTTGAATGGTCTAATGCAGCAGAAGGGCGGGGGTAAAGATTATACACAATCTGGGACTAGTGTTACTTTTACTGTTGCACCTATAACTAATGATATTTTAGTTATTCATTATGTTAAATCAGGATAATTGATACAAGGGCGGGGTTTTTGCTCCGCCCTTTTAATTACATTATAGAAATTAAAGGAGTAATTATATGAGATTAACAGGAGTCGCGGTGGATAGATTGCCGCCCGAAAAAAGAGAAAGAATGGAAAGAACTTTAAGGAGAATGGAAGAAACCAGGAGGAATGATGATATGTATTTAAGAGATGTTATTAAGAATAAATTGGAATGGGCAAAAGCTGAAAGACAAAAAGGTTTTGATATGATTGATGGTCTCAACAAACGTCTTCAAGAAGTAATTAAAGATACAGAAAATAGGGTATCTGAAATTAATAAGCAGATATTAAAGCTGGATGGTATAGTGTTGGTTCTTGACGAATTGAATGGAATGAAGACAGAGGAACCTAAACCGCCAGTTGAAAAACCTGTTCCTAAAACTACACATAAATTTTCCGTGACTAAGAAAGAAAAAGATGTAAAAGAAGAAAAGAAAACCAAAAAAACTACTAAGACTAAAAACAAGCCTGCTAAAAGGTCTACTACTAAAAGGAAGTCTAAGAAGACAACCAAAAAATAATGGAGTGTTGATATATGTCGGATAGAAATACCAGTGTGAGGGCTTCCCAAATAAGAAATCTGACATTAACTGGGGAAGATATTGCTAATACTAGTATATCTGGTAGTACTAAGTTGATAGATGGATCTGTGCCTGAATCTAAGTTGGATATTGATAACAGTCCAACTGATGGGTATACTTTGATCTGGAATGATGCTGCGGGTAAAATGAAATGGGAAATTTCCAGCACTACAGATCATGGGACTCTTGATGGATTAACAGATGATGATCATTCTCAATATCTATTAACTAATGGAAATAGACAATTAACAGGTACTTGGAATTTCGGATCGCAAACTATTTCTGGAACAGGAGATTTTCACACTACTGGAAGTATAGGAGCTGGAATTACTCCAGCCGTTCAACTACATTCCTATGGGACTGGTGAATTGTTGAGGATACAGGATTCCAGTGCTACTGGAAATCCATATATGAGTTTTTATCAAGATTCCACAAGAAAAGCTTATATCCAATATGCCGATAGTGGTGATCAATTTGTATTTGATAGTGACGGGCTTATTCAGTTTAATTCAAGTAATACTAACGCTGTTACAATTGATGCAAGTCAAAATGTAGGAATTGGAACAACCACCATACCTATATGGGATTCTTCCTATGATGTTTTACAGCTTGGTGCAAATACAAGTTTGGGAAATACAGGTGCATATACTTTGTTTTCAAATAATTGTTATGAAAGTTCTGGTGGGTGGAAACATATAAACGCTGGAACAGCCAGCTATTATAGGCAATATTCAGGAGAGCACCAATTTGTTGTGGATAGTACTAATCCTGGAGCAGATGGTGCTATGACAAGAACATATGCCATGACTATTGATTCTTCTGGAAAAGTAGGTATTGGAACGACTGATCCATCTCAATTGTTAGATGTTAATGGTGGTGATTCTGCTTCTGCGACGGTTATTATCCAATCAAGTCTTAATACTGGATACGCCCAACTTAATCTTACTGAAGATGGTGGTTCAGGTGCTTTACTTGTATTTGGTTCGTCTTATTCATCAAGTGGTGCGTTTGAAGCAGATGGAATGTGTGTTTATGCCAATGATGATCTATCTGGTGGTTTGAACTTAGTAGCAAGACATGCAAGTGGTGAAATGGGATTTTTCACTGGCGGAATGGCTGCTGGGAATGAAAGAATGCACATAGATTCCTCTGGAAATGTTGGTATTGGAACAGCTAGTCCTGGAACTATGTTAGAATTATACAATTCAGGCGATTCGTCAGAACTTATTAGAATTGATACAAATAGAGCTTCAGAAAACGATGCAGTAGGCGGGCTCCAATTTCAATGGAATAACAACACTATTGCTGCAATTTATGGATTGGCTGGTCCTGATACTGGAAATAAAGATGATGGAAAATTGACTATTCAGACTGCAGCACCTGGTGGTGGTCTAGTTGATAGATTAAGGATAGATGAAAATGGATATGTAGGAATTAATACCGCTGGATCTACTGATGCATTGCTGCATATAGAACACGCTTCTTCTCCACAATTCAAGATAGAATATACAAGTGGTTATCATGCAATTCTTGGATGTGGATCTGCGAATTTCTATATTAATGATTCAACTGGAAATCCAAGGTTTCAACTCAACTCAACTTCAACAGTGTTTAATGAAGATGGGTCTGATATAGATTTTCGTGTAGAAAGTGATGTTAGTGCTTATGGTCTTTTCTTACAAGGAAGTGATGGGTTTGTTGGTGTTGGTACAGGTTCTCCTAGTTATCCATTAGATGTAGAAAACAATAGGGCATCTAATTATGTTATGAGAATTTATAATGCTGGAGATGATGCAAATAGATATGGATTGGCTATTCAGGCTGGCGCTAATGATGGTTCTGGCACTACTTATTTTATATTAGCAAAAGATGGAAATGGGACTGAGACAGGCCAAATTAAATCTGTTAATGGTACATTTACACTTACTGATACCTCTGATGAGAGATTGAAATGTAATATAGAAGATGCACAAATAAATGGAATAGAAATTATAAATGGATTAAGAGTTAGAGAATTTAACTGGAATAAAAATCCAGAAGGACCCAAAGTGATTGGGTTTATAGCACAAGAGTTACAAGAAGTATATTCTGAAGCTGTTTCTGCTGGTGATAGTGGAATGCTTGGTATTTCTAAAGAAGCTTTAGTAATGCCACTAATAAAAGCCGTTCAAGAGCAGCAGATAATTATTGAGGATTTAATATCAAGAATAGAATTATTGGAAGGTAGTTAAAATTACAAAAAAGAAACATAATAATAAATTATAGTTAATTTTTGTATTGGGGTATTTATAATTACCGAATTTGCTTTAAAAATAGCAAAGAGGTATAAATAAATGACTCCAAAAGAAAAGAAGAGAGCGAACTATTGGAATAGTAGACAACCTAAAGAAAGGGTTGTATATAAAGCTCAGTATGGTAGATTAAGGGATGTCAGAACTTTTATTTTTGATAGAAGTTTTATATTAGAAGATGTAATAAAGAATCATAACTTGGTGGGAAAAGAAGATAACGAAACTATGTATAATATTCTCATCTTTGTTATGAACCACGTCAAATATACTGGAGATGTGGAAACTAAAGGACAAAAAGAATTTTGGCAAAATCCAGAAGATACTATCACACTTGGAAAAGGAGATTGTGAAGACGGCGCAATTTTGATAAAATCTCTATCTTTAATAGCTGGAGTACCAGATTATAAAGTAAGGATAGCAGCTGGTGCAGTAAAAGGCGGAGGGCATGCTTATGTGCTTTATGTAAGGAGCGATGATACTCAATGTGTTTTAGACTGGTGTTATTGGCCAAATAAAATATTAATAAAAGACAGAAAGAAATTTGAGGAGGAAGAAAATTATTATGATATATGGTTTTCTTTCAATAAAGAATTTTCGTTTAGTTCTGCCCCTAAAAGATACGGAGTAATGGGTCAGATTTATTAAAAATTTGAAAAAAGGAGAAATAAAAAATGGCACTTAATCTAGCAATTAGAGGCGCTCAAATTAAGGACGCTACTATTTCTGGAGTACATATTTTAGCTGAGTCCATCACTGAAGATAAGTTGGATGTTTATAATTCTCCCACAACTGATTATATTTTAAAGTGGAATGGTAGTAAGTTTGAATGGACAGCGGCTGGGTCATTAGTGATAAATGAGGTTCCTACTGGTGATATTAATGGGTCTAATGTTACATTCACATTAGCCAATACGCCATCACCAGCTGATAGCGAACAAGTATATCTAAATGGTATACATCAAGAACCAGGTGGTGGCAATGACTATACAATTTCTGGAGATACTATTACGTTTTCAGTAGCTCCTGAGACTAATGATATATTGTTAGTCAGTTATTTAACTGCAGCAGGTATGTCAGGAGGCGCAGTGCATAAATATGCTACTACCGCTGTTACTATCTCAGGTACAACCACTTTAACTACTGGTGATTTTGGGAAGACTTATACGATGACTGCTTCTGCTGGAAATTGTGAGTTTGATTTACCATCAGTAGATGCTGGTGATGTTGGCGGTTGGTTTAGATTTGTTAAAGCTTCTACTGCAAGTGGAACCTTAACAGTTGACGCAGCTGATAGTGATATAATAGCTGACTCTTCAGCTGGTGGTACTATTTATGATGATGAGGCCACTGAAACCTATGCAACAATTACTATACAATTGGCTGCTGCTACTCAATGGGTAATAACTGGCGCTCATGGATCTTGGACTACCACATAAATAATAAAAAGGAGATATTGAAATGGTAGAACTTGACAGAGGTAATGGATCTGATGGTGATGTAACTTTTTCAGCAAATAAAAATTTAAATACAGATATAGTTGCTGATGGTAGAAGTTACGCTGATATGGTGGTTTATTCATGTAGCACTGTTAATTCAGATAATGTAATTACCACTGCTACACCTAATGGAATTGCCGCTGGTGATAAAGTAATACTAATAAATATACAAGGTGATGAGTCATCTTATGTTAATGTAGGTAATTATGAAATATTTGTTGTTGATTCAGTGAATTCCAATACTATTACTTTTACCACTAGTAAAACTAAATATTATGGGTCAGGCGCAAGCGATGATAATGACATAGGTACTACGGAAGGCCATCAAAGAGTAATTATACAGAGAATTCCGCAATATAACAATGCAACTATTAATGCAAGTGTAACTTTAACAGGTAATTCCTATGGAGGAGCATCTGGTGGAGTTTTTTCCGTATATGTAAAAGGCATATTGACCATAAATAATAATGGTGGAATTGATATGTCAGAGAAAGGATATAGATATTCTACTGTATATAATGGCGGAACTGGTTCAGGTCCATTGAAAATAGGTTTTGATCCTGGAGGTGGTAATCCTTATAGTGTTACTAATCCGCCTGGTGGCGCTGCTGGAACTGACTCATGGGATGGCGGTGGCGGTGGTGGAGGGTATGCTACTGCTGGTGAAAATGGTGGGCCAGCAAGCGGTCATTATTTTCAAGGAGGTTCGTCTTATGGATCTCAAGAGTTAATTGATATATTCTTTGGTGCTTCTGGTGGTGGCGGCTGGCATGATCACAAAGGCGGTAGAGGTGGTGGTATTATTCTTATACATGCTACTACAATAACTTTAGTAGGAAGTGGTAGTTTTATCAAATCTAATGGCGGCGATGGTACTGATTATCCTGGATCTAGCGCTGCTGGTGGTGGTGCTGGAGGATCTATATTATTACATTGTGGATCTGTAAGTGCTAGTTCTAACAATATAAAGACTTTAAAAGGTAACAAAGGTGTTGGTTTTGAAAGTCCGCCTACCGATGTAAGAAGTGGTGGTGATGGTAGTGTTGGTAGAATAGCTATTTACCATCCAAGTGATTTTAGTCTGACGGGCAATGAATGTAGTCCCACACCTTATTCTTCTAACACATTAACTGTTGGAGTAGGTGTTGGAACAGCTTTTGGTTCTAAATCAGGGGGAGCTTTTTTATTCGGTCAAAAAGATGATGATACCTGGGTTTTTGGGGTAGAATAAAATAAGGAGAAAAATAAATGGCTGGAAATGACGAATACACTAAACTACTATTACACATGGATGATGTTGGCCTAACAGATTCCTCAGATAGTAATCATACAATAAATTTGGTAGGCGATGTCAGTAGAAGTGATGTACAGAGCAAATTTGGTGGATTCAGTGCATTATTTGATGGGGATGGTGACTATATTTATGCTGATAACCACGCTGATTTTAATTTTGGTGCTGGCAATTTTACTATTGATGGTTGGATTTATTTAACCGAGATTGATAAGTTCAATCCAATTATACTTCAAGCCGACGACGCAGACGATGGTTGGATTGTAGATGTAAGCTCTTCAAATTATCTTAGACTCATCTGTGATATTGGAGGTTCATGGGAAGTTCTTCTAACTTCTGATACTGCTTGTGAGATAAATATTTGGTATCATTTTGCGATAGCCAGATCAGGAAGTGATTTTTATGCATTTTTAGGTGGTAATGAGGTTGATGGCGCTACAAATGCTGGATTAATCTCAGATAGTGCCCAAGATTTACAGATTGGTCATTTGCTAACTGAGGCTGCTGCTGACAGATATTTTAGTGGATATATGGATGAACTCCGTATTTCGAAAGGCATAGCTCGTTGGACATCAAATTTTACCCCGCCAATAGGAGCTTATAATGGCTTTAGATTTGGTACAAAATCCGTTGATACTTTTGAATTTGGAAATAAAATTGATAGTACTTTCATATTTGGAGTATAATAAAAAAAATTTCAATGGTTTATCTAGCAAAATCAAAATTTTATTCTATAATATAAATGTAAACCAATAATAATTCAAAAGAAAAGGATAGAATTAAGGAGGATTAGAATTATGTCAGTACCGTATGTTATAGAGGAACATGGAAATGGAGAAAGGACTTACGATTTATATTCGAGGTTATTGAAGGATAGGATAATATTTATTGGCAGGTCATTTAGGGATGAGCTGGCGAATTCAGTAACAGCCCAGCTTTTATTTTTGGAATCTGATGATTCTGAAAAGGATATCACAATATATATAAATAGTCCTGGTGGGAATGTTCATGCATGCCTGGCCATTTATGATACCATGAATTATATAAAACCTGATATCAGAACGGTTTGTATAGGTGAAGCATGCAGTGCCGCAGCTTTTATTCTTGCAGCCGGCACCAAAGGCAAAAGGAGTGCTCTTAAGAATGCAAGAATAATGTTGCATCAAGTGTCATCAGGAGCAGATGGTAATATTGCAGACATTAAGATATTATTGAAGGAAGCTGATGTAAGAAATGAAATTTTGCTAGGCGAACTATCTAAAATTACAGGACATTCTATTAAGAAATTGAAAAAAGATTTAGACAGGGACTATTTCATGAGTCCTGAAGAAGCTAAAGAATATGGAATTATTGATGAAATTTTATTTAAGAGGGAGAAGTAAGATTTGAAAATCGCTTATAATAAAGAGATAAAGAAAGATCCGAGGAAGCATCTTGGCAGCGGCGGGCCGAGAGACATACAAAGACGACAGCAATTGGCGTATGAAGCGTCATTAAAAAGGCAGGCCGAGAAGGATACTTCCACTCAATCTGGTTTATCTTTTGATGAGATTAAGCAAAAAATAGATGATGCGGTAGAAGCCACAAAAAGAGAGATGTCTTTAAGGTATAATGATGAATTTAATAATTTGAATAAAGAATTACAAGCCGCCATTACAAAAATTTCTTTATTAGAAAGAATGATAATAGAAAAAGATAGGATTATATCAGAACTTACATTTAAACTTAATGAAACTGGTAAATATGCTGATTTTATGTCAGAGTTGAAAATCCAACTTTCTAATATGACAAGCAAAATGTCTGATAACCTTGTTGTTGAGCCTGATAGACCTCAGATTAATGACAAGGTTTTTATTGATCCGGCGGACGAAAAGGATGACTTGGATCCTCATATAACAATAAAAGATGAGGAAAAGGAAAAACCGAAGAATGTCATGGATGATCTGTCCAAGTTGAAGAAATTATTAAATAAGTGAGGGTAATTATGGGTGAGAAAAAAGGTGTTGGTCTGGATATAGGAACCAATATGTTAGTGTCAGCTACTATGGATGCTAATGGTATGCCTATTTATAGAAAAGAGAGGGATGCATTTTTTAGATTGACGCCAAAGTCAGATGTGAACAGAAAAAGTATACACATGGCGTTAGAAAATCGCAAATCAAACTATATTGTTGATGGTAAAGATTTTATTGTTGTCGGGGAAGACGCTCTTTTAATGGCAAATGAAAGAAATTCAAATGCCCTCCGCCCAATGAGAAAAGGTGTGTTATCACCAAAAGAAAAAGATGCTTTACCAATAATGAAACGACTTATAGAAAGTTTAATAGGAAAGACAGAAGAAAAGACTAATTTAGTTTTTTCTATACCAGCCGAACCTGTAGATGGTGAATTTGATGTATTTTATCATAGTGAAATGATGAAGAAATATATTAAAGAAATGGGGTTTAATCCAAGCCCAATAAATGAAGCTTTTGCAATTTCATTTTCTGAATTGTTAGATGACAATTTGACAGGGATGTGCATTTCTTTCGGTGCTGGTATGGTAAATACGGCTGTATGTTTTGAGGGCGATCCTGTAATTCAGTTTTCGTTAACCCGCGGCGGGGATTGGATAGATGCATCAGTTGGAAAGGCTCTGGATATGGAACCTTCTATGATTCAGATAGAGAAGGAAATGTCAAATCTGGATTTAACTAATCCGACCAGTAAAATACAAGAAGCATTGAGTATTTATTATGTAATATTGATGACATATGCGTTAGATAATATTATATATGAACTTGAGAAAACTAAGCTGCCCGCTTTTAGGGAGGCAATGCCAGTTATAGTGAGTGGTGGTTTATCATTAGCTGGTGGTTTTGTGAAGAAATTTGAAAATGAGTTGGAGGAAAGAAAATTTCCTTTTGAAATTAGAGAAGTTCGTAGGGCTGATGACCCCATGACCTGTGTTGCGCATGGAGCATTAATGGCAGCTATATTATAATTTAATCAAATTTAGTTAATTTATCTAGCAAAATGCAAAAAATATTCTATAATATATTGAATGCTCTAAATTGGAGACAAATTATGGGGAGATTGTGGGAAGTAGGAAAAAAGTTAATAACCAGCGTTAGCTGGAAACAGCCAGATCTGAATAGTCAGATATCTGGCGCGCCGAATTTCAAATATAAGGAATTTGTTAAGTCTGATACTGCCACAAGGCTAGGTATAGACAATACCCCAAACAGACAACAATGGGAAAACATTGAAAAATTGGCTGTAAATGTATTACAACCAATAAGAAATAAGTTTGGGAGTATAAGGATTACATCAGGATTTAGAAGTGAGGAATTGTGTATAGCAATAGGTAGTTTTAGCATGATAAACGGGAAAAGGGTTGTTACATCTAATCATGCTAGAGGGGAAGCTTCAGATATAGAGCCTGCGGTGAAGGGTGTGACCTTGATGGATTTAGCTGAATGGTCTTACAACAACCTTGAGTTCAGAACTCTTATATGTGAGTATTTCCCCGAGGGATGGATACACATAGATTACCGAGAGGATGGTAATCTACACAGACTTAAACTAAAAGACGCTAATCACAACTACGAGAACGTCGATCTGGATTATTTGAAAAGGTTATATTCGTGATTGGGAGGAATTTGTATTATGACAGAAGAGAGACTTAATGGGACTGTAAAATGGTTTAACGCAACAAGAGGTTATGGTTTTGTATTTAAGGATGGTGACGAAGAAGAAGAATACTTTGTTCATTATTCTTATATTCAGATGGATGGGTATAAAACCCTGAAAGCTGGACAGAAAGTGACCTTTAAGTTGGTGGAAACAGACAAAGGTGCTCAGGCTCAAGAAGTTATTCCTGAGTAAAAGGAGCAGGTCATGCTGTTAGCAGAGGCTATAATAGAAAAGGAGTACACTGAGAAATTAGTGTTAGGATCAATTCAACACATAAGTCGTCTTATGAAAACTGATGAGAGTGGTGAATTGTTGGAAAAAGCATTTGAAAATCTGGAAAAGTTATATGACAAGTATCAGCAGCTCTCTGTGTCTATCGACAGAGCAGAAGCTAAGACGATGATAAAAGTTAATAAATCAGAAGTCAGACTGAAGGATGCTACAATAATAAAGAAAGTGTTGGAAGATAAAATCTTACACTTTGAAAAGATCCTGAATGACTCCTATTATATTAATAATATTGTATATATAGATATTAATAAAGTAAATAAAAAAATAGACGAGATAAGGTCAGATATAAAAGTATTAGATTCTAAAATACAATACGCCAGATGGAACACAGAGGCTGCTTAAATGATATATAAATATTATGTAAATTTCGATGATGATGGCGAAATTGGTTGTTTTTGTAAATTTAAGCAAGACTGTGATAAGCAATGTAAAGAGTATGTAGTGAAATTGATCCCTATAGAAAGGGAAGCTGAGGAAAAGGTTGAAGAATTAGATAAAGCCATGGACAAAACTCTAAAAGGAGTTAAAAAACTTGGAACAGAGCTTCATAGAGTGGTTTCAGTGGCAAGGAGGTTTAAATGATCACAAATATTTATGTATTGAAATGTCCTATAACTGGCAGTGTGAGATATGTGGGTAAGGCCAATGATGTGAAAAAACGATATAAAGATCATTTAAACCCTGGTAGGGATAAAGACACTCACAAGCGCAATTGGATTGCCCGTTTGCGCAAAAAAGGTTTAAAACCATCTATTGAGGTGATTAGAAAGGTTCCTATCAATGAATGGAAAAAGTGGGAAAGGTATTTTATTGAATACTATAAAGATAAAGGATGTGATTTGGTCAATTATATAGATGGTGGAAACGGGCTGAGCTTTGGTAATCAAACATCCTTCAAGAAGGGAAATATCCCTTGGAATACTGGAACGAGAATGAAAAAGTCTTGTGTTGTATGTGGTAAGAATTTTGAGGTACGACCATCAAGGAGGGATGTGTATAAGTGTTGTTCAGTCGAATGTAGAAAAGTCCATGTGACTAATCATCTTAATAAAGGCGCTTTTAAAAAAGGCCACATCTCATGGAATAAAGGTAAAGCTGGTTATAACACTGCTAGAAAAGGCCAAAAAGTTCCTGAATATGTTAGAGAGAAAATCTCTAATACATTAAAAGGGAGATTTAATGACAAGTCATCAAAGCCAGTCATTCAAATAAATCTTGATACAGAAGAAGTTATTAGAGAATATCCATCAGCCGCAGAGGCTGGTAGACTAACTGGCATAAACAAGAGTTGTATTGTTAATGCTACAAATAGGTATGCAGAAACAGCTGGTGGTTTTAAATGGATAAAGAAAGGAGAATTAGAATGAGTATTATTGGGCTGTCGGGCCGAGCAAGATCGGGAAAAGACACATTAGGACAATATTTGATAGAGATTTTTAAAGAAAAATATAATAGGCATTTCATGAGAGTCGCATTTGCGGATGAATTAAAGAAAATGTGTGCTGAACATTTTGATTTGTCTTATGAACAATTGTGGGGAGATAAAAAGGAAGAACCTGATTATAGGTATCCTAAGGAGACATCAGATATTGACCTTCTTACTAGTGATATTTTTTGGACCCCGCGAGAAATAATGCAGGAGTTTGGCGGTTTTTATAGAAGAATAGACCGAAACTTTTGGGTTAATATTTTGGATAAATATGTCGGGAATGATAAAGATATCATAGTGACCGATGTTAGATATTTGAATGAAGTAGGATATATAGAAGAAAATGGTGGAGTAAATATTAGGGTAGTTCGGGATGTAGATAATGAGATCCATGGTCAGGATCATGCATCAGAAACGGAATTGGATAATTGTGCTTTTGATATTACTGTTGAGAACAATAGTACTCTAGAGGGATTGATGTCCGCCGCTTATAATATAGCTAATGCAATATTGCATATTGATAAATTATCTAAAAAAGGGAGGATTATGTAATGGCATCTAAAAACAAAGGATTTACCATCACAGTTGCAGTCGAAGAGATTATTGGTGCTGACATCATGAAGAGTGGTGACTATAAGTATGCCAGTGTTGGTATAAAGAGGGGCAACGACGAGCGTATTAGAATTTCTTATGAATGGAAAGGTGATTCTGTGCCAGATTTCGTTATGGGCTTGATGCAGTTTATTCAGGCTAATAAAGAAGAAATTGATAAGAATAAAGAAGAGCATGCGGAAGAATACGCTGAGCTAAAGAAAAGAATCTAAAACTACCATTAGGGAGGAATAAACTATGGCTATTCCAATGAGTGACATTCGTAGTAGATTTATCAGATACGAAGAAGGCGCTACGCTTTCCCGTGATGATAATTTAAGATTTATGAATTACGATGTTGCCAGAAGATATGGTAGAGTTACTATGGGTCAGATGGGATATAGCGCTTCAAATCCCAGTACGAGGATAAGGAATGTGAGATTGAGTGTTGATAACGTGAATTTACCAACACGATAAAGGAGATATTATGAATTATAAGGAAAGGATTAAAACATTTGAGAATGAGTTAAATTTGATTAGAAATAAGGAAATTAAGGAATTAACAAAAGCGTGTATCAAAGCAGCGCCAGATTATGTTTTTGAAGATTGTCCGAGTTCATCCAGCGGTCTTTATCATCCCATCGATGAGCTTGGTGCTGATGGTACTATTCTTCATACCAAAAGAGTTGTAGCAGTTGCTTACGAATTGTCTACTGGCATAGATTGTGCTTCTAATAGAGACGCCATCTGTGCTGCTGCTATATTACACGACTTGGCAAAGCAGGGGTTAGAGTCCAAAGGGCATACTGTTCGAGAGCATCCTCAGATAATGGCGGATTTGATAGCCAGCGTCTATAAAGAGTGTTTTAAGGATAAATTGAATAGAGATCAAGCTCTTGTAATTTATTATGCGGTTCGTTATCATTATGGGCCGTGGAGCTCCGGTGATGCTAAAAAGCCTTTGAATAGATATACTCCTGAAGAATTGACTCTTTATATAGCTGACTTTGTTTCAAGTAAGCGATTTGTACATGTGGAGCCTATGAAAGGTGTGATTGGGTAATTAAATAAGATGTCTAAAAAACTTACCATAGAATATATAAGAAAGTCTTTTAAAGATAGTGGGTATGAGTTACTGACTGATTTATATGTTAATAATAAACAAAAACTAACATATATATGTTCAAAAGGTCACAGACATAGTGTAGGTTGGTATCATTGGCAGGAGGGTGTGAGATGCCCTGAATGCTTGCCTATTGAAAATTCTAAAAGATTTAGACTGGATTTTAGCATTGTTAAAAATAGTTTTGATAAAGATGACTATGTTTTACTTACTAAAAAATATTTAAATGCTCATCAACAGTTAAATTATATTTGTCCAAAAGGTCACAGACATTCTATGACTTGGAACAATTGGAGTAAGGGGTATAGATGCCCAAGTTGTGGTGTATTAAATATATCTGGGCTTAATCATTATAACTGGAAAGGCGGTATTAGTTGCGATCCTTATTGTGATGCATGGGCCGATAAAGAATATAAAAAATCAATTAAAAAGAGAGATAATTATACTTGTCAAAATCCTGATTGTTGGGGAGCAAGTCAGCGATTAACGATTCATCACATTGATTATAACAAAAAGAACTGTCATCCAAGCAATTTAATCACTTTATGTTCCTCGTGTAACTCACGAGCAAATTTTAATAGAAAATACTGGGTAAATATTTATAAAAAAGTGACAATTAAAAGGGATAGTTTTATTAAGGAGGAATTATGGTAGAATTAAGTCCTGGTGCCCCAAGAAGATATGTTCCAGAAGGTGGAGAAAGGAAACACCGAGAAAAGATTCATCGAGAATCTAAATTTGCTGATGATCATAAGGGATTGCCTTTTTCGTTTTCCCGACCGCCTAAATCTAAGAAACAATTATGGTTTAGGTGTGTTGGATGTGGTCATGAGATGTTGGCTTCTAAAAATACAATTATGATAGTATGTAGTAATTGTGACAAAGCTGTAAAAGTGGAGAAGATCGATGAATAGTGGATGGCATGTCTGGACAATAATAGGGGCAAGATGGGAAAAAGTATGTGAATTTTTATCTGAATTTGAGAAAGTGGAAGATTTTGTTTATCCCACTGTTAAAAAGGATTATGCCACCAAATCAGGGTGGAAAAGCAAGGATGTGCCTTTATATAGTAATTATGTATTTATTAAGTATAATCACACAAATAAGGCATATACAGAATTACAGGAATATCCTTGGATACGTGATTATGTGGGGCCATGTTCTCCCAAGGAGATGAAAGAAGTACAGAAGTTGTCAAAAATGAAGTATGAAGATGTTATACCTGCGAGTGAGGCTCATGTTGATATGGTTGTTAAATTGACAGGCACTCCATTTAAGGGTATGACATGTGTAATAAAAGAGATTGAGGGCGACAAATTGATGGTGAGTGTCATGATTTTTGGCGCCGAGAGATTGGTAAAGTGCGGAATTGATGATATCGATTTGGAAGGGTGATAAAAATATAGAGAGATGGATGAGAACAATAACAAGAAACGTGGGCGCCCAGAAGGCTTCCGTGTTAGCGAAGAAACGAAGGACAAAATAAGGCGATATAGATTAGGCACACCTCATTCAGAAAAAACTAAAAATAAAATATCGAGATCACTCAGCGACCATTTCAAAAAAAGGTATCCACTATCTGTAACTCTTGAAGAAGAGTATGAAAACTATTCTGAAGAAGTTTCAGATTGGATGTCTGATAATAAAGATAATTTAGATGAGATGGAGCATGTGGTTCGAGATAATAAATTAACTCGTTTGAGACAGGTAGAGTTGTGTTATGGGGCTAATATTGATAGTTTTGGGCATAGTGCCACCCCAGAATTTTTGCTTATGTTGAAGGACGAATTAATAGAGAAAGGTCAGTTCGAGGAAGTAATCGAATTATTTTCACTGATTTAAGAGGGGCGTATGGCGAAGAGACCGAGGGGAAGACCTAAGAATCCACCTAAATTTAGAGAAATGTTAGAAGGCTTGATACCGGCTTCCGATATGTTTGAGCCTGAAGAGCTAGAAATGTATCAAGGTCTTGTAAATATTTATTTACAGGATTTTGATGAATCTCAACTAACTGCTAATGATTTTGATGATGTTATGTCTATAGCCACAAACAGGGTGCTGGAGATTCGTTTATTAAAGACTAGTAAAAAAGAACCTTCCATGCAAATAGATGCTTCATTGGCTGTTGAAAGAATAAGGAAGCAAACAGAGAAATTAAAGGAGAATTTAGCTACAAGGAGAAAGGATAGAATAGATCCAAAGAAATTTAGTGGTATTTCTATTGCTGATCTTGCATTGGCTTTTGATGAGGATAAAAAAGAGCAGATGTTTAAGCAGGCGGAGAAGATGAAGAAAGAAGAGGATGAGGTTTCTAAATCAGAATTATTAACTGGCAATAGAAACGATGAGGATGCAGATACGATAGAAGAAGAGTAGAGAGGGTTGATATTTGGTAATAAGTTCATTTGAGAGAATAGATGATGTGATGTCTCAAGGCGCTGCTATGGTTGAATATTATAGACGCGATCCTATAATGGCGGCGTATGATCTTCTGAATATTGATTTGGCGCCTGTTCAGAGAATGGTTCTTAGAGATATGTGGTTTAAGAACTTTGTTATTACTGTAATGGGTCGTGGTGGTGGAAAGACATTTTTACTTGCAGTTAATGCTGTTTTACATGCCTTATTGTATCCAGGATATCGTGTGGGTTTAATCGGGCCGTCTTTTAGGCAGTCTAAATATATATTTACCGAAGTAGAAAATTTATATGATGGTTCGGCCATTCTAAGAGATGCCGCCGAAAAGAGGCCTGTTCGTGGTGCTGATCAGTGTTATTTGAAATTTAGAAATGCAGCCAATTTTCGCGGTAGTTATATAGAAGCGATGCCAATCGGTGTAGACGGGGCCAAAATTCGTGGATCCCGTTTTTATTTGATCCAGATAGATGAGTTGGCTCAAGTACCGCCGAATATAATTGATACAGTTATTAGACCTATGGGTGCTGTTTCTTCTAACCCGATGCAGAGAGTTCGTGAAAGAGAAAGAAGAAATAGACTTATAGCAGCTGGATTGGCTCGAGAGGAAGATTTTGAAGAACAAGCTGCTAATAAAATAATAATGGCTTCTTCTGGTTATTTCAAATTTAACCATATGTGGAGAAGAATGAAGGCTTATTGGCGAGCTATTAAAGAAGGCCATGGCGACAAATATGCAGTCCATCAAGTACCCTACCAACTACTCCCCCCAGCTTTTCTTGACGAAGAAAATATACGAGAGGCGATACGCACTATGTCCAGCTTGGAATTTTTTATGGAATATGAAGCTGGCATGTCTTCTGATAGCGATGGGTTTTTTAAGGCTTCTTTGTTGGAAGATTGTACTATAGGTAGTGATTTTAATATACTTTTTAATGGTCACCAAGGCAGTCAATATGTGATGGGGATTGATCCTAATCAAGGTGGATCCGCTCTGTGCGGTGTAGTTATAGTTGAATTGGATAATCCTAACAAAATAGTATATGTTGAGGGGTTGAAAGATAAGACAACTCAAGAGATGACAACCGCCATTCAGAAATTAACTAATAGATTTAATATAGTTAGAATATTCATGGATTCTCAGGGTGGAGGAAAACCTATAAGAGACTTATTACAAGAGGGGTATAACGGACATACGCCTATTTTAGATAGGGGCGATGACGCTACTAAAGGCAAGAATGGCAAACGAATACTACAGCTTGTTAATCCAACTTCTGCCTGGATTTCAGATGCTAATTTTGATACATTAGCATTGTTAGAAAATAAAGATTTAAGATTTCCTATGCCATCATTGGCAGGGTCAGAAATAGAAGAGACTTTATATGAAGATGTAAGATTGTTAAAATCTCAAATGTTGAATATTATTGTTACTCAAACTGCAAGGGGTTTGAGACATTTTGATACACCTAAAAAAGGTCAAAACAAAGACTTATATTCTGCTTTAATTTTAGCAGCTTGGGGCGTGAGAGAAATAGATAGAGAAAACGAAGTTCCCGAAATAGTATTGCATGCTAAAGGTTTGGTCAGACCTCACCAATCTGGTGCCAGGTTTACTAATTCTACGCCGATGGGTAAAAAATATATTCAGCATGCTGTATTGGAGAAAAAATAAGGAGTATTATATATGGATTCTAAAGAAATAGCAAAAGTAACCAAAGAACTAAATTCAAAATATCCAAAAGCAGATATTCAGAAAATAGAGTGGGATCAGGATAATGGCAAGGCTGCATTTTATCTTAAACCCAATCATCAAGTTCTTGCTACATTGCCATCTGAGAAGGCGGTAACCACAAGAAGCATGAAATCAGTGGCATCTACTCTTAGGCGAGATGTTATAGATAGAACAGTTTTGGATTTGGTTAAGAAAGCGCCTTATGAGGAAGATCCTAAAGAGATATTTAATAGAGCTATGCGTTATTATGTTGAGAATGATGTGTATGGTTCTCACATAGACATATTAACTAATTTTGCTTCTAAGGGTTTTGAAAATGATATAGATGATGATAAGATCAAAGCTTTTTATGATACTTGGTGTTTTGATGTAGATTTTAAGCAAGTCCTAAATTGGATATTTTTTGATTTATTTAGAGTAGGCATGGTAAGAACCTATAAAATTATAGGTAAATATGAACCTGGAATAAGTTATTTATCTTCAGTTCCTGGTCAAAAAGTAGAACGCGGCGTTCTTAAAGAAATATTAAAGAGATCTGAAAAAGTTCAGAAAAGAAGAGAGCAAAAAGCTGCGAAGGGTTTAGTGGGGAAAGAAGCTAAAGCTGCCAAAAAGAAGGTATGGTCGAAAGGACACATGCCAGTGGCTTATACTGTTTTGAATCCT